>Ga0187782_10002939_pt1 | contig 12676 bp, 11 predicted proteins | sample 0715_SJ02_MP15_2_FD_132454 | JGI IMG/M metagenome (GOLD analysis project Ga0187782, IMG submission 132454) | Tropical peat soil microbial communities from peatlands in Department of Meta, Colombia - 0715_SJ02_MP15_20_MG | ecosystem: Environmental > Terrestrial > Soil > Wetlands > Peat | place...
CGATTGGGATCGCGACCATTGCCGCCGCCGTGGGCGCGGGCGGGCTTGGGGAATTTATTTTTCGCGGCCTGGCCATGGTGAATGACCAACTGATTCTCGCGGGCGCGATCCCCGCGGCGCTGCTGGCGCTGGCGGCCGATTTTCTCTTGAGCGTGCTGGAACGGCGGCTGCGCCCGGCGCGATGAGAATTGCGGCAAATGCGTCTCTGGCCGGGCTGCTTGTTTTTGTTTGTGCGCTCGCCGCGGGATGCGGAAGCAACGCGCGGGATACGATCGTAGTCGGGTCGAAAAATTTTCCGGAGCAAGCGCTGCTCGGGGAAATCGTCGCGCAGCACCTCGAGGCGCGCACGCATCTGCCGGTGACCCGCCGTTTTTATCTGGCCGGGTCGTACATCTGCCAGCAGGCGCTGCTGGCAGGGAGGATTGACACCTACGTGGAGTACACCGGCACGGCGCTGACGGCGATTTTGCACGATCCGATCGAGCGCGATCCCGCGGCCGTGCTGGGGCGCGTGCGGGCGGAGTACAAGACGCGATTCGGGCTCGAAGTGATGCCCCCGCTTGGTTTCAACAACACGTTTGCGATTGTGGTCCGCGGCGAAGACGCGCGGCGGCTGCATTTGAAAACGATAACGGATGCGGCCGCGATTGCGCCGCACTGGCGTGCCGGTTTCGGATTCGAATTCATGGAGAGGCCGGACGGATATGAGGGGCTGGCGCGAATCTATGGACTGCGATTCGCGGCGCCGCCGCGGATTCTGGATCTGGGGCTTTTGTACCGCGCGCTGCTTGATAAGGAAGTGGATTTCGTGGCCGGGAATTCGACGGATGGGTTGCTGGCGGCGCGCGACTTAACGATTCTCGAGGACGACAAACATTACTTCCCGCCGTACCAGGCTGTGCCGATCGCACGGAAGGATTTGTTCGGGCGGCATTCGGAGGCGCGCGCGGCGATGGAGGAATTGAGCGGAAAAATTTCCGATGCGGAAATGCAGAAAATGAATCACGAGTTGGACGCGGAGCACCGCGATGTGAGCGACGTGGCGCGCGAATTTTTGCGCGAGAAGGGCCTGGATTGAATCGCGCGGGCCGCGCGGCCCAGGCCGGGTTTAGTCCGTCGAGGTGGCCTTCACAGGCGGGACGGGCAGCGTCCTGTCGTCCTTGAACGAGAAATCGTTCTTGAGGCCGTCGAAAGGCTTGCCGTCGAGCTCGGCGTAGGGATAAACGAAGTAGTTGAGCGGCTCGCCCTTTTGTCCCGGTTTCAGGCGGATGTCGCGGCCGAGACTGAACATGACGCGGTTCTGGTCGGTGGCGCCGAAGAAATAATCGAGTTTGTCTTTGTTTTTCCAGGCTTCGGAGGCATCCACCGGAATCCAGCCGATGCCCTGCACGTAAAATTCCGCCCAACAGTGATAACCCGAGATCGCGCCCTCATGCGAACCGATGGGAATCGAAAACCCGATTTCGAAGCGTGCGGGAATTCCGGCCGCGCGCGCCATGGCAATGAAGAGGGAATGAAAATCAGTGCAGTTGCCGTGCTTATTGGTGCAAGCCCACACGGCGTCGCCGTGTCCCCAGCCTGTGCCGTCATGGTCGTAGTGCATGGTGGAGATGACGTAGTCGTAGATGCGGCGAGCCTTCTCAACCGGCTCGGTCGCGCCTTTGGTTTGCTCGTTCGAAAGCTGGGCAATTTCGCCGGTGATGGGGACGAGACGGTCAGGCTCGAGGAAGCGCGCGGGCGAGATCAGCGGGTTCGTGGGAGGCTCATCGGAGGTGGTGAGTGCGACGCGGTGCTCGAAGCGCTCGGCGTGAAAAGTCATGCGAATGTCGAAGGGAGCCTTTACTTCGTCGGAATCAACATCAAAGTAGGCGTAGCGATTGCCGTATTCCTTTTCGCGGTCGGTGCGGAAGCGCGCGGGGCCTTCAATTTTGATATCGGTGATGACTTGCGAGCGTTCTTCATATGGCAACGGAAGCCAAATGCGCAGGCGATGGCTGCCAGGAGGAAATGCCGGAACGTGGGTGACGTAGGTGAAGACGAAATTGCGCGAAGGGACGGGAGTCTTGTCAGCAGCGGGACGGGCAGAAGAACGGCCGAGCGTCAAGATAAGAGCCGCAGTCAATATTAGCGCCGTGAGGATTGCGATCCTCTTCATGTCAACTCCCTCCCGGAAGGCCGGAACTGATTGCAGGGTTGCAATTTTGCCATCGAGGAGCGGGAATTCCAAGGGGGCGACGAAGCGGGCAAGTGACGGCAGCAACGCAAGAGGATTTCAGGATTTCGAGATAAGGAGCTTTTCGAGTTCTTCCGCGAGCTCACTGCGGCTGAGGATGCCCTTGCGGAAGAGGACGCGGACGACGGCTTCGAGGGCATCGGAGGTTGTGGCCTGCCGAGCGGGCGGCATCTGCGGAGCGGGTGGGTGATCCGCCCGCTGATGATTCGGCGGCGGAGCGGCATGTGGTGCCGGAGCCGATGGGCGTACCGGCAAGTGAGGAGATTGCATGGTGGCGGGTGCGCGAGCGGTCAAATCCGGGGGAGCCAGTTTGCGCAGCTTTTCGAAATCGGCGGGCGAGACGCCTGTAAACGCGATGCCCATTCCCATGCCCATCTGGGAAATGCGGACTTTGCCGTGCACGTGGAAGGTCGTATCACCGGGATTGAGAGTGACTTCGACGAGAGTATCCACGGGAAGAGGGGAAAGCATCTCCGCATAGCAGCCGCTCATGGAAAGGTCGGTGATTTTGGCGGGGAGGCTCATGGTTGTGCCCTCGATAGAGACAAGGGCCTCAATGCGGCAAGCGTGACGGGGAAACTGGCGGCGTTCCCTGCTCGAGTAGGCTGGCGCTGGATTCACCGAGAGCGAGACGGGAGGCGGGGGGGGAGGCTCGGGCTCGGCGGATGGGTCGTAATTGTCCTCGGCCCATTCCGGGAGGGGTACTCCCCAAATGTAATTTCCGGGCTCCAGGCAACGAAGGCCGACTTGATTGGCGCGAGCAGTGCCTTCCTTGCCGACCCATTGAATCCGGTAGCGTGCCCTATGTCCTTGATATTCGAGGTCGAGCTTTGTTCCGGGAACACCAACGCCGTTCAAGCCGGTGAGCGAGGCACCCGAGCCGCTGACGTCGTGAACGTGCGCGGTGACAGTGAAAGGGCTTCCGCGGCTGTCGATGCCATGGACGAGGACCGGCATATGCTTGGCGATTCGCACTTCGGTGCGATGCCCCATGGAACACACCTCCGGAAACGCGCGCCTAGTGGATTGCAAACCGCCTGACTCGGAGGGGTACTTCCAGCGTAGGCTTTGAAGAGGAGAGGGTCAAGGCAGTCGGAGAAGGGATTTCAAAATAGTAACGAACGAGCCGCCAGAAACCTGCACGCGAAGGACCGCGCGAGAAGCAAACTATTCGACTTCCTGGAGGGTTTTGATGTGAGCTTCGAGGGCGGCGCAATATTGGTGCTGAGACTCGAGGTCGGCCTGCAATTTTTTCACCAGGAGCTCGAGGCGGCGGACTTCGTTGCGCAGTTTTAGGAGCTCCACATTTGAGGGAGCGGGGACGCGCGGAGCGGCCGCCGGTGGGGCAGCGGCAGGCGCTATCGGACGCGGCGGCACCGCAGTGGCAAATTCTGGACGCAGAACGGGCGCGCTGACAGGAGGAGGCGTGAAGAGACCGCTAAGAGCATGCGGCTGGGCCGGCGATGGCATAGGCGCAGACAGAGCAGCGCGTGCGGCATCATTCGAATCCGTGGGGGCGGAAACAACAGGCGCGTTCGGGTAAAGCAGATTCTTGACGCGAATGATTAGATCCTGCGGCTGAAAGGGCTTGCGGATGAGCTCGTCGGCTTTCACGGACATGGCTTTTTCCGCGACTGTTTTGTTCACGACACCGGACATTAGAATCACGGGCGTCTTCGCGAATTGTTCCTGGCGGCGGATGAATTCGCAGACTTCGTAGCCGTCTTTATCGGGCATGATGACGTCGGTGATGACGACATCGGGTGCGGTTTCGTTGAATTGCGCGATGGCCGAAGCAGCGTCGGGACACGTGATGACGTGGATATTTTCCTTGCGGAAAGCGATCTTGATCACTTCCCGCATGGTGGCGCTGTCGTCAATGAAATAAACCGTGGGGGTCCGGGCCGCCGTAAGAGTCTGGGTATCGTTCATGACGACTCCTCCACTTTGTCGCGTTGGCCTTCGTCGAATTCACGCATGGCGTCGAGCAGCAGGTCGGTGGCCGAGCGCAGGACGGTGCGCTGCGCCGCCGTCGCTCCGTAAATGAATTTGTAGACGCCCTTGCCGGCGCCCTGGCAAGTCTTGACGATCTGCGTGACCGCCTCATCGCCGAAGAACGAGCCACATTCCGCGTGGAAGATTTCCCCGCCTTCAAAGAAGATGATCCCGTCCGTTTCACCCGCGTTGATGTGGAGAGCGCCTGTCTGGCGCGCTTGCCCGAGCATTTGGATCACGCCGGGAAGATCGAGATGCGAAAGGCTGCCGCTGAGAGCGGTGTCGTTGGCCGGAAGAAGCTGTGTGGGCTGAAAGCCGTCCTGGCGGCTGACCAGAAAATTGCGGACGTGCGCGGCGATATCGGAAGGCTGGCGACGGCGGTCCACGTAATCGTCGCAGCCTGCGCGGTAGGCTTCCAGAAGCGCCTGATCGCCTCCACTGCCGACGGCAATCAAGGGAATACTGGCGGTTTTCGGGTCGGCGCGAAGAATCGGCGCAATTTCGTGAGCGCCCATCTCGCGGAGATTCGTGGCGCAGAGGATGGCCGCGGGCGCGCTCCATTCGAGCATGGTGAGAGCGTAAGCGGCCTGCTGGCTCGGGATCACTTCGAATCCAAGCTGCTGCAAGGCATCGGTGAGTCGCTTGGTGAAATAAACATTGCTGTCAATCAGCAAAATGCGCGCGAAATTTGCGGGGGCGTTCATGGCTGGGCCTCCGCGGTGGAAGTGTCATTCGCTCTGCTTGATTGCTGTGCGACCAGGGATTCAAAATCGAGGACGTCGACGGTATCAGAGCCGACCGTGAGGGTGCCGACGACGTATGGTGGACGACCGGCACTCGGCGGCAGGACTTCGCCTGTGGCGAGTTCACATTCGCCGTTGACGGGGATGGCGCTCGGCTCGACGGTGTCGCCGAACTGGCGCTGTGCGATCAAATAAAAACGATGAAGAGGAGACTGCATGCCTAGCAGAACGGGAGCGACGTCGTACACTGGGACGATGCGCCCACGCCGAACGATCACACCCGCAACGAGCGCCGAAGAATGAGGAAACTTGTGCAAACGCACCGGCGGAGCGAGCTCGGAAACGGTGTCGGCGGGAAGCGCAAAGCGACGCTCCCCCACCTGAAGGAGCACGAAGGAGCTGCGTCCGGCGCTAGCGAAGCTCGTCATCCCGGCAGGGCTCCTTCCATCTCAGGTTGCGGCGGTGTTGCTTTCGGAGAGCGATCAAGCAGGCGGAATTCGTCATGCGTCAGGAAACCAGTCGGCTGAACTACGGGAATCACGTGGTCTTCGACGTAAGCCAAACCGCGATACCAACGGCGTTCTTCACCGGCGAAGGCGCGAGGCAGCGGGTAGACGGCGGAGATTTCGGCCATGCGCTCAATTTTGTCCACGAGCAAGGCGACACGCAGTTGGCGGAAAATCAGAACGAGAGTGGGGCGCGAAACCCGCAGGCCGAAATGGGCACAGCCATTCACGATGTAATAAAGCTTGTGAGCGCGATCGAGAGTGTGGCGCACCTTGGCGACGAGCGGCTGCTCGATTTCATTGGCAGCGCCAGAGAGGCTGTCCGTGCTGCGAATTTCCTGCACGGATTCCGCAGCGACGGCGAACATTTGATTCGCGACCGAAAACAGAATGATTGTTTCTGAGCGACGGGCTCGCCGGGACCTCGCCGAATCCTGAGCGGCAATCTTCATCGGGCTTCCACCGGGACGAGGCGGCACAATTTCGTGACGCGCCTGTCAATCGCCGCGCTGATATCGTCGAGCGCCAACACCTGATCCACGGCGCCCGTCTTGATGGCTTCGGCGGGCATCCCGAATATCACAGAGCTAGCTTCGTCCTGGGCAATGACGTAGCCACCCGCGGCCTTCACCGCTTTCACGCCCTTGGCGCCGTCGGAGGACATGCCGGTGAGAACGACACCGACAGCGAGGGAGCGCGCGTAGGCGCCGATAGTTTCAAAGGCGACATCCGCGCAGGGGCGGTAACCGTCGATTCGATCGCCGGCATCGAGCGAAATTTTTCCCGTCGAGGAAAGCCTCATATGGTGAGAACCAGGGCACAGGTAGACGACGCCCGGCTGAGCGGCTTCATTCTGCTCTGCTTCCTTTACGGGCAGCGAGGAGACTTCGGCGAGCTGAACGGTGAATTGCTGAGTGAAAGCCGGCGGCATGTGGAGCACGAGAAAGATGGCCGCAGGAAACTCCTTGGGCAAGCTTCCGACGATGCGCGTGACTGCCGCGGGGCCGCCGGTCGAAGCTGCGACCACGACCATGGGGAACTTTCCGCCGTTTTGCGCTGCGAAGGCTGCGCCGGTCGGGCGAACCGGCGGCGGTGGCGCCTGGCCGCCCTGCAATTTCGAACGAGTGGCGGTACGCACGACGCGGACTTTCGCGGCCATTTTGAGCTTGCGCGTGAGCTCGTCGCGCGTGTTGCGCATATCGAGGTCAATCCCGTTCGAAGGTTTGGGGACGAAATCAATCGCGCCTAACTCGAGCGCGCGAAGAGTGCTGGTGGCGCCCTCGCGTGATTCGGAGCTGACGATGACGATGGGTCGCGGATTCTGCGACATGATCAACTCGGTGGCCTGGAGGCCGTTGATGTGCGGCATGTTGATATCCATAGTGATGACATCGGGACGCAGCGACTCGGCGAGCGCCACAGCATCGCGTCCGTCGCGCGCCTGGCCAGCGACCTCGAGCTGCGGATCGGAGTTGATGATCTCTTGAAGGACCTTGCACATGAAGGCAGAGTCATCCACCACGAGGACGCGTATTTTTTTGTCGAGGCCCTTGGTCATGTCAATCCTGCCGTAGCGGTACTTGCGTGAGCGGCCGCGGCTGCTGTGATTCCGAGCCGATGAGGCTCTCGACGGTCGAAATCAATTGATCTTCCTGCACAGGCTTGGTCATGAAGGCGGAAGCGCCTTCCTTCATCGCGCGATCGCGGTGCTTTGCGCCGGCGCGCGACGTGACGACAAGGACGGGAATGCGCTTCGTGGCCGGGCTCTGCCGCAAGTGAGCCATCAGCTCGTAGCCGTTCATGCGCGGCATCTCAAGGTCGGTGATGACAAGATGACAGCCAACCTGCGCGACGATTTCGGAGGCTTCCAATCCGTCCGAGGCAAGCTTCACGCGATAGCCGGCCTTTTCGAGCATGCGTCCGACGAATTTGCGGACGCTGATGGAATCATCCGCGACGACAACCACGCGTTCGTCCTCGACGCGATCCACAGCTTCGGCAGGAATGCTGCCGGCGGCGACAGCTTCGGCGCCCGGTGCGAAGACGCGCGCGGCGGGAGAAGAAGCGGGCAGAGCGTGCCGCTCGGCGGTATCGGCGGAGACCAAGCGATTCAGATCGATCAAAAGGATAAGGCTGCCATCGGGCGCGATGGTGGTGCCGGGGAAAAGTTTGACGCGGCGCATGTAGTCGCCGAGATTCTTAATGACAATTTCATCCTTGCCGAGAACTTCTTCGACGACCACGCCGACGTGCTTTCCGGCCACCTTGACGATGACCATGTGGAAGTAGCCGTTTAGTGGCTCGAGCGGCGGCAGCGCGAGCTGAAGATCGAGGCGGATGACCTCGGTGACCACGTCGCGGACGCGCGTCAGAAGTTTGCCGCCGACGTCTTCGATTTCTTCGGGGCGCAGACGGCGAATTTCTTCGACCACTGCGAGCGGGAACGCGAAGACAGAAGCGCCACAACGGACGAAAAGCGCCTGAGAAATGATGAGCGTGAGCGGGACTTTCACCGTGAAGCAGGCGCCACGGCCCAGTTCGGACCGGACCTCGATTTCACCGTTAAGCGCGTGAACATTGGAGCGGACGACATCGAGGCCGACGCCGCGCCCGGCGAGTTCCGTTTTTGACGAAGCGGTCGAGAAACCGGGGCGGAAAAGAAATTCGCGCAGTTCGCGTTCGCTGAGTTCGGCGGCCGCGACGGGAGACATGGCGCCGGATTCGATGACGCTTTGGCGGACTTTTTCGTAATCAATGCCGCGGCCGTCGTCTTCGACTTCGATATAAATGTGGTTGCCGCGATGATAGGCGCGAACGGTGATGTGGCCTTTTTCCGGTTTGCTGGCCTGGCGGCGCGCCGCGGGATCGTCAATGCCGTGAGCGACGGCGTTGCGGACGAGATGAATGAGCGGATCAGAAATGTGCTGAATGATGTTGTTATCGAGTTCGGTTTCAGCCCCCTCGAGAGAAAGTTCGACGGGCTTGCCCGTGGCCTTGGCGGCGTCGCGGACTGTGCGCGAGAGGCGGGTATAGAGATTGCCGATGGGCACCATGCGCGCGGCCGTGATTTCGTCCTGAAGGTGATGCGCGAGCTTCGTGAACTCGTCAATGTCGACGTCAACCCGGCCCATGAACCCTTCGAGCTGCGTGAGGACTTCAGTGACGTCGGCGGAAATCTCCGTGAGCGAGCGGGAGAGGATGTTGAAGTCGTCGTAGCGGTCCATCTCGAGCTCGCTGAACTCGAGCAGATCGTTCGAGGTGATGGCCGGCATCGGGCGCAGATTTCCGCGGAACGTGTCCATCTGCGGCGGCTGGCTGCCTGGGACGAGACTCGAGCTCAGACGATTGAATTCGTGCTTATCCTGAAATTCGGAGACTTTGCCCGCGAGGCGGCCCTTTGAAAAATTCAGGACCTCGACGAGCTTCGAAAGTTCGGAAAGCCGACCCAGCATGCGAGTGCGGTTGATGACGAGTTCGCCGACGGCGTTCATCATGCGGTCGAGGCGGTCGAGCGCGATGCGCACGGATTTCGGCTGGGGCAGCGCCGCGGCGGCAGCGGGCTGGGATGCTGCCGCCGGGCGAGCTGCTTCTTTCGATGACGATTCGGCGCTGGGAGCGACCGCAACTTCGGTGGTTCCTTCAGGCGGCTCTTCCGGCGCTAATTCCGCAATGCGAGCAAGCAAGGGGTCCACGGCCGCGGCCATTTCCGCATTGCCCGACCATTGGCGGTGGAGAAATGTTTTCAGGATGTCGACAGCTTCCAGGCACAGGTCCACGATCTCCCGGTTGGGACGGAGGACGCCATCGCGCAACTGGCCGAAGAGATCCTCGACCCGATGCGCGACTGCCGAGAGGCGGTGCAGACCGACTTGGGCGGCTGAACCCTTCACCGTATGCATCGAGCGGAAGAGGCGGTGTATTTCTTCGGGATTGGAATTCGATTCCAGTGCGAGGAGACATTCCGTGACGGCTTGCAGGTGCTCCTCGGCTTCCGGGATGAAAAATTCGAGAACTTCATCTGGAACTTCCCCGTCTTCCGGCAAATGCTCAGCAAAAGAGGCGGCCGGAAAGACGCTGGGGATCGGCTCGCCCGCCCCGACGTCCTGCATATTGGGTTCCTCGGGCACCTCAGCGGCCGGAGCAGCCGGAAACGCAAAGGCATAACGCTGCTTGAAGCCATTGATGTCTTCGACGGTTTCCGAGCCCGTCGAGCTGATCTGGAGAAGATCGAACTCGAGGACGGAAATCGCATCGGAAATAAATTCCGTGAGCGGGCCGTGCATATCGGCCGTGAGCGATGCGTTCATGGCGTAATGAAAGATGTGCGCCATTTTGGCCGAGACTTCGGAAAAGAGCGGGAAGCCGTAGCTCGCGGAAGTTCCAGCGAGAGTGTGCGAAGCGATATAGAGCTTTTCGAGATCTTCGGGGCGAGTTTGCGGCTCTGATAGCAGGCCGGAGTACTCCCGAAGATACTGGAGGTGCTCCGACGCCTCCTGGAGGAAAAGTTCGACCGATTCCTGATTCGGCATGGTCACAGGCTTCCCTCAACGAGAGCGGGCGCGCGGCTGGCATCTGCCGGAACGGGCTTGCGATAGATCCGGCAATCGCCGAGGACGATCGGTTCGAATTTCACAGGAACATTCGTGAGTGTCTCGGAGTGGCCGAGGAGAAAATAACCTCCCGGCTCCAGTGCATCGAAAAACCGGCGGAGAATCGCCAGGCGCCGGTCATTCGCAAAATACATGAGCACGTTCATGCAGAATATGCAGTCGAACTTTCCCACGTAAATCGGATCGCTCAAATTCATTTGCGCGAAGGAAATCATGCGCCGGACGCGCGGGCGCACCTGGAAGCCGTGCTTCGATGGCGTGAAATAGTTTTCGGCCTGGCCGAGCGAAACATTTTGGAGGCTGCGCTTCGAATAGACGCCGCGTTCGGCATGGCGGAGCGCGCGGCGGCTGATATCGGTGGCGAGAATTTCAATTTCCCACGCTTCGGCGAACTTCAACGACTCGCAAAGCGTGACGGCAATGGAATACGGCTCTTCGCCCGTCGAGCAGCCCGCGCTCCAGATGCGCAGATTGCGGGGCGATTCCCAAAATTTGCGTTCCTGTACTTCGGGCAGGATTTTTTTCTCCAGCGCTTCGTAAACCGCCGGATAACGGAAGAACGAGGTTTCCTGCGTGAGCAGGCGCTCGAGCAAAGATTCGTATTCGATACTGGAGCCGCGGATTTGACGGAGGAGGTCCACGCCACTGCCCAGGCTTTTTTCTTCCAGATATTCACGGACGCGGCTAGAGAAGAAGCGTTCGCGCGAGGAATCGAAAAGAATCGCGGAGCGCTGTTCGATCAACGCCCGGATCTCATCGAGCTCGGACTCGGTGATCCTGGCGGTCGTGGTTGCATGCGGTTTCATGTTGGGCACGCGTCAGCAGCCGGCCTGGATGCGCCGGCAGCGAAGACGCCAGCACGCACTTACCGGCCGGCTCCCACTGGAGCGACCGGGCGCGGATCCTCCACGGACTCCGCGGAACGCAACGACTGCGACGAGCGGAACTGGGCCAGCGCTTCATTGAGCTGCTCGGAGAGCTTCACCATGTTGCCGACGGTCGAAGCGGTCTGGCGCGCGCCCTGCGTGGTCTGGCGCGTGATGCCGGAGATGATTTGCATGGCGTTGGCGACGCCTTCCGTTCCACGCACCTGCTGCTTCGAGGCCAGTGAAATTTCCTGCACGAGTTCGGCGGACTGGCGGACGACGCTCGAAATCGCCTCGAGCGCCTTTCCGGCCTGATCGGCGAGACCGGCGCCGACTTCCACTTCGCGCGTGCCTTCTTCCATGACCACGACCGCCTCGTTCGTTTCGGCCTGAATCGCCTTGATGAGCGCGGCGATGTCTTTCGTGGCGCTGCGAGAGTGCTCGGCGAGCTTGCGGACTTCGTCGGCGACGACGGCAAAACCGCGGCCGGCCTCGCCCGCGCGGGCCGCTTCGATCGCGGCGTTCAGAGCAAGCAAGTTCGTCTGCTCGGTGATGTCGTTAATCACGTTGATGATTTCCGAGATTTCGAGAGAACGATCGCCGAGCGATTTGATTTTCTTCGCCGTGGCCTGCACCGAGGCGCGAATGCGCTGCATGCCTTCGAGCGTATCGCGGACGGCGCGGTTGCCCTGTTCGGCGGCGTCGAGAGCCCGGCGAGCAGCTTCGGCGCTGGCTTCGGCGTTGTTCGAGACTTGTTTCATCGAGACAGTAAGCTCTTCCACGGCCGAAGAGGTATTGGTGATTTCCTGGTCCTGTTGCGTGGCGCCAGCGGTCATTTCGTCCGCGGCTTCGAGAATCTGGTTGGCGCTCGTGCTGACGTCTATGGCGGCCTTGCGGACGCGCTCGAGAACCTTGGTGAAGTTGTCGAGCATGAAGTTGACGGAGTCCACGACGTTGCCGAGAGCGTCGTTGGTCACCTTGCCGCGAATGGTCAAGTCACCGCGCGCGACTTCCTTGATGGTGTTAAGCAGGTCAGTGATGCTGCGCTGGAGCGAATCCTGCGCCTGCTGATTCGTTACGGCGTGCGCGACCTTTGCGGCACTCCGGTTGAAATTCTCGGCGATGAATTCGAATTCGTCACCGGATTCCAGCTCAATACGCGCGCGCGAATCGCCTGCGACGAGGCGCTCGGAAAATTTTGCCAGCTCATCCACCGGTTTCAGCACACGTTTGCTGAGCACGAAGACGATGGAGAGTGCGCCGACAAGCGCCAGCACGCCCGCGCCGAAAAGCGCGCCAGTGGCGCCTCCGGGAATGGATGAGGCTTCGGCAGCCGGGCCCGAGGAATGCGCGCCGGCGTAGTAGGCGAGAGCAATGCCGCCGCCGACCGTCGCGCCAACCCAGAAAACCAACAACCAGATGGTGGAACTCAAACGAGCTTTCATGACTTCCTCCCAAGAACTTTTCCGCGCAACTGCGGAGGCCTAGAAGTCTTTTCCTCCCAAACACCCGAGAACGAAAATTCGCCGGTGCTGCGTTAGATTACCGGCACCGGAAACACATCGGTCAGTCGCCGCAGGTCTACGACGAGCGCAAGGCGGTCGTCGTGCCGCAGCATGCCGCGGCAGTGAGGCACGTCGTTTGGCGCCTGATCGAGCAGCGCCTCCTCCGTCGCGGAGTAAGTGCCGATGACCTCATCGGCGGCAATTCCAAGGCGCAACAC
>Ga0187782_10002940_pt1 | contig 12676 bp, 14 predicted proteins | sample 0715_SJ02_MP15_2_FD_132454 | JGI IMG/M metagenome (GOLD analysis project Ga0187782, IMG submission 132454) | Tropical peat soil microbial communities from peatlands in Department of Meta, Colombia - 0715_SJ02_MP15_20_MG | ecosystem: Environmental > Terrestrial > Soil > Wetlands > Peat | place...
CCTTCCAGCGCTCGACGCGTTTCGCCCAGGTCTCCCGCGACGCCCGGTCCATCGTAGCCTCCGAGCCGCAGAACTACGCGAGCCGGCGACCTCCGTCAGGAACGCGATTCGCGGAACGGATACGAACGATCCGCCCTCGGCCGCTCTTGGGCGTGTCGACCACGCCCTTCCAGTCCGCCGTCTCGATGCGCAGCTGCCTCCTGCGCAAGTCGACGTCGGTCTGACGAAGCGCGGTGATTTCGCCCCGCCGCAGGCCCGCGTCGCCCCCGAGCAGGATGGCGACCTGGGTTCGAAGGTCGACGCGGCCTGCCCCCTCGACCAGGGGCGCGTAGTCCTCGAACTCGTAAAACTCCGGCGTGAGCTGGCTCACCTTGTAAAACTCCCGCTCTGCTCGTCGACGCCTTCATTCGCCACCGGCGAACGGTGGACGCCGGAGGCAACACGTCCGTCGGCGGCGGGAGAGATTTGTGTTGACCTCCCCTTCCATAGAAGGAGAAGAAAAGAAGCCTCAGCCGGAGCCCTCCCTGAGCCCCGGCGGACGCTTTCCGGGGGGCAGCGAGCGGCCGGCCCAGGAAGCGCCACGCCAGGGCCCCCGAGCCCTCCCGTGCGTGCAAACGGCTAGAAGGTCCACAGCGCCGTGACCGTTCCGCGAACGTCCTCGCGTGCGACCGGAGCCGCTGCCACAGGTGGCGAAGTCGCTCGGGTTGTCGACGCCGTGGGCGAGCCGCCTGCGCCGGCGCGCCCTGGCTCGCCTTCGGCGCGACCTACGCGATTAGGGAGCGCATCGGCCTCGCACGGCGGCCGGGCTTTGAAGTCGGCCCCGCGGTACCGGGCTGCGAGTAGAATTCCGCGCCGACTACGCGCCCGAGCACGGCGAGCAAGGGCGTGAAATTGACGCGCCGCTCTGCTTGCTCCAGCGTCTCGTCATGGTCCGTCGCGACGCCATCGGATCTCCCGGCGGGGATGGCGGTGCGGGTGCGGACGAGGCTCGGCATGTTCGCCTCGGCGCTACCCCCGCCGCGGGCCTTACGTACGACCCGTACGCGCCGCCATCGACGTTACCGGCTCGTCCGAAGGCCGAATCGGGCGTGCTTGCCTCGCGCGGGCGGCGGTTTGCGGGGGCGTGCCTCGATGGAGTCTTCGAGAACACCTTCCAAATGGCTTTCGCGTTCGCTCTGCACGCTGCCGGCATGGATCCGTTTCCTCCGCGACCGAGTTGGCGGCCCCACGCTTCCCTCCCGCCTTCCCCCTTGCTCAACGCACTCTGCGCTCTAATCCCTGCTGCGGTGCAGTGGAAATTGATTGCGCGCAGCGGCCAGAGTCTCGGAAAGAAGGCTGTCGGCACCCTCATCGTCACGATGGACGGGCGGACGGCCGGGTTCGAGCGCGGCGTGCTCCTTCGCTCGGTCCCGCTGCTCGCGCTCTCGCTCATGACCGCCGCACTCGCATCGTTCGACGTCAATGAAACTTACCTCACGACCGTGAACTATGGAGTCTTTGCCCTATCCCTCCTCGACCCGCTCTTCATCTTCCGATCGGATGTACGGTGCCTTCACGATCACATCGCGGGCACGAGCGTCGTGCGTGTCGAGACCGTAGGGATTCGAGCGCCCGCGGGCGACTGAATGGGAGCTTCGTCACCCGGTCCGCGGGGCTCCGCTCCCTCTCGTCCGGACCGAGGTCGCCTTTGCCTGCGCCTTCAGTCTCCTGGAAACCATCGAAGGACTGGACACGCTTCTCTCGAAACAAGCTTGTGGTTCAAACTCACCAGAATCTGCGGCCTGCAGGTGTCATCGATCTCGGAGCAAGCGTACGGTATGTAGAGCACCTCGTACTCGTACGGACCGCTCTCGAAAACGTACGCGCCCCCGCCCGCGGAACCGAGTTGACGAGGGTCCGTGCCGCCGGGCAAGGACAGCTCGGGCTTGCTGGTGAGCGGTGAGCCGGTCTTCCACGCGATGTAGCGTAGGCCCGGGACGACGCCATCCACCAAGGGTGCACGGACGTCCGCAGCTGCGGCGCCCGCGTCGTACGCCTCCCTGTGGATTCGAATATGGTGGTGCTGGTTCTCGCACTCGAGAATCACTGCCACGTAGTCTCTTACGCTCGGGTGGAGGGTCATCGCTTCGGCGTCGCGTGCGCGAATAGCCTCGGCGTGCTGCTTGTCCGTTTTCACCCTCAGCGCCACGATCCGTCCGGCGACGATCTCGATCAAACCTTCCCAGACGGGCTCGCCCCAGGCGACAAGAGTCTCTTCATGGCTGTACCAGACCCTCGCGCTGGCTTGGTCGACGGCCGCGATTGTCTTTTCGTCAAAGAAGTCGTCGTAATGACGAATGAACTCGGCGGCGTTGGGGATCGCGGCAAGAGGCTGCGCGCGCTCGAGGGGGTAGGGGATCATTCGAGAAACCGTCGTCCTGTCGTCCGATTGCAAGGCAACGAGGAGCTTTCGAAGGAGGACCAGGTCGTCCGGCGGGGACATACTCGGAGGTACCCTCCTTAGGGGGCGCTGCCGGGCGTCGAATGCCGAATCCGACCGCCCCGACGCATGGGCCGTCGTCGATACGTCGACGTCCGACGAAGGTGCCCCGGTCATCTCCGCCGCCATCACGACGTTGTCGGCGTCATCCACGTGACACCCGCCGACCAGCGCGAAGCTCATGACGACGGATACCCTCAGGGTGCTGCACGAGTGCCGAGCGCGTCGCAGGGCAAATATGGCAGGGGCCCCGTTCATGGGACCATTCCAGCGTACGATCGGGGGAGTGTCGAATCATCCGAGTGATTTCCACGAAGGCGCCATGGGCAGGACGAGCGGAGCAGCGTACCTTTGGGGCGCCGACCCTGCTCGTCCGAGTCCCGATCGCGGGGGACTCCGCGGTTCGGCGTGCACTTCAGGGAAACCAGCGGATCAGAGGACATCGCTCATCCGAGAGGAGATTTTGGTTCAGGGTCACAAGGATCTGCGGATCGCAGTTGTCGTCGCCGCACTCCCTTGGAATCGAGACGTCGTACTCGTACGGGCCCGACTGAAAGAAGTACGAGCAGTACCCCGCCGAGGCCGCGTACGTGGCCAACCGAAAATCCGGGCCTCCAGGCAGAGACAGTTCGGGCTTGCTGCTCAGGGGTTCGCCGGTTTTCCACGCGATGTAGCGCAGGCGCGGCGCGAGCTCTGCGCCGGCCACGGCACCGGTGTCTGAGCCCGCGTTGTTTGTGGGGTCCAGCTCCCTGTGGATTCGAATGTGATGGTGCTTGTTCTCGCATTCGAGAACCACCGCGGCGTAGTCGCGTACACTCGGATGGAGCGTCATCGCCTCGGCTTCCCGCGCCCGCGCCGCCTTGGCGTGCTGCTGATCGGTCTCGACCCTCACTTCGACCAGCCGTCCCGAGACGATATCGATCAAGCCCCGCTCGCCCCAGGCAACAAGCGTTTGCCCACCGCTGTGCCACACGCCGTCGCTCGCGTTGACAACGAGCGCAATCGTATTTGCATCAAAAAAGTCGTCGTAGTTACGGAGGAATTCTTCGGGGTTGGCCACGGAGGCGAGCGGCTGGGAACGATCGACGGGATAGGGCATCAGCCGAGAGACGGTCGCCCGGTCGTTCGCTTGCAACGCCGCGAGGAGCGTTCGAAGCGCCACAAGATCCTCGGGCGGGGGGATGCTCGAAGACCCCGAGTGGGCGTCGTCTTGCGCATCCCGCGCCGAGTCGCCGGGCGACGCTTCGTTGGTCGCAAGGGAACGATCGAGATCACTCGCGCGAGCCTCCGAGCTGGCCACGAAACTCGGCCGGGCGGCTTCGCCTTCGTTCATGTGGCACCCGGCCGACCCGGCGGTACCCAGCACGACCCACCCGCTCAGCGCGCTGTACATAAACCGACCGATCGCGACGAGCGGCCGCGCAACTGGTTTCATCGTCCCGTCGGCACGTGTACTCACGCTTCGCATTCGGCGCCGCCGTCAACGTTTCCAGTAATCCCTCACGTAGGTCAACGTCCGGTCTCTTGCGGGGTCCGTAGGATCCACCATGCTGCGGACGATCCGCGACATCGTCTCTTCCCCCAGGAGAGACGACACGACGGGCAAGCGTTCCGCGGCACGTGTGAAGGTGAACCCCCCGAGGGCATAGCGTCTGGCCAGGACCGCCGCCGTGACGTAAGCGCGGATGGTCTTCTCCACGAGCACCGCCAAGTAGCTATCGCGAGTCGTGCTCCATTGGTCCTTCCATTGCTGCTGGGTGCTTTGCATCTGGGCCGTAAACTGGGCCGCGGCGCCCGGGCTGCCTGCTGCCGCGAGTCTCGTGGCGATCCTCTGGAGCCTCGTGAAGAGGGCGATCTGCCTCGGGTCGAGGAAGATGGGCGTCGAACTCCGAAGACTGTTCCAGAGGCAATCGTACACGCTTCCCGCTCGGGCAAAGCGCGTCACTTCCCATTGCGGCGTCGTTCGGGATTGTCTCAAGTGCTCGAGTCGCCGGTCGACCTCGTCGGCCCGGCGCATGGCTGCTTCCAACGTCCTCTCGATCTCCCAGACAAGGCCGGCGTAGTACTGTTTCGATTCGTCGTTCTCGGGGCAAATCGCTCGGGCATCGGTGTCGATCCTCTCGAAGATCCTCTCGGTGGCGCTCCGACTCGGCCTCGGGGGTCGACTGGGGTTCACAGGACACGCCATCCCACGAACCGCACGTTGCCCGTGGATGAGCGCACGCGACGCCATCCCAGAAGGTGTCGTCCGGACACCTCGGAGCGCTGGCGAAGCCTGCAGCCGACCGATCCCCCGGCGGCTGCGTCGCGGCTGAGAACGACGGTCCGAGCGGATGCTCCGACGACAGGGCGGCAGTCGCCTCAGTGACCCGGCTTGGAGCGTAGACCGCAGGCGGGAGGGAACTCGCCCCGCACCCGGTGAGGGTCGCCATTCCGACCACCCCGAGCCCGATGGTTGTCGTTTCGGGTCGTGTTCACAGGCAACGAAACGTGACGATGACCCGACGGGGTCTCTCGCGTGCGCGGTTCGAAACCACGGACGTGCAGCGACCGATCCCAAGACTGCCAAACGAGAGGGCGCACCATGGACCCACGCAGAATCCGCAACGCCGACATCGCCGCCATCCAGGAGACGCTCGAAAACGTTCCCGCATATTAGGCCGAGACCCTGACCAAGCGGGCCGCCATCGTCCGGCTCATGCCCCAGATTGCCACACTCCGCGCCAAGGGCTACACGCTCCAGGCGATTGCCGAGCAGCTGACCGCGCATGGTGTACCGATCCATCGCGCCGTCCTCCAGAAGTACCTGAAGGAGCTCGCCAGTGCGCCGCCGTCCCGCACGCGCCGAAACACCACCGCTTCCATCCCCGGCGCATCCTCGAAAGACCCGCGAGCAACGTCCACGACGTCGCCGAATTCCTCTCCCGACCGGATCGTCACGGCCCCGCCCGAGGAAAGCCCCCGCACGACGACGGAGTCCCCGAAGGGCACGCCGACTCCCCGAAGAGACAGGTGATCGCGAAACGCTGCTCGTCGGTAGCCGATGATTCTTTCCTTTCGCCTTTCCGCGGGTGACACGAGCCGGCTCGTCCAAGCCGCTCGAGCGACGCCGCGGGGTTGCATCGCGAGTCGCAGGCGCAGCGCCTGATCCGCTGCGCGATGCGTCTTCACCGATAGCTTCGGGGCGGTATTCATCCATTGCGTATTGGCCGCCGCTCTCGAGACGCCTTGCGCGGCGCGGTGCCTTCTCCCCCCGGAAGGGCAAGATTCGAGCGTACATTTGCAGGACGATGTTCCTGAGGGCGTCCCGCCGTTTCCGAGCGACGGCGCCGAGCGCCGACCTCGTCAGGGCTGGCGTCGGCGGCGTTCGAGGGAGTCGCCCTCAGCGCGCCGTGCGGAGCCGACTGGCGAGACACACCCGGTCGGCGCGGCGCCCGGCGTCCGTGGCCCCGCAGCTCCTATGCGCAATCGGTGTTCTGATTGTTTCTCTCGCGATCGCGTGCGGCGGAAGGCTTGCCCCTGACATGGACGGGGACCGAGCGAATCCGGACGCGGCGACGACGACGGCGTCCGGTTCGCCCCCGGCGGGCGACGCAACGCACGAAGCGAGCACTCCGGATGCGACTGCGGATTCGCCCCAGGGCCCGGCCAATCCGGCCGACGGAGCCCTCGAAGGCGACGCTCTTGCGGGCACGGATGCGTTTTCGAATACTCCGCCCGATGCCGGTACGAACGATTCCGGTGCACGGGGAACCTCGGACGCCGCTGTCGAAGCGGCTTCGCAAGACGCCGCTGGAGACGCGGGTCTCCTCGACGCGCCCGACGATGAGGGCAGGGTCCCCGACGCTTCATGCGATTGGCACATGACCGCGGGTCCGACGCTCCCCTTCGGACCGCCGGGCCAGTCTCCGAGCTCCGAAGCGATCGGCGACTTCAACGGCGACGGCAAGTTGGACCTCGTCGTGGGCGCGAACCCAGGTTTCTTCGAGGTGTTTTTGGGAAACGGAGATGGAACGTTCAACGCCGCATTGGACAGCGACGCCGGCGGCGAGCCGGTCGCGGTCGGGGACTTCACCGGCGACGGCGATCTCGACATTGCGGTCACGAACTCCTCGGGCGGTGGTGCCGAGGGCACGGTGGATATTTTGCTCGGCAACGGCGCGGGGACCTTCGGCGCGCCCATCGCGTCTCCGGCGGTCCTCGATCCCAGCGCGGTTGCGGTCGGCGACTTCAATGGCGACGGGAAGCTGGACCTGGTCTTCACGAATTACCTGGCCGACACCGTGAGTGTCTTGCTCGGGCAGGGAGACGGTTCGTTTGACTTCCTTGGAACGTTTGCGACGTTCATCAACCCGCTTTCCGTCGCGGTCGGTGACTTCAACGCCGATGGGATCCCCGATCTCGCGGTGGCCAATTTTGGGTCCGAAACGTCCGGACCGGCCCCGACGGTGAGCGTGCTCCTAGGCGACGGGGACGGCACGTTCGCCCCACAAGTTCAGGAGACCGTTGGGCAGGGAGTCGCATCGGTCGCCGTCGGCGACCTCAATGGCGACGGCAAGGCAGACATCGCCGCAGCCTCGAACGCTGTCTCTACTGCGAGCGTGCTCCTCGGGAACGGAGATGGCACATTCCAAGCGTGCACTCAGTGGCCGACCGGTGAAGGTCCCTGGTCGATCGCGATCGCCGACTTCAATGGCGATGGGGCTCCAGACCTCGCGACGGCCAATCAATTCGACGACTCGGTGACCATTTTGCTGGGGACCGGCAACGGAAACTTCGAGCCTCAGGTCACGTTCCCTGCTGGCCAGGAGCCCTGGTTTGTTGCCGCCGGTGACTTCAATAATGACGGCTACGCCGATCTTGCCGTGGCGAACTTCTTTTCGAACGACATCAGCATCTTCCTTGGCGCGCCCGGCGCCTGCCAGTGACAGCGCGACCGGTTCCGCAGCGGGGGGCCCTCTGATTGCCGGTAGCCTGCTCACCGACCGCACGTACGTTGCCCCCGGGCTTATGGTCACGCGCTCGTTCGCGTCGCATCCCCTTCCCGCGTGGATTAAGAGGCTCCGCACCGACAGCGCATAAGCAGGTCATGGTTGGCCGACGAAGGCGCGCACCGAGGGGCGCTGCCACCCGCGTAGTCGCGGATGCGGGCGGAAACGCGCTCGCCGTCCGCACCAGGCGCAGGAGCATCATGGCCAGATCCGTTTCGGCGATGCACCAATCGCCGAACAGCGCGGTCGGCTGCCGCCCTTCCCGGTAGGCGTCGAGCGCGGCATCCTCGACTCATGCGAAAGCCGGTTCGCGCCGGGACCGGGACGATTCACCGTTCGTCTTACGGCTTCAAACCCGCCGGAACGGATCGCGAACCCACGCGTCTATCCATTTTCGATTCCAGCGATCGCGATGCTGGATGGCCTCGGGTTGCATCCGAAGGTCACGTACTTCGTAGGCGAGAACGGCAGTGGAAAATCGACGGTGCTCGAGGCGATCGCGGTGGCTGCCGGCTTCAATCCCGAAGGCGGAAGCACGAACTTCCGGTTCGCAACGCGGAGTTCGGAGTCCCCGCTCGGCAATGCACTGCGCCTAGTTCGCTCCGTGCGCCGCCCGCGCACCCCATTTTTCTGAGGGCCGAAAGCTTCTTCAACGTTGCGACGGAGATCGAACGCCTGGGACCGACGTTGCTCGAGGCGTACGGAGGTCAGCCGCTGCATGAACTCTCCCACGGCGAGTCGTTTCTCGCACTCGCCATGCATCGTTTCGGGGCCGATGGGCTCCACCTTCTCGACGAGCCCGAAGCTGCGCTGTCCCCTCTGCGCCAAATGAGCATGCTACGGCGCATGCACGACCTCGTCGGCCAAGGCAGTCAGTTCGTGGTGGCCACACACGCTCCCATACTCTTGGCTTACCCCGACGCATGGATCTACGAGCTCGACGAGCGAGGCATGCGCAGAGTGGAGTACGACGAAACATCCACCGTCCGTGTCGCCTCGCGATTTCCTCAACGACCGGAAGGCTACCGTTGACGAGCTGTTTTCGGATGGGTCGGCGCGCACCGCCGAATCGGAACCGAATCGTCCGTGACGGTCCCCGCCTTGGCGGTCCGGCCAACACGAACCGCTCCGGGCTCCGTCCAGCGACACGATCACCGTTGCCGCGCGAAGTCCCTCTCGGGAGCTTCCACCTGAAGCTGAAGCTCGCGCCCAAGCGTCACCCTTTGCCCTCGCGCCGCCCCTAGCTCCCGCGTCAGCGGCACGAGCACGAACAGCGACCCGTCGCTCACGATCGCCAGCGGCGTCCTCGATCGATTCTGCGCAAGCTCGACGCGTCCGTGAAAAGGCTCGGGCGGTTGGAGAAGGAAAGCCTGGCCGGTGCGGGCCGCGATCTCGGCGCCGAGAGCGCGGCATTCGACGTCGCGCAGGAGAATGAGGCGACGCGGATCGACGGGGTCTATCCCGAGGGTGCGGAGAAAGGCGTCGCGGCGGTCGAGCGCCTGCAGCACTTCCGCCCCGAACCCGTAGAGAACGAGCGGGCGGCCGCGCACGGTATCGAGCCAGACGGGCCCGCGGTATGTGACCTGCTCGTCGAGGCGCAGGGGGTCTTTGCGAAGGTCGACCCGATAGCGGGGCGCGCGCGCGTCGCGCGCCTCGAGCTGGGCGATGAGGTCCGTCGGGACACGCCAGCGATCGGTGCCGTCAGGGCGGGCGAGGCCCATCTTCGTGAGCTCGCGAAGGCGGTGGCGCAGGCGATCACGGTCGGGGGCGGGGGAGGGCGTGGCCGCGAGGTCGACGAGGCCGCGGGTGCGCGTCGCGGTTTCTTCGAGGATGCGATCTTCGGGGCGGACGGATCGCTGTAGGCGATTCACCATGGAGACGAGGTCGCCGGGGCGGAGGTCTTCGGCGGAGCGGCGGTCGAGGGGAACGCGGTAGCCGGCGCCTCCCGGAGTTTCGAGGACGGCGTAGAAGCTGCCGCGCAGCTCGTCGGCCAGGCCTTTGCAGACGACGCGGCCGTGCAGACCCCGGCCGCGGTCGGCGGGGGTGGGCTCGAGGCGCTGGCCGGGAAGGACGATCCGGTAGTGGGCGGGGTTACTGCGCAGGTCCCTGTGCATCTCGGCGAGGATGTCGCCGCGTTCGCCAAGGGTTTTGATGTGCTGGGTCCAGCCGGGGGTTAGGGTCCAGCAGCCGGCGGAGGTGCGCTGCGCAAGCTCGAGGCGCTCGAGGTGAGCAAGGCGTGCAAGGAGCAGTCCCTCGAAGATGGCGAGGGGGGAGAGCGGTCCGGCGCGCGTGCGGAGCGTGACCTGGCGGCTCGTTTTCGCGGCGCGCGATCTCGCGGTCGAGGGCCGTGTAGCGCTCCCGGGTGACTTCCTGGGCCCGGCTTCGATGGATCTCTTGGGGGAGCCGAAGGCCGAGCTCCTCGGTGGCGATCTCCTGCGCGCGCCAGCGCAGGCCATGGGAGATGTACTGGCGATCGAGGCGGACTTCGTGGCCGTCGCGGTCGACCCCGCGCAGCACGACGTGGGCGTGAGGATGCCCGGTGTCGTGATGGTTGGAGCCCATTCGATGCGCTGGCCGAGGTCCCGCTGGACCTGGGTCATGAGGCGGCGGACGTAGTCGGTCAAATCAAGCTCGTGGCCGTCCTCGGGGGAGACGATCAGGCGAAACTGGTGTTTCTCGTGGGGTCGGGGGCTATTGAAGGTCTCGGCGGCGAGGGGTCCCTGGGGGCCGTAGAGCGCGCCGGGGCTGCCCTCGCGCTCGACGCCGTCACGCTCGATGTAGCGAAGGTGAAGGGCAGCGACCCGGGTGCCGCTGGGGGTCATTCTCGCGACGTGCGCCTTGACGATGACCCGCCGCGCGAGCGGGTGCGGAGCTCGGACGTCGACGCGCGTGCGTCGGTTCCAATGGCGAGTGGCGCGGGCGGTCGCCGTGGTGAGGCGCGCGGCGCGGTAGACGGCACTGCGAAAGGAGTCCTCTCGGGGCCGCGGTTGGCGGCCGCCGCCGAGGCGTGGCCGAAACGGGAGCAGCTCGTCGAGGTCCGTGTCCTTCGGCGGTCGGCTCACGCGGGATCCCCCGCGGGCGGGAGCGTGTCGTGCGGCGCGGGGGATACCGGGGCCGGCTCGCGCCCCTCGCCGACGCACTCGGGCGGCAGGTCGTGCACGAAGCGGCGGCCCCTCGTGAGGCGCGCTCCGAGGTGCTCGACGAACTGGCGGTAGCGCGTCTCCGACGTCGTGAGCGCCGCCTTGCGTCCTTCCGCGGCGATTGCAGGCGTGTGGGCGAACCAGATCTTGAGAAACAGCGCGAACGCTTCGCAGAGCAGGCCCAGCTCGCCGTGCCCGCGCCTGACGGCCTGGTCGAGCCGATTGAGACGCCGCATCAAGAGCGTCCGGTCGCTCGTCCGGTCGAGGTACTGGCGCAGCGCGGCGTCGACCACGGCGCTCTCGGTCGTTCCGCCGGCGGCGCAGTACTGCGAAAGCCGCTGACGCAGGTCGTGGGCGAGGTAGGGATAGATCCGGCTGCGTCGTGGGCGAATTTTCATTCACCGCCCGTCGGGTTCGAGGGGCGAAGAATTGCCCGCACTACGGCGCTGTGTGGCCGGGGGGTGATCTCGGAACAGCCCTCACGGTGACGCCGTCGCTCGCGGGCGACTGCGGCAGGAGCCCTCGAAGAACACGTCACAGCCCTGGCGATTCACGTCAAAAACAGGCGAACGCTGCCTCCAGCCCGCCCCTAGGCAGGGACTTACATCGCCCCGAGCCACAAAGCGTTCGCGCTGTACTGCGTACCGGTCAAAGCGTTCACGAAGCGCTCGTCGGCGGTGACCAACGGGCAGCCCTCATGCATGGCCAGCGCGAGGTAGAGACAATCATAGACCGTTCGGCTGGTCGCAAGCGCGACGCCGAGGGCCGCGCGCACAAGAGCGGCGTTCGAGACCGTGCGCAGCCCCATCGAGCCCAGCTCGTCGAGTCGCCTCACAGCCTCTGCGCCCTCCAGTTCCCCCGCCCGGGCCTTCTTCCAGAGGATGTTCCCTACCTCGGCCCAGAACAGCTCGGGGACAACCAGCTCGTGTTCCGGCTGCACCAAGCCAAGGGCTTTGGGCGAGAGCGCCTCTGCCAGCAGCCACTTCGCCGCCACTGAGGCGTCCACGACGAGCTTCAACGTGCGTCTCGGTCCGCTCGAAGAAGGTCCGTGCTGTCGGTCTTCTGGGGGGGCGACGTGCGTTGAAGCTCGCGTACGAGGCGAACCCGGTCCATAGCCGCGCTCTCGGCCTTCTGCGTCAGGACGACGATCTCGGCGGGCCCGACCGGAACCTCGTCCGGCAGTTTGACGACGCGGTCCGCAGGGACGTTTGCGAGGAAGCGCACATGAACCCTCGACGCCACGCACCGAGGGTAGCATGTCTGTGCACGACGGGAGCTCATCGCCGGTCCTCCGAACATACGCCTCAGCTCCGGCAAGCTGCATCCGCTGCGCCCTCGCGGTCGCCCTCGAGCGTCGGCCTGCGCTTTCTGCTGCGCGTTCCCTGGCCGTCTCTTCGGACCAGCCACCCAGCTCGTGGAGGGCGACGTCGTGGCATCACTTCGTGCTTCGCCTCCGATTTGTACGGGGGTGTGGGCTTGCACTGTGGGTATCCGTCGCGCCGTCGGTCCGGGGCGTGTCCCGTCGACCTGCGGCCCTCGGTATCGAGTCCTTCATCGAGACGGCCCGGGGCCGTGCGTGCGGCGTTCGCCATGACCCGTCGCCGACCCATGCGGATCGTCGGCGAATGGACGACACTCGGCTCGAAGCCTCGCCGTCTGCGCTTCGAGGTCACCCGCAGAGTCCAGCGCCGCGGCGGCGTTCAGCCGATCGAGGCATTCGCGCGAGCGCTGCTCATCACGGTCCTGGCGCCCTTGGTCGCGCAGCTTGCTCGCACGCTGCCTTTGGAGCATTAAGGCCGCCGGCCCGGAATTCGGCGTCGCTTCGGACGAGACCCGGTTACCCCTCCCGACGAGCGCCACGCTCGTGAGGAGCTAGAACATCGCGGCCATCGCGACGAGGGCCGTCACGCCGGTGCCGCCTGCCAGAGCGAGGCGCAGTTTTCAGGGGTCGAGCGGGCCGTGCGATTTTTCAAAGAACGCTTCTTCGCCGCACGGACCTTCCACTCGATCGAGCAGGGCAACGCGCAGCTCGGCGAATTCATCGAGACCATCGCTCACCGTCGCCC
>Ga0187782_10002941_pt1 | contig 12673 bp, 10 predicted proteins | sample 0715_SJ02_MP15_2_FD_132454 | JGI IMG/M metagenome (GOLD analysis project Ga0187782, IMG submission 132454) | Tropical peat soil microbial communities from peatlands in Department of Meta, Colombia - 0715_SJ02_MP15_20_MG | ecosystem: Environmental > Terrestrial > Soil > Wetlands > Peat | place...
ATCGACTGCAATTCCGGTCGCCCGCTTGAAGTATCCTTCGCCCTTTACACTGCCGATAACCCGTTGGAATTTCCCGCTAGCATCGAAGACAAAGATCTTGCCCGCATAAGAATCGGTCACGTAGATGTTGTCGTCGGCATCTACGGCGACGCACTGGGGCGACTCGAGCCCATCGGTGTCTTTCTGACGTGAAATGAACTTGTATTTGTGTTCTGTGAAATCGAAGATGTGAATGCCGGCAGCGCCGGGATCCGTTACGATTATGCGGTCCCGCGAATCGGTCACTACGCTGTAGGGAGCGATCAGATCGTGGAACTCCGGTTCGCCTGCCACCGCGTCGAATAAGCGGCCCCAGAAGCTATGCTTGGTTTTCACTTCCCGCTCGGAGCCGAAGCTGCCTTCGTATTGGAGCCTGCGGCCGCCCTCGAGCTCGAGTTCCGGCACCATTACCGGCCCTGACGCATTCGCTTTCGAGCGCGCTGCGGCGGGGATGGGCAAAAGGCAGGAACCACCAAGACACAAAGACACCAGGAAAAGCAGGTTGCAGGTGAAAGGGAACAAGTGACCGGGAAAAGACCTCTGATTTTCCCCATCGCGTTTCATCCTCTGCGCCATTTCACCGTGGACTTTCATCTTTTACCCTTGCCTGTTTTTCCTGGTGCGTTGATGTCTTGGTGACCGTTTAGAAGAAGTTAAACCACCGCGAAACTCCCACGTAAAACGAGCCAGTGAGGATCGGAGGCATTCCGGAACCGGTGAATCCCTGAACCAACCTCAGGTAGCCCCCTTGTAAGTTCAGCTTGCGCAGCCGGTACGTCGCAAGAAAATAGATGTTTTCATTGTTATTATTCGAGAGTGTGGAATTGCTGTTCGTCGCGCTCAGGGCCTTGGCATAGATGGCGGAGAGCGTGAGACCGCGAATCGGACTCGACCCGATTCCCGCTGAGTACGACTTGCCGTTATAAAGGACAACGGCTGCCGGGTTGACGACAGGTATGGGAATCGGGGTGGGTACGAGGCCTGTAGAAGTCAAAACCGCGTTGCCGCTCGCCATCGAGTATGAGCCGTTGATGCTGAGGCGGAAAAGGGAGAGCGAAGTCGAATAGCTCTGGCTGGAATTGCTGGACCCAGGTACGTTGGTCAAAAGGCTCCTTGCACCGCTCGCGTAAGCGCCCCAGTACGCCCTTCGCCGCAGCCGGCGGCCCACGTTAAGGTTGTAGTTGTAACCCGAAGCCACATAGTTGATGAGCACGGTTTGAGTGTTCTGTGAGTAGCTGAAGCCGCCTGCCAAGGTCCAGCGCTGGACCTGGTGCGTGTAGTTGAGAGAAGAATTCAGGCCCCACAGGCTCTGGTGGGTGGTGTTGATGGAGGTGCGCGTTAATCCCAACACCCCATTCAACTGCCCGCCCAGAATCCGGTTGGAATAGGTTGCTGTGCCGTTGTAGGAATCCGATGTGAAGGAGCTTCCCAGAAAGTCTTGTTGCTGGCGTTCGGCGAAGGCATGAAAATTGAGGTGTTGCGCCGGCAACTCGTAATTCGCGTAGCCGGTCAGGCTAAGGTCATGCGACGACGGTTGTGGGCCGGTTTCAGGCAGAACAGCGCCCGCCGTCACCAGGGTGTTATAAAGGGTTCCCTCGAGGTTATCCGTGTAGTAGGTATTCGCTCCGACATGCAAGTGAGCCGCGGGAGCAAAACTGAGCGCCCCTGTAAGGGTATCGATGATCGTGTCGTATTTATCGGTGGAACCGGTTTCACTCAGATTCGTGTGGAGGTCTAACCGAGAGGCCCCTGCGGAAATGTTTCCATCCCAAGGCAAGTTGTGCGCTACGCTGAGAAAGTAGGTACCGCCGTCGGAATTGGTGTTTTGAGCCGACTCCCCCGCCAGGAACTCGGGCAGGGCGATTTTGCTGTCCACAAATTGATAACCGCCATTCAGGTTGAAACCCGCAATCTTGTAGTTTGAAGTGGCCGAAAATGTTTCCGAATGCAGCCGTCCATCGGAGTTTGCCCCATAGATTGAATAGGAGTCGTCTGCATCCGAAAAACTGAGATTGAGAGTCGGCAACTTCTCCAGGTGAACCCCCCAGTTCAAAGCTAGCGTATTGGTGTCGCCATGCGTGGTGAAATTAGCCAGGCCCGGAAGGCTGAAGTTCCCGCTGCTGTTAAACGTCGTGGAGTAGCTGATCGAGCCGGGGAAGGCGCTGCCGGCGAAGAATTTGGCGCTGGCGTTCAAGCCGCTGGCGGCGGTCATCGACTGGTAAGTGGAGTTGAGCCGCGATTGGTTGTAGAAAGGCTGAATGTCGAAGGAGAGAAAATTCGGATTAAAGTACGTGCCTGTTAAGTCCGCTTCGCCAGCCCCTGCGATGCTGTGGTCGGAACCCACCGCGTTCGAGTAGTCGTCACTGTACCCGACCGAGACGGTGCCATTCAGATTCATCGAGGCCTCGCCGGACCTGACCTGCGCGAGTGCCGAGGCAGGAAGGAGGAGCGTGAAAACAGCCAAAATGACGTGCCGACTCTTCATAAGACGTTCAAATATTGCACATCCGCTGCCAAACAAATGCCACGAGGACACGAAGTCACCATGCTCCGCCTGTAGCCCTATTGGCAGCTTGGTGCTTTGATGGTCCATCCTTCTACAGTCTTTCGATCTTGGCGTTCTTGCTCAGTTTCGCAGCCAGGGCGGAACGAAGCTGCTCCGTCTTATCTTTCTGAAGTTGCGCACACAAAGCGTCTTGGATCGCCTCAAATCTCTGCTCACCCGCAGGATTGTGCGCGTTGAGCCGCAGGATCGTGTAGGCGTTGGCGTCAAACTCGATGATGCCGCTCACTTGGCCAGGCTGCATGGCCAGGAGAGTCGTCACTACGATCGGGGGTAGCTTCGAGCGGTCGGCAGCCTTGTGGTCGCCCATCATCACCCGGAAGTCGTCCTCGGAAACCTTCTCAGCCAGAAGCCCGAACTCCTCGTAATTGCGGGTTCCCTTGGCTTGGCGCAGGGCATCCTCGGCGCGCTTGCGCGCTTCCTGCGCCTGAGCGGCGGTGGCACCCCGAGGAGGCAAGAACGAAATACTCTGGAAGGAGAAGGATTCGGGGACGCGGAAGCGCTCGGGGTGCTGGTCGTAGAAGGCCTTCGCCTCAGCGACCGTAGCTGCTGCCTTGCTCCCCACTTCCCGCTCGAGGAACTTGTCGATCAGCAGCGAGCGCTCCACCTTGGCTTGCAACGACTTCTGCGAACCCTGGAATTCCGCCTGCATGAACTGCTGGTATTGTTGTGGCGATGGGAACTGCTTCCGAAACTGTGCCAGAGCGACTGCAAGGCGATCAGGGGGAATCGTCATGTTGCGGCGCTTCGCCTCCTGATAGACCAACTCTTCGAAAATCAACATTTTCATCGCCCCGTCCCGGATGTCAGCTTCCATGGCCTTGGGAAACCCGTTGTGCACTCGCGCGTAAGGGAAGATCGTGAGCATTTCGCGGAGCAGATCACGGTCCGTCAGCACTGCGCCGTTCACGCGCGCTACCGGGCGGCCCACCGGCTGAAAGGCAGCCACGCTGGGGCCGAAGGGTTGCGCGGCGGAAACGGGTGTGTGAGAGGGGACCTGTGCAGAAGCTGACGTGACCATTGACAGAAGAGACAGGAAAATGGGCAGGAGGGCAGTTGGGCAGGTGGTGGAAAGGGGAAGCGGAACGCTTGCCAGTGAGATTCTTGCCACCTGCTTACCTGCCCGTCTGCCCATTTTCCTGCCGAGTGCCTTGGTGTCCTGAGTATTCATGTCCTTGCGTCCTCAAAGAAACGATCCGGAATTGCAGGGGGAGGATATCCTCCTCCCCCATTTCAAACGTCAGGGAAAAACAAGTTAAGTGGTCGGCACGCTCATCAAGCCGTGCATTTCGTTTGACTCGCCGCCATGGCAGTTGCGGCAGAATTGCGCTACTGAGTTGCCACCCGTGGTAGGGGTGTACTCGCCGTTGATGAAGAACATGGTGTTGTAGCTGCCCGTGGAATTGCTGTAGCGGGTCATGCTGTGCTGGTCGTGGCAAGTTGTGCAGGTTACGGCGGTAACGATGGAGCCAAAGGAAGCCAACTTCCCATTCGAACCATTCCAGAAGGAAGCGGGATAGTTGGTGGTGACGAAGGTGTTCATGGCGCTCGAGGAGCCCCACGAGATTGGGGTCGTCCCCCCGCCGGTGCAATCCCAACTGTAGGGCGAGTTAGGAACAGTGTAACCAGTGGGGACCGTCCCTCCGCTGGCGCAACCGACGATGGCATAGCCGCCCACCGGGTGGTCGTTGCTGTAGGGCGCGCCGCCGCTCGGATGCGCCTTGGCCAGCAACGTGGGAGCGGTGCCGCCAACGACGGGCAAGGTTTCAACGGTCTGACCTTGCATCATGCTGACATTGGTCAACACGCCGTCATGGCAGCTCAGACAGAATAGGACGACCGTGTTCGCGTCGTGAGCGCTGGTGATGCCCGTGCCGGAGTTCTGGGTACCGTTGGAATAGGTCGCCATGGTTGGCAGCGTGACAGGGTATCTTGCTGTCCCGTCGCCGCTGAAGTTGAAGGTTTGGCCGTATAGGGGGGTTAAGTCCTGACCCCACAGAGCGTACATGCCGTTCTGGGGATCGCCGCTCGTAGCGACTCCATTGCCGAGCGAGCCGCTATGCGGAGCGTGACACATCACGCAACCACGGCCGTAGCCGTTGTGCGCGCCCAAAACGTCCGCCCCCAGCGCGGAATTCAGGCCGGAACGAATCTGGGCAGTAGCCACGCCCGCGGCAGCAAGGGCCACGAGGATTAATAGGCTAAGTTTCTTCATGTTGTGCAAATACCTCCTCAAGGAGTATTCAAATGTTCCGCAGCCCGGGGACTTGCTTCGGGCTACGCTTTATCAGTCCGTCGACTGACAAATCTTGGGGCAGCGCTGTGAAAGAGCGGGCAGGTAGGCAGATGGGCAGGTAGGCAGGCCGGCTTTGGGGGGCCGCTTGGCTGTCTCCCTGCTTTTCTGTCTGCCACTTTCGCCGATGCTTTGGCCCTTCGTTGCCAAACATTGCTTGTTACCCGCCTCCTGCCCAACTGGCCTATCTGCTGTATTCCCTAATGCGCTGCTGAATCTTTGCTGGATGCCATCGCTGGCTTCTGGGCAGCGGCCTCGCGCCGCGCCTTTTCGGCGGCGGCTTCGGCATCGGTGATGTACCGGAAAACCTGCACTCGGCCAGGAAACGTTTCGGAAACGACAACCTGGTTGGCGGGGCCGATGGCGATCCCCCACGGCCCCATGAACTGGCCCGGATAATAGCCCTGTCCGCCGAAGTAAATCAGCAGGCGGCCTTGTGGAGTGAAAACCTTGACCAGGTTCTGCGCGGCATCCACTATCCAGACGTGGCCGTCGCAGTCGATCGCAACGCTCTTCGGCCTCTCGAGGTCCGCGGGACCATCGCCGTTTCTGCCGAACGTGCTGATGAACTGGCCGTCAGCGTCGAAAATCTCAATGCGGTTATTAAAAGTGTCGGTAACGTAAAGGTTCCCCTCTCTGTCCACCGCCACGCTCTCCGGCAAGGAAAAAGTTCCCGGGTCGGTCTGGTCGTGCTTTCTGCTGGGTTTGCCGATTTGGCGCAACAGCTTGTAATTGTCGGCGTCGAATACGTCCACAACATCGTTGCCGCTGTCGGCCACATAAACAAATCGATTCTCCCGGTCGATCGCCACACCCCCGGGGCGCACCAGCACGTCGGCTCCAAAAGCCGCTTCCTGCTGGTGCTTGGGGTTGAACACCACTACGCGGCGCAGGCCGGCGTCCGAGACAAAGAGCCGATCACCATCGTCCAGCGCCAAACCCGCAATCAGGTCGAAGTTGGCTTGTCTGCCGTTTCCAATCAATACGACATTGTCTTTATTTTGCGGATCGAAAATGAACACCGCCCCTACGCCTTGGTCCGCCGCATAGATCATGCCTTTCGAATCCACTCCCACGCCATAGGTGCGAATGAGTTGGAAGGGCAACTTGTCGATATTGACTTGGTCGGCGGGCAGCGTGCCGGCCAACCGGTCCATCCATGTCTTTTTGTGTGCCTTTGGGTTGAAGAGGCTCGGGTCGATCTTCTCGCCCGTGTAGATATCCTTGAAAGCGATTCGGGTAATGGCCGGCGGGTTCGGCCATACGATCTTGGAAATATCGAAATAGGCTTTGGTCCGCTCCGCTCCGGGGCTTGTGGTAGGAGGCGTGGCCGGGTTTTTTTTGGCAGTGCCGGGCTTTGGCGCCAGGAGCACCCCGAGCACCAACAAGCCAATCAGGCCGGGACCGATTGCGCGGCTCGCGCTCACGCGTTTTCTTGAATCCGGAATTCTGAAGGCCGAATTGCAGCATTGCGGCGCCATGTTTAAGCTCGAGAGGGATGGCGGGCGCGTGAAAACCCGTCGTCCTTCCGCCGCCTTGTGAAGCGAGGTAAGTCCCTCCTTGAACACCTTCGTACCCTCCCCTCGTATTCCTGCGGGCCACGAGCCGCGGCCCTTACTGCCCTCCTACCTTCACATCCAACAAGTCCTGCACGTTGACGTGGCAACTTTGGCAGAAGTGCGTGTCATTTTTCTGGTCTTTCACCAACATGCCCGGCTGATTTCCCGAGTGCGGTTGATGACAGGTGAGGCAGTTCATGCTGACCCTGCTCTTGGTTTTTACGCTCACGACATCGGAAACAGGGTGATTCGCCGTTGGATGCCCAAGGCCGTATTTCAGAGGCAAAATGGGCACCGTTTTAAAGTAATTCTCTGGTAGTTTCACCTTGCCGTTGAAGATCGCCACCATGTGCTGGCCTTCCACTTTGCTCGGGCTGAAGTCCGGCCCGTGACACTCCAGACAAAGTGCATTCACATTCTTGGCGCGCAGCAAATGCGCGTTGTCGCCGCCATGCGCCTCGTGGCAGGTCGCGCAACCTTGCTCGAACGCCGGCTGGTGCAAGTGGCTTTTCTTGAACTCCTCAGCTTGGGCGGGATGGCAGCCCAAGCACGCCGCCACCGGGTTCGGCTGAAGGAACCCGGGCGACTTCCCGGCGTGCGGGTTGTGGCAGGCGGTGCAGTCGCCCTGCGCTCCCGGGTGCTGCACCTTCGACGAGGCGATCTGTTTGGCTTGGTCCTCGTGGCAGGTGAGGCAGAGCGCCTTGGAATCAGCCGCCGTCAGCACCACCTTCCCGTCCTTCGCCGGCTGATGGCAGGTATCACACATCTTGTTTTCAAATGGATTGTGCTGGAATGCCTGCATCAGCATCGGCGACTTCGATTGGTGTGGGTCGTGACAGCTCAGGCAGTCTGCGGAGCCGAGCGGCTGGTTCTGGTGAGCCTTTCGAGTCTCTTCGCTGCTAATGTCATGGCAGTCCAGGCAGAGCTGCGGGGTGCTCTTGGTCAGATGGTAGGCGAACTCCCGCTCACTGGGGTCGCCGGTCTTGTGGATTACATGGCATGCGTCACAGCCCGTGTCCAGGGCGGCATGACGGCTGCCGCCTTTGGGTACGTCGAGGCCGACACTGTGGCACGAGAGGCAAAGGTTTTCCTGTGGCGTTGCCCCGGATATTTCCTTCAACAGTTGGTCCTTGTTGGCAGAGGCATGCGGGTCGTGGCATTTCAGGCAGTCCCGAACCGCGGGCGGATGAATCCGGCCTTTGAGGCTGGATGGGTTCATCTCCGAGTGGCAGGTGAAGCAAAGCGCCGAGGGCGTGGCCGTGACCAACTTGACGTAAGTCGCGTCCTTAGTGGCCCTCACCTCGTGACAGCTCAAGCAACCCATCTTCATGGCGGAGTGAACGGCCTTGCCCTTCAACTTGTCCGCATGACACTCGAGACATTTGGCCGCGTTGGCGTTCGCTGCCAGCGCAACCGGATGCTGCGCCCCAGTGACAGGGCGACTAAGCCAGAGCAGTAGCAGTCCCGCACAGAAGAGCTTTACCGTCCCTGCCGGCCATCGCTCTCCCCCTTGTGCGGACCCTAGTTCTGACGGCAGCGAGAACCGATCCACGCAAGGAGAGTCACAATTACCGCTTTTGCCGTTTAGCCTTTGCGCCGCCACTGTGTAAAAATTCAACACGAGGAAGTACCATCATCTTAAATCGCACGGAGAGCAAATATGTCTCCACTGTTTGAACTGGAATTTCTTTATCGTCACATGTAAGTAACTGGTTTCAAATGGTATGTTTTATTTTGATGTGTGTTGAATAATGCCACATGCGGAAAATATCTACAGGCTGTGCTAATTTCCTCAACAGTGCCAAGACCCAATGCGGGATTGGACACGTTGGCTTTTTGGCTATAAGACATTCCATCACCGACTTGAAATGGCACGATCAGGGACCTTTTGCCGCGTCTGTGATGACTGTGAATTGCCATCATTTGTGGCCGACAGGGAAAAGTACGCGAAGCACTATAATGGAGTGCGCCAGCGAAGCTGCCGCCGCGAGATCCCACCAAGATGGTCGCCTGGCGCGCACTGAGCCGATTAATGCTTTCTGGATAAAGGTCGCCCTTCCGCTTAAGACAGACGAATTCGTTTTCTAATTCGTCCTGACTAGCTGATGTTTTTAGCAGTGTATATTGCAATTCTCAACAATTCGTAGGTGATAGTAAACAATGGATTAACTGTTGTTCGACTGCGGAACGTGCGCTGCTATGTTGCAATTCTCAGCGGTCCAATCAAATCTGGGCTTTCGTATTGTTGCCAGGAACCTCTTAAGTTTTTAGCCATCTCACAGATAACGCATGAGATAGCCGAGTTTACGCGATTTGGCATTTAAACCCGTTGTGGGTGCTAATCTGCATTTACCGTAGGTCGCGGTAATCAAAGCCTCCGCAGCCTGGGTGCGGAGGGGTGAGGCATCAAATGGTTGCAGCGCTGGTTGTGGTCACGTTCATTTGCTTCGTGGTTGTAGATTATTTTTTGCAGAGCCGCCGACCAAAAACCTTGGAAGTGGCGGCACCAACGGGGGAGGCTGAGCAAAGGTCACTTCCGATCAACATCGTGGGTGGCTTTAAGCTCGCCCCTGGTGTTTCCTACCACGTCGGGCATACTTGGGCTGCAAAGGAGAGTCGAAATATCGTGCGAGTCGGCTTGGATGACTTTGCGGTTCGGTTGTTGGGCAATTTCGAGCAACTCGATCTGCCCGCTCGTGGGCGATGGTTGCGGCAAGGCGAAAAGGGGTGGACCGTGACGCGCGGCAGACATTGCTTCGAGATGCTGTCGCCGATCGAGGGCGAAGTGGTTGATGTGAATCAAGAGGTCCTGAAGGATCCCTCGATTATCCACAAGGACCCTTATGCCGCAGGGTGGCTCGTCGCCGTAAATTCTCCTGCCGCCGATTCGAACCTGAAAAACCTGCTTCGAGGCAGGCTGGCTCAGCAATGGGTGGAAGACTCGATGGAGGCATTTCGTGCCCACCTCACCCCCCCGGCGGGCGTTTACTTGCAGGATGGCGGGCATGCCCTCCCAGATCTTCTCGGCGCGCTCCCTGAGGAAAAATGGGAGGAGGTTGTCCGGGAGTTGTTTCTAGCCTGACGGCAAGTGTTATCTGACTGCGAGGACAAATCATGGTGGCACTCTTTGTGGCGATGATGTTTATAGGTTTCCTGCTGGTAGATGTCATCCTGCAGCGAGTTCGGCGCAAGGCACCGGTTCCAACAGAGTTTGCCTCGAGCATCCCACCCGGGTTCTATATTTCTGAAGGACACAGTTGGTCTCATCCGGATTCCTCGCTGGGGATAAGAGTGGGTGCAGATGCGCTGGTAGTGCACGCTCTGGGCACCGTGGAAAAGGTCACTCTGCCGAAGTTGGGAGGGTTGGTGGAGGCAGGTCAACCTTTATTCAGGCTGGAACGCCAAGGCTGCGGCTTTAACGTTCAAAGCTCGATTACGGGCCGCGTTGTGGCTCTCAATACAGTCCTTGCAACTCGCCCCGAGTCGGTCGCCAAAGAGCCTTATGGTTCCGGCTGGATTTGCGCAATCACTCCTACCCAATCGGACGGCAGTTCTGAGAGCATGCGTTGCGGGCAGAAAGCCGCTCTCTGGCTCGGGAGTGAGTTCAACCGTTTCCGGGAGTTTCTCACCGTGCAAGCCTCTCCGGATGCGGCCGTGGCCGTGACCTGCCCCGACGGTGGCGAGGCCGCGGTAGGATCTCTGACTGAACTCCCTCCGAGCGGTTGGCGCGCCTTCGAGACGCAATTCCTGACACCCAGCTCAATTAGGATCCAAGATTCTGAACCCATGAAAAAATGAGTTCACCACCGCTCGAGGGCCCAATAAGCATCTCATCCTGATCCCCTGTTTGCCGGGATGAAGGACCTCCGCATCCACTCCTCCGCCATCGAGTTCCTTTTTATCTTCGAGTCAGAAAACAACCCGAATTGGGTTATTTCACCACAGTGGCGCTGGCGGCGAGGTTGCAGGGTGAAAATTGGGACAAACAGTCGTAATTTAGGCCGCTTGGTGATTAATTTTGCGGCATGTCGCGTGCTGAGAAATGCAGCGACGCCGAGCTGTGCCCGGACTTCGTGTCCACTCCGCCCGGTATGTCAGTACAATGAGCAAATCGATTCTAATCGATACTACGCGCTGCATCGGTTGTCGGCGGTGCGTTGCAGCATGCAAGCTTGTCAACGGATTGCTGAAAACGAGTCCAAGCGACTTTTTGTCCACTGATTCCTTAACAATATTCACTCCTGACACCGACCTCGCGATGGATGAAGCCGATGACGAGGAACTCTCAGCCCATGCGCTGAATGTAGTCCAGACGCACGGCAGCGTATATGTCCGGCGCTTCTGCATGCATTGCCAGGATCCGACTTGTGTTTCCGTTTGCCCCGTAGGAGCCTTCCGGAAAACCGCCGTTGGACCGGTTGTTTATGCCGAAGACCGTTGCATGGGCTGCCGCTATTGCATGGTGGCTTGCCCATTTGGAGTGCCGCGTTACGAATGGGAAAAAGTCTGGGCTCCCCGAGTGAAGAAGTGCAACATGTGCGCTCCTCGTCAGGCGAGGGGGTTAAAGCCAGCCTGCACGGAAGTGTGTCCGATGCAGGCCGGTGTTTTTGGCGAACGCGCGGAGCTTTTGCAAGAGGCTGAAAACAGGCTGAGGCAGGAACCAACAAAATACGTTCAACAAATCTACGGGAAACGGGAAGTGGGCGGAACATCGGTATTGTACCTCTCCGCTGTCCCCTTTGAGTCGCTTGGACTTCCCGCCAATTTGCCACACGATCCTCTGCCCAGGTACACGAATCGCGTGCTTTCGAAGATACCTAACCTGGTCGCGCTGGGCGGCGCGGCGCTGGCCGGAATCTGGTGGATAACCAAACGTCGGGAGGAAGTGGCGGAGGCGGAAAAGGAACGATAGCCATTGCTTGAGGGCGTGCGTGATTTAGTGGCGCACGGACAACGGATCGGAACGACAGACGGCAAGCACCAGGAGCATCGATGAGTTCTGCAAAACTACCAAAACTCACTTTCTGGCGGGCGGTGCTCATAGTGATTCTCAGCGCCGGTTTCTATTCAACCCTGCTTCGTTTCACGAAAGGGTTGGGAGCTGCAACGCATCTGACGGACCGCTTTCCGTGGGGTTTGTGGATTGGCTTTGATGTCATATGCGGAGTGGGGTTGGCGGCGGGTGGTTTCACTCTCGCGGCCGTCGTCTACATCTTGCATCTTCGGCGCTTCCATCCCGTCTTGCGCCCCGCGATTCTGACGGCATTCCTGGGCTACGCTCTGGTGGCGGTGGCGTTGCTTTACGATCTCGGCAGGCCTTACAACATATGGCACCCGCTGATCATGTGGAATCCTCACTCGGTAATGTTCGAAGTAGCCTGGTGCGTGATGCTGTACCTGAGCGTGCTGGCGCTGGAATTCTCCCCTGCCATTCTCGAGCGTTTTCGAATGCACAAGTCCCTCAGTGTGCTCAAGGCCGTCACCATCCCGCTGGTGGTTGTGGGCGTTCTACTTTCCACTCTGCACCAGTCCTCCCTGGGAAGTCTCTTCTTGATCGTCCCGTCCAAGCTGCACCCCTATTGGTATTCGCCACTTCTGCCGCTGCTTTTCTTTATTTCGGCAATCGGAGTGGGCATGGCGATGGTGATCTTCGAGTCAAACTTGAGCGCGCGGGCTTATGGCCGGGAAATTGAGATGCACCTGCTGGCGAGCCTTGGCAAGGCCATGGGGGTGGTTTTAGGAGTTTATGGCGTCCTGCGCTTCCGGGACCTGTGGACGAGAGGCGCGCTCGTTTACCTGCGCCAGTTGTCCACGGAGACAGTCCTGTTCACGCTTGAAATCGTGCTGGGACTGCTGCTTCCTTTGCTCCTGTTGCTTTTTCATCGGGTGCGCGAGGACCGCGAGGGCCTGTTTGCGGTTGCCGTGCTGGTGATCACGGGCTTCCTGCTCAATCGCCTCAACGTTTCGATCACCGGCCTCGAGTACTCCGCCCATGCGCATTACTTTCCGAAATGGACGGAGGTTGCAGTGACGCTCTCGATTGTGGGGATGGGATTTCTCTGCTTCGCCCTGGCGGTGCGCTATTTGAAGGTATTCGAGGCGGATTAGCCATCACCTTCGGGGACGGTGCCTAACACCTATGCGCCGGTTCACTCACAGCCTGGCGGCAAAGCTGACCGTTTGCGTGGTCGGGAGCATGGCCTTGTTACTGGCGCTGTA
>Ga0187782_10002942_pt1 | contig 12671 bp, 11 predicted proteins | sample 0715_SJ02_MP15_2_FD_132454 | JGI IMG/M metagenome (GOLD analysis project Ga0187782, IMG submission 132454) | Tropical peat soil microbial communities from peatlands in Department of Meta, Colombia - 0715_SJ02_MP15_20_MG | ecosystem: Environmental > Terrestrial > Soil > Wetlands > Peat | place...
ATAAAACCCGGTAAAACTCGGAATTTGGCCTTGACCTCGGGACTTTTCGGGTTGATATATGCTCGGGACACTTGAATTCTCTCGAAGGCAATTTTTTCGAGGGATTCTCTCCCAATTTGCCCCGCGGACTGGTAGGCGCGGGGAAATCAATTCTGTGGAAAGGGAAGAACTATGGCCGACTCGCGTGAAGTCATGAACATTCGCCAGGCTTCGCAGTACCTGGGAGTGAGTCCGGACACGCTGTACAAGTACGTTGGGGAACAAAAGATCCCCGCCTTCAAACTGGGCAACCGCTGGCGCTTCAAGAAATCGAGGCTCGACCAGTGGATGGAAGAAAAATCCAGCCAGATGGAGGCGAAAGGCAGGAAGAAGTCGAAGGCGGCAGCCAGCGCTGCCGGATCGCCGTAGGGCGAGAACATCGCCGGCAAAGAAACCGGCATTACAAGGCGGGCACATGTTTGGATTCCGGATGAAGTCGATTGTTGGTCTGGATGTGGGCTCTTCCAGCATTAAGGCAGTCGAGTTGAAAAAGGGGCGTGATGGACTGGAGGTTGCGCACCTCGGGTTGGAGCCGCTGGCTCCGGACATTGTCGTGGACTCGATGATCGTCGATTCCGGAACGGTTTCCTGCGCGATTGCGAAGTTGTTCAATGACAATGAGATCAAAACCCGGGCGGTCGCGACCGCGGTCAGCGGGCACTCGGTGATCGTCAAAAAGATCTCGCTGCCCTCCATGAGCGACCAGGAGCTTGCGGAGACGATCCAGAAGGAAGCCGCACAGCACATCCCGTTTGACCTCGGGGATGTGAACCTCGACTATCAGATTCTCTCCGAAGATACTGGCAGCCCGCAGATGGACGTGCTGCTGGTGGCGGTCAAGAAGGACAAGATTCTCAACTACACCAACGTACTCTCGATGGCGGGGAAAACTCCGGCTATCGTGGATATCGATGCTCTGGCACTGCAGAACTGCTACGAGTACAACTACCAGCCCGCACCGGGGCAGGTGGTGGCACTTTTGAATCTGGGCGCCAGCGTGATGAACATCAACATCGTGAAGGGCACGACGCCGTTGTTTCCTCGCGATGTCAGCGTCGGCGGGCACCAGTACACAGATTCCTTGCAGAAGGAGCTGGATCTGAACTTCGACGACGCCGAGAAGCTGAAACTCGGAGAGAAGGTCGGCACGGTGAGCGAGGACGCAAAAACGCCCATTCTGCAGCAGGTGACCGAGATCATCGTGCTGGAAATTCAGAAGACTTTTGACTTTTTCCGCGCCAGCGCAGCGGGAGAGCACATCGAGAAAATCTACCTGGCGGGTGGGTCATCGAAGGTTCCAGGACTGATCGAAGCGCTGCGCCAGGAGTTCTCGCTGCCGGTGGAAGTCTTCAATCCGTTTCAGAGGATTGCGCCGCCGGTGGAAGGCCCGGGAGTGGAGTTGATCGAGAAAAATGCCGGGCAGTTGGCAGTTGCGGTGGGTTTGGCATTGAGGAGTTTTGAAAACCTATGATCCGAATCAACCTGCTTGGAGCACCGAAACCGAAGAACAAGCGCAGCGTCGTTCCCGCAGTTACCTTCGAGATGGGGATGGGTGAGCCCGGCTCGCCGAAGATCAAAATCCTCGTCGTGCTGCTGCTGGCAGCGTCCGTGAACGCGATGTACTGGTATCGCCTGGACCGGCAGAGCCAGAGCTTGGCCAAGAAGATGCAGGTGGCCGAGCAAAGGAACCGCGAATTGGCCGATGTGAAGGCCCGCTATCTCGAGCGGCAACGGGAGGCAGACAACTACAAGCGGCGCGTGGACGTGATTGATCAGTTGCGCGCCAATCAATCGGGACCGGTGGAGCTGCTGAACACCATCGGCGATACCGTGAACAGCACCGAGGCAGTATGGCTGAGCACCATGAAAGACATGGGCAACAGCGTGGACATTGAAGGTATGGCGCTGAGCACGGATGCGGTGGCCTCGCTGATCCAAAACTTGGAGAAGACCGGCCGCTTCAGCAGTATTGAAATCAAAGAAACGTTTCAGGATGAACAGGTCAAAGACATGCAGTCGTTTAACTTCACGCTGACCTGCGAAAAGGCGAAGTCCTAGAGGCGGGAGAGTATGGAAAATTTCAGCGAAATGCCGAGTCTCAAACAGTGGGCAGCCTTAGTGTTGGGGGCGGCGCTGGTGACTGTCGGACTGTATTTTACCGTCTTCAAATCCAAACAGGACGCAAACGCCCAGGTGCAGCACAGCGTGGACGCCAAGATTCGCGAGAATGCCGAACTGGAATCCTACCGGCCGAAGCTCAAGGACATGGAGCGGCAGGTAGCGAATCTGAAACAGCAGTTGGAGATTGAGCGCCGCATCGTTCCGGATGAGAAGGAAGTCGACAACTTCATCAAGATGCTGGACGCCGAGGCCATGAAAACCGGAGTCGAAATCCGCCGCTACACCGCTAAGCCGGTAAGCAGCAGGGAATATTACTCCGAAGTGCCGTTCGAGGTGGAACTGGATGGACCGTACTATTCGATGCTTAGCTTTTTTGACCACGTGGGAAAGCTGGAGCGGATCGTGAATATTTCCGGCCTGTTGATCGCGAGCACGAAGAAGCCAGCAGAGGCCAAGACCAAGCACACGTACCAATACGGTCCGAACGAGAGCGTGGTGGCGACCTGCCTGGCGTCAACTTTCTACACCCATGACACCACGCCGTCCGCCAGCGTGCCCGGCAAAACCAGGGGAGCCTTATGAAGATGAGAACTGGAATTCTGGTGCTGGGGATGATGCTGGGAACGGCCTGGGCGCAGAACCCGGACGTCATCCAGAACACCAGAGACACACTGCAGAACGTTCAGAAGAAGCAGGCTATCGACCAGAATGCGGCCTTCGCGGCTGCGGGACAGGGTACCAAGCCGGCCGCGGCAAGTCAGCCACAGGCAGCAAAGCCGGCTCCGAGCCAGCCCGCGACGAATAACTCGGCGGCTGCACCGCCTCAGAGCAAGCCGGCGGCGCCCGCGGCGAAAGCGGCAGTGAGCTCTCCGGCCAAGGCAGCGAAACCAGCGGCAAATAATCCGCCGGACACGTCCAAAGCCGCGGCCAAAAGCGGGACCCTGAAGAAGCAGGCGAGAACGGTGGTCGCGGTGAAACAACCATCCCAGCCCAAGCCATCAGTGGCGGTGGAGGACAAAAAGGTTCCGGAGGAGTCCAAGAAAAAGGAACCTAAGGAGTACAGCGCGGCCGGACGGCGCGATCCGTTTATCAGTCCCGTGGTAAGCCACATGGAAGGGGGATCGGGTTGTAGCAGCGGCAAGCGCTGCCTGGCTGTCGACCAGATCATCCTGACGGGAATCGTAAAGTCGGAAGCAGGAATGATTGCGGTGGTGGTGAACAGCCTGAACAAAGCTTATTTTCTGCGTGAGAACGACCCGGTGTTTAACGGATACGTGGTGAGGATCACGGGGGATTCGATCATCTTCAACCAGACGATCCAGGACAAGCTGGGCAAGCCGTTCACTCGCGAAGTTACCAAGAAGATTATCACCCCGGCAGTTTAGGGGACAGGGCGGGCTGTTTCGACAAGGCTCGCAGAAACGCACTGGAGAGAGGAGATCACGAGGCTGGCAGATTGCCAGCCCGTGGGGAGAAGGGAAATGCGAAAGCAACTGCTGGTTGTTTTGCTACCGCTGCTGGTCATGATCGCGGGTGCTCAAACCCCGAACAGGGCCACAACCGCGACCGATCACGCCACCCTGCAACGGGTGCAGGTGATGCGCGCGAACGACGGAATCAGTGTCGAGATGACGGCCCGTGGGCCCATGACGCCCAAGGTCAGCACCCTGGATTCGCCGGCCCGCCTCCTGGTAACTCTGCCCAATACCGTGGCCGCGACTTCACGCAACCACCTGAGCGTCGGCAGCGACGGGGTGAAAGGTGTGCGGATCGGTACGGATGGGCAGACGCCTCCGACCACCAGTGTTGTAATCGACCTGCTGAGCGCGTGCACCTACGAATTGACCGCCAACGGTGACAACAGAGTAGTGGTCAAGCTGCACCCGCTCACGTCTGCGCGCGCGAGCGTGACGCCTCCGCAAGGGGCGAAGATCTCATCCTCGACTCACGAAACGACGTTGCTGCCGGTCTCGGCTCAGCCGAGTGTGTCTCCTGCAGTTGCCGCTGCAGATACAAAGCAGGACCAGGCAGCATCTAACCCGAAGGACTTCGTATTCGTAGAGCCATCGTACAACACCAAGGCCTCGACTCCGGACGCCACTGCTGTGACTGCTCCGCCCGACCGCGCGGTAGAAGCCGCGGCCAAGTTTGTAGATCGGCCTGAGGGCAATCTGTTGCCTGCGCCCAGTGCCGCGCCGCAGCCTCAATCCTCGCAGGGACCAGCCCCCACTTCGGCGATTCAGCCGGCAGTGAATCTGGCGGCCGAACAGAAGGCACAGACGGCGTCGCAGATGTCCACTCAAGAGCCTAAGTACACAGGCGAACCGATCTCGGTGAATCTGAAGGATGTGGACCTGAAGGTTTTCTTCCGTCTGATCCACGAAATCAGTGGCCTGAACGTGGTCCTGGATCCGAACGTGAAAGGGACTCTCACGATTGTGCTGGATGATGTCCCGTGGGACCAAGCTTTGGACATCGTGCTGAAGAACAATGATCTGGCCCGGCAGCTCGACGGCAACATCCTGCGCATCGCGACGGTAGAAACGCTGCGGCATGAAGCCGAGCAGCGCCGCGCGCAGCATGAAGCGGAAGCGCTGGCTGTGGATAAGGTCACATTTACTCGATTCCTGAGCTACGCGCACGCCAAGGACCTGGTGATGACCTGCAAGAAGTTCATCTCCCAGCGTGGAGATGTCATCGCCGACGAACGCACCAATGCCATCATCGTGAGCGACGTCCCCTCGGTGATTCCGGCGATCGACAAACTCCTCACGCAACTCGACCGCAAGACCCAGCAGGTGGAAATTGAAGCCCGGGTCGTAGCTGCAACCCGCAGCTTCGCGCGCGATATCGGCACGCAGTTGGGCTTCGGGTTCGGCAACTCAGGCACGGGAATTGGCGGCGCCAGCTCGGTGGGCACCACCCCGACCGCGACCTTTGGCTTGATTCCCTTCTATCCGATAATCGGCACGGCCGCGCCTACCCCGACGACGGGCGTGCAGATTCCTCTGTTTTCGAACTTAGGTGTGACATCGCCCACCAGCGGCATCAATCTAACCACTGCCAGCAACCATGTGCGCCTCGATGCGGTTCTGACCATGGCGGAGTCGCGTGGCCTGGTGAAGATTCTGTCACGCCCGCGAGTTGTGACCCAGAACAACATTCAGGCGCTGGTTCGGCAAGGTGTACGCGTGCCCATCGTGACCCAGGCCCAGTTAGGCGGTCCGCCCACTGTGACTTATGTGGATGCTTTCCTGCGCTTGACGGTGATCCCGCAGATCACGTCGGAGGGGACGATCTTTCTGAACGTGGACGTGGAAAACACGACTCCAGACTTCGGGGAGTCGATCCAGGGCAATCCCACTCTGATTACGCAACAAGCAACCACTCAGGTGCTGGTCACCGATGGCGGCACGGTCGTGATCGGCGGTGTCATCCAGACCAACAACTCGGTGCAGATCGCCCAGGTACCGCTGTTGGGGAGCATTCCCTGGCTCGGCAACTTGTTCAAGCACAATACGGTAAGCACCAGCAACCAGGAGCTGATCTTCTTCATCACTCCACGAATCATCCAGACATAGAAACAGGTTAGCAGTAAGACAGCCCGCCGGTGGCCTCAAGAGGCGCCGGCGGTTTTGTCTTGTAGTGTGCTGATAAACTCCACGCAATGGACTACGAGGGCCGCCAAACCAAGTTTCAGAGCGTTCTCGTGCGTAACCGCCTGGATGGTCTGCTGGTCACACACCCTCCCAATATCCGATATCTGTGTGGATTCACTGGTAGTGCCGGAGCCCTGCTCGTCACAGCACGCAAAACCTTGCTGTTTACCGACGGGCGCTATAAGGAACAGGCCCGGGCGGAAGTGACAGCATGCTGCGTCCTTGTCGGCCGCAAATCCCCGCTAATCGCGGCTGGTCAGTGGCTGAAGGCGAATCGCAGGAAGCTGGGCTTCGAGCTACTGGGAATCGAAGGTCAGCACTTGACGGTCGCCGAGCGCAGCCAGCTGAGTAATGTACTCCGCTCTGATGTCGGGCTGCGCGAAACGCCAGTCCTGCTCGAACAAGCCCGCATGGTCAAAGAGGAGGAAGAGATCAGTCGTTTACGCGCGGCCGTGGACTTGGGATCCAGCTTATTCGAGGTCGCGCTTAAGGCGATTCGCCCAGGGGCGAAGGAAGCAGAAGTAGCGGCAGAGATCGAATATGCCGCGCGGCGGGCGGGAGCAGAAGGAATGTCATTCGAGACCATTATCGCTTCCGGAGCGCGCTCCGCCTTGCCGCACGGGCGGGCATCGACGGCTGAGATTCCGGTCAACGGGTTCGTCGTTTGCGACTTTGGTATCATACTCGCGGGCTACTGTTCAGACATGACGCGCACCGTGCACGTCGGCAAGCCCTCCGACGACGCGCGGAAGATGTATGAGGCAGTGCGAGAAGCCCAGCAAGCTGCCGTTGATCGGGTACGTCCTGGAGCCCGTGTGAGTCAAGTTGATCGAGCCGCGCGCCAGGTGCTTGGCAGCAGAGGTCTCGGCCGGTATTTTACGCATTCCACCGGGCACGGAGTCGGTCTTGAGATTCACGAGGCCCCCCGTATTGCCGCAGGACAGGCGGAGCCTCTGCGCGCAGGGATGGTCGTCACAATCGAGCCGGGCGTCTACATTCCTCACGTGGGTGGGGTGCGCATCGAAGATATGGTAGTGGTAAGGGAGGGCGGATGTGAGGTGCTCACGCCCACGAGCAAAGAACTGATTGTAATTTAGCTTCTGGCTTCTGGCTGCAAGCCTGGCAGATCCGTCGATTTCCGGCGATTGGGAGAACAAAGCAGGTCCCGCCACACAATGAATCAGAAAGAACTGAAGGAACTTATCGAGTTCTTAATCGAAAAGGATATCGCCGAGTTTGAGCTTGAACGCGGCGATGTCAAGGTGCGCATCAAGCGTGCCGGGGAGCACGGAGCGGTTTCTTCTGCAGTGCCCTTTGCCGTGCCTGCCACACCTGTTGCGGCACTCCCGGTTACGGGCGCGCCTGCAGTGACGAACGGTGCCAGCGCAGCGTCTCCCGCTACGGTGACTGCTCCTCCGGCGGAAGACAAGCTCCACGTCGTACGGTCGCCGATCGTGGGCACCTACTACGAAGCCCCATCACCGGGCGCGCCACCCTTTGTGAAGGCAGGAGACAAGGTGGAAGCGGGCCAGGTGTTGTGCATCGTGGAAGCTATGAAGTTGATGAATGAGATCGAATCGGATGTCGCGGGTGAGATTGTCAAGAAACTGGTGGCCAACGGACAGCCAGTGGAGTATGGACAGGAATTGTTTGCGATCCGGCAAGGTTGAAGTACGGAGCGGTTGAAAGGCGTGCTGAGCGCGCCTTTTGTGGGTAGATGAGCCGTAGTCCCCGGAGCGGGAGACACAATAAGAGCGGCTGCCTGCATTGCCCGGCAGAATGCCGGTGCTACCTTTCATGTTTAACAAGATTCTGATTGCTAATCGCGGAGAGATTGCCCTGCGGGTGATTTGTGCCTGCAAAGAGCTCGGCATCCGCACGGTGGCGATCTACAGCGAGGCGGACCGCAATTCACTGCACGTGCGTTTCGCCGACGAAGCCATCTGCATTGGCCCTCCACAGCTTTCGCAGAGCTATCTCAACATTCCTTCCGTGATCAGCGCGGCTGAGATCAGCAATGCGGATGCGATTCATCCCGGATATGGCTTGCTGGCGGAGAACGCCAATTTTGCCGAGGTCACGGAAACCAGCAATATCAAATTCATCGGGCCGCCGCCCGAGATCACACGGCTGATGGGGGAAAAAGAGAAGGCGCGTGCCGCCATGAAGAGAGCCGGCGTTCCCATTCTGCCAGGCTCGGAAGGAATCCTGGCCAGCGAAGGCGAAGCCCTGGAGTGGGCGCAGCAAGTGGGTTTCCCGGTGATCATCAAAGCCTCGGCTGGCGGTGGCGGACGTGGCATGCGCATAGTGCGCAATGAGGAAGAAATTCCCGGCCTGTTCAGAGCGGCGCAGTCGGAGGCTGCTGCAGCCTTCGGTAACGGCGATTTGTACATGGAGAAGTTCATCGAGCGGCCGCGGCACATCGAGTTTCAGATCCTTGCTGACCAGTACGGCACGGTGGTGAGCCTGGGGGAACGAGAATGCTCAATTCAACGCCGACACCAGAAGCTGTTAGAGGAGTCGCCATCGACGCAGATGACCCCACAGCTCCGCGATCAGATGGGTCAGATCTTGTCGAAAACTTTGTCGGAGGTCGGATACGTGAACGCGGGAACGGTTGAGTTCCTGATGGATGAGGACAAGCGGCTTTACTTTATCGAGATGAATACCCGAATCCAGGTAGAGCATCCGGTTACCGAGATGGTCACTGACGTCGATCTGGTGAAAAGCCAGATTTTGTTGGCAGCGGGCGAGCGCATGGAAACCGTACTGCACGGTCCCATTGTGCATCGCGGACACGCGATTGAATGCCGCATCAATGCGGAGCATCCGGAGAAGTTCACACCGTCGGCGGGAAAAATCACTGCGTTTCATCCGCCCGGAGGGACGGGCGTGAGGATCGATACCGCGGCCTATGCGGAGGGCGTGATTCCGCCTTATTATGATTCGCTGATCGCCAAGCTGGTCGTACGCGGAAAGGATCGCGGGGAAGCGTGCTCGCGGATGGCGCGCGCGCTGGAAATGTTCATCGTCGAAGGGATTTACACGACGATTCCGCTGCATCGGAAGATTTTGGCCGACTCGGATTTTCAGGCGGGAAGGATTGATACGACGTTCATTGAGAGATTTCTGGCGAAGAACGGGAAGAAGGGATGACGGTGCAATTACCCCGGCTTTACGCGATTTTGGATCCATCCTGCTTTTTGCAGAGTGGTGACTTGCCTCAGGCGGCACAGGAATTGCAGGCCGCAGGTGTCACTTTGCTGCAATATCGCAACAAGTCCGGCAGTGCCCGGCAGATGTTAGATCAGGCACGGGAACTCCGACAAAGGCTTGGAAACTCCGTCAAACTCATCATGAATGATCGACCGGACCTGGCTGTGGCAGCGGGTTTCGACGGTGTGCATGTGGGGCAGGATGATTTGTCGCCCGAGGGGGCGAGGAAGGTTATCGGCGAGAAACTCTGGCTGGGAGTTTCAACGCACAACCCGGAGCAGGTACGCGAGGCGGACCAGACTTCAGCGGACTACATTGCAGTCGGGCCCGTGTTTGCGACGGTGAGCAAGGCCAAGCCAGATCCGGTGATTGGGCTGGAAGGGGTGTGCGGGGCTAGGGAACTAACGGGAAAGCTTCTGATTGCGATTGGGGGGATCACCCGGGCGAATTGCCGATCGGTCATCGAGGCAGGGGCAGACTCAGTGGCGGTGATATCCGATCTGGTACGGGAACCGCGAAAATCAGCAGAGGAATTTTTGCGCATCTTAAGATAGAGTCTTGGATTACTGGGCTTCGCTCGGCCGGATAGCCGAGAAGGTCCCTGCATGATCGACTTTAGCCGACGGGACGCCGGCGCTAGAAATCGATTGGGCACCGATACTAAAACTCCGACGGCAGCTGCGCTCGCCAGCGATTGGGAGATTCATACTCAGCAGGATCAGGAACTGGTCAAGGGTCTCGGCCTGACCAGTGCCACGATGCTGGTCATGGGTTCCATGATCGGCTCGGGCATTTTTATTGTCTCGGCGGAAATCGCTCGAGAAGTGAACTCCCCGGCGCTGCTGATCGGCGCCTGGGCCGTGACCGGTTTCATGACCATCGTCGGCGCTCTCAGCTATGGCGAACTGGCGGCCATGATGCCCCGGGCGGGTGGGCAGTATGTTTATCTGCGGGAAGCCCTGGGTCCGCTGTGGGGTTTTCTCTACGGCTGGACGTTGTTCCTCGTGATTCAGACCGGGACGATCGCGGCCGTAGGAGTAGCCTTTGGAAAATTTCTCGGCGTTTTCTTTCCTTCGGTCTCCTCGACAAACTGGATTCTGCACTTCTGGAAGGTTCCGCCGATTCTTGTCGGTCCTATGGTTCTGGGGAACATGGATGTCGGGCTTAATACACAAAACCTGGTCGCGATCCTGGTGGTGGTGGCGCTCTCGATCATTAATATCTTTGGCATCAAAACCGGCGCGATTATCCAGAACATCTTCACTGCCGCCAAGGCGTCGGCTTTGTTCGGACTGGTCCTGCTGGGCATTTTTCTCGGGCGGAATGCTCAGGCGTTGATGGCAAATTTCCGTGGGAATTTTTGGCACAACGCTGGGTTCGGCGCCATGCACGACATCGGCGGAGGAGTGCTGGTGGGCACGCTGACCGTGCTGGCGGTGGCGCAGGTGGGATCGCTATTCTCGGCAGATGCATGGAACAACGTTACCTTCACTGCCGGCGAGGTGAAGAACCCCAGCCGCAATCTGCCACTTTCGCTGGCGCTCGGGACCGGCGTGGTCATCGCGCTTTACATTGCCTGTAACTTTATTTATCTGAACGTGCTGCCCCTGGACGGTATTCCCAACGGCGCTACGATTTTGGGGCGCGGCATCAAGTACGCCACAGAAGATCGTGTAGCCACCGCGGTGATGACGCAAATGATCGGAGCAGCCGGCGGTCTGCTGATGGCTGTGGCCATTATGCTTTCCAGCTTTGGCTGCGACAATGGTCTCATCCTGGCGGGCGCGCGCGTGTACTACGCCATGGCGAAGGACGGGCTGTTTTTCCGCAATGTCGCCCGGCTGCATCCCACATATAAGACCCCGGCCATCTCACTCATGGTGCAGATGGTCTGGACCTGCGTGCTCTGCGTCTCGGGCAGTTACAGCCAATTACTGGAGTACATTATTTTTGCTGTCCTGGTGTTCTATATCCTCACCATCATCGGGCTGTTCGTCCTGCGGCGCACCCACGCCGCTACCGAGAGGCCGTATCGCGCTATTGGCTATCCGATATTGCCAGCCATTTATATTGTGATGGCTTTGTTTATAGATGTCGTGCTATTACGGTACAAGCCGCAATACACATGGCCGGGGCTGCTTATCGTGCTGTTGGGAATTCCCGTGTATTATCTGTGGGGCGGGCGAGGCCAACCGGCCGCCCTCAAGCGCTGAAACTACGCAGGAGAAATAAATGGCTAATCTTTGGGCCAGAAAACCGCTGGACACAATCCTGTCCGAGGCGGGCGAGACGGGAGAACACAGCCTCAGGCGAGCGCTCGGTCCAACCAATCTGATCTCTCTCGGTATTGGCGCCATCATCGGCACCGGTATCTTCGTGCTGACGGGAACGGCATCTGCCAACCATGCGGGCCCGGCGATTATTCTTTCGTTCTCATTGGCAGCGGTGGCGTGTGTATTTGCCGGCCTCTGCTACGCCGAGTTCGCCTCGATGATTCCGGTGGCCGGTTCGGCTTACACCTATGGCTACGCTACGTTGGGCGAGTTCATTGCATGGATTATCGGTTGGGACCTCATCTTGGAATATGCCCTGGGCGCAGCTACCGTCGCAAGTGGTTGGAGCGGATATGTGCTCAGTTTCTTGGGTGACTTCGGTGTGCGGCTTTCGCCCAAGTGGGCAGGCGCACCGGGCACAGTGTTTCTCTTTTACCACGGTCATTGGGAGCGGCTGACGGCGCAGTTCCAAAAGCTGCTCGACATGAATCACATCGATGCCGCGACCCTGCCGCATCAGTACTCTTCGTTCAATCTCTTCGGATTCATCGGCATCCTGCTGGTCACGGCTGTGCTGGTGATCGGCATTAAGGAATCGGCCGACTTCAATTCGTTTATTGTGATCGTGAAAGTCTGCGTGCTGCTGGTTTTCGTCGGCTTGGGCATCAACTACATACTCGGGCATCGTGCCGAAGCACTGGCGAACTGGACTCCGTTTCTGCCGCCGAATAGTGGACATTACGGTGACTTTGGCTGGTCGGGAATAGCCACCGCGGCGGGCATCATATTTTTCGCCTACATCGGCTTTGACGCGGTTTCGACGGCGGCTCAGGAATCGAAGAACCCGAGGCGCGACATGCCAATCGGCATTCTCGGTTCGCTGGTCATTTGCACCTTTTTGTACATTCTTGTCGCGGGAGTGCTTACCGGGTTGGTGAAGTACACCAGCCTGGACGTGCCCGACCCAATTGCCATCGGCATCGACATGACCGGCGTGGGCTGGGGCAGCAAACTGGTGAAGCTGGGGGCGATCTGCGGCCTCAGCAGCACGATGGTGGTGATGTTGCTCGGGCAGTCGCGCGTGTTTTTCTCCATGTCGAAAGACGGGCTGCTGCCCAAGTGGGCCAGCGCGGTGCACACGCGCTTCCGCACACCGTATATCTCCACTATCCTGGTTGGGGTTTGTGTAGCCACGGTGGCGGCCTTGACACCGATCAACGTGCTTGGCGAGCTGGTCTCCATCGGCACCCTGCTGGCGTTTGTGATCGTGTGCAGCGGCGTGTGGATTCTGCGCAAACGCGGAACAGAAGTGCCGCGCGCTTTCGTGGCGCCCTGGATTCCCTTCACGCCGATTATGGGTATC
>Ga0187782_10002943_pt1 | contig 12663 bp, 8 predicted proteins | sample 0715_SJ02_MP15_2_FD_132454 | JGI IMG/M metagenome (GOLD analysis project Ga0187782, IMG submission 132454) | Tropical peat soil microbial communities from peatlands in Department of Meta, Colombia - 0715_SJ02_MP15_20_MG | ecosystem: Environmental > Terrestrial > Soil > Wetlands > Peat | place...
CATCGCCGTAATGAGATCGGCCTTGTTGGCATCGGCCTCGAAGCTCGCACCGAGATAGCCGACGGCATACGGCGTGCGGGCAATCATCTGCACCATCTCTTGATTGCCGCCTACGGTCAAAACACCGGCTACCGAGGGCCAACTTACCTCTGTGCCGTAGCCGATCTTGCTTTCCCAGGCCGGAGTGGAGAAGGTCAGGAACTGCGTGAACACGAAGGTGTCCCCTGAGCGATCCGCACGACGGACTGGAACGATGGCATGGTGTGGCAAGGGGACGCCGCGATTGAGGTCGGCGATTGAGCCGGCATCCCAGTAGAGGATCTTGCCCGAATAAATACCAGCCAGAATCGGCCCGCTCAGCTTAAGGGGTCTGCCTCGGACCTCCGGCAAGTTCGCTTCCACCGTCTGCGCTGAGATGACCAGGGGAATATTGAGGATGTGCGGGTTCGCCATCGCTTGGTTATCGGACATGTACGCGTCCGATGTTCCAATATGCACTTGTTTCGCGATTGCCTGTGCGATACCGGTGCCCGAGTCGGTCGCGGCGGCGGTTAGGAGAAGCTCAGGATCGATTTTCGCATAAGCGGCAATCCATGTTTTGAACAGAGGGTAGATTAGAGTAGACCCTGTTTCGACGACGGTCACGACCGCAGTGTGGGCTGCTACAAACGAAACCAGGGTCATTCCGGCGGCCAACCCGGCTGTACCTAGAGTTCTGCGAACGATCTTGGTCCGCCAATTCCTCAATGCCGCATTCCTCTCGGGGTCGGAATGGATCCCCGGCCTCTCGATCTATGAGATGGCTGATACTCATCCTAGCAGGGGCGATGTTACAGGATCATGACAAAAGGAGGCGTACCGGCAATTGCCTCGCCTGCTGCTCTTTCAACGCTTCCTTTTGCGGCTTTCGGCTCCGCACTTTGTCGGTCCAGCTCTCCTTATTCGGGTTCGACCACCACGAAAATAGTTGTTCCGCCCCGATTCACGAGCAACACCAGTGTTTGCTTTCCCGCTTCTCGAACCAGGCGCTGGTAATCAGCGACCGAGGTCACAGGCTGCCGGTTCACTTGCTCGATTACGTCACCTCGCTGCAGTTGAGCATCTGCGGCCGGCGAACCATCCGGTACCTCGGTGACCACAACACCTTTCACTTGAGAACTCAACCCCAGCTGTTGGCGGATTTCGTCAGTAAGTTCGCCCACCTGGACACCACGCATCGGGGAGTTTTCCGCGAAACCGCTGGGAGCATTGGTGGCACCCTTGCCCTCCGGAGCCTCGCCGAGAGTCAGCTTGATATCGCGCGCCTCACCATTGCGGAGGATCTTCAGATGCACGGTCGTTCCCGGTGTCAACGCGCCGACACGCAAGCGTAAATCATTGGGGCCTGTGATGGGCTGCCCGTCTAGCTCGGTGATAACATCGCCCCTCTGTAAGCCGGCCTTTGCGCCGGGGCTATTGGGGTCGACATTTCCGACCAAAGTACCCTTCTCGGGTGGAACATTAAAGGCCTTTGCGAGATCGGGCGTAAGTTCCTGAGCCCCGACTCCGATGTAACCGCGTACTACTTTTCCATTCTTCAGGATCTGGTCCATGACATGCTTGGCCATGTTGATTGGGATGGCAAAGCCAATGCCTTGATTCCCGCCGGAACCGCCCGCAAGGATCGCGGTGTTGATTCCAACGAGCTCGCCCCGTGCGTTCAGCAGCGCTCCTCCAGAATTGCCGGGATTGATCGCGGCATCGGTTTGAATGAAGTCCTCGTAGTCCTCTATATCGAGGCCATTCCGCCCAGTGGCGCTAATGATTCCCATCGTACCCGTCTCACCAACTCCGAAAGGATTGCCAATGGCAAACGCATAATCCCCGACCTGGAGTTTCGAAGAATCTCCCAATGGGATGGTGGGCAGGCCGCTGGTGGCAATTCTGACCACGGCGATGTCGGTCTTCGGATCGGCGCCGACCAATTTCCCGGGAAACTCCCGCTTATCCGGTAACATAACCTTGATTTCGGTCGCCTTGTCAATGACGTGGTTATTAGTGATGATGTAGCCGTCAGGACTGACAATCACTCCCGATCCTAATCCTCTCTCTCGTTGCTGTTGCGGAGCTCGCGGAACCTGCCCGCCAAAGAACTGCTGAAAGAAAGGATCGTTGAAGAACGGCATCTGTGGCACTTTCACGATGCGAGAAGACGCAATGCTGACGACGGCGGGCAAGGCAGGTTTGAAGACACTGGAAAAGCCCATGCCGTTGTCATCGCGCCCGTCTGCCTCTGCGACGGGCACTGGCACGAGCTTTCCTCCACCGCGGAGCCCATGGTCGGCAAAGGCGGGAGCGAACATACCGAGCAGCCCTCCTACAAGCAATACAAGGGCTAGAGACAGAACTGCCACCGACTGACGAACTTCTATTATCCTTACGCTCACGGCTATTCTCCTCATCACTCAATCTCAGCACGCGTGCGCCTGCAACCTCACTATACGCAGCTTCTGGTCCCCAGTGTTTTCCGTCATTCCTTTGCCTGCACTGAGATCATGATCTTGCAGGAACTCGACATGAAGTCCTCGGAAACCAGTTCGTAGGGGGTGGATTCTCTTTCGCCGCCATCGCTTGAGGTCTTTACTCTGCTGGTTAAATTTTTCCACGGACATCTGCGACCTGTCCAGGACGTGAACACTCTGGTGTTATCGCGACGATGGCATCGTCGCCCGCAAGCTCGCGGAAGGTGCAGCTAGGATGAAGAATGACCGGTAGGCTTGCAATCGCTTGCAATGAAGCTTGGTTTGCCACAATCTGCGGCTGGCAGCCACACATCACCTGGTCTTGTTTCACACACCGCCGCGCTTAGATGTTGCTCGGAGTCGTTGAGTTTGCTGCGTCTTTTGCTAGAACCTCGAAGGCTTCGATCTAGGCCTTCCTTTGCATCTGAAACAGAGCCTCAGGATCGCGAGCGGAAGCGACACCGGCCCAAATCCAGGCATACCGGCTAAGCAAGGAACCGGCCAAAAAGCAAATCGCGGCAGCTCGGCGTGCCGAAGCAGAATTCTCTACCAGTCGCAGGAAGAGCGCTCCCGGGCCGGCCAGCACACCGGCCATGCGAAAAGCCCAGGCGCTTTTGCCTCGATGCAGCGGCGCGTTGACGGGTACTCGGCTCAGTTCAAAGTGAACGCCTAACAGCGTTTCGACGGTGGACGCTGTGAGTCCCAGGATTTGTGTCGGAGGAATCAGGAAGCCGATCAGTTCGAGCACTGCGGGGGCGCCTCCCAACGCGGCGGCAAGAAAATGAGGCGGAAGCGCACGGCGATTGTGAGACCAGACGGGATTCGCCGTAGCTCCCATCAGCACGCCCGTGTAGGCGGCAAGAATCAAGCCGGTCAGCGCTCCGGTGAACTCCCCAGCCCAGCTGATTCCAATTACGAAAGGACTCACCAAACCGCGCCGGCTGAGTTCATTCCCCAGCAGGGCGAAAAACGTGCAACCAGAAAAGATGAGCAGAGTCCACACCCCCACCGACATGGGCGACTGGATCTTAGCCACCCGCAACATTGCCAAAAACCGCGCTGGCCTTCCGAGATCGGCGATCAGGAGAATCGGGCAGGTGGCAGCTCCGATCAGGGCAATCCACAGAGCGGCACGAGTGAGCGCGGGATCGCTGCCGAACAGGTGGGCTACAAAAGCCAGGCAGGCCGACACTCCGGCTATACCGCCGAGGAAGAAATACAGCGGTATTTCCCAGGTCCAGACTGGGGCTTTCAGCACGGGGAGCCCGTAGTAGCTTTGTCTTCCGCTGATCTGCCCCTGGGGTGCCGGTTGCCGAGCCGGAGCAGGAGGTGGTACGGCATCCGTCGCGGCTCTTCGGATCTGGTCTAGACGCTCTTCGCTGGGCTTCGGTTTGCCAAACGATGTCATATGGCTGATGACGAGGGCAACGGCGTGTGTCCAATCCGTTAGAATGCAAAGGCCAAGCAGGCAATGCCAAACACCACGGCAGCCGATAGCAGCGCCGAGGTCCAGGCGCTTTTCAGGTAGGCCGCCGGTGCTTCCGGAGCTGGAGGCAGGTTGTAATTCTCTGGCGCTCCCAGGATCACAAAGAAGGCATGCAGTCCGCCAACAGTGGTGTCTTGTGGATCATAGAGGTTCGCGTCTTGGTATCCTCGTTCGTGCAGCTCGCGCACGCGATTCTTGCCGCGCTCCTCGAGCTCTTCGAGATTGCCGAACTGGATCGATTGCGTCGGGCATGCCTTGGCGCATGCGGGAATGAGGCCAGCCTTTTGGCGGTCGTAACAAAACGTGCATTTGAAAGCGCGCCCATCTTCGGGACGCCGGTCAATCACGCCGAACGGACAAGTGACCACGCAATAGCCGCAACCGTTGCAGACATCTTTCTGCACGAAGACCGAGCCAACCTCCGTCCGCACGATTGAGCCGGTAGGACACGCCTCGAGACAGCCCGCGTTCGCGCAGTGCTTGCACACGTCGGAAAGAAAAACCCAGCGCAATGGATCCTTCGTATCCGTACGTTGCGGGCCGGCCGCTAGCGGCTGCTCCAGGAACAGCACATGCCTCCAAGTCGACGCGCCCAAGCTTTGCGTATTGTCGTAGGAGAGACCGCTCCAGACCAAGCCGTCAGCCGGGATTTCATTCCATTCCTTGCAGGCCACCTCGCATGCCTTGCAGCCGATGCACAGGGTCGCATCCGTGAGGAAGGCGGTAACGCTCATCGCGAGTCCCTCCTCGCTTCGCGCAGTGCCTTCACCTTCAGCGCGTTCTCCGCATGCCGCCCTCTGAGGACATTGCACAACACGCCTTTTGCCTCCATGATGCGCACATTTGGCTCCTCTGAGATCGCGATCAGGTCGTTGCCGATGTCACCTTTGACCAGTCCAGTGTAGCCCCAGTGAAAGGGCAGCCCCACCTGGTAAATCGGTCTCGCCTCGATTTTGAGGGTCTGGATTCGCGGCGTGACGAGTGCATGCGCCTCGACCGCTCCGCGCCGAGTGACGATCGTGACCCACTCCCCAGGCGTTATGGTCAGGTCCTGGGCCATCTCCACGGAAATCTCGCAAAACATCTCGGGCTGAAGTTCGGCGAGATGGGATAGCGTTCTCGACATCCCCCCAGCGGTGTGATGTTCGGTGAGACGATAGGTTGTCAGGACGTAGGGAAAGCGTTCATCGGGTGACGACGCGTACTCATTGCCGAGGCGCTTCTTACTGCTGGCCACCGGGTTTACTTGCTGCCGAGGATAAATCGGGTTACGGATTGGTGATTCCAGCGGTTCGTAGTGGGCCGGCAGCGGTCCGTCGGCCAAACCGCTCGGAACCCAAATCCAGCCGAGTCCGTCGGCATGGAGGATAAATGGTTTGTCTCCCGCCAGCGCGTCGTCGCCCTCGGCGTTTTCTGCGGGAAAGTGACTGGGCGGCTTTGTGGCCACGAAGTCAGGCACGTCATTCCCCGTCCACCTCCTACTGGTAGAATCCCACCACACCAGCTTCTTCCTTTCGCTCCAAGGCCTGCCGTCGGGCCGGGCCGAGGCCCGGTTGTAAAGAATGCGTCGGTCTGCCGGCCAGGCAAATCCCCAACCGTGTCCGTAGAAGTCCTTGGCGGTGCGCTGATTGGCGCGATTTTCGTTCGGTTGGGGAAAGACGCCAGAGTAAATCCACGCACCGCAGGCGGTTGAGCCGTCCGCCTTGAGCGCGCCGAATCCCGCCACGAGTTGTCGATCAGCCACCGTGTAGCCGTTGATTTCCTGCAGGATCTCCTCGGCCACCGGTTCCCGATGTGGGCCCTCGGTGTGGTAATCCCAGGTCAGTGCGAGCAGGCCTGCATGGCGCGGCTGCGGATCCTTTTTGGCTTTTTCCCGCAGCAGATTTCCCAGATGGAACATAAACCAGTTCTCGCTGCGGCTGTCGCCGGGAGGATCCACGGCCTTCTCATGCCACTGCAACAAGCGCTGCGTATTCGTGAAGGTACCGTCCTTTTCCGCGTGGCCTGCCGCCGGCATCAGGAAAACTTCGGTTGGAATCTCCCTCGGCCGCACTTCGCCGTTCTCGACTTCCGGCGCAGAGCACCAGAATGATGAGGTTTCGGTATCCACCAGGTCGCGCACCACCAACCATTTCAATTTCGCCAGGGCTCGGCGTTCCATCCCCGAATTGGGTCCTGCCACGGCTGGATTTTCTCCCATCACAAACAACCCATCCATCTTGCCATCCATCATGTCCAGCCAGTAGCCCTGATGAGAATGATCGCCGGTAATCCGCGGCAGCCAGTGAAAACCGAACTCGTTCTCCGGTTGTGCCGCTTCACCGTAATAGGCTTTCAAAAGGCTCACAATGTATTTGTCGAAATTCCTCCACCAGCCGGTTCTCGGCGTGTTCTGCGCAATATACTTCCCCAGGGTCTTCGATTGCGCGCCAAAGATGGGCATGCTTAGGTATCCGGGAAGGCTATCGAACAGGGTGGGGATGTCGGTGCTGCCTTGGATGGAAGCGTGCCCGCGCAGGGCCAAGATGCCGCCGCCCGGCCGCCCCATGTTGCCCAGCAGCAACTGCAGGATTGCGGCGCAGCGAATGATCTGCACTCCCGAGGAGTGCTGCGTCCAGCCGACCGCATAGCAAATTCCCCCGGTCCTCTCCGGCCCCGATGCTTTGGAATACGTGTCGGCTACGCGCAGAAAGGCTTCCTGGGAAACACCGCAGTGCTCCTCGACTCGCTCCGGTGTGTAGCGTGCGAAATGCCGCTTGAGAATTTGAAAGACGCAGCGGGGGTGTTCGAGGGTATCGTCCTTTTGGTAGGTGTTGAGGTCGGGAACCGGAAGGGCCGGGAATTCACGACCAGGGGCATGACCGTTTCTCTGGTCGGCACCTTCATACCACCACGTTCTCGAATCGTAGGAATGCTGTTCCGGCTTCCAGCCGGAAAAGACTCCTTCGAGTTCTTCCGTATCGCGAAAACCCTCGCCGATGATCAGCGGTGCGTTGGTGTAATGCAGCAAGTACTCGCGGAAAAACAGTTGGTTCTCGAGCACGTGGCGGATCAAGCCACCGAGAAAAATGATGTCGGAGCCGGCACGCAGCGGCAGCCACAGGTCGGCCACCGCCGAAGTCCGGCTGAAACGCGGATCCACATGGATGACCGTTGTTCCGCATTCCTTAGCTTCCACGATCCATTGAAATGCGACGGGATGATTCTCCGCCATGTTCGATCCCATGATCAGGATCGCGTCGGAGTTCAGCATGTCTTTGGGCGCGGTGGTCGATCCGCCTCGTCCGTAGGATGTGCCCAGACCGGGCACGGTCGAGCTGTGTCATATCCGGGCCTGGTTGCTGATGCACACCATCCCCAGACCCGCGGTGAACAGCTTTTTGATCAGGTAGTTCTCTTCATTGTCCAGGGTGGCGCCCCCGAGGTGACCCATGGCGGTGGTTTGCATCAGGGTGTCGCCGTCTTGAGTTTCTGCAAATGTCCGCTCGCGGCTCGCCCACACGCGATCGGCGATCATCTCCATCGCGCGGCTGAGGTCGAGGTCTTCCCAATGCTCCGAGAAAGGCCGCCGGTACTTCACCTTGGTCAGGCGCTGGGAGTGGGTGAGCAGTTCGTAGCTGGCGGCTCCCTTCGGGCATAGCCGTCCTCGCGAGAGGGGCGATTCGGGATCCCCTTCAATCGAGATCAGCTTTCCGTTCTTGTGAAATGCCAACTGGCCGCATCCTACCGCGCAGTAGGGGCAAACGGATCGAGCGACGTCGGCATCATGATGTTTGGGAAGAAGGTTCTCTGTCTGGGCGCTCATGGCTTCCGGGCCGGTCCCGTCGCCGCCATCGAGAATCTGGCGCACCACCGGCCAGCGAAGCACAGTCTCTTTGATCATCTCCTACTCCCAGACTGCCATGCTTTGGATGCTAACATGCGTGCCCTGACGCTATCCGTTTCTCTCAATCGGGGCTTCCTCTCAGTTGTGCGCACTTGGGGGCATCCGGTGGTGGCCTGGAGGTCCATCTGCGCCAAATGGTGTCGATCGGCATATCCACCGCCGGGCCCGGGAAGATTCTCAAGCCGTGGTAGGGAAATGCGCTTGGGCCGTCGGACCTACCGCTGTTTGTATACCTTCCCCTCTTTCATCACAAAATCGACACGCTCCAGAGCGGACACATCCGTCAGCGGATCGGCGCTGACCGCAATCAGGTCGGCGTACTTGCCCGGGTGAGCTGAGCCTAACAATTCCCGCTTTCCGAGCAGGTCCGCCGCATTGATGGTGGCTGCCTGGATGGCCTGCATGGGCGTCATCCCGTACTTCACCATCATTGCGAACTGCTTGGCCGCGATGCCATACGGGCAAACGCCCGCGTCGGTGCCGAAGGACATCTTCACACCCGCCTGGACTGCCTTGCGGAAGTTGTCGCGCTGAATCTGCCCCAGCTGTCGATCATGTTCCAGAAAATCTTTGGGCATGAGGCCCTTGCGTCCCTCCTCCTGGATGCACTCTTCGTCATAGATATCCATGTCAAGATAGGTTCCGTGCTGCTTGGCCAAAGCGATGCCCTCGTCGTCAATCAAGGTGGCGTGCTCGACTGAGGCGACGCCCGCGCGGATGGCGTTCTTAATTCCCTCGGGCGAATGTGCGTGCGACTCTACGCGAAGGCCGAAGTGGCTGGCTTCGTCGACTGCGGCCTCAAGCTCTTCCAGGGTGAACTCCTGAGAATTGGGGTTGCTGCCATGGGTCAGGACCGCTCCGCTCGATAAGATCTTGATATGGTCCGCCCCGTCATGCGCCAGTTTACGGATCACTTGCCGGACTTCCCAGGGACTGTTGGCTTCTCCATAGTGCATGTCCCAAGGCAATTGAATGTCCGGCGACAACCCGGTGTCCGCCCCGGCGCCACCGGTGATCGTCACATAGGCTCCTGCCACGAACATCCGTGGACCGACGACATAGCCGTTATTAATGGCATCGCGGAGAGCAATGTCGGTCAGGGCACGGTAGGTACCGACATCTCGGACCGTGGTAAATCCTGATTCCAACGTGACCTTCGCGTTCGGCACGGACTCGAGCGCATATTGCGCGGCGGTCTTACGGAACACGCTGACCGGGTCGTCATTCCCGGGTGCGCCATCGGCTAGGTGCGTGTGGCAGTCGATCAGGCCGGGCAGCACGGTGGCAGAGGAGAGATCAATGCTAGGCGTGCCCGCGGGAATGGGCAGGCTGTGTCCGACGGCTTCGATCTTGCCGTCGCGAATCAAGATCACCTGGTCCCTGAGGACGGTTCCAGCTTCCGGATCGACCAGCTTTCCGGCTTTGACCGCGATGACCTGGGCTGGGACGACGGCGGCATAGAGCAACAGACAAAGATTCGCCAGACTGCTTCTGTTCATTCGAGCACCTACCGAAAGGGGTTTTTTGAAATGAAGATAATAGCCCAAATGGGGAGATCGCCCCAATCCGACAAATCAAACTACGACCGAGCCGTGCAGCTATGATGGGTCTTATTCGCAAGGCTGAATCAAAGAACCGCCCGAGGGCGCGCTTTTCTTTTTCTGACCACGATGGTAGAAGGTTGTTTTTATCTCGATCGGAGGGGACTTGAAATCCACCGTATCCGCGGTCTTGCTCCTGTCCATGGTTGCCCTAGGCTTGCTTTTTGCGTCGAGCGGACTCTCATTCAGTCGATTCGGGAGCGAGGATTCCTCGCGCCAGGTTCCCCTGCCTACCAGCAAGGTTCTGATTGGTCTTTCCCCGGGTGTGCTGGGATCGCTGAATGGCTTCACGCCAACCATTGCTCTGAGCCCCGACCGCCGGTATGCTGCGCTGCTCCACGACGGCTTTGGATCCGAACGCAATCACGGCCATCAATCCATTGCGCTCCTGGATCTCGCAAGTAATCAGCTCTCCGATTTTCCTGACTCGCGGCTGGGGCAGGATGCGCGCCAGAGCTATTTCCTTGGCCTAGCGTTCAGCTCGGACGGGCTTCATTTGTACGCGTCCTTGGGCTCGATCACCGATCCCACCGGAGCGAGGGCGGGAGACACTGGAAACGGCATTGCCGTGTACAACTTACGCGAAGGCAAGATTTTCCCCGAGCGGTTCATCGCGATTCCTCCCCAAAGAATCGCGGCAGGGAAGACGGTGGCATTCGGGTTGCGTCAAACTGCGGTCGACACCGCCATCCCCTATCCGGCCGGCCTGGCGGTGATTGCCGGAGCCGATGGCGGCACTGACAAGTTGCTGGTGGCCAATAACTATTCCGACAATATCGTGCTGCTCGATTCCTCGAGCGGGTTAATCTTGAAGAGCTTCGATGTCAGCTCGCATGTGCTTATTCCCTCCGAGTTCCCCTATACGTGCGTCGCCTCGCGCGACGGAGTACGCGCCTGGTGCAGCCTGTGGAACGCATCGCGAGTCGTAACACTCAATCTCGAAACCGGGAAGATCGTTCGCTCGATTCCTGTCGGTCTACCAAGCAGGCCAACCGATCCGGGATCTCATCCCACGGCACTCCTGCTCAGTGCGGATGAGAAGGAGCTTTTCGTGGCTTTATCGAATGCCGATGAGGTCATGATGATCAGCCTCGGCGGTGGGCTCGATCGCCCTCTGGGGACAAATCTGCTTGGCGATCTCGCTATGGCCCAACTGTCTCAGTCTTCCGGTTCTTGTCCCGACGCTCTAGCTTTGTCAGCGGATGGTTCAAAGCTGTTTGTCGCCGATGCCTGCGTCAATGCCGTTGCTGTCTTCGACCTGGCCAGCATTCGGCGCAGCCCCATCACGGTCATGCCAAAGTATGCGCCGATCGGCTCGATTCCAACTGACTGGTATCCGACGGCGCTAGCCTCGGTCGGAGATGACCTTTTGATCGCTACGTCCAAAGGGCAGGGAAGTGGACCCAACAACTTCCCGAGCTCCGATGCAACCAAGCGTCACCGGGATTATGCATATCTTCCAAGCTTGCTCTATGGCTCGATTGCACGACTTCACGTTCCCGATCTCGCAGCGGAATTAGCAGACTTTACTCAGAGAGTTGAGCTCAGCAATCACTTTAAGTCCGATCCAGGCCATCTGCAGTTTTCCCAGGATTCCAATCCGATCCGACATGTGATTTACATCATCAAGGAAAACCGTACTTACGATCAGGTACTCGGCGATTTGAAAGTCGGCAATGGGGATGCCTCGCTCACCCTTTACGGGGCCGATATCACACCCAACCAGCACAAGCTGGCGCTGCAGTTCGGGGTACTGGATAATTTTTACGATAGCGGGGAGGTCTCGGGCGACGGGCATGACTGGTCGACGGCCGCCATCACCAGCGATTACAACGAGAACACCTGGCAAATCGATTACCGGGGCAAGGAACGAACCTATGATTACCAGGGCAGCGTCGCCGACGAGTTGCCGCTCGAGCACGATGTGTCCGACGTCGATGCCCCCGCGACCGGATACATCTGGGACAATGTGGCCGCTCACCGATTGAGCTATCGCGACTATGGCGAATTTCTGGTCACCATTTGGTGCAGGTCAGCGCGTATGCGTCCCTCCCCATTCTCCGTGGCATGTGAGCACGCCGATGTACCCCAAGGCCAACCCTTGCCGTCGAATGTTGGTCAGCCGCATGGAAGCGCCAGCCCATGGCCCTGGCCGGTTCCGATGATGCGGTTCACCAAGCCGACTAAGGCTGTTCTACGGGAGCACATCGACCCGCAGTTTCCAGACTTCAACACCGACTATCCCGATCAACTGCGGGCCGACGAATTCTTGAACGAGTTCGACGGCTTTGTGCGGGAGCGCCAGCAGGGCAAGGGGGAACAACTGCCGGCGTTTGTCTTGCTCTATCTGCCCGATGACCACACTCACGGGACGACCCCGGGGAGCCCCCGGCCTACGGCATCGGTGGCGGATAACGATCTTGCAGTCGGACGTGTGGTCGAAGCAGTCTCCCACAGTGCGTATTGGGATGACACCGCCATCTTCATCCTGGAGGACGACGCCCAAGACGGGGCCGATCACGTCGACGCCCATCGTTCGATTGCCTTTGTAATCAGCAAGTATTCGCCCGGTTCCTCGGATCAGCCCTACGTGGAGCACCATTTCTACACAACGGTCAACCTAGTTCACACCATGGAGGTGCTGCTCGGACTTCCGCCCATGAATCAGAACGATAGTTACGCTCCGGTAATGAGCCTCATGTTTTCCGGTGGCGGCAACCAGCCGCCGTTCGCAGTCGACTGGAGCAACCGCGATAACCGTCTCATCTATCAGATGAACCCACCCCGAGGGCAGGGCTCTGAGGAATCAAAAGCCATGGACTTCTCGCGCCCGGACGCGGTCAATCCGCAGATCCTCAATCGAGTTCTTTGGCAGGATCGCAAGGGCAACATGCCTGTGCCTGCAGCCCGGAATGGCTTGGTCGGGCAACCCCTCCTCGGCAAGGGATGTTGCGATGAGTGAAAAGCGGCCGGCTCCGGGTGGACGCCGGAGTTTGCTACCTTGGGCAGCCGCGTTCATGGGACAACGTCGAAATCGGAGAACGAAAATCGAAGGCTGACATTCGAATACTCCTTCCCTTGGACCTCGACGTAGGGGTAAATGAAGTAGTTGAGCGCAGGGCCTGCCTGACGCGGGTTCAACTCGAGGTCGCGGCCGAGCGTGAACTGGATACGATTGGCATCATGAGC
>Ga0187782_10002944_pt1 | contig 12656 bp, 7 predicted proteins | sample 0715_SJ02_MP15_2_FD_132454 | JGI IMG/M metagenome (GOLD analysis project Ga0187782, IMG submission 132454) | Tropical peat soil microbial communities from peatlands in Department of Meta, Colombia - 0715_SJ02_MP15_20_MG | ecosystem: Environmental > Terrestrial > Soil > Wetlands > Peat | place...
AGCCTCCTGGCTCACCACCATTCCATGCTTGGCAAGAACGGGACGGGCGGTGGCGAAATCCGAGATGAGCGGTTGCGGCGCCGACTGCGGCGAGGCCGAGCCCAGCGCGGCGAGGAGAGCGACGACGGCGAGGACGATGCGCATCGAGCGGCTCCTGTCGGGCAAGCGTTCTTCCCGTTTCTCCAAACGGGGCGGAGACTACTCCAACACGATCACTTCGTCAGGCGAGCAGGCGACGGCGACTTCGGCGCCGCGCTCCGGCAGCTTCAGGCTCGGCTGATTGAACTCGTCGAGCGAAAGCAACGTCTCGCCGACGCGTAGCTTCATCCTGACGATTGCGCCGAGGAAGCTCACGTCCTCGAGCGTGCCCTTCAGCGTGTTCGCGCCGTCGCCGAGATCGAGCGAAAGCGCCTCGGGCCTCAGCGCGACCGTCCGCGCCTCGCCCGCCTTCGCGCCGTTGAGCTTGCGGGACGTTGCGACATTCTGTCCGTTCACCGACAAGAGGCCGCGGCCGGCGTCGACGATTTTCGCCGGCAGAATGTTGAGCGTGCCGATGAACGAGGCGACGAAGCGGGTCTTCGGGTTGTTGTAGATCTCGGCCGGCGCGCCGACCTGTTCGGCCTTGCCCTCGTTCATGACGACGATGCGGTCGGAGATCGACAGCGCCTCTTCCTGGTCGTGCGTGACGAACACCGAGGTGATGCCGAGCCGCCGCTGCAACGCGCGGATCTCGTCGCGCAGCGAAACCCTGATCTTGGCGTCGAGCGCCGAGAGCGGCTCGTCGAGCAGCAGCGCCTGCGGCCGCGGCGCGAGGGCGCGCGCCAGCGCCACGCGCTGCTGCTGGCCGCCAGAGAGCTGATAGGGATAGCGGTCGGCGAGCTGCGGCAGCTTGATGAGCTCCAGCATTTCCTCGACCCGCGTCTTGATCTCGGGCTCGGGGCGCTTGGCGATCCTTAAGCCAAAGGCGATGTTGCGGGCGACCGTCATGTTGGGAAACAGCGCGTAGGACTGGAACACCATCCCGACGCGCCGCTGGCTTGCCGGCCTTTGCGTCACGTCGTCGCCGCCGAAGCGCACGGTTCCCGCAGTCGGGCTCTCGAAGCCCGCGATCATGCGCAAAATCGTCGTCTTGCCGCAGCCGCTGGGGCCCAAAAACGTGATGAACTCGCCTCTCTCGATCGAGAGGCTGAAGTCGTGGACGACGGTCGTGGCGCCGAAGCTCTTGCGCAAGCTTTCGAGTTCGAGAAAGGCCATGGCGGTTCCCGGCTTCACGTCGTGCGGCGCGCCGCGCCGCGGCGGCCGACGACGTTGATGAGGCCCATGCAGGCCCAGGTGACGAGGAAGGCGATGATGGCGAGCGCGGCCGGCTCGTAGGCGCGATTGGCGCCGATGAGCTGCAGATAGGGCCCGAAGGCCGGCCGGTCGAGCAGGCTTGCGAAGGTGAACTCGCCGATGACGATGGCGAAGGTCAAAAAGGCGCCGCTTAACACTGCAACTCGAATATTGGGCAGGATCACTCGGAGGAGAATCGTCGTCGGCCCGGCGCCGAGGCTCTCGGCCGCCTCGGTCAGGCTCCGGACGTCGATGGCACGAAGCCCCGTATCGACGGCGCGATACATATAAGGGAGCGCGAGCGTCACGTAACCGAAGGTTAACAGCGCGTCGGCGCCGCGTTCGCTCGCGGTCAGCGGCAGAAAGCTCGAAGAGTTATAGAGGTGCAGATAGCCGAAGACGAGCACGATCGCCGGAATGACCAAGGGCAGCAGGGTGATGAACTCGGCGACGGGACGCAGCTTGCGCAGGCGCAGTTGCAGCCAATAGGCGGTCGGCACGACGAGCGCCGCGCCGATGACGATGGTGAGCACGGCGAGCACGGTCGAATAGAGGAACGAGGCCTGGAATTTCGCGTCGCCGAGCACGATCCGATAGGCCTCAAAACTATATTGCCCGCGCAACAACCTCAGCGAGAACTCGAAGGTCGCAATCAGGGGCAGGATGAAATAGACGGCGGCGAAGGCGATGACCGTCCAGGCGCGCCAGGTCGAGCGATTCATTTCACCCACCGATCAGCGCGGGCGCGAAGCCAGATGTAACCGATATTCGAGAGCGCGGTCAGCGCGATCATGCCGAGCGCGATGGCGTAGCCGAGATTCTCGTTGTGCAGCACGTCGCCGCGGATTTGCGCGTAGAGCAGAATGGTGACGATGTTGAGCGACGACCCGGTGAGCGCGTAGGCCGTCGCCACCGCGCCGAAGGCGTTGGCGAAAAGGAGCAGCGTCGCCCCGACGAGGCTCGGCCAGAGGACGGGAAAGGCGACCCGCCGCCAATAGTCGAAAGCGCCGGCCCCGAGGCTCTCCGCCGCCTCGCGCCACTCGCGCCGCAAGCCCTCGACCGCTGGCGTGATGATCAGCACCATGAGCGGGATCTGGAAATAGAGATAAGTGAGCGTCAGGCCCCAGAAGCTTAAGAGATTGAACCCGGCGCGATAGATGTCGACGTCGAGCTCATTGCGCAGCAGCGCCGTCACGAGCCCCGCCCGGCCGAGCGTCGCGAGAAACGCGAAAGCCAGCGGCACCCCGGCGAAATTCGAGGCGACGCCGCTGAATGTCGCGACCGCCGAGCGCAGCCAGATCGGCAAGCCCCCGCCGACCGCCGCATAGGCGACGAGCAGCCCGAAGATCGCGCCCAAAACCGCCGACGCCGCGCTTACCTCGAGCGAGATGAGGTAGGCGGCGCGAATGGACGGCGTGAACAGCTCGGCGAAATTGACGAGCGTGAACGCGCCCGTCCCGTCCTGGAAAGCGCCGACGATGAGCAGCGCCGACGGAAAGACGAGAAACAGGGCCGCAAAAACGAAGAACGGCGCGACGCCGAGCCACGCGACAAGCGCTCCGGAGGAGGAGCGGCGCTGGGCCGTAGAGAGGGATTGCGCAAGGCTCATCGCGCGCCGTTCTCGGGCTTGAGCGGGAAGAAGGCGTCCGAAACGACCGGGCGAAGGAGCGGCGCCCCTTTTTTCACGAGGCGACCGAGCCGCCCCTCATCCGGCCTTCCAGAGCCTTCTCCCCGTCTTGCGGGGAGACGGGTTTTTCGCTCACTTCCCGACGTTTGCGCCGACGACGGAATCCCACTTCTTGGTGATGACGTCCTTAGCCGCAGCCTGTTCGTCGAGCGTCGGGAACACGGCTTTGGCGTAGCCTTCAGGCGCCGGCAGCTTCGCCAGCAGGTCGCCCGGGATCTTCTTGCTCGCGGCCAGATCATTGAAGCGGATCGGATGGCAATAGCCTTTCAGCCAGCCGATCTGGCCCTCGTCCGAATAAAGATATTCGAGCCACAGCTTCGCGGCGTTCGGATGCGGGGCATAGGCGCTGATCGCCTGGACGTAGACGCCGGCGACGACGCCGCTCTTGGGCACGACGACGTCGACCTTCGGGTTACCTTTCAGCGTATCGCGATCGGCGAGCGCGTTGTAGTCCCAACGCAAGATCACCGGCGTCGCGCCCTGCGCGAGCGAGGCCGCCTTGCCGATGACGGGCACGAAATTGCCCTTCTTGTTGAGATCGGCGAAGAAGGCGAGGCCGGCGTCGCCGGCTTTCGCCGCGTCGCCGCCCGCCGCCGACAGGCCCGCCGCGTAGACGCCCTGGATCGCCTGGTTCGCGGTGCGCGGATCGCCGGCGAGCGCAACGGCGTTCTTGTAGTCAGCGCCCTGCAAGTCGGCCCAGTCGGCCGGCGACGTCTTCACGATGTCGGAATTCACCTCGAACGCCAGCACGCCATAGTAATCGCCGGTCCAGGCGCCTTCGGCGTCCTTTGCGCTGTCGGGAATCGACGCCCAGGTCGAGACCTTGTAGGGCGTGAATAGGCCGTCCGCCTTGCCCGACGGGCCGAAGGACAGGCCGACGTCGACGACGTCCGGCGCCTGTGGGCCTTTGTTGCCCTTGTTGGCCTTGATCGCCTCGATCTCGTCGCCCGAGCCCGCGTCCGGGTTGAGCTCGTTCACCTTCAACCCGTACTTCGCCTTGAAGGCGTCGATCACGTCGCCATAGCCGCACCAGTCATGCGGCAGGGCGATCACCGTAAGTTCCCCTTCGCCCTTGGCCGCCTTGACGAGATCGTCGATGCCCGCCGCGAGCGCAAAGCCCGACGGCGCCGCAAGTGCAAGGGCCGCGACCGTGCCCAATAAAAACGACCGAGCTTTCATGATTGTTGCCTTTCCGGATGACCGCACTCGAAGCCCCTAAAGGCCGACACGCGGCGTTCGGACGCTTGCAAGGACATTTTAACAGGCGGATGACGGGACGGCCGACCGTATGCGCGAGACCGACGCTTGGCGTTGCGCACGGCCCGTGCTTCGCCCCTCCCCCGATTGCCAGCGTCGCGCCGATGACGGCGTCTCATTTGGGCACAATTTGCCGGGCCCGCACAAGTGGCAAGCGCGAGGATCTCCGGTCCGCCGTCGGGATTTGCGTGCGAAATTAGACGCTGGCTTCGATCACGTCACGATAGAGCGCGGCATAAAGCCGCGCCGACTCTGTCCAATCGAAGCGCTTCGCCATCGCTGAGCGTCTGAGATCTGAGAGACGCTTAGGCGAGGCGTAGATTTCGAAGGCGGTCTTGATTGCAGCGATGAACTGGGCCTCGTCGCCAGGATCGAACAGGAAGCCGGTCTTGCCGTCCTCGATCGTCTCGACGAGACCGCCGGTGCGCGCGGCGAGCGGAATCGCGCCGAAGCGCTGCGCGTACATCTGGCTTAAGCCGCAGGGCTCGAAGCGGGACGGCATGAGGAGAAAGTCGGCGCCGGCGAAAATGGCGCGCGCCTCTTCGGCCTCGAAGCCGATGCGGACGCCGACCGCGTCGCGCGCGCGGGCGCTTAAATTGCGGAACGCCTTCTCGAATTGGGGCTCGCCGCGCCCGACGGCGACGAGCTGGCCGCCGAGCCGGACAATCGTTTCCGCGGCCCTTAGCACCAGATCAACGCCCTTCTGTTGGACGAAGCGCGAGACGACCGCAAAAAGCGGCGCGCGGGCGAGCGAAAGTCCGAAGGCGCCGCGCACGTAATCGGCGTAGCGCCCCTTCCAGCGATTGGCGTCGTAGTTGAACGGGCAGCGCGGATCGTTGCGAGGGTCCCAACTCTCGTCGATCCCGTTCAGGATGCCGGCCAGCCGACCATCGCGCGCGCATTTGGCCATCAGTCCATCGAGGCCGCAGCCCAACGCCTGCGTCGTGACTTCCCCGGCATAGACCTCGCTGACCGTCGTCACCCGCGAGGCAAAGTTGATCCCGCCTTTTAAGAACGAGATCTTGCCGTGGAACTCGACGCCGTCGATGCCGAAGGCGGCTTCTGGAATGGCGAGCGCCGCGCGCCGCGAAGCGTCGAAGAGCCCCTGGTGGGCGAGGTTGTGGATCGTGAGCACAGCCGGCGTGCGCTGGCCGGACCAGAAGGAATAGCCGGCGGCGAGCGCGCTCTGCCAATCGTTGAGGTGGAGCGCCTCGGGACGCCAGTCGGCGCATTCGCCCGTTGCGATTTGCGCCGCCGCCAGCGAAAGCCGAGCAAAGCGGAGATCGTTGTCGGGCCAGTCGCGGCCGTCGGGCCCGACATAGAGCTCGCCGTCGCGATCGTAGAGTTCGGCGCAGAGCACGATATAGACGTGCATTGCATCGGCGAGCGCGGCCCGGCCAATCGAGCACGGCGGAATGGCGCCGGCGCCCGGCAATTGCGCGACGATGTCGAGGGCCGAGGCGCGGGCGAGCACCCCGCGATACCCCGGCAGCAGCACGCGGATGTCGGCATGCGCCTTCATCGCGCGCGGCAAGGACGAGGCGACGGCGCCAAGGCCGCCGACCTGGACGAAGTCCGCCATTTCGGGAGCGACGAAGAGAACGCGCGGGCGGCGGCGCAACAGCGGCAGAACCGAGCCAGACAGCCGGCCGAGCGGCGGCGTGCGAGGGGCCGCGGTCACCAGCGCCGCGGCGGCGTTCACACTCAAAATCGCCTCCGGAACTTCTGGCGGGATGCGCTTTCCGGAAAGTAAGTCGAAGAAATGGCCAAATGGTTAACCAAACCTTGACCGGCGCGCCGACTTTCGGGCCAAGGTGCTTGAGCCCCTTTGCCCTTGCCGGACCCCGGAAAGCTGGGCCAAAACGCCGAGATCGGGACCGCCAGTTGGGGCAGGATGAAAGACGGAGAGCCTCGTGGTCGAGTTGAGCGACGTTTCGAGCAGTCGTCTATTGAGCGCCCTCGGCCCTCAGCCGACCAAGGAGGCGCCTCTGCTCGGACGCGTGACGCGCAACGAGCCGACGCCGAGCGCGCACCCCTCTCAGCCTGTCTTCGTCGCGGAAAGCGGGGACAGCGCCGATTTGCTCGGCGTCGGCGAGGCGCTGCGTCCGACCGCCGAGCTTTGCGCCAGCGCTGCGACCCAGACGCCATTTGCGGTCGGCGTCGTCGGCGCCGCCGGCGCCGGCAAGAGCTTTGCCCTTCGACGCCTGGAGCAGGCGATCGCCGCAGCCTCGCAGCGCGGCGGAGCGGGAACGCTTGCGCGCGTCGTCGTCGCCAAGGTCGACGCGCGCGCAGCGGACGGCGATCTTTCCGTCGCGCTCGCCGCCTCGGCCTACGAAGCCCTGGAAGCCGGGCCCGAGGGCGGGCCCTATGCGGCGCTCGCGCAGGACGCCGCGCATGCGGGAGGCGATCCGCGCCGCGCCGCCGCGGCCGCCGCCGAGCGCCACGAGGAAATCAGCCGCCGGCTTGAGGCGGAGCGCGCGACGCGCGACGAAGCGGAGGCCAAGCGCGCCCGCCTGACTGAATCCTTGCTCTACGACACGCCGGGCTCGCGCATTGACGCGCTCGTGCGCTCGAGCCGCGGCCGCATCGAGTCGAACCTGCGCCCGTTTGGCTTGGCCGAGGGCGACGCTGCCATGAACTTTCGCGACTGCGTTCGCGATCTCGCCGGCGCCGGGCACGGCCGGCGCGCCGGGCTCGGCTTTCGCGCCGTGCTCGGCTATCGCTCGCAAGGGCGGCTTCTGCTGCTTGCGCTTTTCTTCTTCCTCCTGGCGGCCGGGCTCAACCTGTTGCGCAGCGACAGCGCGCTCGCCGGATTGCGCAGCCTCGGCGCCGCGCTCCAGCCGGTCGCCGACCTCATCGCCGCGCACGCGGAGATCGTCGAGCGAACGATCGAGGCGCTCATTCTGCTTGGCTTCGCGGCGGCGCTTTTGAACCTGTGGCGGGCGGCGAAATTCACGCTGTTGCTCTATCGGGGCCTGCGGCTCCTCAATCTCGACGCGCGCGAGCGCAAGCGCGAGCTCGACGCGAGGGTGACGCGGCTCAACGCGCGGGTCGCGACGCTCTCGGGCGAAGCCGACGCCGCGGCGAAGCGCGCTGAGACCGCCGTCAAGCGCGCCGGCGGATCGGCGGGCGCGGCGCGGACGCCGGGCCCGGACTTCGTCGACGCGCGCATCGACGCGAAAGCCGCCGCGCGCGCGTTCCTCTCCGAGCTCAGCCGACGGATCGAAGCGCCGCAGGAGGGCGCGCCCGCCGCGCCGCAGCGCATCGTCCTTCTTGTCGACAACCTGGATGCGCTGGGTCCCGACCCGGCGCTGCGCGCGCTGGACGACGCCATCGGCGCGCTGGGGCCGGGCTTCGTCTCGGTCGTGGCGTTCGACCCCTCCGCGCTTTCCTCAGCAGCCGGCGGGCCTTCAGCCTTGCGCGACCGCCTCAATCGCGCGTTCGGGCTTTGTCTCAGCCTCGGCGGGCTGTCGCGCGTCGACACCGAGCATCTCGTGGCGCGCCTGCTTGGCGGCGCCCTTCCCTTAAGCCCTCCCTCGATGGCGAACGACGCGATTCCCGTCGCGCTCGCCCAGCCGCTCGAGCCCAGCGAACAAACGCTGCTGACCGCGCTGGCGCCGCTCGCCGCCCGAACGCCGCGCGAGGCCAAGCGCTTTCTCAATCTCTACCGGCTCTTGCGGGCGGAGCCGTTGCCGCGGCCGGCGCTGGCGCTCGCCGCCGCCGCGGCGACGAGCCCGGACGGCGACGCGCTCAGACAACTGCGCGACACGTTGCGGGGCGCGGCGCGCACGCTGGCTGAGCCGCCGAACTCCGCGCTCGCCGCGGCCGTGCGCGCCGCGCGCGGCGCGCAAGGAGGCGACATCGACGCGGAAAGCGCGCGCGCCGCGCTCGCCGCCGCCGAACGGCACGCCTGGCCCGTCTGAGGCGGCGCGTCCCCGTTTTCTAAGCGGCGAAAGCCGCTTCAGTACTTGGCCGAGATGATCCGCATTGGCTTTTCGGCAAACGGATCGATCCAGCCGCCGCCAAGCGCCACGACCAGGGTGACGGCCGCGGTCAAGCGCTGGGCGCGCGTCGAGAGCAAGTTCTCTTCGTCGGAGAGCGCGGTCGCCTGCGCGGTGACGACCGTCGTATAGTTTTGCGTGCCGGCGCGATATTCGTTGATCGCGATCTGCACCGCCTGCTCGGCCGCGGTGACCGCCTGATCCTGGATCTTGCTCTCGCGGCCAAGAATCTGGACGGCGGCGAGCTCATCCTCGACCTGTTGGATCGCCGTCAGGACCGTTTCTCGATAGGTCGCGACGCTCGCCTCATAGGTTGCGCGCGCCGCGGCGACTTGCGCGTCGGTCAACCCGCCGTTGAACAGCGTTTGGGCGATCTCGAGGCCGTAGGACCACATGGGGTTCGCGCCCGGGATCTGGCGGCCGAACGGATTGCCCACATAGCCAAACGCGCCTGTTAACGTGAAGTCGGGGTAATAGGCGCCGATCGCCACGCCGATCGCCGCGTTTTCCTCCTGCATCGTGCGCTCGGCCGACGCGACGTCGGGCCGGCGCTCGAGAAGCGCCGAAGGAACGCCGACTGGAATGTCGGGCACGCCCCGCGCAAGCTCGCCATGGCCGATCGAGAGCTGCGCAGGCGGCCTGCCGACGAGGACGGCGATGGCGTGCTCGTTCTGGGCTCGCGCCACGCCGACGCTGACGTCCTGCGCCTGCGCCGCGAACAATTGCGCCTGCGCGGTGATGACGTCCGACTTGGCGGCAGTTCCTGCTTGATACTGGTTCTGCGTGATGTCGAGCGAGCGTTGGTATTCGTCGATCGTGCGCACTAAGAGATCGTGCATGGAATCGGCTTGGCGAAGCTGCACGTAGGCGAGCGCCAGCGCCGACTGCGCGGCGAGCCGCGCGTTGGCGAGCGTGTCGGCGCTCGCTTCGGAGGCCGCCTGTTCCTCCTCTATCTGTCGCCGCGCCTTGCCCCAGACGTCGAGCGTCCAACTGCCGGCGATCTCGGCATTGAGCTCGTCGCCGATCGAGGAGCTGCGGGTTAGGGTCGGATCGAAAGTGACCGTCGGCAGGAGCGCGGCCTTCGCTTCGGCGATGAGGGCCAGCGCCTCGCGGTAATTGGCCTCGTCCGCCTGCACGGTCTGGTTCGAGACCGCGACCATCGGCTCGAGCCGATTAAGCGTGGGGTCACGAAAGACTGTCCACCAATCGCCTTTCGCCGCGAGGTCGCGGGGATTTGCCGGTTTCCAGCCCTTGACCTCCTTGTACTGCGCGGAGACGATCGCGGCGGGACGCTGGTAATCCGGGCCGATCGCGGCGCACCCGCCGAGCGCCAGGCTCGCGCCGACCCCGGCCGCCACGCGGCGACGCATGTACGACGCGGCGATCACGTCGCCGTCGCAGGCACAGTCCTCACGCCGCCCCTCCACGCCCGACGAATCGACGACCTTAAAGAATCGAGCGCGAGGAAAATCACGGGCGTGGTGTAGAGGGTCAAGATCTGGCTGACGACCAGTCCACCGATAATTGTCACGCCGAGCGGATGCCTGAGCTCGGATCCTTCGCCGCTTCCGAGCGCGAGCGGGACCGCGCCGAACAGCGCGGCGAAGGTCGTCATCATGATCGGCCGGAAGCGCAAGAGGCACGCCTCGACGATCGCATCGCGAGTGGGAAGGCCTCGCCGTTCCGCGTCGAGCGCGAAGTCGATCATCATGATCGCGTTCTTCTTCACGATGCCGATGAGCAGGATCACGCCGATGAAAGCGATGAGCGTGAAATCGAGGCCGGCGAGCTGCAGCGCGATCAGCGCGCCCAAGCCCGCCGACGGCAGCGTCGAGAGAATCGTGAACGGGTGGACGAAGCTCTCGTAGAGGATGCCGAGCACGATATAGACGGCGACAAGCGCGCCGCCGATCAAGAACGGCATGCTCGATTGATTTTGCTGGAACGTCGCCGCGGTTCCCGCGAAGGCGCCGCGGATCGTCGACGGCAGCCCGATCGCCTGCGTGGCGGCGGCGATTTCGTCCTGCGCCTGGCTCAACGATTTGCCTTCCGCCAGGTTGAACGAGATCGTCGCCGCGGCGAAGAGGCCTTGATGGTTGACGCCGAGCGGGGTGTTGGAGCGCTGGAAATGCGCGACCGCGCTCAACGGAATCATCGTCTCCTGCGCGGAGGAAACCGCCGCGCCCGCGGAGGCCGACGAGTGGCCGCTGGCGGCGAGCGAATTCGTGGCGAGATTGCGCGCCGAATCGGCGGCGATCGCCGACGCCGTCTGAGCGGCGACCGTGGAGCTCGAGAAGAGCCCGGCGCCGGCGTTGGTCTGCTGCGTGCCGCTCGGATTGGCGCCGGACGTCGAGATCCAGACGTTCTGCAGCGACTTCGGATCCTGCAGGTAGCGCGGGTCGACCTCCATCACGACGTGATACTGGTTTTGCGCGTCGTAAATCGTCGATACTTGGCGCTGGCCGAAGGCGTCGTAGAGCGTGTTGTCGATCGCGCCGAGCGTCAGGCCCAAGCGGCCCACGGCGTCGCGGTCGATGACGACGTCGGCCTCGAGGCCGCCTTGGGTCTGGTCCGAGTTCACGTCTTTCAGGACGTCGCTCGATTGCAGCGCCGCGACGAGCTTGGGCGTCCATTGCGCGAGAAGGTCGGAATCGTCGCTGAGCAGCGTGTACTGGTAGGCCGCGTTGCTTTGCCGCCCGCCGGTGCGCAAGTCCGAGACCGCGATGAGGAACAGCCGCGCGCCCGGCACTTGGGCGAGCTTGCCGCGCAGGCGCGTCACGACGGCGTCGGCGGTCACTTTCCGCTCGACGAAGGGTTTGAGCGAAATATAGACGAAGCCTGAATTCACCTGTCTTCCGCCGGTCACGCCGACGACATGCGCGACCGCAGGGTCTGCTTCGACAATGTGCTGCAGATCGGCGAGCTTCTGCGTCATCGCCTGGAAGGAGATGCTCTGGTCGCCCTGGATCGAACCGATCAGAAGCCCGGTGTCCTGCGAGGGAAACAGGTTGTAGTTCATCTCGCGGAACATCGTGACGTTCAGCGCGATGGCGCCGAGGAAGCTGAGCCCGACCACGTATTTCCATCTCAGCGCGGCCGACAGCGTCACGCGATAGAAGCCGAGCGCGGCCTCAAACGCGCCTTCGCTCACCCGGTAGAGCCAGCCGTGACGCATCGCCGCCTCGCGGGGCAAGATGAGCGCGCACATCGTCGGCGTCGTGGTCAGCGAGACGAAAAGGGAAATCGTCACCGCGATCGACAACGTCATCGCGAATTCGCGGAAGAGCCGGCCGACGATCCCGCCAAGCAGCAGCAGCGGCAGAAAGACCGCGACGAGCGAGATGCTGATCGAAATGACGGTGAAGCTCACTTCGGCCGCGCCCTCGAGCGCCGCCTGGAACCTGGGCTTGCCCGCCTCCAGGTGGCGAGAGACGTTCTCGAGCACGACGATCGCGTCGTCGACGACGAAGCCGGTGGCGATGGTGAGCGCCATCAGCGAAAGATTGTTGAGGCTGTAGCCTAAAAGATACATCACAGCGAACGAGCCGAGGATCGACACCGGCACCGCCACGCCCGGAATCGCGGTCGCGCGCAGATTGCGCAGAAACGCGAACACGACGACGACGACCAGTCCGACCGCGGTCATCAGCGTGCGCTCGGTGTCGGCGAGCGAGGCGCGGATCGTCGCCGAACGGTCGACGACGACGTTAAGGTCGACGTCGCCCGGCAGCGCCGCGGCGAGGCGCGGCAACTCCGCCTTCACGCCGTCGACCGCCTCGATGATGTTGGCGCCCGGCTGGCGCGACACGACGAGGCCGACCGACGGGACGCCGCCCGAAAGGCCGGCGTTGCGCAGATCCTCGACGGAATCGACGACGCTCGCGACGTCTTCGAGCTGAACCGCCGCGCCGTTGCGGTAGGCGATCACGAGGCCTTTATAATCGGCGGCGCGCGTCGCCTGATCGTTGGCGTAGATCTGAAAACGGGTGTCCCCCTCCTCGATCGTTCCCTTCGGGCTGTTGGCGTTGGCGGAGGCGAGCGCCGCGCGCACATCTTCCAAGCCGACCCCGTATTTGTACAGTGCCTGCGGGTTGAGTTCGACGCGCACGGCCGGCAATGTCGAGCCGCCGATGATGACGTTGCCGATGCCGCTCAGCTGCGACAGGCGCTGGGCGAGGATGTTACTCGCCGCGTCGTACATCTGCCCGCGGGTCATGGTCTTGGAGGTGAGTGCAAGGATGAGGATCGGTGCGTCGGCCGGATTGACCTTGCGGTAGGTCGGATTGCTGGGGAGGTTCGCAGGCAGATCCGCGGCGGCGGCGTTGATGGCCGCCTGCACGTCGCGCGCGGCGCCGTCGATATCGCGGCTGGTATCGAAC
>Ga0187782_10002945_pt1 | contig 12655 bp, 7 predicted proteins | sample 0715_SJ02_MP15_2_FD_132454 | JGI IMG/M metagenome (GOLD analysis project Ga0187782, IMG submission 132454) | Tropical peat soil microbial communities from peatlands in Department of Meta, Colombia - 0715_SJ02_MP15_20_MG | ecosystem: Environmental > Terrestrial > Soil > Wetlands > Peat | place...
CCAGGGCCCGGCGGTGCAGGTCCAGGGCAATCTGGTCGAGATGCTCGCGCCGTCCCTCGCGGCTTCCAGTACGAATGCGGACATCGCGGCCCTGCTGAAGGACTTGATCGATCGGCTGCTGGTGAAGCTCTCCGGCGGCGCGGTCTCGGAGCTCGATGTCGAGCTGGCCAACGCCCTGCCTCGACTGTCACGCGACGGAACGGGCCTCTCCGGCACGGACCTCGACGCCTTCGAGGCGCACGCCAGCGCGCTCGCCGACGGTTCCGAGCGCTGGGAGGTCGCGGCACACAGGCTCGTCGAGGCTCTCGCCGCGGCCGACGCATCGGGAGGAGATTCGGCGAAGGTGCCCCTCTACGGGGAAGCCACGAAGGAGAGCCTGGCGGCACTCGACGTCCATGTCGGAGGAAGAACGCTCACCCTGGAGGCCGCGCCGCGCTGGACGGTCCGTGGTCCCTTGCGGGACGAACCGACGACCCGCGCCCACACGCCCGCCGCAGCGTCCGTCGAGCGGCCCACGTCAGCGCTCTCGGAACCTCTCCGGCCGCCCGTCGCCGCGTCGTCGGGCGAGCCGGCCATGCCACTCGCGCCTGCCGCGGTGGGCCGGCTGGACAAGCCGTCGGCAGCGGGTCGAGCGGACAAGCCCGCCGCGGCGACGGCTGCCGGGGCCCCGCAGGGCCAAGGGGAAAAGGTCATCGGGCCGGTGGCAGCCGTCCAGGGCAAGCCGGAACCGGCCGCGCGTCCCGCGGAGACCGCGGGCAAACCGCAGGAGGTCCCGCCGGTCGCTGCCGGGGCGCCAGGCAAGCCCGCAACGTCGGCGCCGGAGCCCGCCATGGCCCCGCTCACACCGGCGCCGATCGTCAGCATCGGCGCGCCGGCCCAGCCCGTCGATCGCCCAGCGATTGCCGCGTCGGCGAGCGTGCCATTCGGACCTGAGGCCGGCCCCTCGCCCGTCCGCGGGCCCGAAAAGGAGCCCTCTCCCACCGTCCCTGCCATCGCTGACGCTCCAAAACCGGCGGCGACCGTAGAGTCCGGGCCTGTCGCGCCGGCGGCAGCGACTCCCGCCCAGCCCACGCCCATCGCAGCCATCGCACCGGCCGTGGCGCCGCGAGCGGCCACGCCGGCGCCGCCCGCTGCGCAGCGTCCCCCAAGCGAGGTCAGGCCTGCAGCGTCCGTGGCCCCGGCGAACGGCGCGAGGCGTACGTCCGCCATGAAGCTCTTGGTGTTCCTGCTGCTCGTGGTGCTCGGTATCTGGCTGGGGAGGTTCGTCCGAAGCCATTATTTGCATTGGCGGTAGTGGCCTAAACGGAAAAACGAGTACGGCGGGTACTGCAGGGGCCCAGACGGCGGACATGGGCTTGCCGGGACGCGCCCGATAGTCGCAAGCGCGGACCCACTGCGCGAGGCGAAGGTCGGACACGGCGAGCGGGAATCAAGGCTCCGGCGCGCGGGTTGCACCTTGCGCAGGCGCAAGTCGTGCCTACGTTCTGAACGTACAAGCAGAGGTACGAATTCGCGCCCGGAACCCATCTACCCCGCACGCGTACGTATCAGCAGGATGTCGTCATGAGCAGTATCACCCCGATGCCACAGACCAACCCCGTCGAGCACTCCCCGACGGGCAATCGCGCCGAATCGCAGGCCACCGGGCCAGCCGAGCAGGAGCTACGCCCGGACGGTCCCCCGCGATCGCTCCCGCAGACCGAACCGGGACACGCCGGAACCCCCGCCGAGGCGAGGCCACGACGGCCGCGCGGATTCGCAGCAATCGATCGCAAGCTCCTTGGTGAGATCGCTCGCAAGGGCGGCCGGGCCGCTCACTCGGCGGGCACCGCACACGAATTCACGAGCGAGGAAGCTCGTGTGGCGGGTCGCAAAGGTGGGCTCGCAAGCCACGCGAAACGGCGCAAAGTCGACCCTTGAGCGAGCGGGACCGGAGCTTTGCTCCTGCGAGGGCGCAAGACTCCCGAAGGATGACGTGAGCGCGGCGGCACCCTATCTCCTCTCCGCGCCATGCTCGCGGGTCCGTCCCATGCAAAGTTTCTCGTCGCGGCGCCCGATCAGGCCGGTCTCGTCGCCCGTCTCGCCGGGTTCTTCGCCGATCTCGGCCTGAACATCCTCGACGCGAGCAACCACACCGACGCTCATGGAGCGGGCCAGCCCCGCTTTTACATGCGACTGGTGGTCGATCTCGCAGGGTTGGAAATGCCCGCGGCACACGCGAGCCTTGGTGAATCGGTCAGCCGGCGCTCGCTGGAGAACGCCTTTGCCCGCCTTGCGTCGAGGCTCGATGCGACGTGGTCCGTCCGTTACTCGGATCGCGTCGCAAAGGTGGCGGTTCTCGTCACCAAGGAAGCCACGTGTCTGTACGACCTGCTCCTGAGGCAGCAGAGCGGTGAGCTCCCTTGCGAGATCCCGCTCGTCGTTTCGAACCACCCGACCCTCGAGTCGGTCGCGGAGAGCTTCCGAACCCCGTTCTTCGTCCTGCCGGTGACTCCGGAGACGCGAGGCGAGCAAGAGGATCGCATCCTCGAGCTACTGCGTCGCCACCACATCGACCTCGTGGTGCTGGCCAGGTACATGCAAGTGCTCACCGACGGTTTCCTGGGCGCGGCGCCGCCGATCATCAACATTCATCACGGCTTCTTGCCGGCATTCCAGGGCGCCAAGCCTTACCACCAGGCTCACGCGCGAGGCGTGAAGATGATCGGAGCGACGGCTCACTATGCGACGGCGGACTTGGACCAGGGCCCGATCCTCGAGCAGGACGTGGCGCGCGTGAATCACCGCATGGGACCGGAAGAAATGGCGCGCGTCGGCCGCGACGTCGAACGCATCGTGCTGGCGCGCGGCGTCCGGGCACACCTCGAACATCGCGTCATCGTGGAGGGCCAGCGGACGATTTTGCTGTGATCTTCGCTGCGGCCGACCAGCCAAACCATTCTCGTCGTGGGGAGCGCCGCTCCCCCCCCGGGTACCGCGCTACGCGTGGTCTGTCCCGCCCCGCCGGCGGGCCTTCACCCCCGCGCGTCGCTTTTTGTCTTGCAGGCGTCGCTCGACGCTTGAGCGACTGGGGCTCGTCTTCAGCCGCGCGCGCGGGCGCTGCAGGGCTCGGCGTATGAGCTCCCGGACCTTCGCGCGCGCGTCCTGCAAATTCGCTCGCTGGTCCCTCGTGCGCTGGCTCGTGACCAGCAGCCGACCGCTTGCGTCCAGCGCGGCGGCCGCGAGGGCTCGAAGGCGCTCGCGCGCGGGCTCGTCGATCCCCTCGATCCGCGAGACGTCGACGCGCAGCACCACCTTGCTCGCCACCTTGTTCACGTTCTGGCCCCCCGGACCTCCGGAGCGCGCGGCACGCATCTCGATCGCATCGGCGGGGACGACCACGCCGCGGGCGATCACGAGGGGCAGCGTCATTGCCCCAGGAGAGCGCTGACCCCCGCGATCGCCTCGCCGATGATCGCCTGCAGGTGATCGGCGGAACGGAAACTCTCGGCGTACACCTTGTAGACGTCCTCGGTGCCGCTCGGACGAACCGCGAACCAGCCGTGATCGGTCGTCACTTTGAGACCGCCGAGGTCCGCCCCGCTACCGGCGGTGGTCCTTCGGGCGCGCACCCGATCCCCGGCGAGCAGCGGGGCGCTCCAGTCGTCCGCCCGGAGCGTGCGCAGCCGGTCCCGCGTCGCGGCGCTCGCCGGCGCGTCGCGGCGCTCGTAAAACGATGGGCCCAGCGCCTCGTCGATCCTCGCATAGTACGTTCCCGGGTCCGTCCCCGTCACCGAGACGATTTCGGCCGCCAGCATGGCGAGCAGGATGCCGTCCTTGTCGGTGGTCCAGGTCGACCCGTCGCGGGCCAGCAGCGATGCGCCCGCGCTCTCCTCGCCGCCGAAGGAGAGCGTCCGCTCGTGCAGACCGGAAACGAACCATTTGAATCCGACCGGCACCTCCAGCACGCTCCTGCCGAGGCGCTCGGCGACGCGGCGAATCAGGTCGCTCGACACCGCGGTCATCCCGACGGCGGCCGCCGATGGCCACGCGGGTCGATGCTGCAGGAGGTAATCGATCGCCACGCACAGATAATGATTCGGCGGTAGCAATCCCGCCTTCGGCGTGACCACCCCGTGCCGATCGGCGTCGCCGTCGTTGGCGAGAGCAACGTCGAAGCGACTTCGCTGGGCAAGGACGTTCGCCATCGCGTAGGGCGACGAACAGTCGGTGCGAATGCGCCCGTCGTGGTCGACGGGGACGAAGCGAAAGGTCTTGTCGACCGTGCTGTTGACGACCGTCAAGTCGAGCCCGTACCGCTGGCCGATTCGCCCCCAGTATTCGACGCTGGCGCCTCCCAGCGGATCGACGCCCAGCTTGGGACGGGCGCGCGCGATGGCCTCGACGTCGATCGCCTCCTTCAGGTCTTCGATGTAGCGCGTGGCAAAATCATAAGTCTCGACGGGTCGTGAGGTCTTGCCGGTGGGGGTGCGCGCCCGTTGCTCGCGCGCGCGCGCGAGCAGATCGTTCGCCCGACGTTCAATCCACGACGTGATGGCCGATTCGGCGGGACCGCCATGGGGGGGGTTGTACTTGAAGCCCCCGTCCTCCGGCGGATTGTGCGAGGGCGTGATGACGATGCCATCCGCGCGCGCTCCTGGATCGCGATTGTGCGTCACGATGGCGCGCGACACAGCCGGTGTCGGAGTGTACGCGCCCCCGGGCGCCACGAGCACGCGCACTCCCCGAGCGCCGAGGACGTCCACGGCCGTCGCGTGCGCGGGCACCGACAGCGCGTGCGTATCCATGCCGAGATAAAGTGGCCCGAAGATGCCATTGTTTTCGCGAAAGTCGCAGATCGCCTCCGTGATGGCCACGATGTGATCTTCGTTGAAGCTGCGCTGGATGGAGGAGCCCCGGTGGCCGGACGTGCCGAATGCGACGCGCTCGGAGGAGCGCGACGGATCGGGATGCTCATCGTAGTAAGCGTGCTCGAGCTTGGACAGGTCCGCGAGCATTTCTTCGGTCGCAGGCTTGCCGGCGCGAGGATCCAGAGACATGGCCGGCGTCATGTATCAACGGCCGCCGCGCGTCAAACGGTCACGAGCGTACGCGGCTTCGCAAGCGGGTCCAGAACACGAAGGCCACCGCCGCGTAAGTGAGCGACGTCGAAAGTGCAATGCCCGAAAGACCGAGGACCCCGACGAGAGCGGCGTTGAAGACCGCGTTGAGAACGCTGTTGATTAGGCCCATGCTGGGCATGATGCGGCTGTTCTGCAGAGCGACGTGCGCACGCGCGAGCACCAGGAGCGCTCCGAACGGCACCGAGCCGGCGACGGCCCAAGGCAATATGGAGGCGATGCGCGCGACGCCCGCGGGATCCATGGCTCCCCGGCCGAACAGCAGCACGCAGAGGGGACGGCGCACGAGAACGGTCGTCGCCGCCAGCAGCGCCAGGACGGCGCATACCACCACGAGAGTCCGTCGCGTGGTGGCGATGAGCTGCGGCGGACGATTCGCTTCGTGCGAAAGTCGGGTGAGCAAGACGGGAAACAGGGTCGCTTGGAGCAGAGACGTCGGCAGTGCCGCCACGTCGCTCGCGTACCGCAGGAGAGTGCCCCCGCCGATGACGCCCGCGAGCCCCGCCATGAGCTGGTCGATGAGGGGATTGACGCGGGTGATGAGTGAGCCGGTGAGCTCGAGGCGGACGAGCGTAAGGATTCGGCGCATCGGCTCGGATCTCTCCAGCGTGGGCGACAGGCGCAGGCCCAGAACCCGAACGGTGAGCGCCCGGAGGACCACGATGGCGAGGACCTCCCCGGTCAGCATGGCGACCGGAACGACCCTGACACCGAGCGCCCTCCGGCCCATGAAGAGCACGATCCAGGTCAACCCCATGCCGAGACCGCTTCCTATCGGGTGTGCGCGAAACACGCCGCGGGCGTTGAGGAGACCGACGTAAAAGGCCCGGACGCTCGCGGCGAACGTCGCCAGCGACATCCCCAGGACGAGCTCGAGCGCCAGCACGTGGAGCGGCGACACCACCCCCGCCACCAGGGCGGCGAACACTCCCAGACCCAGCGCGACCGAGCCGCCGAAGGCCAGCGTGTGTCCGAGCAGCGAGCCGGCCACGCCCGGGAAGAGCGCGGGACGGCCTTCAGCCACCTCGATGAGCACCGGCACGACCGCCGAGTCCTGGAACGCGCCGGCGACGACGGAAGCGACGAAGACGAAGTACGCCGCGAGCACATAATAAAGATCGGTCTCCAGGGTCCGGCCGAAGAACGCCGCCAGCCCGAGGGGCAAAAGGGCCTCTCCAGCGCGGAGAACGATCTGCAGCGGCAACAGGCCGAGGGCCGTCCGCGCCAGCGCTGGTGGCCGCGACCGGCGTACGGCCACCTCCGTCTCGATCATGGGTTCTCGAGCACCGATCGGTAAACCGCGGCGTATCCCTCGCACATTCGGTCGATGCCGCACTCGGCCATCACGAATCGGCGCGCCTCGGCTCCCATGGCGCTCAGCGCATGCCTGTTCTGGCGCGCCCGTGCGAGCGCCTCGGCGAAGGCGGCCGCCGTCGGCTCCGAGACCAGCCATCCCGTGACGCCGTCCCGGACGATCTCCGGAATTCCGCCGCTGGCGGATGCGATGACCGGACGCTCCATGGAGAGCGCCTCGAGGACCGAGAGCCCGAGCGGCTCGTTCTCGGTAGTGTTCAGGACGACATCGCACTCGGCGACCAGCGGCCGCGGATCCGAACGGTGGCCGACAAACGTGACCGTCGCCCCGGATCGACGCGCGCAGCGGATCAAGCGGGCGCGCTCTTCGCCATCGCCCACCACGACGAGATCGACGTCTGCCCGGGCGGCGGCTTCGATCGCGACGTGAACGCGCTTGCGAGACACCAGGCGACACACCACTGCCGCCCGAAACGGACGCTCGAGCGAGAGCGCCGATGCGGGGGCCCAGTACGACGGGTCCACCCCGTTGCGGACGACGGTCATTCGCTCGGAGGTGCGGGGCGCCGTTCGCGAGAGGACCTTGCGGATGTACTGGCTGACAGCGACCAGTCGGTCGGTGCGCACTCCCGCCCACCGGGTGAAGAGCGCGCAGCTCGGGTCGAAGTAATGCTTGAAGTCGTGCTCGGTGCGCACGCTCTTCAGGCGAGCGCGCCGCGCCGCTCTGGCTCCGAGAACGTGGGAGCCGAACGTGTGGGTGTGAACGACATCGATGCGCTCACGCGCGAGCAGTGTCTCGAGCCAGCCGACGTCGGAGGGGCCGAGCGAAGTGACCAGGTAGGCGAGGGGATTCTCGCGTGCGGCGCCTCGATCGTGTATGCGGAGGCCGGCGGAGGCGAGAAAGGCCACGAGCGCGCGGTTCGGCGTGATGACGGCCACCTGGTGGTCGGCGCACGTCAGCTCGGGGCGCTGCGCGAGCGCGGTCACGATCCTCTCCGCGCCACCGATTTCACCGCCGACGACGACGTGCATCACGCGAGGCGCGGTCATTTCGAAAAGGACCAGGAGCGAGCATCCGGCCGGGCGCCCGCAATCGTCCAGCGACGTATCATTTCGGTCGGGGTGTTTCCAGCGAGCGGGCGTGCTACTCGGGCGCCGTGTGCGGTATCGCGGGCCTGGTCTCGGGCGACGGGGGTCCTCCCGACGAGCGAGCCGTCCGCCGAATGACCGACGCCCTTCGCCACCGTGGCCCCGATGCGGAGGGCCTGTGGCGATGCGGCCGGGCGGTGCTCGGCCACCGGCGTCTCTCGATCATCGATCTGAGCCCCGAAGCCAATCAACCCATCCTCAGCGAGGACGGGTCCGTGGGCGCGGTCGTCAACGGTGAGATCTACAATTACGCGGACCTCCGCCAAGAACTGCTGAAGAAGGGCCACGCGCTGAGATCGAAGAGCGACTGCGAGGTGGTGCCTCACCTTTACGAGGAATACGGCGTCGACTGCGTCGCGAAGCTCGCCGGCATGTTCGCGCTTGGGCTTTGGGACGCCCGAAGGCAGCGCCTTGTCTTGGCCCGGGATCGATCCGGGAAAAAGCCGCTCTACTACCGACATCTGCCGGGCGGAGGCGTTGCCTTTGCATCGGAGCTTCCGGCGCTCGTGAGCGCGTTTCCCGGTCTCAGGGCCTTGCCCGACTTTGGTGCAATCGACGAATATCTGACCCTGCAGTACGTACCGAGCCCGCGCACGGCGTACCGCGACATCTTCAAGCTGGAGGCGGCCCACGTCGCGGTCGTCGAGCCCGCGAACGGCCTGAAGACGTGGCGGTACTGGCAAAAGCCGGAAGAGCCCGACCGTCCCGGCCGCCACGCCGATCTGACCGTCGAGCTCCGGCATTTGCTCGAGAGAGCGGTCCGTCGCCGACTGGTCGCCGACGTCCCGGTCGGAGCGTTCCTGTCGGGAGGCATCGACAGCAGCGCAGTGGTCGCGCTCATGGCCACGCAGTCGACGCGCCCGGTACGAACGTTCTCGATTGGCTTCCCGGACGCATCCGACAGCGAGCTTGGCTGGGCCCGCGTCGTCTCCAAGCGGTATGGCACGGTCCATCACGAAACTGTGGTCGGCCCCGACGTCGCTCACGTTCTCCGGGAGACCGTGCGTCATCACGGAGAGCCCTTCGGTGACAGCTCCGCGATCGCGACCTATTGCCTCGCGCAGGTGACGCGCCGGCACGTGACGGTGGCGCTCTCGGGAGACGGCAGCGACGAGACGTTCGCGGGTTACGCGCGCTACGCGACCGCCCAGGTCGGGCACGTTCACGATGCGCTGCCCGGGGTCCTGCGGACACCGTTCCGCGCGGCGCTCGCCGCTGCATTTCGAGCCGCAGCGCCGCACGTCGCCGGTTTCGCTGCGCACCTGGGAGACGGGGAGGCCGTCCGCTATCCGTACATCATGTGTCAGTTCACGCCGGAGGAAAAAACGGGCCTGTACGGTCCCGTTCTCCGAGCGGCGATGAGCGATGCGACGGCGCGGCGATTCGACCGTCTGCTTCGCGAGAGCTCCCGACGATCCCGGCTCGGTCGATTGATCGACCTCGACTGGGCCACGTATCTCACCGACGACATCAACGCGAAGGTCGATATTGCCTCGATGGCCCACTCGCTCGAAGTGCGCTGTCCATTCCTCGATACGGACGTCGTGGAATTCGCCGCCCGCATGCCGCGTCGCATGCTCATGGGGCTCCGTGGCAAGCGCCTGCTGCGTCGCTCGATCAAGGATCTCGTGCCCGCGCCGATTCTGCGGCGGAGCAAGCGCGGCTTCGGCCTTCCCCTGCGGCGCTGGATGAAACGAGATCTCGCCACTCTGACCCGCGACGTCCTGCTCGATCGGAGGGCGCGTGATCGCGGGCTGTTCGATCCCGCAAGCGTGCAGCGTCTGGTCGACTCGGCCCCCAGGGATCGAAATGCCCCCGACCGCCTCTGGACGCTGCTCGTTCTCGAGCTGTGGCTGCGCGAGTTCGTGGACTGAGACGTGCGCCTCGCCGGAGGCGGAACGAAACGCGTTGGCAATCAAGACATCGTAGCTTGCCCACCACCGTGAGCATTCGAGTCGCCGTCCACCATGAGACCCGATACACGTACGATCGGCCCGTCGATTTCTCGCCCCACGTCGTGCAACTTCGGCCCGCGCCGCACTGCCGGACCCCCATCATCTCGTATTCGCTGAAAATCGAGCCGTCGAGCCACTTCATCAACTGGCAGCAGGACCCCTTCGGAAATTACCAGGCGCGCATCGTCTTCCAGAAGCCTGCGCTGGAGCTGCGGGTGGAGGTCGACCTGATCGCGGACATGACGGTCATCAACCCGTTCGACTTCTTCCTCGAGAAGGAAGTCGAGGTCTTCCCGTTCACGTACGGTCCGGCACTGGCCCGGGACCTGGCCCCCTACCTGCACGCGGCGCCGTGCGGACCGCGGCTTGCCGAATTCATCGAGATGGCGCGCGCGCGGATGATGCTCAGAGGCCGCCGCAGCGTGGATGTACTGGTCGACCTGAATCGTCATTTGCAAAAGACGGTGCGATACGACGTTCGAATGGAGCCCGGCGTTTTCGAGCCTGACGAGACGCTCGAGCGCGGGCACGGTTCGTGTCGCGACTTTGCCTGGCTGCTGGTCTGCGCCCTGCGGCAATTCGGATTCGCCGCGCGTTTCGTGTCCGGCTATTCGATACAGCTCCGACCCGACGAGAAACCGCTCCAGGGACCTGCAGGCGTCGAGCACGACATGGTCGATCTGCATGCCTGGGCGGAGGTCTTTCTTCCCGGAGCGGGCTGGGTCGGCCTGGACGCGACGAGCGGCCTTCTGGCGGGCGAGGGGCACATTCCGATGGCGTGCACGCCGCATCCCCAGACGGCGGCCGCCATCACCGGGACCTACGGATGGCACAAGCGCGAGGAGTCCGATCGAATCGCCGAGGCTTTCTCGTTCTCGATGGATGTGAAGCGGGTCTACGAGTCCCCTCGCGTCACGATGCCGTACACGGAGCAGGCGTGGAAGGCGATCGATGCGCTGGGAGCGGACGTGGATCGGCATCTGGCGGCTGAAGACGTGAGGCTCACGATGGGAGGGGAACCGACGTTCGTGGCGGCGGACGACCCGGAGGCGCCTGAATGGACGGTCGCCGCGCTGGGACCGACCAAGCGAAGGTATGCATCGCAACTCGTCGCAAGGCTGCACGAGCGTTTCGCACCCAGGGGACTCATCCACGAGGGACAGGGGAAGTGGTACCCGGGCGAGCCCCTGCCGAGGTGGGCCCTCTCGGTGTACTTCCGCAACGATGGGTTGCCGATCTGGCGTGACCCCGCGCTGTTCGCGCAATCCGAGACGGGCACGGCGACCCACGTCGACGCGTCGAAGTTCGCGACACAGCTCGCCCGCCGCCTTGGGGTCGACCCGAGCTTCGCGCAGGCTGCGTACGAGGACGCCTGGTACTACCTGTGGCGCGAGCGGCGGCTGCCGGTCAACACCGACCCTCACAATAGCCGCCTGGAAGACGAACTCGAGCGTGCGCGTCTGGCGCGCGTTTTCGAGGCGGGTTTGAAGGCCATCGTCGGCTACGCGCTGCCGCTGCGGGAGCTGCCGGGGGCCGCCGAAGGCGCCGTCGCATGGCAGAGTGCACCCTGGCTGCTGAGACGGGAACGAATGTGCCTGCTTCCGGGCGATTCCCCGATGGGCTACCGCCTTCCGCTCGATTCGCTACCATGGGCCGAGACCGGCGACGTCCCGGGCCTCCTCGTCGCCGACCCCTTCGCGGAAAGGCGCCCCTTGCCATCCCGCGAGCGTCTCGTGGCCGAGGTGCAGGATCGCGCGGTTTCACCGCAGGCAGCGCAGCGACCGCCGGACCGGCTCCAGTCCGATTCATCGGTCGTTCGGACCGCACTGTGTGTCGAGCCCCGGGGGGGTGTCCTGCACGTGTTCCTGCCGCCGCTCCAATCGATTGAAGCGTGTCTCGTGCTCTGGGCCGCCATCGAGGCGACGGCGGAGGAGCAAGGCGTGGCTGTGCGCCTCGAAGGGTATCCGCCACCGCCCGATCCGAGGATCGGGCACTTTCAGGTGACTCCGGATCCGGGCGTCATCGAAGTCAACGTTCACCCTGCGACCAATTGGCGCGATCTCGAGCGCAACACCTCGATCCTGTACGAGGAGGCCCACCGAGTCGGCCTGCGCTCGGAGAAGTTCATGCTGGACGGCCGGCACACGGGAACGGGGGGCGGCAACCATGTGGTCCTGGGCGGACCGACGCCGGCCGATAGTCCCCTTCTGCGTCGGCCGGATTTGCTGAAGAGCCTCGTCGGCTACTGGCTGAATCATCCGTCACTGTCATTTCTGTTCTCTGGCCTCTTCGTTGGACCGACGAGCCAGTCACCACGCGTCGACGAGGCGCGAAACGACAGTCTCTACGAGCTCGAGATTGCATTTCAGCAATTGAGCGCGCGAGCGGAAGCCTCGGGCACATTACCTCCCTGGCTCATCGATCGTTCCTTGCGAAACCTGCTCATCGACGACACCGGCAACACGCACCGAACCGAATTCTGCATCGACAAGCTGTACAGCCCCGAGGGGATCGCGGGACGTCGCGGACTGGTCGAGCTGCGGTCCTTCGAGATGCCGCCGCATCCGCGCATGAGCCTGACGCAGCAACTGCTCGTGCGCGCTCTCGTCGGATGGTTCTGGAGGCAGCCGTACGACCGACCCCCCATCGACTGGGGGACCGAGCTTCACGATCGCTTCATGCTGCCGCATTTCGTGCACGAAGACTTCGAAGAAGTCCTCGACGACCTGAGGCGCGGTGGATTCGACTTCGACCCGGCATGGTTCACTCCTCACTACGAGTTTCGCTTCCCTCTGCTCGGCCGGGTGGAGGGTCGGGGCGGCGTCACGCTCGAGCTCCGGCAGGCCATCGAGCCGTGGCACGTTCTCGGCGAAGAGACGTCCGCGTCGGGGACATCGCGCTACGTCGATTCGTCGGTCGAGCGCATCGAGGTCAAGGCGAGCGGTATCGTCGAAGGCCGTCACGCCGTCGCGTGCAACGGTCGTAGGGTCCCGCTCGCGCCGACGGGGACGGTTGGGCAGAAGGTCGCGGGCGTTCGATATCGCGCGTGGAGGCCACCGGCGGCACTGCATCCTACCATCGACGTACAGACCCCCATGGTGTTCGACGTCGTCGACG
>Ga0187782_10002946_pt1 | contig 12653 bp, 11 predicted proteins | sample 0715_SJ02_MP15_2_FD_132454 | JGI IMG/M metagenome (GOLD analysis project Ga0187782, IMG submission 132454) | Tropical peat soil microbial communities from peatlands in Department of Meta, Colombia - 0715_SJ02_MP15_20_MG | ecosystem: Environmental > Terrestrial > Soil > Wetlands > Peat | place...
AAGGCCCATTTTCTCAACTTGTGCGCAGTGACCGACGGTCGCTGGTGTGCAGGTGCTTCAATGGCCGTACGCCATGATCATGGCGTTGCCGCTGGCTTTCATTTCCGCCATTAGCTTGGGGTCGTCATCGAAATACGACCCGGCTTTCAGGCGGTAGACCGTCTTCACGCTGGGCATGTTCTTCTGGAACCAGACGGCGATCTGGTTCAGGAAGCGATCGGCACCGGCGAAGCCGTCAGACACTAAGAAAATCGTCTTACCGTCAAGGCTCGAAAGGCGTGGCGCCATGGGAATGAGCTGGATCGGGGGCGGTACGCCCTTAGGATTGAGCGTTTCGATCTTCGTTTCCGTGGGTTTCGCGACCGCATTCTTCTTTGTGGGTTCGGCGAGAGTTGGGGAGCCAGCCAAAACGGCGGGAGAAACACCGAGCAGCGACAACAACTTTCGCCGATTGATCTTCATGGTTTGCCCTCGCTCCTATCGCGGCTCATGAGCCGCTTGGCACACAGGCCGGATAATACCATTGCATACAAATTAAGACTGTCGCGCCGTGGATTTGGTTACGGCAAAGCGAAAATATAGACGGCATTGTGGCCCAGTCCTGCCTAGGCTTCTGAGCGAGCTACTGATTCAAAGCGAATGGGGATTCAATCTGTGGCAGCGCTGACACTAAATCCTGAAGAAAAGTTCTGAAATCGTCCTTTTGGGCGCGCCATTTTCTTGTGGTCTTCAGCGAATTGGGCTTGCCCTTTCGTTCGTTTCGAACTCAGATTCCACCTCATCTACGCCTGGAACTTGTTCGGCCTTCTCATGGAAGGAGCGAACTTTCAAAGTTCCGCTAAGGCCTTCTCTCGCAAGCTCGTTTCGAGGGCAGCATCAACGCGGAGCCGAGGGCCGCAATCCTATCGCACCAACTAGCCCTTTAGGACAGGTTCTTCTTGCGCCTCATACATTTGGCCTTTGTACCGACGGACCGCCCCCGTCTGATAGCGTGGACTTAGGAGCAAACCAAGCCTGATGGAGGAACTCAAGTGGCGAAATCACTGGCGCGAGCCGCGATTCTGGTGGTCTTGTGCGGCGCTTCGGCACTGCCCGGCATTGCCGAAGATTCTGCTACCGCGACGACGAGTGCAGCACTAGCCCAGCAGAGTTCCGCGGCGGAGCTCGAGATGGGAACGATCTTAGGTACTGTAACCGATGCAAACGGTGACGCTGTTCCCGTCGCCACCGTCGTTCTTGAGGGGCCTTCCCCCAGCGATCGCCGCTCGGCTGTGACGAACGAAAACGGATTCTTCCAACTCAAGAATCTCAATCCGGGAACACCCTTTCATATCGCCGTCACCGCGAGCGGATTCACAGATTGGACCTCGCGCGAGATCATCCTCCAGCCAGGCCAGGTCCTGGACCTAACGGACGTCAACCTCAAGATCCCAACTGTGGTGACCACCGTGTTCGCGATAAGTTCCGAGCAACTTGCCGTGGAGCAGCTCCGAGTAGAGGAGAAGCAGCGAGTTTTCGGCATCATCCCCGCCTTCTACGTCGTTTATGATCACGACGCAGTCGCGCCGCTGACGACGAAGCTGAAGTTCAAACTCGCCCTCAGGACTTCTGTCGACCCTTTCACCTTCTTAGGCGCTGGCTTCCTTGCCGGCCTCGATCAGGCGGCCGACACCCCCAAATATGTTCAGGGTGCGAAGGGATATGCAGAGCGTTTCGGTGCCGTTTATGCTGACGGTTTCACGAACATTTTGATCGGCGGCGCTATCCTACCTTCGCTGCTGCATCAGGACCCACGCTACTTCTACCAGGGTACGGGCACAAAGAAGTCGCGTGTACTCCACGCACTCTCCAGCCCATTCATCTGCAAGGGAGACAACGGACGCTGGCAGCCAAACTATTCGAGCGTCGGTGGTGACCTGGCATCGAGCGCCATCTCGAATGCCTACTACCCGGCGGCGAATCGCGGTCTGGGGCTGGTGTTTCAAGGTACTCTTCTCAGCATCGGCGGTCGCATGGCCGACACTCTGATGAAGGAGTTCCTATTGCCCAAGCTCATGCCCAAGGCCACATTCTAAATGTGACCAATTGAGGATCAATCTGTGGCAAGGCTGCCACGAAATCGCTCAGAAAAGTTCTAAAATCGTCCCCTTGGCCGCTCATAGGGACAACGATGATTTTCTGATCGAACGATCGATTTTCCGCTTGCCTAGATTTTCCTTGGATTTTCCCTTTAGAAGGGGGCCTGCGAAGGTACGCTGCACGGCAAATCGATATGCTCAAAAAGCGGCTTCCGGAGGCCAAACCGGACGCCGAATAGTGCTGGTGATCCCTGGTCGGCGATGTGTGGAGTCGAGGTGTGACGCGGTGCTTGGGTGCAGCCTATCCGTTGCCGGCCCTTTCGTCTGGGGTTCCTCACGAGCTGAACCATGCGTCCGTCTTCGCACCCCGCTCATCGAACGATGGCGCCCACGGGAAGCTGCTGGTCCGCGCAGGAAGCCGGACGAGGCCCCGCACGTCGTACAGGTAGGCCGGCGAAAATCGCCGGACTGCCGGTCGCAGCACCTTGCGCTTGGCACACAGCCACTGACGTAGCCTGTTGCGGGGTCGGCGCAACAGCCGATAGATTGGTAGGAACCTCGATGAAAGACTCTGAGGTGTTGCCACAGGAAGCTTCAAATTGTCCAAGCCGAAAGCAGCGAGCCGTATCCTGTGCCGAGATGTGCTTGGCGATCCTGATCGTCGTTGCTCACAACGTTTATCACTGGATTCCGAACGAAGTCCCGGTTCTCTTCGCTTTGGCGATCATCTCATTTCGCATGCGTGAAGGGAATTGGGGTTGGCATCTCTATGGACGCCCTGCGTCGTGGGCCCTCCTGCTTTTGCTCGCTATTCTCTGCGTTGTTTTTCTCCAGGTGAAAGACATGATCTTAGAGCCTATCGGCCACTATTTCTGGGCCGCCCCTCCACACGTATCCTCGATAATCACCCAAACACATGATCTTCAACGCGCGCTGCGTACCGTTCTCTTTGTTTGGCTCTTCGCCGCGTTCGGTGAGGAAATTGGCTATCGCGGATATCTTCAGAGGAGGGCTCTCGACGTGTTCGGTCGAAACGGTTGGGGCATGACGGTCGCGCTAGTCATTGCTTCCGCGACCTTTGGTTTCGGCCATTTCTACAGGGGCCCTGCCGGAATTCTCGAAAGTACAGGTTCGGGACTTATCCTCGGAGGTGCGTATCTCTTCTCAGGGCGCCTCTGGGCAAGCACGATAGCCCATGGTGTAAACGATTCCCTCGCCGTGATGTTTTCTTACTTCGGATGGTAGGCTCGCGTGCGGTGCGTTCGCCCCTTTTCAAAATACGACATCAGTCTTAGTGTCCTCTTGTTTCCCTTATGCCCAGAAGTCGCATAAGCCAGGCCCTTTTATAGAGCGGGGTTACCGGAGAATGGAAGTACCGCTCGAAATGTCCGATTTTGCCGACTTTTCATCAGCATGGAGATGTTGGGCTCGGCGTCTAGTATCCGTCACGGCCTGAATCCCACGATTTCCCATAATGGTGCCGAGTCGTACAGCACGCCGTTCGCAATGACCCAATGGACGCTTCGAATGTTGTGAATGTTTTCGAGTGGGTTGCGGTCGAGAATGTCGAAGTCGGCTCGTTTCCCGGCCTCGATGGCCCCGCTCTCAGTCTGGCTTTTCATCACGCGAGCCGGCACTGACGTCGCTGCTTGTAATGCCTCCATCGGTGTGAATCCCGCCTCCTGGTAGAGTTCGATCTCCCGATACACGGAGAATCCTGGGACAGTTTGATCGGTCCCAGCCACGATAGTGACTCCTGCTCGGTGCAGCGCGCCGATAATTTCCAGGTCCTTCTGCAGGGCGAGCTTTCCCGCCGCCTCTTCTGCTGGAGGGAGCCCGCCACCATTGATCGACTCGTGCAGTTCGGGAGCAACCCTCTCGGCTCCCGGTTCAAGTTCGACGTACGGCCGGTTCGCCGGGCGCGACAGGGCCTCCATCAGCGCAACTGTCGGATCGATCACGGTTCCGTGCCTCTTGAAAAACTCGATAAAGTGTTGCCCGTCAGCGGAGTTGACATCGATCGACTCCAGCATCTTCTCGCGTTCCTCCGGAGAGCCTTTGGAGAAGTCGAAACCTTTCGGGAAGAAAAGATCCGTGATGTAAGTGATGTGATTAATCTGATCCATGCCTGCGTCCACGCCTTCCAAGGCCGTCATTCCCGTCGGAATGTGCCCAGTAACGGTCATGCCAAGCTGGTGCGCGTCGTTACATATGGCTCTCACATTCTCGGGTTTAACCGAACTATAGATCTTCATCTGCTGGAAGCCCGCGTCATGATACTTTTTCACCCACGTTTCGGCGTCGACGGGCGAGTTCACCCTCGCTACCCCGAGCGCACGCGGACCGTCGCCGTCCACAAGACCCGCCAGCAGCATGTGCGGACCCAGTGCGTCCTCGTTGTTAACCGCATCACGAACCGCAGTGATGAACTCGAATTCGTTCCCAACATCACGCACCGTCGTCACGCCTGCCGCCAGATAGATCGGTCCCCACTCCACTTGCTCGTAATGGGCGTGCATGTCCCAAAGTCCAGGAATGATGTACTTGCCACTGACATCGATGCGTTGTGCATCTGTCGGTACTTTCACTTTGTCGCTCGGACCCACGGCGACGATTCTCCGGTTTCGCACCACCACCGTGGCGTTAGCTAGGGGAGTCTTGCCCGTGCCATCTATTAACGTCGCACCGGCAAAGGAAAAGCTCCCGGAGCGCCGTCCTGTCAGCTTCTTACTCATTTCGGTGAGTGTCTTCATTTCGTCGCGGGCGGCGCTGGCCACGAACTCCGCAAGAGCGGACTCGTATTCTTCCCGCACTGCCTCGAAATGATCGAACTCCGCATCGGTGGAGACCAGGGCCGCAAGGTTGTTGTTACCGTCCATCCACAGTGTTTCGAGCCCCCAGATCAAACCATGCACGCTGTATCGCCTTACAGTCACCTTTCGACCCTCGACCGCAACGGTCTCCTCTCCACGATCCTGAATTTCAACGCTGCCGGACGGTAGGGTCGCCAATTGCTTTGGTGAACCGTGCGCGCGCCAGTACCGCATCATCGTCATCTGCATGGCAACCGGTGCGTAACCAGAAATCGCGAAGAACAAAGCGGGCGCACTGATCGTACGCGTCTGAGTTCCTTGACGAATGGTGGCGTCTTGCCCTCTCACTTCTACAGCTGAGTCAATCTTGGTGAAGCGTGAGGTGTTGCCCCGGATTGCGAAGCTCAGCGGTTCGTAGTCCCTGGTCGCGTGCAGATTGGCCTCGAGGGGAACCTTCCGGCCCCTGTCTGTGAAGAGAAAGGTGGAGTTCAGCGTGACTGTATCGCTGTCGCGTGTGATTGTATAAGTCTCTTCACCGATTGCTTGCTCGAACTTGTGCAGGCGGAACTTGGCGGTCTCAGTTACTTCATCCGGCGCCGAAACCTGCGGATATAACAAGCCAGCTGCAAAGGTGAAAATCACCAGGTATTTGCACTTGTGAAGCAATTGCATCTCGCGCACTGAGTTTTTGATGAAGGTCTCCTACTGGTTCGAGCGTCAAATTATAGCTTTGAGCTCGTGCCCCAGTCGATTCGATTTCGAGTGACACGCGCCGAAAATTCGCCAAGAGTGGATCGGCAACGGCTGGGCGATTCTGAGCGTCGTTGACGGCGTACAGTTTACCGCCGAGCACCAAGTCTCTACGCCGCAGCAGTGCAACAGAATCTAAAACATCTTCTGTTTTAAGGATGGCGTCTACGTCCTTCGGCTCGCTCACTGCCTCGGGGCATCACTGCGGCGACGTAATTGCCCAAAATCCGGTATCACGGTTCAAGACAGTGATGTAGACTCACGACAGTGCAAGGAGTCAAACTGCTAAAGACCTCAAATTGGTCAGGAGATCCATGAAAGCCAAGAAGGCCCTTAAAAGATTGCGAAGAGTCGAGGAATTGCTATCTCTCGTTATCGATGAGTTCGTGGGGAAGGAGCCTAGCGTGCGGGAGTTGCTCGATTCCGCAAAAGCCTCTGTCATTCGTGCAAAGGCAGGGATAAACCCCAACCCCAAAAAGCCGCAGACGAAGGCTAGACGGACCAAGCGTTCAGATCTCAGAGTCGGGGGGAAGAAAGGGATTTCTCTTACTTCCAGAGAACGGTCGATCGTAGCGAAACGCACCTCGGAGCGGAAGATCCGCACCCCCGTCAAGTCGATACGAGAGAGAGACTCCGTCAACAGGGAGTTCCCGACCCCGCAAATGGTAAAGCCCGCCGACCGACCGCTAGCACCGGAAGGATCACCCGAACCCAATCAGGATCGACACGCCAACTAGGTATCGCGTCAGTCGGCTAGCAGCGGAGTTTCTGTCGGAACATCGTTCGTCCGAACATGGCGGAAAAGCTCAGGATCAACTTTGCCTCGCCACTTCTTGACGCCGCTCCAGCTACAACTATGCTATGGGCACGCATTGGCGTGGGAGCAACTGGCGCGTCCCTTGATCGCTGCGCTGGTCTCTGCAGATCATGACGTCGTCGAGATGACCGGCTCTGAGCAAGGTCTCGAAACCATTAAGAAGAACGCGCTGACGGCGTGGTTGCGAATGCACTTGATCCGCAGGCCGTCGAGGCGGCGCTAGCGTGTGGCTTCCGCATTTCAAGCCACAGTCGGAGCGCCGCAGCCCTTGCGTTTTAGCGAGCCTTTTCCCCAAGACGCCTGGAATGGCTTGCAGAGACCAACGCTGCGAGTCGGCTCACGCAATCCGCATGAAAACGGCCTCACAATCGAATCGCCTTTACTGAACACTGACGCGGAACGAAGCTCGAAACTCAGCGCCCGGCTCAACTACGTGTAGTCCTCGACCAGAGGTAAGCGCGCTCGTCGGAGCCGTCATTGGCTCCCAAGCAATAAAATCTTTGTTCTTGGGCGCAAAAACCTGCGCGTATGGGTAGCCCTCGAGAAACGTAACCGCAATTCTTCGCCCGGCCCCACAGAGCGCAAAGGAAGGTTGCGCGTCCATCACGGCGAACCCATCGTCAAAATTCATCTCACCGAGCAGAGAGTCAACAGGATCGAACGGCTCCTGCCTACCCGTAGGAATCCCACGCGGATCGAGCAGGAGTTTGCGCATGGCGGGCAATTCCACTCGCCATTCCTGGCGAGGAAGCTGCGGAATCCCGAAGTAAGGATGGAAACCGAAACTGATGGGCACCCAAGTTCCCCCGCTTGCAAAGACGGTTATTTCTAGCGTCAAGGCATCGGGACCCAGCGTCGCAGCCATTTGCACCTTATGAGGATATGGGAAAACGGCGAGAAGCTCGGGGCGCCCCCAATCAAGCCGAGCCCGTATCGAATCCGGATCGACTTCGACTGTTTCCCAGGCAAGTTGCCCCCAGGGAACGCCATGCATCGGGAGGCCGTGATCATCAAAGTGCAGAAGCGGAGAGGAGGGATCGAGCACGACGTCGCGCCCGCCAGCGTGATAACGGAGAGAATCGAGACGGTTTGCCCAAGGATAGAGGAGTGGGATGCCGACAGTGCTTCCCCTCGCCTTGGCGGCTTTCAGATCGTCAATCCGGCGAAGTAGCTCAGCGCCACGATGACAGAGCGAAGCACACAACATACCTGACTTTGGCCAAAAGACCGCCAGCAGATCACCGGCGACCAGGGAGACAGCGGAGTCAGCATTCATTGTAATTACTCGGGCGACCGACGCTGTCGGACCGCTTAGGCCAACTAGCGCGTTCGCTCCCTAGTCCTGTTCACCGAGAGTTTGAACAGGGCTTCCGAACTAGCCGGCTCTGTCCCATTGGCTTCAGTGCCGCCTGTCGCTCATTCTGGGCCGGAGCAGGACAACAATCGATCTCGGAGCCACGGCGTATTCGCTCCGCTCCAGAGGCACTCCGTGGTCCGAGAAATCATTCGGACTTGCCAAAGCCGTGTCCACAATTCTTTTCCACTGCTGTGCCGTACCCTCCTGGATTGCAAACTCCAACGCTTCCCAGTACGCGTTGACCATCACGTAGATGTCATCGTCGCCCTCGGAAGTTCCGTGCAGGCAGAATGCCAGGCTGCGGGAGTCGTTGGACAAATCGACCGCCGGCCCCAGCCCGTACCAGGAGACATCCTCGCGCCAGAATCGGCTGCGACACAGGCTCGGATGGGCTTTCCGAAACGCAATCATGTTTTTGAAGAAGCGAAAGATCTCCTGATTAGTCTGGAGCTGGCTCCAGTCGAGCCACCCGATTTCGTTGTCTTGGTTATAGGGATTGTTGTTGCCGAATTGTGTGTTCAGGAACTCATCGCCCGCGCGAAACATGGGGATGCCATTCGACAGCATCAGCAGGCAACAGAAGTTCTTGACTTGCTTTGAGCGCAACGCCGACACCTCGGAGGGCGCGCCCTCGGCCCCTTCGTGCCCACAGTTCCAGCTGTAGTTGTCATCCATGCCATCCTGGTTGCTATGCCCATTCTTCCAGTTGTGCTTGGCGTTGTAGGAAACCAGATCGTACAGGGTGAAGCCGTCGTGGGAGGTGACATAGTTCAAACTTTGGTAAGCGTGATAGGCGTCGCCGCGACTGTCAGGAAACAGATCATCGCTGCCATAAATGCGCCGCATCAGGTCGGGAACCATTCCCGGATCGCCCTTCACAAAGCGGCGCACATCGTCCCGAAAGCGTCCGTTCCACTGCAGCCAGGTGATCCCTGGGAATCCGCGTCCGAGTTGATACGCTCCCGTGTCCCAAGGTTCTGCAATGAGCCGGAGTCGGCCCAACTCCGGATCGCCAGCAATTTCACTGAAGATGGGAGCGTCCCCCCAATTGAGGGACCCGTCCGCGTTGCGACTAAACACGGAGGCCAAATCGAAGCGAAATCCGTCAATATGCATGTCCCGTTTCCAATACCGCAAGCTGTCCATCACCATCTTGCGCACATGGCCTTGGCCGAAATTCAGAGTGTTGCCGGTGCCCGAGTAATTGACGTACGGATTGGCTGGATCGGACGACAGCATGTAATAACCGGGGGCGTCGAAGCCCTTGAAGCTGTAGGTAGGTCCTCTGTGATCTCCCTCACACGTGTGGTTGTACACGACATCCAGAACAACCCCTATGCCCGCTTGGTGAAGTGCCTTCACCATCTGTTTGAACTCTACATGCTGCCCATCGTCTCGTCCGGTGCTGGCGTATTGCGCGTGAGGCGCGAAGAAGTTCAAAGGCATGTAGCCCCAGTAGTCGCCTTCCTGTGGATCGCGCTGAAAAACTGGCATCAGCTCGACAAGGGTGATCCCGAGCTGCTTCAAATAGGGAATCTTTTCCACCAGACCGGCGTAGGTGCCAGCGAGGGCGGGATCTAAGCCGGAGTTGGGGTTTTTGGTAAAACCTCTTACGTGAAGTTCGTAGATGATCGCATCGGACTCATGATGTGGGGAGCGGTCTCCCTCCCAATCAAAAGTCGGGTGGTGAGCCGTCAGCGCGCCCACGGGCGACCGGCCCGCGTTGGACCCTTCGCGCATAGCCAGCCTGCGATCAAAACCAGCAGGGAAGAAGACGCACTTGGAATAGGGGTCCAGAAGAATCTTCTGCGGGTCAAAGCTATGAAGAGGGGGGAGGGTTTCGCCCGAGACGGAGTATGCGTAATAGCGGGCTTCTGCGATCTGCGTGATCGGAACGCGGCAGTGCCAAATCCGCCCGGATTTGTTCCGCAGAAAATCGAGAGGAAAAACCAGCAGAGGGTTTACCAGATCGGAGGAGGAATAGAGCAGGAGAGTGACTTGCTCGGCATGTTCGGCATAGACCGCAAAGTTGAACGCCTGCTCGTCCTCGATCCAGCTCACACCAAGAGGCAACGGACTGCCCTCAGCCTCGGCCCATCTCAACCGTTTCCCGTGCGCCGTGACCCCGGAGCCAACCGCCCCCGCTTGCCTGTCCGCTTCGCTGGGTAACCTCAAAGGCCTTAACTTCTCTGTGCCGCTCGCCATGCTCACAACCTCGACCCGATCCTTTTCTGCCTTATTCCGTTACGTTGTGCGGTCGAGACTCGACCCATACCCTGTCCGGCGTCATCCCCATGGCAATTGGGACAGCGAGGCTGATCGGAGCGGCACAGGAATCGATCATCGCGGGTAATACCGTAGGGTCTTGTTTCGCAGCCGGGGGACGATGCCCACCTTCTCCTCGCGCTTGGAGCAAATCGGCACGGAAAGTATACAACGCGAAGCCGTAAGGTCGGAGAGGGGTGGTGAACGCCGTCAGTCCTGGCGGAGCGAGGGCATCGGCAGGGGAATGCCGTACACCTGAGCGCCCACGCCAACTCCGCCTTCGCACGTGTTTGGTGGTGTGGTGCATACTGTTTTCGATCCCGAACATTCCGCAGCCCAAAACATGTACCCGAGCATTCCGTTCGTTTTTCCAAACCCACGCGGTTCGACAGTTTGCACAAACGAACCAGTGGCATTCTCAAGAGACTCGCTGAAACGGTTGCATTCCGGCGACACCTCGCCCGGAGTTGCAATATATAGGCTGCCAGTGAACTTGGCCGGGGCCAACGGAGGAATAGGGGATCTACCCCGAATATGCTCCTCCCAGCCCCTCTGCAAAGCGAAAGCGCTCAGTTGTTTGAAAGGGACCATCGCGTTTGCGTAGTCCAAAACCGGGTGCGTGGTCGTGAGCCAGTTGGCACTGGCATACTGCGTAAGTCGCACGAGATATCCGTCATCGAGGGCGAGGTCAATCGTCAGACGCGCGGCTGGATTCATGGCAGTGGCGTCGTAGGAGACAACGGACCGATAGGCGGCAACGAATTCTTGCAAGCCGCTAAGATTGGGGCTGCGATCATTCTCATAGTCAATCTCAATACCCACTCCAAGGCGCTGGGCAGCCCGTGCGGCGTTGAGGCCCAGCTCTTGGGGATTCGTTGCGAGCGCTTTGTCCCAATCCTTGCTATAGGTGAGTCCACCGATTGAGAGCATCACCCGGATCTTCCGACGAACGAAATAGCTCACAACCTCTGGCGTCATTCCGACCGGAATGCCGTCCATGGTCTGACGGTCCTTGGTGAGGTTTAGCAACTTGACGGGATTGACAAAACTGAGAACGACCAAATTTACGGATGGAAAGCCATCACCTCGATCGATCAGCCAGTGGTTCTTGCTGTCGAAGTCGGCCATGTCGCGGACCGTACCCCAGCCGCACAGATCACTCCCACAATGCCAGACGCCATAGACTTGGATCGGAGACGCTTGAAAGGCGGCAGGCCCTGCCAGCAGAATCGCGGCGACACTCAAAATTTCTAGCGTCTTGCCCATGCGTCGATAATGTTAACCGCAAACGGTACAAAAGGCGCTGCCAAGACAACTTGACCTAGACCGACGGGGATCGCTTCGCAAGACACCGGCGTCACCACGCGAGCATAATGCTTCTTGCCTTGGAGGAATCCATGACGCAAAGCAAGAGTTCACAAAAATGCGTGCTGATCACGGGCGCTACCGATGGACTCGGCAGGGCCGCGGCGCTTTTGCTCGCCCAGCGTGGATACCTCGTTTTCGCCGCGGGTCGCTCGCCGGAAAAGCGCGCCCAACTCGATGCGCTGGCTCGCGAGAAGAACCTTCCCCTTGAAACGCTTGCCCTTGACGTCTCTAGTGACGCTTCCGTCCAACAGGCCGTCACGCATGTCCTGGCAAAAGAGGGAGCGATCGATGTGCTCTTCAACAATGCCGGCGTCAACTACTCGGCAGCCGTTGAAGAGCTGCGGATTGAGGACTGGCGCCGCCAGTTCGAAACCAACTTCTTTGGGGCCCTGCGCATGACCCAGGCTGTTGTTCCACACATGCGCCGGCGCAGGAGCGGCCGCATCCTCATGATGAGCTCTGTCTCCGGCTTCGTTACCGCACCCACCCAAGGTCCTTACAGCAGCAGCAAATTTGCTCTCGAGGCAATGAGCAATGCCCTCCGGCTCGAACTCTATCCCTTTGACATTCAAGTGGTCCTGATTGAACCGGGATACATCGTCACGGGCATCCAACAAGCAGCGATGGAGCTTTCCAAACCCTATTTCGACAAAATGAATTCCAGCCCGTACGCCGGGCTTTACACCAGATTCCTTGAGAGCGTAGCAGCTAGTCGCGCCGCTTCGGAAGCCTCTCCCGAGGACTGTGCGCGTGTGGTTTTAGAAGCCATCGAGTCGCCGCGCCCCAAAATCCGCTATACCGTCACACGCCTGGCCATTTTCGCAAAATGGTGCAAGCGCCTGCTCTCCGACAGGGCTGTGGACGCCGTCTTCCGGCGCCGCTTCGGCATCGTTCGTCAGAACTAGGCGGCCCTTCACTTACCTCGGGCGCCGATCTCAATGATTCAAACGCTCCCACTGTCCGTTGACTCTCCTTGTCCGACCATCTAAGATGTCCGCCTGATGGCGGACCCTGGTTCCCTGGTCGGCGAGACCTTCTCGCATTACCGCATCCTCAAACAGCTGGGCGCTGGTGGGATGGGCGTAGTGTATGAAGCACAGGATGCGCAATTGGGCCGCCGCGTGGCCCTCAAGTTTCTGCCGCCCGAAATGGAGCAGGATAGCCAGCTACTTGAGCGCTTTCAACGGGAGGCGCGGGCTGCTTCC
>Ga0187782_10002947_pt1 | contig 12649 bp, 9 predicted proteins | sample 0715_SJ02_MP15_2_FD_132454 | JGI IMG/M metagenome (GOLD analysis project Ga0187782, IMG submission 132454) | Tropical peat soil microbial communities from peatlands in Department of Meta, Colombia - 0715_SJ02_MP15_20_MG | ecosystem: Environmental > Terrestrial > Soil > Wetlands > Peat | place...
CTGACGGAGCAAATTCCCTATTTGGCTCGTCAACAGCGGCGCACGTTTGCGCGCATGGGGCTGATTGATCCGCTGCGCCTGGACGATTACGTGCAGCACGACGGCTATCGCGGTCTGCGCCAGGCCTTGGCAATGGGGCCGGGCGCGGCAGTGCAGACGCTAGTGGACTCGGGCCTACGTGGCCGCGGCGGGGCAGCATTTCCTACCGGCATTAAATGGAAATCCGTGCTCGAGCAGCAATCGGCGACGAAGTACGTAGTTTGCAACGCAGATGAGGGTGATTCGGGAACATTCTCCGATCGCATGATTATGGAGGGAGATCCGTTTTTGCTCATCGAGGGCATGACGATCGCTGGCGTTAGCACCGGTGCGAGCCAAGGCTACATCTACGTGCGTTCGGAGTACCCCTGCGCCGAGGCCGCGCTTGCCAGCGCCATCGAAACGGCGCGCGCCGCCGGCTATCTGGGCGCCGATGTCGCCGGTTCGGGTTTGAGTTTTCATCTCGAAGTGCGGCGCGGCGCCGGCGCCTACATTTGCGGCGAGGAGACTTCCTTGCTCGAAAGCTTGGAGGGCAAGCGCGGAATGGTGCGTTTTCGCCCACCGCTGCCGGCGGTGCAGGGCCTCTTTGGTAAGCCTACGGTGGTTAACAACGTCATCACGCTTGCCAGTGTTCCAACAATCTTCGCAAACGGCGCTCGGGCGTATCGGGACTTCGGGTTGGGGCGTTCGCGGGGCACGCTGCCATTTCAGCTGGCCGGCAATATCCGCCATGGAGGCTTGGTGGAAATCGCTTTCGGCCTGACGCTGCGCGAGCTCTTGTACGACTTTGGCGGTGGCTCGGCGTCTGGTCGCCCGATCCGTGCCGTCCAAGTTGGCGGTCCCTTGGGTGCCTACGTTCCCGAGTCCCAATTTGACACCGCACTGGACTACGAGGCTTTCGCCGCGATGGGCGCGATGATTGGCCATGGTGGGATTGTCGCGTTCGACGACACGACGGATCTGGCGCAGATGGCGCGCTTCGCGATGGAATTTTGCGCTATCGAGTCCTGTGGTAAGTGCACCCCGTGCCGAATTGGCTCGACCCGTGCCGTCGAGGTGATCGATCGGATACGGGCGCAGCACAACGTACCGGCTAACGTAGCGTTACTGCGGGATTTATGCGAAACGATGACCGCTGGCTCGCTGTGTGCGCTAGGAGGGATGGCGCCGGCCCCGGTGTTAAGCGTGCTGAACCATTTTCCGGAGGATTTCGGCTTGACCGCGCCCTCCACGATAACTTCGGCCTAGCGGGTCGACACATCGAGAAGTTCACGGCCGCGCCCGCTGTAAGGAGATTGCACCATGTCCTTGTTGGAGTCTGTTGACTTCGGTACGCCGCAAAGCCGATCGGAAATGGCCGTCACGCTGCAGGTCGACGGCGTGCAAGTCACCGTGCCGTCGGGCACTTCGGTCTTGCGTGCGAGTATTGCCGCCGGCAGCAACGTGCCCAAACTGTGCGCAACCGACAGCCTTGAAGCGTTCGGGTCGTGCCGTTTGTGCCTGGTTGAGATTGACGGCCGCAAAGGGTATCCGGCCTCTTGCACCACGGCAGTCGAAGCCGGGATGAAGGTTCGCACCCAAAGCGATGCGCTGGCGCGAATCCGGCGCGGGGTAATGGAGCTGTACATCTCGGACCACCCGCTCGATTGCCTCACCTGCAGCGCTAACGGCGATTGCGAGTTACAAGACATGGCCGGCGCGGTGGGCCTGCGCGAGGTGCGCTATGGCTACGACGGCGCCAATCACCTCGCGGCAAAAAAGGAGCTCTCCAACCCTTATTTCAGCTTCGACCCTGCCAAATGCATCGTCTGCTCACGTTGCGTGCGTGCGTGCGAGGAAATACAGGGCACCTACGCACTGACGATCGATGCACGCGGTTTTGCCTCGGTCGTAACAGCTGGCCAAGCGGGCCGCTTTATGGACTCCGAGTGCGTATCGTGCGGCGCATGCGTACAGGCGTGTCCGACCGCCGCCCTGATAGAGAACTCGGTAATCGATCTTGGCCAGCCCGAGCACGTGCACGTGACGACTTGCGCGTACTGTGGTGTGGGCTGCTCGTTCCGTGCCGAGATGAGGGGCACGCAGGTCATCCGCATGGTGCCGCATAAGGACGGCCGCGCCAACCACGGCCACTCCTGTGTCAAGGGACGATTTGCCTGGGGTTACGCGACCCACAAGGACCGCATTCGCTCGCCGATGATCCGCAAGAAAATCACCGATCCTTGGCAAGAAGTGTCGTGGCAGGAGGCCATCGTGTACACGGCCGGCGAGTTTCGACGGATCCAGGGCAGATACGGCCGTGACTCGATCGGCGGAATAACGTCCTCGCGCTGCACCAACGAAGAGACCTATCTGGTGCAAAAGCTCGTGCGCGCGGCCTTTGGTAACAACAACGTGGACACCTGCGCGCGGGTGTGCCACTCGCCCACAGGTTACGGTTTAAAAGCGACGCTGGGCGAGTCTGCGGGCACCCAGGACTTCGACTCGATCCAGGCCACCGATGTCATGATGATCATCGGCGCCAATCCTACAGACGGTCACCCGGTATTCGCCTCGGCGATGAAGCGCCGCTTGCGAGAAGGCGCAAAGCTCATCGTGGTCGACCCGCGCGTTATCGACATGGTCAACGGCCCCCATGTGCAGGCCGATTACCACCTGCAGCTGCGGCCAGGCACTAACGTGGCGGTAATCAATTCTCTTGCGCATGTGGTCGCGGCCGAAGGACTGTTGCGCGAAGACTTCATCGCCCAACGCTGTGACCCCAAGGCGTACGAAACGTGGAAGAAATTCATTCTTCAGCCGCACAACTCCCCGGAGGCGATGGACCCAATAACCGGGGTGCCCGCGGCTACGGTGCGCGCGGCCGCTCGGCTGTATGCGACGGGGGGCAATGCTGCGATCTATTACGGACTGGGAGTGACCGAACACAGTCAGGGCTCCACGATGGTGATGGGAATTGCGAACCTTGCTATGGCAACGGGCAACATCGGTCGCAGTGGCGTTGGAGTCAATCCCTTGCGTGGGCAAAACAACGTGCAGGGATCGTGCGACATGGGATCGTTTCCGCACGAACTGCCGGGCTACCGGCATATCGCCGATGCAAAGACCCGCTCGCTTTTTGAGTTCGATTGGAAAGTTACGCTGGTCAGTGAACCCGGTCTGCGGATCCCTAACATGTTCGACGCCGCTCTTGATGGCAGTTTTAAGGGTCTGTACGTCCAAGGCGAAGACATCGCGCAGTCCGATCCGAACACGCAGCACGTCACGCAGGCGCTTACGTCGCTCGAATGCCTGGTGGTGCAGGATCTGTTTCTCAACGAAACGGCAAAGTTTGCGCACGTTTTTTTGCCGGGCTCGTCGTTTCTGGAGAAGGACGGTACCTTTACGAATGCCGAGCGGCGCGTCTCGCGAGTGCGCAAGGTCATGCCGCCGCTGGCCGGCATGGCGGACTGGGAGATCACGGTCGAACTGTCCAAGGCGCTCGGCTACCCGATGCACTACGACAGTCCAGCGCAGGTCATGGATGAGATTGCGCGGCTGACCCCGACGTTTGCCGGCGTCAGCTTCGAAGCCATCGATCGACTCGGCAGCATTCAGTGGCCATGCAACAGCAGCGCGCCCGAGGGGACGCCCGTGATGCATGTGGACCAGTTCGTTCGCGGCAAGGGCCGCTTTGTTGTCACCGAGTTCATCGCGACCGATGAAAAGGTCAGCCCGCGGTATCCGCTGATTCTGACAACCGGCCGCATCCTGTCGCAATATAACGTCGGCGCCCAGACCCGGCGAACCGCCAACTTGGCGTGGCACGACGAGGATCGTCTGGAGATCCATCCACACGACGCCCAGGAGCGTGGTATCGGCGACGGCGACTGGGTGGGCATTGCCAGCCGCGCTGGCGAAACGGTATTGCGTGCGCGCCTGAGCGAACGCATGCAACCCGGGGTCGTGTACACCACATTTCACTTCCCGGGATCGGGGGCCAACGTGATAACGACGGAAAATTCCGATTGGGCAACCAACTGTCCGGAATACAAGGTCACCGCCGTTCAGGTAACGCTGGTCTCGCACCCTTCGGAGTGGCAAGAGCGCTTTCGTCGTTTTTCCGAACAACAAATCCGCCTGGCTGAAGCGCGCAAACCGGTGCATACATGAACGCCGAGCGTTTGGTCACGATGGCAAACCAAATTGGAGCCTTCTTCGCCTCTCAGGGCGATCGCGAGGAGGCAATCAGTGCCATCGCGGACCATTTGCGGCGGTTTTGGGAGCCGCGGATGCGGCTTGCGATTAGCCGGCACGTAGCCGCCGGTGGCGCGGGGTTGCTCGACGAGGTCGCCGAGGCGGTGCGAAGATTGCCGCTACCGCCTGAAGCGTCGGCTACGCGCAACGAAACGGGCACCGGCGCGCGTAAGGACGCCAGCGGCTAAGCCGATCGACTGATATTCTTCGGACCGCGCGCAGCCACCGGCTGCGTGCGCGTCCGCCCTGTTCACGTTCCCGCACGGGATGGCAATCGACTGCGGCGCTCCTCCTTATTTGCCGGGCTGCCGCCGATGAGTGACACCGCACCGATTCCCGTCTCCAGCCGACACGATCCGCTGCGCGAGGATATTCGCTTCCTCGGGCGCATTCTTGGCGATGTGATCCGCGAACAGGCCGGTCAAAAGATCTTTGACCTGGTCGAAACGGTGCGGCGCCTGGCGGTCCAGTTCCGCCGGGGCACGGATCCAGATGCGGGCGCCAAAATGTACCGCCTGCTCAATCGCCTGACTCCGACGCAGACCAACTCGGTCATACGCGCGTTTAGCTACTTTTCGCATTTGGCCAATATCGCCGAGGACCAACACCAAATTCGCACGCGCCGGGCGCAGGAGTTAGCGGGCGCGGCTCCAGAACCTGGTACGTTGCCTTTTGCCCTTGCGCGCCTGCAATCGGCCAAGGTGTCGACGGATCGCATCATCCAGTTCTTTAACCGGGCACTGGTCGTTCCGGTACTCACCGCCCACCCCACGGAAGTGCAGCGCAAAAGCATTCTTGATACGGAGCGAGAGATTGAGCGGCTGCTCGCCGAACGCAACACTCCGCTTACGCAGCGCGAGCGCGTAGACAACGAAGAGTTGATCCGGGCCTGTGTAACGACGCTATGGCAAACCCGGATGCTGCGCGACTCGCGCTTGAGCGTTGCCGACGAAATCGAAAACGTTCTGTCCTACTATCGCCTCACGTTCTTGCGCGAGATTCCGCGTTTGTACGCGGACCTGGAAGAGCAGCTGATGTGTGCGGGCCCCGGCAGCGCAGGCAGGCGGCGCCGAAAAAGCGCCGTATGCCTGCCGCCATTTTTGCAGATGGGGTCGTGGATTGGAGGGGATCGGGACGGCAATCCCAACGTGGATGCCGCGACGCTGGAACACGCATTGGACCGCCAAGCTGCGGTCGCGTTTCAGTTTTATCTGGAGGAAGTGCATACGTTGGGCGGCGAATTGTCGGTTTCCTCCTTGTTGGCGCCGGTGAGCGAATCGTTGCTTGCGCTGGCGGACAAATCACCGGACCGCTCGCCGCACCGCGCCGGTGAGCCCTACCGCCGCGCACTTGTCGGCGTCTACGCGCGTCTTGCGGCCAGTGCGCGCTCCTTGGGGCACACGACGGTCCTGCGCCGGGAGATCGGCCGCGCCGAGCCCTACCTCTCACCGCAGGAATTTGCCGCGGATCTGGATATCGTGGTGCAGTCGCTGGCAGGACATCGCAGCGCATCGCTCATCAAGCCGCGCCTGGGTTGGGTGCGACGCGCAGTGGACGCTTTCGGCTTTCATCTGGCTTCCGTCGATCTGCGCCAAAGTTCCGATGTGCATGAGCGAACGATTGCGGAGCTTTTGCGGGGCGCGGGCGTTTGCGAGGACTACATCGCGCTCGATGAACAGGCGCGGGTTGCACTGCTCACGGCCGAGATGCGCCATCCGCGTCTGCTGCACTCACCCTATGTTCAATACTCGGAGGAAACGCGCAAGGAGATGGAGGTCTTCGCTGCCGCGCGCAGGGCACGTGAGCGCTACGGTAAGCCTTGCGTTCGCAACACCATTATCTCGCATACCGAGACGCTCTCCGATCTGCTCGAAGTCGTGGTTCTGCTCAAAGAGGCCGGCTTGGCCAGACTCTTGCAGCGCGGTGCACCGGCAGAGGTCGATTTACATGTGATCCCACTGTTCGAGACGATAGGCGACCTGCGCAACGCCCCACAGATCATGCAGTCGGCGCTCGCTTTGCGCGACCTCGTGCGGTTTTATCCCATGGGCGCCAATGCCGCACAAGAGATCATGTTGGGATACTCGGACAGCAACAAAGACGGCGGTTTTTTGACCTCAAACTGGGAACTGTACAAGGCGGAAGTCGATCTGGTTGCGCTGTTCGACAAGGCGCAAATCCCTTTGCGACTTTTTCACGGCCGTGGTGGCACCGTGGGGCGCGGCGGCGGTCCCACGTACGACGCCATTCTTGCTCAGCCGCCAGGTACGGTCGACGGCCAGATCCGCGTAACCGAGCAAGGCGAGATCATCGCCAATAAGTTCTCCAGCCCGCAGACGGGTCGACGCAATCTGGAAACACTGGTCGCCGCTACGCTTGAGGCATCCTTTGCGCCACTGCTGCGCCACAACCCAACGGCCGTGGCCTTAAAGCGCCAGTTCGAATCGACGATGGATGCCTTAAGTGCCCTGGCGTTTCGCGCCTACCGGGGTCTGGTCTACGAGACCCCGGGCTTTGCCGAGTATTTTTTCTCGGCAACGCCGATCGCCGAGATCGCCGAGCTCAATATTGGCAGCCGGCCTGCGAGTCGCCCGCGAACGGATAAGTCCAGCCGGCGCATCGAGGATCTGCGTGCCATACCGTGGGGATTTTCCTGGGGGCAATGCCGGCTCTTGTTGCCCGGCTGGTTCGGTTTTGGCAGCGCGGTAGAGACTTGGCTCGGGGAAAATCCCGAGCAGGGGTCCGAGCGCCTTGCGCTGCTTCGTCGCATGGCGCGCGAATGGCCCTTCTTTGCCACCTTGCTTTCGAACATGGAGATGGTGCTTGCCAAGGCCGATCTGGGGGTTGGATCGCGCTACGCTGGGCTCGTCTCCAATGCCCGCTTGCGCAAGACCGTGTTCGGAGCCATCGAAGCCGAGCACGCGCTGGCGTCGCGGCATCTGCTTTCGATCCTTGGGCAATCGGCGAACCTGCAGCGCAACCCAATGCTGGCCAACTCCATCCGTGCGCGGTTTCCATATATCGATCCGCTCAACCACTTGCAGGTCGAATTGATCCGGCGCTACCGTGCCGATGTCGCCGGGCTGGACGAGCGGGCCCGTCGTGCGATCCACATCTCGATCAACGGCATTGCAGCGGGACTGCGCAATACGGGCTAAAGTACCCGGGCGTTGCTAGTGACCGTCGGCGCGGCGGTATCGAATGCCGCGTGGGGAGTCCTCAAGGGAGAACGCCGATCATGCGAGTTGTGGAAATCTCCGCTCCGGGGGGCCCGGAGGTATTGCGGCTTGGCGAGCGCCCGCGTCCGCGCCCCGGGCAAGGCGAAGTGCTCATCGAGGTTGCGGCCGCAGGTGTGAACCGCCCTGACGTAATGCAGCGCCAAGGCAAGTATCCGCCCCCGCCGGGCGCGTCCGATATCCCGGGGCTCGAAGTCGCGGGCAAGGTCGTGGAACGTGGCCCCGGTGCGGACGCATTTGCCCTTGGCGACCACGTTTGTGCCCTGGTGACCGGTGGCGGCTACGCCCAATATTGCGTCGCTCCGCAGGCGCAGTGTCTTCCGGTCCCCGCCGGGTTAACCGACTTGGAGGCCGCCTCTTTGCCCGAGACCTTCTTCACGGTTTGGAGCAACGTTTTTGACCGCGGCGGTCTGCGCCCCGGGGAGAGTTTGCTGGTGCAGGGCGGATCAAGCGGAATTGGCGTCGCCGCGATCCAGATCGCCGCCGCACTGGGCAGCCGTGTCTTCGCAACCGCGGGGACGGAGGAAAAATGCGCCGCCTGCGTGCGTCTTGGCGCGCAGCGCGCGATTAACTACCGCACCGAAGATTTTGTTGCCGTCGTCAAGGCCGAGAGCGCTGGTCGCGGGGTCGATGTGATTCTCGACATGATTGGCGGGGAGTATTTGGTGCGGCAGACGGCCGCTTTGGCCGAAGACGGGCGTCTTGTGCTCATCAACACAATGGGTGGGGCACGCACGACGATCAATTTGTTGGAGGTCATGGTCAAGCGGCTGACGATCACGGGATCGACCCTGCGTTCTCGGCCGGTTTCGGTAAAGGCGGAAATTGCGCGCCGCTTGCACCAGCACGTCTGGCCCCTGCTCGAGGTCGGCAAAGTCAAGGCAGTCGTGTTTCGCACTTTTCCCTTCACCGAGGCCGCTGCGGCCCACGCCTTGATGGAGCGCAGCGAGCACATCGGAAAAATCGTTCTTCTGGCCTAAGAGGCGCGCATGCCGGGCCCCGATTTGCGTTGGACCGAGGCTATTGCCGTCGCGCCGGCTTTGGGCCATGCTGCGCGTCGCTTCAATACAACATTATCGGAGGATCGGATGCGAGGGTTGTGGCGCTTTGCGGCGGTGACGATGGCTATCTTGTTGGCCGGATGCGGGTACAACGGAATTCAATCCAGGGACCAAGCCGTGAGCGCGGCCTGGGCAGAGGTGCTATCGCAGTACCAGCGCCGCGCCGACTTGATACCGAACATTGTGAACTCGGTAAAAGGGGAGACCAATTTTGAGCAAGAGACCCTTACGCGGGTAGTCGAGGCGCGCGCGCGCGCGACATCGATCCAAGTGACGCCGGAATTGGCCAACGACCCGGTAGCCTTGCAAAAATTTCAGCAAGCGCAGGGCGAACTTTCCTCGGCACTCTCACGGCTTTTGGCCGTTTCGGAAAACTATCCGAATTTGAAGTCCAACCAGGGATTTCAAGATCTGCGCGTGGAACTGGAAGGAACCGAAAACCGAATCGCGATTGCGCGCAACCGCTACATCAAAGCGGTGCAGGACTACAACGTCTTTATTCGCCAGGTGCCCCAGAATTTCACGGCAATGGCCTTCGGATATAAGGAAAAGCCGCAGTTTGCGGTGGAAAACGAGCAGGAGCTTAAGAAGCCGCCGACAGTCGATTTTGGCACCACGAAGAAATGACGCGCTACCCCAGCGCACGACGAGGCAGGGCTGATGCGTCGTTGGATCGCTAGTTGGGCTGTGCTATGCGCGCTCGTGCTGCCCTTGGGGGCGGCCGCGCAGGCCCCGCGCGGGGCCGATGGCTTGCTCGTGGTTCCGCCACTAGCGCGGGTCTATGACCCCGAGGGTTATCTCGCCGCGCGCGATCGCGCCATGCTCGAAAGCAAGCTTGCCGCATTTGAAGCCGCTCATGGCTCCCAAATCGCAATTTTGCTCGTGGCCTCAACGAAGCCCGAGCCCATCGAGGATTTTGCTCACCGTGTCGGAGAGGCGTGGAAGATCGGTCGCAAGGGCATCGGCGACGGGGTTCTCATCATTGTCGCGGTCCAGGACCGCGCCGCGCGCATCGATGTTGCTCGGCGCTTGGAGGGCGCAATTCCTGATGCCCTCGCGCACCGATTGATCCAGGAGCAAATGGCGCCGCGCTTTCGGGCCAAAGACTATGCGGGCGGGTTGACGGCAACGCTCGATGCCATGTTCGCGCTGATCACCGCGGAAGGATTGCCCGCGGGAGCGGGCGGCGGCGGGCCAACAGGTGGCGGCGCGCCAGGCGAGGACACGATACGCTCGCTGATCCCCTTTTTTATCGGCGGCATGTTATTGGGGGCCGTTTTGCGCCGCGTGCTGGGCGTGGTGGGAACACTGCTGGCCGCAGGGGGTATCGCTGCCATCGTCGCGTACGTGTTTTCCTCGTTTGTGCTTGCTGCCGTTGTCGGTCTGCTGGTTTTCGTGCTTGCGAGCTTTGGAGGACCGATGATGGCGGCGACCCAAGTGCTCGGTGGCCGAGGCGGGGGCTTTTTCCCGGGTGGTATGGGTGGCGGCGGCGGTGGCTTTAGCAGTGGCGGTGGCGGCGACTTTTCCGGTGGCGGGGCATCAGGGAACTGGTGAAGCACAAATGACGCACCCGGCCGGTTCGCACAAAAAAATCTGGGCCCGATTGCAACGTTGGCTGTTGCACGCTGCCACTACGCCGCTGGCGGTGCGGCGCGCATTTCCGCCGCGTGTGCTCAAATCGATCGGAGCTGCGATCGAACTAGCTGAGGCCGGCCACACGGGAGAAATCCGCTTTGTCGTTGAGGGCAGCCTGCCCTGGGTATTCCTACGGCGCAACGCCGCGGTGCGGCACCGAGCGCTCGCACTGTTTTCAGAGCTGCGAATTTGGGATACCGAGCATAACAATGGCATTTTGATTTATGTTGAGCTAGCCGATCGTGGCGTGGAAATCGTCGCCGATCGGGGAATTGCCCAGCGCGTCGATACCGAAGTTTGGCATCGAATCTGTCACGATCTGAAGGAGAAATGCAAAGCGGCCCAGTTCGAGGCCGGCGCCGTTGATGCGGTGCGCGCAGTTGGCGCGTTGTTGCAGCGCGAGTTTCCGCTTGCGCCCGGTCAAGCGCGCATCAATGAACTGCCCGATCGCCCATTGACGTTGTAAGAAAACTCCTGCACCGTGCCGCGGCCCAATGCGCCGCTTGACGGCGTCTTTGGCAAAATGATCACCGTTGATCCTCAAGAGGAGTTTGCGATGTCCATCACCATGCACAGTGCGAGCGTGCCGCGGTTTGCCCATACCCTCAGAAGCCTTTCGGCAATTTTGACGAAGGCCGAGAGCCACGCCGCGGCGCGCAAGATCGATCCGATGGCGCTGCTCGGAGCGCGGCTTTTCCCCGACATGTTTGCACTCACGCGTCAAGTTCAAATTGCGTGCGACACCGCCAAAGGGGCTGCTGCCCGCCTGGCGGGCCAGGAGGTTCCCAAGTATGAGGACACCGAACAAAGCTTTGCCGAATTGCAACAGCGCATCGCGAAAACAACGACCTATATCGAATCGGTGCCGGCCGAGCGCATCAACGGATCGGAAGAGCGCAAGATCGTCCTGACGCTGCGAGGCGAAGAGGTGACGTTCAGCGGTTTGCTTTATCTCACGGGCTTTGCGCTGCCCAATTTTTACTTTCACGTCGTCACGGCGTACGACATACTGCGGCATAACGGCCTGGAAATCGGCAAGCGCGACTTCCTCGGCAAACTGTAGCTTCTGGCTGCGGCCTTCCATGCCGGCTGGGCAAGGTGCGCAGCTGAGCGCGCGAATTCGCGTACCCGAGATCTTGTCCGTGCGCGCGGCCGACGGCTACGCGCTCGGCGCCCAGCTTTGGCGCCAGCCCGCGCGCGGTGCCGATGAGCGCTCGGTCGTGATCATCAATGCGGCAACGTCCGTGCGGTGCGACTACTACGCACGCTTTGCGAAATACTTGTTCGACCAGGGCTTTGATGTCATCACGTACGACTATCGAGGTATCGGGTCCTCGCGCCCGCACTCGCTGCGAGACTTCGAGGCATCGTGGGTGGACTGGGGACGACTCGATTTTGAGGCCATGCTGCAGTTCGCTTTGCGCACCTTTGCCAGTCGGCCGATCGATGTGGTCGCCCACAGCATCGGTGGCTTTCTCATAGGCTTTGCGCCATCGGCTCACCATATCCGTCGTATCGTCACGGTGGGCGCGCAGCATGCGTACTGGCGCGACTACGCGCCAACGGTGCGCTACAAGATGCTGGTCAAATGGCATGTGTTCATGCCGGCGGTCACGGCGCTGTTCGGTTACTTTCCGGGACGAAGACTCGGTTGGCTCGAGGATACGCCCCGGGGTGTAGTGCGTGACTGGAGCAAAGCGGGCAAACGCTTTGAGAGTGCACGCCGCCGCGGCCCGACGGCGCACATCGACAGCAAGGAGGTGATGCGGCATTTTTCCGGCGTTACCGCCGTCACCTTGGCCTTGAGCACGACCGACGATGAATTCGGCACCGTGCCGGCAATCGAACGGCTACTGCGCTACTTTCCGCACAGTCCTTCCACGCATTTGCGCATCTCGCCTGAATCCATAGCGCAATCCCGAATCGGGCACTTTGCCTTCTTTAACGACTGCCACCAAGCGAGCCTGTGGCCAATTGTGCTGGAGTGGCTGCGTCATGGTCGTTGTCCCGCCGACGTGCCGGGGACCATTATTGCTCGCAGGTCGCGCGTGAACGCCATGCAAGACGCTTAAGCGACCGTCGGTGCAAACTCATCGCCGATGGATGCAGAGCTTTTTGCATCCAGTACAAGAATGGCGCGAAAGTCGTTGACGTTGGTTTGTGTTGGCCCGGTAACGATCGAGTCGCCCAGCGTCTGAAAGAAGCTGTGCGCGTCGTTATTGGCAAGATCCTCTAGGGGTCTTCGTCCCAGCGCCCAGGCGCGCGAAAGCGAATCGGGCGCCACGTAGGCGCCAGCGATCTCCTCGACGCCATCGACGCCATCGGTATCGGCGGCGATCGCGTGGACGAGCTGCTCGCGGTGCAGGGCGATGGCTAGCGCCAGGAGAAACTCCACATTGCGCCCGCCACGCCCCTTGCCGACGACCTTGACCGTCGTCTCAC
>Ga0187782_10002948_pt1 | contig 12649 bp, 9 predicted proteins | sample 0715_SJ02_MP15_2_FD_132454 | JGI IMG/M metagenome (GOLD analysis project Ga0187782, IMG submission 132454) | Tropical peat soil microbial communities from peatlands in Department of Meta, Colombia - 0715_SJ02_MP15_20_MG | ecosystem: Environmental > Terrestrial > Soil > Wetlands > Peat | place...
GAACACGTAGTGCGAAAAACGAACAGACAGTGTAGCGCTAACGCGGCCAGCTTTCGACCGGCGCTCCACAGCGAAAGGCGCGGACGCGAGCGTTCGCGACCAGCGGCGGAGTAGTCCAGATCCACGAAGAGGGATCGTGCCAGGAGGGATCGGCATCTTGTGCGACCAGAACGTCGATGCCAAGATCGCGGCAAACGCCCTCGAGATCGTTGTTCGCATCCTCAAACAGCACGGCCAGGCGCCGCATGCGTTCGTGGCAAGTATTCTCGTCGCCGCCGAAGGAGACGCCGCAATCAATTCCCCCGGCGACCGCATCGTGCGTGGAATACAAAGTGTGAGGGATCGGGTCTTCGGTGACCGGATTATGCTGCACCACGGCTGTTGCCGGCAACCGCGCATTGAGCGCTTCGTAGGCCGAGCGCAGGGCATAAGTGCGCTGGCCGAACTGGCGGTCGGACTCGATCCAGCTTTCTCCGCTAACCGTTCCGCGGTCGTAGAGGACCGGGTACATTCGCAGCATGAAGACCTGATACGCGGTTCCGCAGACGCCGAGAATCAACAGCGAAGCCAGCGTGACGCGCAAGGGCAGAGACGGGCGGGAGACAGCATCGGCGGACCACCACTCATGGAGCATGTTGGCAGCCCAGAGCAGCAGGATCAATTGCGCGGGAAGAAAGCAGCGCCAGCCGAGATCATTGCTGGCGATGGTGGTGGACCGCAGAAATGAGCCGATCAGGAAACTGGCCATGACCAGCGTCCAAGCTGCGAGTTCGTTGGTCTGAGTGGTCGACCTTCCACGCCACAGCCGGTGCAAGCGCAGAATCCCGATGGCGAGGAAGAAGCCGAGTTCCAGAATGTAGTTGACTGGGAGGAGAAGGGCGTAGGTGAGCAACTCGGCAGATTCGGAGTGAATGAGGCCGAATCGTTGGCCGAGCATGACCGCGAAGGAGAATTCGCGAATGGTGAGTTCGGCGAATGCAGTACCCGCCACGCCGCCGCTGAGGCTGGCAAGGTAGGGCAAGGCCCAGACAAGGGCAACCGCGCCGGAGCAGACAAACAGGGCGGCTTCCCTCCAGTCTTTGCGAGCGACAAGCGCCAGCAGCCAGAAGCCGATGGCGACCACGAATGTGAAGGTGACGTAAACCGACAGGCCGACTGCGCTGGCAAAGGCCATTCCTGCCACCATCACAGGAATGACGAATCGTCGCCTTGCTGCATCCGCATCGTGACGCAGAAGCAGGAACCCGACGAAACACGCGATCAGACCTGCCACATGGTGCGGCACCCACAGCAGAGAACCGATCCAGGAGGTGATTTGCGCGTCGTTCCACCACTCCATGTCGGAAAGCCACGTTTTCAGGAACAGCCTGATATAGAGGGTCGGGAGGATATCCAGACCAGTGACAAAAAGCAGAAGAACGCCGAGGAGAGCCTGCGTGGCAATTCCTTTTTCAACGCGCAACAGGAACTTCAGGCCGAGCGCAATGACGCACATCAGGCTCACGCCGCACCACACGATGCCGGCATACATGAGATGCCGGACTTCGAGGTGGGCGAACTTCATGGGCAGGCTGCAGAGCAGCATCCACAGATAGTGATAACGGAGCTCCACGAAAGGATGAACGAAGAACGGATTGTGGGGAGGCACTTGCCGCGCGATGGCGGCCATGACGCCCACGCGCGTGGAGTGATCAAAGGCGGTGATTGGCGGATACAGGCGATCGCCGAGTTGCAGGTCAACCAGTGAGGCCATGGCAAGAACGGACCAGACAACGGCGAGGCCGACGGCCATCCAGACTGGCCATGCGATGGATCGAAGAGCTCCGTCGCGAAGTTGTTTTGCGAGAAGCAGCAGGCAGGCGACGAATGTCGTAACGTAAAACAGCCAGAGTCCCGGCACCAGGAATCGGGCCAGCAGATAGGAGAGCATGGGACAAATTGCGATGGTCAGTGGAATGGCGAGAATACAGCGCAACAGGGGACGGCGCCGGCGGAAGTCGAAAAGATCAAGCGCCCAGCCGATGGAATAGCCGGGGGCGAACAGCACGGGAGCGAGCGCGAGGCATGCCTTCAGAGTGCCCAGGGTATCCGCGAGAGTGAAGTTCTGCATTGCGTGATCAAACAACAGTGCGTGTTCGGAAATTCCGGCGGCAGCAGTTTACATCGGCTTGTTCGTCTTGGTGCCGGGAGAAATATTCATGTGCTCGCGTCCTTGCGCGATCAGCCGCTCCACGCGGGCGCGGTTGGGGTGATTGTGGATTTCTCTTGAGGTGCCGCAGGAATGTCCCCGGCCGAACCGGATTCGTGATATTCGGCATCCTGATTGACGGCCCAGACGTCGTACTTGCGAGTGCCCGCGAGAATGTTTCTGGCGCTCAGCATCGCCGTCATCATGGCGTGATCCTGATTGTTGTATTTATGCATGCCGTTGCGCCCAACCAGATGAAGAGTCGGGAAATTCCGCTCGAGAGCAGCGCGAATGACCGCCACGTTTTGCTGGTAGGTGTCGTCGTAGACGGGATAGGCCTTAGGCTGGCGGATGACGCAGCCATCGACGATATCGGCCTGGTCTGCGAGACCGAGCTGTTGGATTTCCTGGCGGGCGAGCGCAAGCAAACCGGAATCGGGAGTGTTCCACAGGCCGTCGCCTTCAAAACAAAAATACTCCAGCCCGTAGGACGCGTAGGCGGGATCGGGAACCATCTCGGGAGACCAAGATTTGTAGTTCTGCACGCGTCCTACCTTGACCGAGGGATCGTGAATGTAAATCCAGTTGTCGCGGAAGCGGTCGCGATCGCGGACGATGAGGCCGACAGTCAGAAAGTCGCGGTATCGCAGGGACTGAGCGGCGCGGACGACTTCTTCCGAGAGGCGCGGCTCGAGGTTAGCGATGAGTTCGCGGATGGGCATGGACGAAACTACGTGGCGGCCGCAGAATTCCTCGGTCTTTCCTGTCGCGTCGCGCGTGGTGACGAACCAGAGATTGCTGGCCCGGTCGAAGCGGCAACTTTCGACGCGGCCACCGAGCCGGACTTCTCCTCCCTGTAGGTCAACTCTGTGCGCGAATGCTTCCCACATCATTCCTGGGCCGAGGCGCGGATAACGGAACGTGTCGATCAGAGTTTTGACGACGGTTTTGCGGTCTTTCGATTTGCTTTGCGGCAGCAGGGCGTGCTTCAGGGCTGAGCCCAGCGACAGGCCTTTGATGCGCTGAGCTGCCCAGTCGGCAGAAATCTCTTGACAACTCATCCCCCAGACTTTTTCCGTGTAGGTCTTGAAAAAGATGCGGAACAAACGTTCACCGAATTGGTTGACGACCCAATCTTCGAAGGTTTGAGGATTCGGAGTTGGATTGAGACGCGCTTTTGCGAACGAGAGCATGCAGCGCGCAGACTCGATCAGGCCGAGTTTGCTGAGGGCTTCGAAAGCTCGAAGGGGGTAAGTGAAGAATTGGCCGCGATAGTAGATGCGCGAAGAGCGTGGCCGCTCGAGCATATCGGGGCCGCAGATCGCAGTCCAGAGGTCTTCGACCTCACGGGATTTGGAGAAGAAACGATGGCCGCCTATATCGAAGCGAAAGTCTTTGTAGTTGACAGTGCGGGAGATGCCACCCACGTATTGGGGATCGGCTTCGAGTACGATGACGGGTGCGGCGTGGCGGGAGAGCTCGTAGGCGGCGGTCAGGCCTGCTGGACCAGCGCCGATGATTACCGCTTGGAAGACATCGCGAGGCATCGAGGTCAGGAAAATGCAATCACTGTTCCACGGGAATCTAGCGAGCAAGTGATTGATAAACAAGTGTAGTTGGGCCCGTTGATGGCGGCAAGAGGGTCAAATCACGCGCCGCGCTGAGGGGAAAAGCCCGACGTTAGAGACGGCAAGGCCCCCCCTTCTTCTTTATGTGTTATATGTAAATAGCTGAAAACACAGGTTATTGCGGTGTAAGCATTGGCCTGTTGAAGTCTGGCACCCGTTGTGCATTTAGGAAAGTAGGGTTGTGGTGCGCCGTTTTGGGCTGTGGGCTTAGACTGTGGTCTCAGGAAGAAGGGAGTGGGAGCTTCCTTGATCGCACACACCAACAATAAAACAGAAACGCTTGGCGCGCGAGGAAGCGTCGCGACGCGGAGGATGGCATGAAGACGGTCGTGCTGTGCGGTGGATTGGGAACGCGCCTGCGCGAAGAAACCGAGTTTCGTCCTAAGCCGATGGTGGAGATCGGCGGAAAGCCGATTTTGTGGCACATCATGAAGCTCTACGCCAACGCGGGCTTCCGAGAATTCGTGTTGTGCCTCGGATATCGCGGCAACATGATCAAAGAATATTTCCTGAACTACGAGGCGATGAACAACGACTTCACCATCTGCCTCGGACGCCAATCGCAGATTCGCTTCAACAACGGACACACTGAGCAGGGATTTCAAGTCACGCTTGCGGACACGGGCCAGTCCACGTTGACCGGCGGGCGGGTGAAACGAATTGAGCGCTACATCGATGACGAAACATTTCTGATGACCTACGGCGACGGCGTGGCGGACATCGACATTCGCAAACTAGTCGAGTTCCACCAGAGTCACGGAAAGCTGGCGACGGTGACGGCGGTGTCGCCAACATCGCGCTTTGGCGTGTTGGAGATGAACAAGAACCGCGTGATGAGCTTTCTGGAAAAACCGCGGACCGAAGGATATGCCAGCGCGGGGTTTTTCGTGTTCAACAGGAAAGTGTTCGACTACCTCGGCGGCGACGACTGCACGCTGGAACACGAACCGCTGGAGCGGCTGGCGCGCGAGGGGGAATTGATGGCGTACAAACATGAGGGATTCTTCTTTGCCATGGATACGTACCGCGAATACGAGTACCTGAATCAGCTATGGAACAACGATCAGGCTCCCTGGAAGGTGTGGTGATGGAAAGCGAGATAGCGAACCGCTTCTGGCGCGATCGACCGGTGCTGGTGACCGGGGCGACAGGGCTGCTGGGTGGGTGGTTGACGCAGCGGCTGGTGGAGCGTGGGGCGGACGTGGTCTGCCTGGTGCGCGATTGGGTTCCGCAATGCGAACTGGTGAGGACGAATCAGCTGGAGCGCGTGAAGGTGGTGCGCGGCGACGTGACCGACCGCAATGTGATCGAAAGGACGCTGGGCGAATATGAAGTGCAGGCGGTGTTTCATCTGGCGGCACAGACGATTGTTGGAATTGCGAACCGGAATCCGGTGAGCACGTTTGAGAGCAATGTGCAAGGCACGTGGAACGTGCTGGAAGCTTGCCGGCGCTCGCCGCAGGTCCACGCGATCGTGGTGGCTTCCTCGGACAAGGCTTACGGCACGCACACGAATCTGCCGTATGGCGAGGATATGGCGCTGCAGGGGCGGCATCCGTATGACGTGAGCAAATCGTGCGCCGACCTGATCGCGCAGGCGTATGCGGCGACCTTCGACCTGCCGGTGAGCGTGACGCGCTGCGGCAATTTTTACGGCGGCGGGGATTTGAACTGGAACCGCGTGGTGCCGGGAACGATTCGCTCGATTCTGCGAGGCGAACGGCCGATCATTCGCTCCGATGGGCAATACATCCGCGACTACTTCTACGTGGAAGATGGCGCGGCGGCTTACATGTTGCTGGCCGAGCGGCTTATGGAGGATAGGGCACTAAGGGGTATGGCTTTCAATTTCTCGAACGAGATTCAGATCACAGTGGCTGAGCTGGTGCAGAAGATTCTCGACAAGATGAAGTCCGGACTGAGGCCGGAGATTTTGAATCAGGCGTCGAATGAGGTTCGCCATCAATATCTGAGCGCGGAGCGGGCGCGCAGGCTGCTGGGATGGGCTCCGCAGTTCACGCTGGACGAAGGTCTGGAGCGGACGATCGCGTGGTATCGCAAATTCCTCAGCGCACAAGTCCGAAGCACAGAACCGGCGGAGATGGCAGCGAAGTCATGACCGACACTCGTCCATTGCGGGAACGCATGCAGGCGCTGCTCCAGGAGTATTTTGAGCAGGCATTTCCTGCGCGGGCGTTTGTGCCGGGTGAGTCGGCTGTGCCGGTTTCTGGCAAGGTGTTCGACGCCGAGGAACTGCAGTTGCTCGTGGATGCGTCACTCGACTTCTGGCTTACCAGCGGGCGCTACGCCGAGCAGTTCGAGAGAGAACTCGCGCGCTTTATGGGCGTGCGATCGGCGGCGCTGGTGAACTCCGGGTCGTCGGCGAATCTGATCGCGCTCTCGGCGCTGACATCGCCGAAGCTGGGCGAGCGCAGATTGCGGCCGGGCGATGAAGTCATCACGGTGGCGGCGGGGTTCCCGACCACGCTGAATCCGATATTGCAGTGCGGGTTGGTTCCGGTTTTTGTGGATGTGCAGATTCCCACGTACAACATCGACGTGGCGCAAATGGAAGCGGCGCTTTCGCCGCGGACGCGCGCCATCGTGCTGGCACACACGCTGGGAAATCCCTTCGATCTGGATGCCGTGATGGAATTGGCGCGGGCCCGGGATTTGTGGGTGGTCGAGGATTGTTGCGATGCGGTGGGGTCGACTTATGCGGGGAGCAACGTGGGCACGTTTGGCCACATCGCCACGACCAGCTTCTATCCGGCGCACCACATTACCATGGGCGAAGGCGGATGCGTTCTGACAGATGCGCCGCAGCTGAAGACGATCATTGAATCCTTCCGCGACTGGGGACGCGACTGCTGGTGCGAACCGGGAAAAGACAACACCTGCGGAAAGCGCTTCGCGTGGAGGCTGGGCTCGCTGCCCGAGGGGTACGACCACAAATACACGTACTCGCATATCGGCTACAACCTGAAAGCCACCGATATGCAGGCGGCGGTGGGCGTGGCCCAACTGAAGAAGCTCGCGGGATTCATCGAGGCGCGCAGGCGGAACTTTGAGCGTTTGAGCGCCGGGCTGAAGCCGTTGCAGGAGTTTCTGGTGCTTCCGGAGGCAACGGCGAAATCGGATCCGAGCTGGTTCGGATTTCCGCTGCTGGTGCGGGAAGACGCTCCGTTCACGCGCGCGGAGTTGGTGGCGTTTGTGGAGGCGCGCAAGATCGCGACGCGCCCGCTGTTCGGGGGAAATCTGATCCGGCAGCCGGCATATGAGCACGTTGCCTATCGTACGGTGGGTGAGTTGCGTTGTACCGATCGCGTGATGAATCAGCTGTTTTGGATTGGTGTGTATCCGGGACTGACGGCGGAGATGCTCGATTACGTAGTGGAGACGATGCACGAATTCGCTCGCGCGCCGCGGAAGGCGGGCGCTGCGAGCTCTTGTTCAGCGCATGCGGAATTTTCTTACTGACGACCTGGACCGCGTGCTCCACAGCACGCGCGACCTGTGGGAGGAACTGCGCGGGCAGTTGATCTTCGTCACGGGCGGCACGGGCTTCTTCGGCTGCTGGCTGCTGGAGACGCTGCTGTGGGCGAATGACCGGCTCGGGCTTCAGGCGCGCGCCACGGTACTCACACGGACTCCGCGGGCGTTTGAGCAGAAGGCGCCTCATCTGGCAGGGCACCCGGCGGTGTGCATGATTGCGGGCGATGTGCGCAGGTTCGATTTTCCGGCAGGGCATTTCTCGCATGTGATTCATGCGGCAACGCAGTCGAGCGCCGTGCTCAATCGTGAGCAGCCGGGGCTGATGTTCGACACGATCGTCGAGGGTACGCGGCATTGTTTGGAATTTGCGCTGGCGTGCGGCGCCCAGAAGTTTTTGCTGACGAGTTCCGGCGCAGTGTATGGCGTGCAGCCACCAGAAATCAGTCATGTCGATGAAGAGTTCCGCGGGGGACCGGATCCGCTCGATGTGAACTTGGCATACGGTGAGGGTAAGCGCGCGGCGGAGATGCTGTGCGTGCTCGCTTCGCGCGACAGCGGATTGGAGACGAAAATCGCGCGCTGCTTCGCTTTCGCGGGGCCGTACATGGAACTGGACGCGCACTTCGCGATCGGCAATTTCATTCGCGATCAGCTGCAGGGCGGGCCGATTCGCGTGCAAGGCGACGGGACCCCGTTTCGCTCCTACATGTATGCCAGCGATTTGACGACCTGGTTGTGGACGATTTTGCTTCGCGGGGCAGCGGGACGCGCTTATAACGTGGGCTCGGAGGAAGCGGTCAGCATACGGGAGCTGGCGCATGCCGTTTCTGACGCATTTTCCCCTCGGACCAGAGTAGAGATCGCAAAGTCGCCAACTCCTGGCGTTCCGGCGCAGCGGTACGTTCCGAGCACGGCGCGGGCGCAACGGGAGCTTGGGCTTCGCCTGCAGGTTTCGCTCCAAGAAACGATCCGGCGGACGCAGGCATGGTTTTCGCAGGCGCGCATGAACGCGGTCGAGGAGGTGGCGCGATGATCAAGCTCTCCGACTACGTCATGCAGCGTCTCGCTGACCGGGGCGTGCGCCACGTGTTTCTCGTGACCGGTGGCGGCGCCATGCACCTGAACGACAGCCTGGGGAAGGAAAGACGCATTGCGTATGTCTGCAACCATCATGAGCAGGCGGCGGCGATGGCGGCGGAATGCTACGCGCGCATTGCTGGAATTCCAGGTGCGGTGAGCGTAACGACGGGACCGGGCGGGATCAACGCACTGAACGGAGTGTTTGGCGCGTGGACCGATTCGATCCCGATGCTGGTGATCTCGGGGCAGGTGAAGCGCGAAACCTGCATGGCGACCGCCGGTGCGCGCGGGCTGCGGCAGTTGGGCGATCAGGAAGCTGACATCCTTGCCATGGTGAGAGGGATCACGAAGTATGCCGTGCTGGTGGATGATCCCGCGTCGATTCGCTATCACTTGGAGCGTGCCTGGTATCTGGCGCAATCGGGAAGGCCGGGGCCGTGCTGGCTCGACATTCCCGTCGATGTGCAGGCGGCGATGATCGACGAATCGACACTGCGTGCATACGATCCAACCGAAGACGAGCGGCCGTTCTCAGTGGAACAGGTTCGGAACGATTGCCGAGAGGTGGTGGAGCGTATTGCCCGGGCGAAGCGGCCGGTGATTCTGGCAGGGACGGGCCTGCGGCTGGCCGGGGCGCTTGACGAATTTGAAAACTTGATTCGGCGGCTGCGGATTCCGGTGACCACGGCGTGGACGCATGACTTGATTGCCAGCGATGACGAGTTGTTCTGCGGGCGTCCGGGAACCATCGGGGAGCGAGCCGGGAATTTTACCGTGCAAAACGCGGACTTGGTGCTGGTGCTCGGTTCGCGGCTGAACGTTCGGCAAGTGAGCTACAACTGGAAAAAGTTTGCGCCGCGGGCGTTCAAGGTTCAAGTTGATGTTGATCCGGCCGAATTGGATAAGCCGCTAGTGAAGCCCGATCTGGGGATCGCGTGCGACTTGAAGTTCTTTCTTACAGAGTTGCTGGCGCAGCTCGGCGAAAATGAGGGCGCTCCTCAGCACGAGTCGTGGCTGGCGTGGTGCCGCGAACGCGTGGCGCGGTATCCGGTAGTGCAGGCGCGGCAGCGGACGGCGGGCCCTCCCCTGAATCCGTATCACTTCATGGAACAACTGTCGGCGATGCTGGCGGCAGACGATGCGGTGATCTGCGGCAATGCCAGCGCGTGCATTTTGCCGTTTCAAGTCATGAAAATCCGCAAGGGGCAGCGGTTGATTTCGAACTCCGGATCGGCGTCGATGGGCTATGACCTGCCGGCAGCGATTGGAGCGGCAGTTGCGCGCGGCGGCAAGCGAGTCATTTGTTTGGCCGGGGACGGCAGCCTGCAGATGAATATTCAGGAACTGCAAACGGTGGCGCATCACCGGCTGCCGATCAAGATTTTCGTGTTGAACAACGGCGGGTACTTGTCGATCCGCAGCACGCAGAAGAATTTCTTTGGGCGCATGACCGGCGAGAGCGCCGCCAGCGGCGTGTCGTTTCCGGACTTTGTGAAAGTTGCCAGTGCATACGGAATTCCAGCGGTGCGCGTGGATCGGGCGACAGGCCTCGAGCGAGTGCGCGAGGCGCTGCAGCAACCGGGGCCGGCACTCGTGGACGTGATGCTCGATTCGGAGCAGGAGTTCGAGCCGCGCTCGCGCGCGAAGCAGTTGCCGGATGGGACGATTGTTTCGCCTCCGCTGGAGGACATGTATCCGTTCCTCGATGCGGAGGAGCTGGCGAGCAACACGATCGAGTGTGAGCAGGATGAAGATTTGATGGCGGTACGCAAATAGGTTCGAGCAACCGCAGGTTGATCTTAAGCATGATGGAGCACTTATGACCGGCGCAGATATTTTTCACGAGCTGTTTGTTCTGGAGATCGCAAACAATCATTTGGGCAGCCTGGAACGTGGCCTGAAGATCGTTACGGCATACGGGCAGGTGGTGCGCTTCAACAATGTGCGCGCGGCGATGAAGCTGCAGATTCGCGACGTGGGAAACTTCATTCACCGCGACTTTCGCGGGCGCAGCGACATTCGCTACATCAAGAAGACGCTCGACACGCAGCTCAATCTGGACGAATATGCGGCGCTGGTGAAGGCCATTCGCGAGGCGAGCTGCATCCCCATGGCCACGCCGTTCGACGAGCGGTCGGTGGATGTGTGCTGCGAACTGGGCATTCAGATTTTGAAGATTGCCAGCTCGGATCTGAATGACTGGATGCTGATCGAGAAGATTGCGAAGGCGAAGAAGCCGGTGATTGTTTCCACCGGCGGGTCGTCCTTGAAGGATATTGACGATCTGGTGCGTTTCTTCGACAACCGGCACATTCCGCTGGCGATCAATCATTGCGTGTCACTGTATCCCACGGAAGATCATGAGCTGGAAATGAACCAGATCGATTTCCTGCGCAACCGCTATCCCGATCATGTGATCGGATTTTCGACACACGAGCACAGCGACTGGACATCGTCGATGCTGATTGCGTATGCGAAAGGTGCGCGCACGTTCGAGCGGCATGTCGATATCAATGGCGACGGCGTGAAGGTGTCGCCCTACAACTCGCTGCCGGAGCAGATCGACGAGTGGTTCAAAACGTTTCATCATGCCAAGGCGATGTGTGGAGCGCCCGGCACGCAGAGGCGTCTTTTACCTCGCCGAGAGATTGAATACCTCGACGGCTTAGTGCGCGGCGTGTATGCCAAGCGCGATCTGCCGGAGGGGCACATTCTGCAGGATGACGATGTGTACCTGGCGATTCCGCTGCTGCGCGGGCAGATCTCGTGTCGTGAATTGATGCGCGGCGAGGTGCTGCTGAAGCCCGTGGCTCAGGATGCGGCCATCAAGATTGACGATATTGACAGCCCGTATTCCACCATTCCGTCGCTCAAGGCGGCGATCTACGCGCGCGGCTTCGCCGATGGGCAACCGGAAAAGGCACCGGTCAGGAGCGCCAGCAGCGTAACGGATGTGAAGGAGGAATTGGTCGCGACCCCCATCAGGGGCTGACATGGGAGGAATCGATGCGCTTACGGTCACACTATCAGCTTACACGCCTGGCCGTCTCGCTTGGCGCGGGCAGTTCGGTGACTCGGTGCCTTTTGCGGCTGATGTGCCGGCAGCACCGTGTCCGCCTTGGCTTTTCCGACGGCGCTATCGATGTGCACAGAAATGGCCGCGTCATCCGCATCTCGACGAAGCATTTCGTATATGCGCCGGACATGGCTCGTAGGTTTGACGAGTATTTTGGACAGGTGGTCCCTGAGGAGCGGGACGGGCTGGTCTGGGTGGATTACTCCTATCCCCACCTGCAGCGATATGCGGGCACAAACCTCGAGTTCGAAATAGCGTCTTTCCCCGAGGAGACCGAGGCCATCTCTGATTATTCTCGCTGGTACCGCCCTCAGCTAGGTGACACAGTGTTCGACGTCGGCGCATACTGCGGCGTGTCGGCCTACCATCTTTCGAAGCAGGTCGGGCCGACGGGCAAGGTGTATGCCTTCGAGCCGGATCGGGGCAACTATTCGCTCCTTCAGCGGAACGTTGAACGTCATAAATTGTCCAACGTCGTGCCCTTAAGATGTGCCGTCGCCGGCTCGACGGGCAGCGCCAAGTTCTGCAGCGAAGGGGCCCTGGGCTCGTGTCTGTCGCGCCATATTTCAAGGGCAACGGTCGGACATGTCGAAGAAGTACCGACGATCACATTGCAAGACGCCTGCCAACGCTATGGAACTCCAGCTTTCGTGAAAATGGATATCGAAGGCTCGGAAGTCGAAGTACTGTCCTCCGCGCGCGAATTTCTTAAGCAGCATTCCATTCACTTCGTCCTCGATACCGGCCACCGGATCGATGGTGCACTTAGCAGCCCAAAAGTCGAGCAGCTGTTTAGAGAATGCGGTTACGTCGCGGAGTCCTCCAGTGAGTCCGGATTCATGGCGACATGGGCAAGGAGGGTCGATTCATTGCCGCTGCGGCCGGCCTCCTGAGGAGCCGCCGACGGCGCCGTTGTCGGAATAGATACAAGTGAGAGATGGGGTGAGAAAGATGAAGACTATCAGCGTAGTGACACCTTGCTACAACGAGGAGCCGAACGTGCGCGAAGTGTACGAGCGCGTGCGCGCGACCATGGTGCGGCTGGGCAAATACCGCTACGAACATATTTTCATCGATAATGCCTCTCGCGATAACACCTTCGCCATTCTGCAAGGCATTGCGGCCGCCGATCCCAACGTCAAGCTGATTCGCAACACGCGTAATTTCGGTCACTTGCGGTCA
>Ga0187782_10002950_pt1 | contig 12638 bp, 14 predicted proteins | sample 0715_SJ02_MP15_2_FD_132454 | JGI IMG/M metagenome (GOLD analysis project Ga0187782, IMG submission 132454) | Tropical peat soil microbial communities from peatlands in Department of Meta, Colombia - 0715_SJ02_MP15_20_MG | ecosystem: Environmental > Terrestrial > Soil > Wetlands > Peat | place...
GCGCTCGTCGATGGTACCGACGTCGCGCGGCTCGACGAAGCGGGATTGACGCGCTTCCGAGCCGAAAAAATCGGATTCGTCTTCCAGCAGTTTTACCTTGTTCCCTACCTCACGGCCCTCGAAAACGTGATGCTTGCCCAGTATTTTCATAGCACAACGGATGAGCGGGAAGCACGCGCCGAACTGGAGCGCGTCGGACTCTCCGACCGCATCGATCATCTTCCGGGGGAGCTCTCCGGCGGCGAGCAGCAGCGCGTGGCCGTGGCTCGCGCGCTGATCAATCAGCCGAAACTCATCCTCGCCGATGAGCCGACAGGCAATCTCGATGAAGCCAACGAACAGATCGTGCTAAGACTGCTCGGTGAGCTGCACACCGAAGGTCACACAATTCTGATGGTTACGCACGCACCCGAAATCGGCCAGTTGGCTGACCGCCGGATTGATCTCGCCCACGGCCGCCTTGCCCGCTCCCCCACGGCGTCTCGGTAGTCTCACGAGAGGATTTTTCTCGAGCGCTGTACTCCGAAAGAGGAGAATTCAGCGAGATCACGATCCGGTGAGAAACTTGTATTGCGCCGCTGTGAGAGGGACGACGGAAAGCCGACCCTGGCGCACCAGAGGCGAATCCTGAAATAGCTTATGGGCCTTAATTTCGGCAAGGGTAACCGGCTTCGCGAGCGGCTTGCCGGCTTGGATGGTCACGGCGGGGCCTTTCGGATTCGATCGATCTACGGATACAACGCGGGCCGTTCCCACCGCGCTTTTGCGGTCACCGGTTTCATAAATCACGAGACGAGTGCCCGACGTCATCTCTCGAAGATTCTTCAACGCCACGGGATGGGAGACGCCGTCCCATTCCGTAGCGCGGTCGCGTGTCAGATCCTCGAAGGAGTATTCGGAAGGCTCGGTTTTAAGCAAGTAATCGGTGGCCATGAAAACCTCACCGGGGAAGCACCTCGCTTACCACTTCCCCGCCCCCACGCGCATGGCAAGGGCCAAGATCGTGGTCATGGCGAGAACACCCAGTAGCGCCAGACATTCATAGAAAACCTCTCCGACAGACAACCCTTTCAGCTGAACAGGCTTCACCAGAATCCCTCCGTACCGTGGGGTACAGTATCCTCCGCCCGCCGCCCGGCTGCAAGCAGACTCGAAAGCATGCGAGCCGCTGGCTGACCACATCGGCGTCTTGGCCCGAGTCACGCTCGCGCCGATCGTGCGGTGTATAATGCCGATTTGTGTGTCGTCGGAAACGAATTCCTCCCCTGATCATCGCAGGCATGCTCCCCCTAGCGGGTTTTGCGCAAAGCGTGTCACCCCTGGCATCGACCAGCGCGCCAAACTCGTCAGGCAGCTGTCCGGCGAAATCGCTTTTCTTTGATTTTGAGGTGCGCCGTTTCGGCGAGCCCGTTGGCGAATTGCCGATCTGGCACCTGCGGGACGATGCCGCCTTTTTCTTCAGCGCCGGGATGGCGATCGACGCCGACGGCGCGCCAAACGCCTACAACCGAGACAACACGGGGCTCGATGACCTCTCCAATGCGGGTCAGCCGGGCCACTGGGAGGGACTTCTAGCGGACGAAGCCGGTAATCCCTTAATCCAAGGTCCCGACGATCCCTTCCCCGGATACTACATCTCCTGTACCGCTCTGGCCGACTGGACCAAGGACCGCTTCGATCCCACCAGGTTCGTCGACGCCTCACGAGTTCCCTACATCGCGCTGCCGGGAGATCTGGCCCGCCTTGCCGGCGCCCGGCTGGGAGATCTCGCCATGGTTTTCAACCTGCGAAACCACCGGTCTTCCTTTGCCATCTTCGCCGATATCGGCTCGGTGGGAGAAGGTTCGATCGCTCTGGCCGACAATCTCGGCATCTGGTCAGATGCACGCCGAGGCGGGAGTCGCGGCGGAATGCTCTACCTGGTCTTTCCCGGATCGGGCGATCACCGCCCCAAGTCGGTGGAGGAAATCAACGCACGAACCGAACCTTTGTTTCGGGATTGGGGCGGCCCCGACCAAGTCCCCTCCTGCGCCGGTTACGAAACCAGCAGTCACCGGCCGTGGCCCGTTTGGCCGTGGGACCCGCAGACGAGCCAGCCGGCCGACGCTCCGGCAGCGGAAGCCAAGCCCGCGCCGGATGCGCCCACCACCACCCATGCCGATACCCCTTGATGCGCGGAAGAAGCCGGCCGACGTGAAGGTGTACGTCACCACAGGCGAAGGCGTGGCGATCACCTGGTCGGACGGGCACCACAGTCGCTACGATTTCCCTTATCTCCGCGATCACTGCCCTTGCGCGACGTGCGACGACGAGCGCCTCCGGAAAACGCAGGAAAAGCCGGAAACGGTGCTGCTCCCGATGTATAAGGAGCGGGTGAAGGCTCGGGGCGCCAAGGCCGTCGGAAACTACGCGATTCAAATCGAGTTTTCCGATGGCCATGCCACGGGTATCTACTCGTTCGAAAACCTCCGGGAAATCTGCCCCTGCCAGAGCTGCGCCCGAGAATTTCGCGGTGGCGCGAAACAGACGACCGCGTAGGTACGACGTGGCCATTTGAAAAGTGGATCGCTTCCATATATGAAAAACATACAGTCACATATTTCATTTCTCTGATGTTTTTCGTATAGTAGGTTCCCGCGCTCTGAAATGTCATCCAACCCGGCAAAGTCTTCTTCCGGTGTATCGATCCGGCCCGTCGCCAAGGTTCTTGTGGCAACGACGGCCATGCTTGCCTTCATCTCCTATTGGCGGGCGGCCGCTATTGTTCTCAATGACTTGGGATCCTCCGCCTTCTATGCCGGGGCCATTGCCGAGCATTTCATCGGCAAAGCGGCTCCCTGGTTCGTTCTCGCCATCATGCTTTTTGCTTTTGCCGTGCAGGCACTGTACTTCGAGAGCTGCGGAATGTTCGTGCGCGGCGGAGTCTACCGCGTGGTCAAGGAAGGTATGGGCTCCACGTTGGCGAAGTTCTCGGTGTCGGCTCTGATGTTCGACTACATCCTGACCGGACCCATCAGCGGCGTTTCGGCAGGCCTGTATTTGATTGGACTGTTGAACGCGCTGCTGCATTACGCTCATTTGCAGATCGCGCTGCCGGTCGATGCTTCGGCGGCCGTGTTTGCCATCTTGGTCACCCTCTATTTCTGGTGGGAAAACGTCAAAGGCATTCCAGAATCGAGCGAAAAGGCCCTGCGCATCATGTATGTCACGACTCTTATGGTGATCGTGATGATCGTGTGGTGCGCCTGCACGCTGGGGATGCGTGGAACGCATCTGCCGCCTTGGCCGCACCTTGCGAATCTGGTGTACGCGCCCGATTCACTCGGCTGGCTGAAGCACACTTCGCTTCCCTACACGATCGGGCTGGTGGGCATTCTGATCGGTCTGGGCCACTCCGTTTTGGCGATGAGCGGTGAAGAAACGATGGCCCAGGTGTACCGCGAAATCGAGCATCCCAAGCTGCCCAACTTGAAGAAGGCAGGTTTGGTCATCTTCCTCTACAGCCTGATTTTCACGGCGGGCGTTGCGTTTTTTGCGGTCATGATCATTCCCGACTCGGTTCGCGGCAGCTTTTCGGATAACCCCATCAGCGGACTGGCCATGTATCTGGTGGGTCCGCTTTCCTTGCGCCTGGCCTTTCGTACGTTCGTCGTCGTCGTGGGCGTGCTGATGCTGGCCGGAGCGGTGAACACGGCGATTGTGGGGTCCAATGGCGTGCTCAATCGTGTTTCCGAAGACGGGATTCTGCCGGACTGGTTCCGCCACCCGCAGCGGCGCTATGGAACTTCCTACCGCATTCTGAACCTCGTCGTCGCGCTCCAGATTCTGACGATCCTATTGAGCCGCGGGAACATTTTTGTTCTGGGCGAAGCCTATGCCTTCGGCGTGATGTGGAGCTTTTCGATGAAGGGGCTAGCGGTGCTGGTGCTACGCTACAAACAACCCGGTGAGCGCGAGTTCAAAGTGCCCCTCAATTTCAAGATCGCCGGGGTCGAGGTTCCCCTGGGCGTCGCGCTGATTACGCTGGGGCTGTTCGCTCTCTGTGCCATCAATCTCTTCACCAAACAGGTCGCCACGATTTCCGGAGTCGCGTTTACGATGGCATTCTTTATCGTGTTCGAAATCTCCGAAAAGGTGACAAAGAGACAGGCCACCTCGCACGCCGAGCTCGATAAGTTCAATCTGGCGCAGGCAGGCGATCTGACGCTTGAAAATGTCGGCGTCAAGCCCGGCGCCGTACTCGTACCCGTCAGCACGTACTACGCACTCTACCCTTTGGAAGCGGCGCTCGGGCGCGCGAAGCGCAGGGAGGCGGAAATCGTCGTGCTGCATGTCAGGCTGTTGCGGCGCGCGGCTTCCGGTGAATTCGATCTCGCTCCGGACCAACTTTTCACCACCATCGAGCAAGCCCTTTTCACTCGGGTATTAGCGATCGCGGAACGGGAGGGCAAGCCGGTGCGGCTTGCCGTCGTCGCCGCCAACGACCTATGGGACGGCATCTTGCGCACGGCCACCAACCTGCAAGCAAGCACGGTGGTCGCGGGCAGCTCGTCGAAGATGTCGACCACCGAGCAAGCCCGAGAGATCGGCATTTCTTGGGAGCGTTTGCCAGAGCCAAGACCTCGGATTACGCTCGAGCTGTTCACGTCTTCCGGACAGGAGCAGATCTTCTATCTCGGTCCGCACGCGCCGCGCTTGACCCCGAAAGAGATCGATTTGCTGCACAAGATCTGGCTGCAGTTGAGCGACCGCATGCCCGGCCACGAGATTCATCACCATGACATCGTGCATTTTGCACTTGCTGAAGTGGAGCGCGAGATGGCCGACGGCCAAGAAGGGGATGTGCTGCAGCGACTGCACGAACACCTCAACGACATCAGGAGCCGCCGGGTCGCACCCTGATGCGGGCCTGCGCCCGCTAGCGCGCCATCTGCGAAGTACAATTCGGACAGCGCGTGGCCTGGATAGGAATCGCCAGAAAACAATACGGGCAATCCTTCGTCGCGGGAGGGGCCGGCGGCGCCGGCTTCGACCAGCGATTGATTTGCCGAACCACCAGGAAAATCACGAACGCCACGATCAGGAAATCCACCACCGTGCTTAAGAAGATTCCGTAGTTGAGGGTGGCAGCGCCAGCGGCCTTGGCTGCCGCGAGCGTATCATAGGGCTTCCCCGAAAGGTTCAGGAACAGGCCGGAGAAGTCCACCCGTCCGAGGATCAGCCCAATCGGCGGCATGATGATGTCGGCCACCAGCGAGCTAATAATCCTGCCGAAGGCGGCGCCGATGATAATGCCCACAGCCATGTCCATCACGTTGCCGCGCATCGCAAATTCCTTGAACTCTTTCAGCATGGTCTCCTCCTCGATTGAGCAGAACCTGGATCACCCACCCGCACCCCTCACGCCCTACGCAGCCAGAGAACGCTGCCGAGCACGCCCCGCAATACCAGTACGGCGCCTGCGATTTCCAGCAGGGGATTGGCGTCGCGTACCGGAAGAACGAGAATCGCCAGCACCAGCATCCCGACGACAACGAGCGACGCCGCGCGAATCTGTGCCTGCTGCCGTCCACCCTCGGGCTCCGGCCGCAGCAGTGCGCGAACGCCCCAGTAAATCAACACGACACCGAGCAGCGCCAATGCCACCGGCCGCCCCGGCAGCCCCACACGGCCGGAAACGGCCAGCACGATCAGCAGCACCCCCAGCAACAGTACGATGAACTCGTTCAGAAATCGAAGAACCGTCGCGGGTTTCATGATCCCACGCCGGTCGAGATTATGCCGCTTGCGGCCTAACCACGCAATCGCAGCTCTCTCAGAAAATCGAGGGGGCGCCGATAGCAGCCCCGAAACCAGACTGCTATACTATTTTTGATCAGGCTGAAACGCCGCGCTGTCCGTGGGAATCCAATCATTTCAACTCAGGCAGGAGAGAGACCTGTGCACAAAGTGATCATCATCGGCAGTGGGTGTGCGGGGTTGACGGCCGCCGTGTACGCCGCACGTGCGGACTTGAAACCGATTGTGCTCGACGGTTACGAGCCTGGCGGACAGCTGGGCCTCACGACCGAGGTTGAAAACTTTCCGGGCTTCACCGACGGGATCCTAGGCCCGGAACTGATTGAACGCACGCGCAAGCAGGCGCAGCGCTTCGGCGCAGAGTTTCGCGCAGGCGCGGTGACCTCCGCCGATCTTAGCAAGCGCCCCTTCCAACTCGTCGCCGGCAAGGAAACCTACGAAACCGAGACATTGATCATCGCCTCGGGAGCGTCGGCTCGCATGCTGAATCTCGAGTCCGAGCGCCTGCTGCTCGGCCACGGCGTTTCCACCTGCGCGACGTGCGATGGAGCATTTTTTCGCAATCGGGAGATCGCGGTCGTCGGCGGCGGCGACACGGCGATGGAGGAAGCGACCTTTCTGACCCGGTTTGCTCGCAAGGTCACTTTGGTCCACCGTCGAAATGAATTCCGCGCCTCAAAAATCATGCTCGATCGGGCCCGCGCCAACCCCAAGATCGAGTTCCTCACACCCTATGTCGTGGAGGAAGTTCACGACGTGACCAAAAAGTCCGTCGAAGTGGCCAGCTTGCGCAATGTCGAAACAGGGGAGCTTCGCAAGATCGAGATCGAAGGCTTATTTGTGGCCATCGGCCACGATCCAAACAGCCAGATTTTCAAGGGCCAGATCGACATGGACGAAAACGGCTACATCCTCACCCATGACGGCCCGAAGACGAACCTTCTGGGCGTTTTCGCGGCAGGGGACGTACAGGACCATCACTACCGGCAGGCTGTTACGGCAGCCGGTTCGGGCTGCATGGCCGCCATCGAAGCGGAGCGCTTTTTGGCCGCGACGGCTCAGAAACACTAAGCGCCTGGACGAACCGGGTTCAACAAGCCGGGATTTGCGGAGTCGCCTTGGATCGCGCGGCCGGACCGTGCTTGTGCGCCCCTTCTTTTGGTGATATAAAATTTTTTTGCAGTCGCCGAGGCCCTTAGAGGAGAATTCTAGAATGGCTTACGTCATTGCCGAGCCTTGCATCGGAACAAAGGACACTGCCTGCGTGGATGTTTGCCCGGTGGACTGTATACACCCGCGTAAGGACGAGTCAGAGTTCGAGGGCGCAAAGCAACTCTTCATCAACCCGGATGAGTGCATTGACTGCGGCGCTTGCGTTCCCGTCTGCCCGGTCACCGCGATTTTCGCCATGGAGGATCTGCCGGAGAAATGGGCGGAGTACGCCAAGACCAACGCGGAGTACTTCAAAAAAGTCTAGGCCCTCCCGCTACCTCGAGCTCCGCCGATCCGATGGATCTGCGGCAGGGGCCGTAATTCACCCGCGGGTGCCGTGAGTCCTTCGATCCACTGCTTCGTTTCGCTGACCAATCGAGCGACGTCAATCCCGCGATAGCCATCGGGATGGCTGTCGAGCTTTCCCATCCCCGCCGTAGCGAGCGATCTCGCCCCGCGCAGGTTTCCGAGCCCATAATGGTGAAACGCGGCCGCAATTTGGATAAGGCCCTGCAGCAGGGCCTTTTCTCGGTCCGCTGCACCCAACCAAAGCTCCTCCCAGACCTCATGGGCCTTGAAAAACTCCCGGGCATTGAAGTGCGCAACGCCGTGATCGAACGTCCCCGTTTTCACAGTTTCCCTGTAGAATGGGCCCCGATCGTGCGGCCCGATCCTGCCGGAGGCACCATCATAGTAGCCTCCGATCGAGCGAGCACCGATGGAAATCCGCGTCGAGCTACCCGGTGTAAGACTCGGTCTCATCGAGGCCGACGGCGTGCGCCCTGCGCCTGCCAATGCCGACCTCGCACAGCTCGTAGGCCAGGTTTCTGAGCAAAGGCGCCACCAGTTCACGCTCCCAAGCCTGGCCGAAGCCGAAGCGACCCGCGCGGTCCGGGCGATGTTTCGCGCTTGGGGGGTCGATCCGTCCAAGTATCGCCCGTCCTCCGAAGCACTCTGCCGTCGTGTCGTCCAGGGCAAGGGCCTGTACCACGTCCTGAATGTCGTCGATGTTGCCAACCTCGGCTCGATCGAGACCGGCTGGCCCTACGGCTGCTACGACCGCTCGCGCCTTCGCGGGCCGATCGTATTCCGCGCAGGCGGAGCGGGCGAGGCCTACGAAGGCATTGGCAAGCGGAGTTGGCACCTGGCCGGCCAGCCCGTACTGGCCGACGCCGAGGGCCCTTTCGGGAGCCCCATCAGCGATTCGACACGCACCAGGATCACTGAATCCGCCCACGATATCCTCGCCGTCATCTACGCACCCGCAAGCGCCCTCTCGGCTGCCATCGACTCGGCCCTGGCCCGGCTCGTTGAACGCCTTTCCCAGTATGCGGGAGCGCTCGCCGCACGTTCTGCGATCTGCTGATTTCTTTCCGCAAATTCGGCAGGTGTGAACTTGGACCGATTCGGTTATCCTGTCCGGCAGGCCCGAGGCTTCCGGTGCCCAAATTTGAGCTCGTCCTCCTGATCCACGCCCACCAGCCGGTCGGAAACTTCGACGAAGTGCTCGAACGCGCGTACCGAAACTCCTACCGCCCCTTCCTCGAGGTGTTGGCGCGCCATCCGTCGATCCGCGTGGGGCTCCATTACTCGGGCGGGTTGCTGGAATGGCTTGCGGCGAGACATCCCGAATATTTCGACCGGCTGCGCGAATTGGTCGCTGGCAATCAAGTCGAAATCGTGGGCGGCGGATTCTACGAACCGATCCTGGTAACCATTCCTCCCGAAGACCGCCACGAACAGATTACCCGGCTCGCCGACTACGTGGAAAAGCACTTTCGCGCACGTCCTCGCGGGGCCTGGATTGCGGAGCGGGTCTGGGAGCCTCAGATTCCCTCGTGCCTGGCGACGGCGGGCGTCCAATATACGCTTGTCGACGACAATCACTTCCTCGGCGCCGGCTTTGATCTCGATGAACTCTACGGATATCGCCTCACGGAGGATCTTGGTCATACCGTGAAGGTACTTCCCGGCCTGAAAATGCTACGCTACCTGATTCCCTTTCATGACGTCTCGGAAACGATCGACTTTCTCCGCAAGGCGGCCGTCCAGCATCCCGGCGGCCTCGCCGCCATGGGAGACGACCTCGAAAAGTTCGGCATCTGGCCGGGAACGAACGACCTGTGCTATCGCGACGGCTGGCTCGAGCATCTGTTCACGGCGATCGAGCAAAGCTCGGATTGGCTTCTGACCTCGACGCCCGGGGATGCCGTCGCCTCGCACGATCCACTCGGCCGAGCGGACCTGCCGAGCGCCTCCTATACCGAAATGATGGAGTGGGCTCTGCCATCGCCGGCGCGCGATCGCTACCACAAGCTCGTCGAAGAATTTTCCTCGCGGCCCGACGCCCTTCCCTTCCTTCGAGGGGCGGCCTGGCGCAACTTTTTCACGAAATACTCCGAGTCCAACCTCATGCACAAGAAAATGCTGCACGTCTCCGACAAAGTGCACCGTCTCTCGCACCACCGCCGCCGCGACAAACACTTCGAGCAAGCCCACAGCGAAGCGGTCACGCTTCTGTTGCGCGGTCAGTGCAACGATTCGTACTGGCATGGCATTTTCGGCGGGCTCTACGCGCCCCACTTGCGCACGGCCGTGTGGACCGCCCTGGCGCGGGCCGAGGCGATCGCCGACAGCCTCGCTCACCGCAAAAGACAATTCGCCGAGGAAACCAGACTCGACTTCGACGCTGACGGTCGCGAGGAAATCTATTTCACCTCCGATCGCTACGCTGCTCTCGTCGCCCCGGAGGACGGTGCAACCATTTGCACGCTCGACTTTCTCCCGCCCAACGTCACCCTCATCAACTCGCTCATGCGGCGCCTGGAAAGCTACCACGCCAAGCTGCGATACCTTTCCGATGACCCCGCCGAAGGCGTGCATTCGATCCACGAACAGACGCGCACGAAAGAAGAAGGCCTGGAGCGCTGGCTGATTTATGACCGCTGGCCCCGGCACGCCTTCCGGCTGCTTCTCTTTGGTCGCGGCAAGACCCAGCAGGATTACGCGTCCGTGCACCTGGAAGAGGACGCGGCGCTCGCAGCTGGGCGCTACTGCGTGATGGATTCCTCCCCTACGCACGTCAACCTCGCATCGGACGGCAGCGCCGATTGGCCTGCCGAGAAGGCCTTTTCCTTGGCGCCGACCGCGACGGGCTTCGATCTCAGCTGTGGTCTCACCGTGCGGCGAGCTGCGCCCGGAACCGCATCGGTTCACATCGGGCTTGAAATCGTGCTGAATTTCCTTGCCCCGTCGGCTCCGGATCGCTACTTCGAATCCGACGGCAAGCGATTTCCACTCCGATGGTCGGCCGCCATCCCGGGGGAGGAATTGCAAGTGGTCGACGAATGGCAGCGCGTCCATGTGGCCCTCGAGGCGCCCGCCGCGCGCTGCTTCTGGATCGCTCCCATCGAGACCGTTTCCGAATCCGAGGACGGCTTCGAGCGAATCTACCAGGGATCGCAGATCATGGCCGTCTGGCCCGTCGAACTCCCGCAAGGAGCCGAATGGAAAGGCCAGCTCACCCTCCGCGCGCGGGCACTCAGTCAAGATGGACAACTCGGGGGCACCTAGCGGGAGGGCCGCGGCGGACGTTCGTTGCTTCCTGGGCCGGCGGCCTGCTACTCTAGCCGGGAAACGGAGGGCTGGGATGGCTGTTGCTAAAGAACTGCTCGATATTCTGGTTTGCCCGCTCTGCAAGACGCCGGTGAAGTCCACGCCCGATCAGCAGGGCTTGAAATGTTCGACGTGCCACCGCGTGTATCCGATTCGCGACGACATTCCCATCATGCTCATCGACGAAGCGCGCATCGAACCGGAATAGTGCCTGCTAATCCAGCGGAAAACCGATCGACTGATCGTTGTATTCAACGCGTAGCTTCACTTCCTTGATCTTCGCCTGCTTCACAACATCGTCTTTCTCCGGGAACGGGTGATCCGGGCTGAGCTGCACCATCACGTCCACGCAGGCACACCCGGAAGGATGATCGGTGTCCTTGACGTTGAAACTCTTGACCGGGCCGTAGTACCCATCGGGTCCCCAATCCTCGAGAAAGCGATCGAAGGTATAGGACGGCACGGGCTTCCAGATCTGGTAGGCCCGCTGCACGTCGCCGGCCTCCACAGCGCTCAGAAAATGATAGACCGTGACTTTCTCGGTGTGATAGCGCAGCAGCCACCACAATCCCGCGCTACCTAAAACCACGAACACCGCCGTCATGATGAGGCGGCGCTTTAGTTTTGACGGGGGACGTTCTTCGGTTGCGTCCAGTAGCCCCACACTCTCTCTCACAGTTGGCGCTTGAACAACGCCACACTGCCCGCCACCATGATAGCCGAGAAGCCGCTCAAGATTAGAATGTCCATGTAGATTCCCGCCAAGCCCGTATCTTTCAGTGTCAGATTGCGCAGGGCATGCACGGTGTAGGTGAAGGGGTCAATCACGGAAATCCACCGCAGCCAGGGAGGAAAAGCTTCGATCGGATACACCGCACCGGAGGGAAAGAACAGCAGCATGTTCAAAACACCGAAGATCGCCCGGGGCACCAGCGGATCATCGATGCGCACCATCACCAGAAACATCAAGCTGATCATGGCCAGCGATGCGACCACAACGACCGCGGAAAGATAGACCAACCGCGCCGGGTCCCAGATTCGCGGAATCCCGGCGATCAGTCCTCCAATGATAACCAGCGACATTCCTGCCATGAACGCCTTGATCGTGCCGGCACCGATGAGTCCGCCGATGAGCTCCGTTTTCTTGATGGGCGTGAGCAGGTAGCCTTCGTGCAGCCCCCGCATCTTGTCGTCGATGTAGGTGATTCCTCCGCCGATCATCGCGGTGATGAAGATGGCCATGGCCGTCGAGCCGGAAAGCAAGTATTTGATGTACTCGATGTACGGGTAGATTTCGACGATGTTGAGCTCGACCTGCGAGTCCAGGCGCGGCTGCACATCGGCTGCGTTGAGCTCATCCGTCATCTGCTGCACGCGCTCGAGCAACGCGCTGGAAATAAACTGATCGCTGTTGTCTTCGGTAAAGACAACGCGGGGGCGATCGTGCTGGTAATACCGGCGCGAGAAATCGTGGGGGATATGGATGACGCCGCGGACAAATCCGGTGCGCAGATCATCGATCGCCGGCGCCAGCGAGTCGTAGTGGATCACGCGAAACGTTTGCGGCCCGGCGGAGATTCCGTTAAACATTTCGTCGACGCGCCGCGACTGAACGGAGTGATCCTCGTCCACCACAGCGACTGTGGCACCCTTGATCTTCCCGCCGAACGCATACCCGAGGACCACCAGCTGCACCAGGGGAAAAATCAACGAGCTCAGCATGAGCGCGGGACTGCGGAAAAACTTGCGCATGTCCCGTTCAATCAGCGCCAAGATGCGATAGAGCTTCATCGTCCCGATCCTCAAGCCACCCGCCGACTCCGAAGCATCTACCGAGAAAACGGACTCGGTTGATAGGTCGCCTTCTGTGGTGCGTCGCGCAACGCACTCCCCGTGTAGTGCAAGAACACGTCGTCGAGCGTGGTCGTTTGCACGGAGACTCTCTTCACCGTAACCTTGCGCGCCCGTGCCACATCCATGAGTGCCGCCACCGTCGCCGGCCCGTCATGCGA
>Ga0187782_10002951_pt1 | contig 12635 bp, 9 predicted proteins | sample 0715_SJ02_MP15_2_FD_132454 | JGI IMG/M metagenome (GOLD analysis project Ga0187782, IMG submission 132454) | Tropical peat soil microbial communities from peatlands in Department of Meta, Colombia - 0715_SJ02_MP15_20_MG | ecosystem: Environmental > Terrestrial > Soil > Wetlands > Peat | place...
CCTGACCCTGGAGGAAGGTCTCTAAGTTGGTGAAGGAAGCCTGGCCATACTGATCCTGCACCAGAGAGTCGTTGGACTGAATGCGCTGGACCCAGACGCCGAAGGTGAAGGCCTGACGCCCGCGCGCGTAGGAGAGCTGGTCAGAGCCTGTGAACAGGTTGCGGACAGCGCGGAGGTTGCTGCCGGCGTTCGTCCCACCGTTGGTGATCTGCGAGGCGCCGTTGAGCGTGGTGCCGCCACCGACAACGACAGCGCCAACAGGCTGGCCCTCATGTACCCATCCGGGCAGATCGACGGTGGTTGCGCTGTCAAAGAAGAACGCGCCCCGGGAAAAGCCGAAGAGTGCCTTGTTCACGAGGGAAGAAGAGAAAACGTGCGTTTCACTGAGGCTGGCGACTTGAGAACGGAGCGAGATGTCATCGAAGGTGATGGGATTGCTGGTTGGTGAGTGTGCCTGACTGTCGTCGGCGGTGTAGACCGCGGCCAAAGAATCCTGGTTGGAGAAAATCTGGTCGAGGCGGGCGGTGCCAAAATCCTCGCGAATGTTTTGCTGAGGACTGCTGTAGGCCGTGGCGATGCCGCTCGGCGCGCCGGTGGAGGTGAGGATTTCGGGCCCATTTGCGACCGGCCAGAGCGCCAACAGCGGCTTTACGCTTGGGGCAGCGGCAGCGCGGGAGGCGTTGTCCGGCACGAGTGTGACGTCGCTCAGGCCGAGGTCCTGGCGGTAACCTTCATAGTTAACGAAGAAGAAAGTTTTATCGGCCCGAATGGGTCCTCCCAAAGAGACGCCGAAGTCATTGCGCTCGAAATCGGGGATTTGCGGCAGATCGAAGAAGTTCCGCGCGTCGAGAGCGCTGTTGCGGACAAACTCGTAGACCGAGCCGTGGAATTCATTGCTCCCGCCTGCGGTCACGATGCTGACCTGCGCACCGGGCCTTTTGCCGTATTCCGCGCCGTAGGAGTCTTTGACCAGGGCAAACTCGCGCACGGCATCGACGCCGATGAGCTGACCGCTGACGCCGCCAGGCGTGTTGCTGATCTCCGATGCTCCGGTGTACTCCACGCCGTTGAGCAGGAAGAGGTTCTCCTTGGGACGGTGGCCAGAAACGGAGAACATGTTTCCAGGTTCCGAGTTGGATGTGCCCGTGCTGCCGGCTCGCTGCGAGGTGTAATTGACCGTACCGGGATTGAGCGTGAGGAGCTGATCGTAGCTGCGACCGTTCAAGGGCAGATCCTTGACCTGGCGCTCTCCGACGAGTCCCGACGTGTCTTCCGTGGTTGCCGAAATCAGGTCCGCCTCAGAGGTAACCTCGACGCTTTGGCGAACGTCGCCAATCTGCAAAGTCAGGTCGAGCTGCGCAAGCTGACCGACGACGAGAACCATATCCGTCCGGCGTTCAACGCGGAAGCCGGGCTTCTCCACCGTGACCTGGTAGTTTCCCACAGCCAGGGAAGGGACCCGAAAAAGGCCTGACGGATCCGTTTGAACCTGGCGTTCCGCGCCAGTTTCGAGATTCTCGACATGGATGATCGCGGCGGCAATGCCTGCGCCAGAAGGGTCACGGACAATCCCCTCGACGGACGCATCGGACTGGGCAAAAGCGGGTGGTGCGGTCTGCAGCCAGGCCACCGCCAGCACAGCGGCGTACAAGAGTATCCGGAAGGACTGCGAGACAGTTTTTCCATGGGCGTTCATTTCTTCTCTCCTTACACTTCGAGTCAGGGTGATCATTTGCGCCAGTGTTGGTTGCCTGAAACGGATAGAGACTTCGGGTCGGAGAACTTCGACAGGAGGGTCAACAACAACAAACGCAGGGGAAAGAACCGGTGGAACGGTTCAGAAGGTTCGTGTGCGGCAGTCGAAGGACAAACAGCCGGCAGTCCGGCGGCAAGTGAGAAACAGATTGAAGCCCGGGCGATAACATCGTTTACCCCTTCGGCAGAAAATGCAGTTGCAAAACAAAAATCCCACCAGCCTGACGGTTCGGGCGGTGGGTTTCTTGCCTACGGCTCGAGTTAGGGAAAATCCTAGTTCACGAGCCTCCCCACGCCAGAACGGATGGCGAGACAACACACACATCCCGCGCTACGGAAACAGTTCGGGCCAGAGAGCCGTGACATGTGCACGACTATACAGGGCAAGCCGCGAGAGGACAATCCCCAGGGGTTGTCATTTTTTGAATGGGTGATTTCGTTTTTTTAACTGCTATCGCGAGTTTGGCCTTCAGACCAGGACGGGGATGTCTACGACTCCGGCCATGCCGAAAACGTGGCGGTACCGTTCGATATCCGCCGGAGACCCGAGGGCTTTCTGGAAGTTATCGGAAAGCTTGACGGCGGGACGGCCGTCGGCTTCGTTGAGTTTGCAGACGAGGCTGACGGGGTCAAAGGAGTGTTCGCTCCTCGGATTGCAATCGCGAAAATCGTTAGTGAGCAGCGTGCCCCAGCCGGCACTGAAACGGATGCGGCGCCTCGGAATCCACCGGCGATCGTCGAGGAAATCGGCAGCCCGGTGGAAGTCCGAAGGCGCAGCGCCGTTGCGCAGGGTGCCCGCAAAGTAGGCGTGGAGACCTAGGATCGTGTCGACATCGAGGCCGTCGGAAGCAATGAAGAGCTTCTGTTGAGGATCGCGTCCTCGCTGTTCGAGCCAGGCAATGTACTCATCGCCGGCGACGAACGGATCTTTGCTGTCGGCTCGTTGGCCGGTCCAGGACGAGACCCAATCGGGGGCGTCGCGAAGGAACTGGGTGGTGCCGAAGGTATCGGGAAGAAGGATGAGGAGCTCGCCATGGTAGGTCTGCTGCCAGAGCTCCAGCAAGCGATACTGGGAGTTTTTCAGTTCCTCATCGGAGTTGGAGAGAGCCGCCAGAACCATCGGTAACTCATGGGCATTTGTGCCGATGGCTTCGAGGTCATGCTTGTAGGCCAGGTAGGTGTTTGAGGTTCCCTTGAAGTCGCTGCCAAGGACGTCGCTCATGGCCTTCACGACGTACTCCTGCCAAAGGAAGCTGTGGCGGCGTCGCGTGCCGAAGTCGCTGACGCTGAGGCCCGGAACGCCGCGGAGGCGGGCCATTTTCTCCCAGAGTCTGGTTTTTGCGCGGGAGTAAAGAATGTCGAGTTCGAACTCGCTAAGGTTCTTCAGACTGGAGCGCGTCTTCAACTCGTTGACGGCGGAAAGGGCGTAAATCTCCCACATGGTGGTCTCCGTCCAGAGGCCGTGGAAGGAAAGAGAGAACTGGCCATCCTGGGCGGAAAGTTCATAGTCCGAGAGGCGGAAATCACGTTCGAGCCATTCGAGAAAAGCCGGCTCGAAAATGCCCTGGTGGCCGTAGAAGGTGTTGCCAGCAAGCCAGATGAGTTCGGATTTGTGGAAGCGGCGCGTGCGGGTCTGGTCCAGTTGCTCGCGAAGCTGGCCGATGTCGATGTGGTCGGCGAGGCGGATTTCCGAGGAGCGGTTGATGAGGGAAAAGGAGGTTCTCGTGCGCGGGAAGCACTTCCAGATGAATTGCAGCATCAGAAGCTTGTAGAAATCGGTGTCGAGCAGAGATCGGGTGATGGGATCGATTTCCCAGTTGTGGTTGTGCGCCCGGCGGGAAAAGTTAATGATCATCAGGGGATTAGATTACCGCATTCCGGGGGAAGGCCACAGAGGCACGGAGACGGGAGAGGGAACCAGGCGGCTGAAGACTGCAATGGACTGGGGAGGGGAACCTCGAGAATTCAGGAGGAGTGGGTAATTTGTCGAATGAAGTCGACTTCTTTAGGGCTGTAGGGGGTGCCGTCGGTGCGGAAGATTTCGTGGAACCACTCGGACGGTTGCCGATCCGTATAGGGCTTTTGCCAAGAGTCCCAGGGAAGCCAGGTTTGCGTCTTCCCGGCGACGAGGCCCCAGTTGATGGCAGCGATCTTGTATTTTCTCGAAATCGGCAGGATGCCCTGAAATGTGCTGCCCATGGGACGGGCCATATATTCGGTGCAGAGAATGGGCCGGTGAAACTTCTGGAGTTCTTCGACGTGCTTCAGGAAGTCATCCGGGTTGCTGTAGTTGTGGAAGGAGAGAACGTCGGACTGTTCGAGCTGGATTTTCTGAATCGGGTCCAGCTTTTCCGGGGAGGCCCAGTCGCCGTCCCAGAGACCGCTGGTAAGGGGTTGCGAGGCCCCGGCCTCGCGAGCCCAGGCGAACGCTTTTGGAAGCATGGCGCGGATGAGATCGCGCTTGTTGGGCAGCTCCTGACTTTCGTAACTACCTTCGTTCGTGCCGCCGGGTTCGTTCCACACATCCCAACCGAGAATGCGGGAATCTCCGGCGAAGGCGCCGACGACACCCTTTACATAAGCTTCGAGTCGAGGTAGCTGTGCGGGATCCTTGAGTGCGTTGGCGCCGGGGCTCTGCATCCATCCAGAATTGTGGACACCGGGACGAGGCTCGCGTTGCGTGCCGAGATGCGGATAGGGATCCCAGCAGGAATCGAAGAGCACAAAGAGGATGCGAATGTGGTGTTTATCCGCGATGGTGAGAAACGTGTCGATGCGTTTCCGGAAGCCGGGGGCATCCTGCTGCCAGAGGAGATCATGAAGGAAGACACGCATGGTGTTCAGGCCGATCGATTGGGCCCAGCCGAGTTCGAGGTCGATGCGCTGAGGATCGAAGGTGTCTGCCTGCCACATTTCGAGTTCGTTGATGGCCGTGGCCGGAATGTAGTTGCTGCCGACGAGCCAGGGCTGGCGTGAGTACCAATCGTCGGCGCGCTGCTCGGTCCACCGAGCCGGTTGAGCGAAAACCAGAGAAGCAAGACAAAGGCAAAACGAGAATAGAAACGCGGCGCGGAATTTTGTCATGTTCTGGAGATCCGGACAGGCACAGGGTACAACAATTCCTGAGAGGCCGTTGGCGAAGGAATCAGTTTGGCCTGGTGACGACGCCACAGGCGATGCGCGGCGGCGCGCCACTGCCGGCGGCACCCGCGACGGCGTGGATGACGATGGCGGTGCCGCCGTTGCTGAAGACGGAATGCTCATCGGAGCCGAGGGTGACATTCGGCGCGACCGTGCTGACGTGAGCGGTTCCGTCGGGCCCAACAATCAGCGAGAAATCCGGGATATCGCCGGCGGGATGACCGCTATGGGCGTGCTCCCCGCCTTCGAAATGGGCCCCCGCCGACTTGAAGTCGGGCGGCTCACAAATGCCATGCTCGTGAATATGAATGGAGTGCTCGCCGGGCGGAAGGTTCTTGATGTCCAAAGTGATTTTGACTCCCTTCGGAGCGGGAGAGAGATGGGCGGTCCCGACGCTTTCCCCTTGAGAATTAATGAGATTTACGGTGACGGGCTTGCTGACGGGAGCGGGATGGTTGGCTTGGGAAAAAGCTGTGGGGGAAACAAACAGAAACAGGGCGGCGCACACGAGAGTCTTCACGCGGGTTCTCCTCCTGGAGCGGCTGGTCTTCGGATTCCGGGGCCCACCGAGAAAATCTGCTACCTGAGTTTAACAAAGGACGAAATGGTGGATGTCACAAGATTGTAAAAAAGCTCTTCGCGTCAAGGCTTGGCGGTAAAGGTGAAATCGAGCGCGAGCGGTTCCGAGCCGGTGACGGTGATTTCTTTGCTCTGTGAGCCGTAGAACTCATGCCAGGCGGTCACGGTGTAATGGCCGGGGGGAAGATCGGGAAGAGAGAAGCGGCCGTCGTCTCCCGTGACGGCGTAATGGCTGGTCTTGAGAACGACGAAATAGCCCTGCATCCAAGGATGAATGTTGCACTTGATGGGAATGATCTCCTCCTGATCGTAGGCATAGGAGAACGCAGGAGTCCCGGCCAGCTGCATCTTGTTCCATTCCCGGTTGACCTTGGCGAGGGGATGGATGTTGTGAGAAAAGGGGTCACTGTTTGAGATCTGTATTTCCTGCCCGACACGCAGGGCGAGGACGTGGGTCGCGTAGTGGCACCCCCGCTGGTCGAAAAGCGCGGGAGTGGAAGGAGCGGGAGAATTGTCCGTAGCGCCGGCGGAGATATAAACGACTGCGTTGCGGAGGGAGTTGCCGGGGCCGGTTAGCACACTTTCCGGGAAGAGCGGATTCGAGGCATGCATTTTGACGCATTCGGGCTCTTTTGAAAGGTCAAGCGGCCTCGGTTTGGGAGGATTACCGGAGAGCGAAACTTTGCCGCTGACGGTGCTGCCGCCGGGAGCGGAGTAGGCCGATAGCGAAAGAGAAAAGATCGCCAAGACGAAAAGGCCGTGTCTGGCAAACATGGAATATTCCTCCCTGTGCGTAGCGAAGGATGCGAAGGGCACGGGCCCAGAGACGTGACGCCATCCTGAGCAAAGCGAGGACTCCGTGCGTCGCGGAGGTCGCTCGAACACGTATTGTCCATTGTGGCGTAGCGCCGAAAGCCGCCCCTCAGGAATTTTTTCCGGTGCCCCCTAAATATCATTGGCGTTTTCGAAGCAAATCCCTGCCAGGATGAGGTCAAGGTATCGATGAGGAATCAGAAGAAGTCTTGAGCGAGGGTGGGGCCGAGGAGGAGTTGGGCGGCGAGATGGTCGACGGAATTGGGTGTGTTGCTTAGGACAATGACGGCGCGGTGGGTGGTGAGTTCGAGAGCAAGGAAGGAACGGGAGCCCCCGGTGCCACCATTATGCCAGGCGGCTTGATAGGCTTCGGAGTCTCGGAGCATCCAGCCGAGGCCGACGCTACAGCCCCGGCGGCCGGCGCTTGCTCGAGGTTCGAACATTGAGGCAGCGAGGGGAGGAGTTGCGGCCAGGGCGGCGGAAGCGAATCGCAACATGTCTTGCATGGAGGAGAGCAAGCCGCCGGCTCCGGCAAGAGCGGCCATGGTCCAGACCGGAGTGGGACGAAGAGATTTGGTGTAAGGCTGGGCCAGAAAAGATTGCTCGGATTGCGGAAGGTTGAGATACGTGCGCGGCATCTCGAGTGGGCCTGTGACCCGCATGGAGATCAGGCGGGCGTAGTCGGTTTTTTCCTTGGAGGCCAAGATGTTGGCGAGAATGCCCGCTCCTAGATTGGAATAGTGGAACCTACCGTGCGGGAGGGATCTCCCCTTGAGGGTAACCAGGTGAACTTGAAGATCATGTTCCGTGTAGTGGGCGTAGGGGTCGGGGCCATGGCGGAGTAGATTCGTCCACCAGGTGAAGCCCGAAGGGAGTCTCGGAAGGCCTGAGGTATGAGTGGCGAGTTCTTTCAGGGTGCGATCGCCGATGCCGTCAGGAGGGAGCGGGAGGAACTTTGCGAGCGGGTCGTTGAGAGTGACTTTGCCGTGGGCGACGGCGTCAACCAGTGCAGCGGCCGTGAAGAGCTTGGTAATGGAGCCGATTTCGAAGAGGGTTTGTTCGTCGACTGCGGGGCGCGCAGGATTTCCGCTGCTGCCTGCGACGACGGTGCGGCTGCCTTGGGGATCGATGAGGCCGACAATGATACCGACAGCGAGTTTCTGCCGGAGTCGATCCTGCAAGAGATTTTGAATGGCCTCACTTGAGGGAAACTCGGCAATGCGTGCAGCGGCTGCAGGGTCAGGCATATTCGTTGCTGCTTTCACTCAACCGCCCGCACAAAGACGCCCGACTCCTTCGCTTTGCCCAGGCAAGCACCGCAATCTAAGACCTGGCTAGCTCCTTGGCAGCACGGAAGACTTTTTGCGCGTTGGGGAGAAAGGCTTCCTCGAGGGTGGGGGCGTAGGGGACAGGCGTGTCCAGGGAAGCGACGCGGACAAGCGGGCCATCGAGATCGTGAAACGCTTTTTCGAAGAGAATGGCGGAAATTTCGCCGGCGATGCCGCCGGTCTTGGTGTCTTCGTGGACGACGAGGCATTTGTTGGTTTTCTTCACGGACTTAAGGATGGTCTCCTCGTCAAGTGGCATGAGCGTGCGGAGATCGATGACTTCGGCTTCGATGCCTTCTTTGGCCAGGGCGTCGGCAGCTTCAAGCGAAACATGCATCATGGCGGCATAGGAAAGAAGGGTAAGGTGCTTTCCTTCGCGGCGGACCATGGCTTTGCCGAGCGGGACAGTGTAGTCGCCGGCGCAAATCTCTTCCTTGATGCGGCGATAGAGGAATTTGTGCTCGAAGAAAAGCACAGGATTGTTGTCGCGAATGCTGGCCTTGAGAAGGCCTTTGGCGTCATAAGGCGTGGACGGATACACGATTTTGAAGCCGGGAGTATGGAAGAAGTACATTTCGGGATTCAGGGAGTGAAACGGGCCGCCGTGGACTCCGCCGCCGGAAGGCCCGCGAACCACGATGGGCGCGGGGGCATTCCACAGATAGTGGCCCTTGGCGACGAAATTCGTCAGCTGGTTGAAGCAGCAAACGATGAAATCGATGAATTGCATCTCGGCAATGGGGCGAAGGCCGAGGTAGCTCATGCCGCAAGCGGCGCCGATGATGGCGCTTTCGCTGATGGGCGTGTCGATGACGCGCTCCCATCCAAATTTTTCAAGGAGGCCTTCACTTGTTTTGAAAGCTCCCCCGTAGACGCCTACGTCTTCACCGATGAGGACGACACGCGGGTCGGCGGCCATCTCTTCGAACATGGCTTGGCGAATCGCCTCGAGAAAGGTGATGGGGGGCATGGTCAGCGCCAACCTTTCTTGGCAGATTTCCCAGGCGCAGTTTTTTTCGCCGGCACGGGCTTCGTAGCGGATTTGCCCCGAGCCGAGGTCTCTTCCTTGCCCGTAGCGGTGGGCACATCGCCGAAGTGAATGGGAGCACCGCTGCCGGAAGAGGTGCCGCCGCGGCCGAAACCTTCGACAATCCAGGCGGGATCCACGCAAGATTTTGGCGGGAGAAGTTCGTCAATGGGCCGCTCCCATTTCGGCTGGATATTGTGGCATTCGGGGCCGGTGCAGTAGACACCCTGATCCGCGGTTTCCGGCGGCGGCATGGGCGAGTTTTCCGCGAACTCGCGCTCCTTCTCGAGGAGCGCGTGGATCCTGTCCTCAATTTCCTTTTTGCCTTTCGCATCGAGAAGCTTTTCCGCGACGAGGAATTTCTCGTGGAGGGCTATGGGATCGCGCGCTTCCCAGTAGGCCCGCTGGCCCTCGGGGACGTATTCGGCGGGATCGTGCTGGGCATGGCCACGGCGGCGGAAGGTTTTTGCCTCGATGAGGATCGGGCCGTCACCGGCGCGGGCGCGCTCGACCGCTTCTTTGGCGGTGCTGTAGACGGCAACGACATCGTTGCCATCGACGATGTAGCTCGAGATGCCGTAAGCCTTGGCGCGGTCGGCAAGATTTTCGATCGGGACCTGGCGGCGGACGGGCGTAGAGTAAGCCCATTGGTTGTTTTCGAGGATGAGAACGAACGCTGCTTTTTGCGATGCGGCAAGATTCAGCCCCTCGTGGAACACCCCCGTCGAACTGCCGCCATCGCCGATCCAGGTCATGGAGACAATTTTCTGGCCGAGGTAGCGGCCGGCCATGGCGACACCGGTCATGACCGGGATGAGATCGCCAAGCATGGATATGGGTGAGACGATATGGAGATTTTCGAGGTCGCCGAAATGGCTGGTGCCGTCCTTGCCTTTTGTGGGCGACGTGTATTTCGCCATGTGCTGCGTGAAGATATCGCGTGGCGGAACGCCTTTGACGAGCAGCGCACCAATGTTGCGGATCATCGGAGCCATCCAGTCGCGCTTTTCGAGGGCGTAGGCGGTACCGACAGAGATGGCTTCCTGGCCGAGGCTCGCGTAGAGGCCGCCGACGATCTTGTTCTGGCGAAAGAGGCGCGTCATGGTCTCTTCGACCTCGCGGTTGAGACGCATGTAGTAGTAGAGGTCGAGGTGTTGCTGGCGGGAAAGTTTTGGAGCTTTGACGCGGGTCTCAGGGGCAGGCATCGTTGGGGGTTCTCCGAAGGGACATACGGGGTTCTATGTTAAGGCTAAATTGTGGCTGACGCCTAATCAAGGCGGCCTCGTTCGTGTGGAGCAAGGTGCGGGCAAGCAGGGAGTTCACCACAGGGGAAGACCACAGAGAATGCCGCAGAGTGAAGCGATTGCCAGTTGGAACCAGGTTTGCTTCGGGAGAGAATCCGTGTTTCTAAGGGGTGCGCCATGAGATGCACGACGATTGTTGTTCTGGCTCTCGGATTTCTGCTCACGCCAGCATTTAGAGCCGCGGACAATCAGGAAAAAATCGACAGGATTTTTGCGGCATATGACAAGGCAGGCTCGCCCGGCTGCGCGGTGGGCGTGATTCAGGACGGGAACCTCGTTTATCGCAAGGGGTATGGGATGGGCAGTATCGAGCTCGGCGTGCCTTTGTCGTCACAATCTGTTTTTTACATGGGGTCGGTATCGAAGCAGTTTACGGCGGCGAGCGTGGTGCTGGCGGCGGAGCAGGGGTTTCTTTCGCTCGACGACGATGTGCGCAAGTACGTTCGAGAGCTACCGGATTACGGGCACAAGATTACCCTGCGGCAGATGCTGCACCATACCAGTGGACTGAAGGATTTCCTGACCTTGCTCGCGTTGGCGGGCCGCGATGCGGGAACGATTCATTCGGAAGGGGAGATCATCGACCTGATCGCGCGGCAGAAGAGCCTGAACAATGTTCCCGGCGAGGAGTGGATCTACAGCAATACGAACTACTACCTGCTGGGCGTGGCGGTGAAGCGCGCAACAGGGAAGACGCTGAGCGAATTTGCGACGGAGAACATTTTTGAGCCACTCGGGATGACGCACACGCGCTTCTATGACGACCACACGCTGGTCCTGCCGGGGCGAGTGGCCGCTTACGATTTGGGAAAGGAAGGGACACCGCTGGTGGATTGGTCGACCGGATATGACATCGTCGGCGCTGGCGGGTTGATGAGCACTGTGGACGACATGCTGTTGTGGGACCGGAACTTTTACGCGAACCAGCTCGGAAAAGGAACGCTCGTCAAGGAATTGCAGACGCGCGGGGTGCTGAACAACGGCAAGCAGATCAGCTATGCATTGGGGCTCGAGATCAGCGAGTATCGCGGATTGCCGACCGTGTCGCACAACGGGGCATTGTACGGGTACCGCACGGCGATTCTGCGCTTTCCCGAGCAGCGTTTCACGGTAGTCTGCCTATGTAATTTGTCGAGCGCCAATACAAATGGCCTGGCGCGCAAGATTGCCGATGTTTATCTGGAGAGAAGTCTGCTTGCTGAAGCGTCGCCGGAGCAGACGCCGAACGCGAGTGGCTTTCCGGACGCGAGCCAGTTTGCGGGAACGTACCTGGACCCGCAGAGGCACTTTGTCTACACGTTCACGGCTTCGGGCGGCAACCTCATGGCGTGGGGGGCAGTTTTGCGGCGGGTGGGACCGAATCAGTTCAAGGATCTTGGGACCGGGACGATCACGTTTGAGGGATCGGGCGGAGATATGAAGTCCACGCTGGTGATGGGCGGCGAGGCCTTTTTTGCAGGGAAGCGCGTGGAGGCGCCGCAACTCGGCGCGGCGGACCTCGGGGCTTACTCTGGGCGATATAGAAGCTCGGAGATTGAGACGACGTACGATTTGTCCGTCGACAAGGGGAACTTGATGTTGAGGATCAACTGGGATGCGCCAATGACGTTCAGGCCGGTCGCGCCCGATGAATTTGAGAGCGAAGAGCTCGGGTCGATTGTGTTTCACCGTGATGGCAAACAGGCGGTTAGCGGGATGAGTGTGTATATGGTGAATGCGCGCGATATCGGCTTTGAAAGGATGAAATGAAGGGTCAAACACCCAGGCGGAACTGTTTGCGGAGGTACTCGCCATTCCGACCGTGGCGAGGAATCCCCCTTGCTTGAAACGCCCGGAGAACTGAGACTCCTCCCTCCTCGGACGCCGTTCGGAGTGACGGATTGGGACCTTTCGCGATGCTCTAGGAAAGATAGCGCTGGAGCTGGTCGAGGCAGCCCTTCCAGCCGTGGTTGTGCGTGTCGCGCGTGGCGGCGTCTGGAAATTGGCCGTGGGAGAGGACAACCTCCGTGGCATTGCCGAGATCGAGAAAATCGAGGCTGACGAGCGTTTCCTGGCCGGGAGGGTCGGTGGCCCAGCGCCAGGTGAACACGAGCTTTTCGGGCGGCTTGATCTGCTGATACGTCCCGCTGAGTTTGTGCACGTCTCCATTCTTGTGGTGCATTTCAAGGCTGTACGTGCCCCCGACCTTGAGATTGAGGCTGGAGATCACGGTGGTGTGGTCGGTCGTCGGGTGGAACCAGAGCGCAAACTCCCGGGCGTCTGTCCAGGCGCGGAAAACGCGCTCGCGGGGTGCGGCGAATGTGCGTCTTAGCTGGAGCGCGTTTTGCGGTTGCGATTGCGGCGTGGCCATTTTGATCCCCCTGAGGAGGAATAGTTAACCATACGGTTTACTATTACAGGCCCCGCCGCACCTGTCAAGAAAAACCTAAGACGAAACAGGGCGGTCGAAGAACAAGCCCATCTATGACAAACTGCTTGCGGATGGTGTCATTCAGGCTTACGGACTCGCGGTGGAGGAGGTTCGCACGGATGGGGATTTTACTCACTTTGCCTGGATGAGCATGAAGGATCTCTCGGCGATGGATAAACTGCGGGCGGCGTTTATCGCGGACCGGGACCGCCGCAGTCAGGAAGAGCAGGAAGCAATTACCGAGCTCTTCACGAGCCTCGTGGATGCTGACGCATCGA
>Ga0187782_10002953_pt1 | contig 12631 bp, 16 predicted proteins | sample 0715_SJ02_MP15_2_FD_132454 | JGI IMG/M metagenome (GOLD analysis project Ga0187782, IMG submission 132454) | Tropical peat soil microbial communities from peatlands in Department of Meta, Colombia - 0715_SJ02_MP15_20_MG | ecosystem: Environmental > Terrestrial > Soil > Wetlands > Peat | place...
ATCGAGGGTCGGTGTTCTACTTGTGCCGACGGAGTGCGACCGATCCCGCTTACGCGCAATACCCACGCCTTCCAGTGCGCGTCTGCCGGGGTTACGAAGAGCAGGAGTCTGACCGCAACCCGACAGAGTCTCAAGGAGCGTAGGCTGCCGTCCAGCCAACGTGGCACGAAAGAGAATCATGAATGGCGCCGCAGGCGCACCCCCTCACCCGCCCTCGTACCTCGGGCACCCTCTCCCCCAAGGGGGCGAGGGCAGGAAATCAAGTTGAGGCTCCCCTCGCCCCCTTGGGGGAAAGGGTAGGAAATCAAGTTGAGGCTCCCCTCGCCCCCTTGGGGGAGAGGGTGGCGAGCGGAGCGAGCCGGGTGAGGGGGTTCGTAAGCTTTTCAAGCTCGTTTACATCAGCTGGCCTTTTTTCGGACCACCGCATCCAGGCTGAGTGGGCCGGCGCCGGCTGTGCAGAGGTAGAGGAAAATGAAGCAATAGAGCACTGCCAACTCGCCGTGATTAACGATCGGGAAGAAACCGTGAGGAGCGTGGGCATGGAAGTAGGCCACGGCCATCTCGCCGCACAGAATAAACGCCACCAGGGACGTGAAGAGTCCCAGAACAATCAGCAGCCCGCCAATCGATTCCAGGCAGCCAGCCACCCAGGGGAGTGTAAGGAGCCGGGCGGTTCCGCCTTTTCCACCCAGGCCTCCGAAAAGGCCGAGCAGTTTCTGGAATCCGTGCAGGGAGAAGGTGAATCCAGCCACGATGCGGAGCAAGGAACGCGCAAAAGGCTCGAATTTGCGAATTGCCGGCATGGGGTCCTCCGCTGTGAATTCAGGCGCGCCGCCCGGCCGCGAGCCTGTGAAGAAGAGAAGCCGTGGCCTGAAACTACTTGATGTGGCATTGGGCGAGGCCGCGCTTTTCGAGGTATTGCTGGTGGTACTCTTCCGCGCGCCAGAAGGTCGGGGCGGGGACAATCTCCGTGACGATGGGTCGTTTGAAAACCTTGGAGCGCTCGAGATTCTCTTTGGAGGCTCGAGCCAGCTCCGCCTGCTCCGGCGTGTGGTAAAAAATCACCGAGCGGTATTGCGTGCCGAAGTCGGGGCCCTGGCGGTTCAGCGTGGTGGGATCGTGGTTCTGCCAGAAGATGTTCAACAACTCGTTGTAGGAGACCTTGGAAGGCTCGAAAACGACTTGCACGGCCTCGGCGTGGCCGGTCTTGTCGGTGCATACGTCCTCGTAGGTTGGGTTTTCGAGGGTTCCTCCCATGTAGCCGACCGCCGTGGAGACCACGCCCGGCGTCTGCCGAAATGTGGCCTCGACACCCCAGAAGCACCCCGCTGCGAAACTGGCTGTTTCCATGATCAGTTCTCCTTCAGGCGATTTCAGATTTGAAATTCGAGATCTCAGAATTCGCATTGGACGGAATTTCAGATTTGAAATTCGAGATTTGAAATTTCAGATTCCGCCGGCCCCGACCGAAGAAATATTGTCTCTTGACGCCCACCAAAATGCAAGGCGCGGTCGCGCGCCGGCGAGTGGTAAGCGGACACCGCCACGCGAACTGCACACAATAGCACCGGCGCCTGCACTCGACACTGCAATGCAACACTCATGTCCGCGCTTTCACTTCAATCAACCGGCGCGCGGTAGCGCCTTCCCTTCCACGCCACGCCTCCCCCGGCGATGCCGGCGAAAGTTGAATTCAGGGAGACGCAAGAATAAAACAAGGTGGCGAGCGGCAGCGTGATAACGTATCGAGCGGGAAGACGCGAGTGGCGTATGAAAGGGTAATAGACCAGGGAAGCCAGGGTGCAAGCCAATACGGCCGCCAGGAGGGTCCCATCGTGCCAGGCGGGCACGCCCACCCACAAATCGCGCGCCAGTCGCGCCACGAGGGCGAGCCACGGGAACACCGCCAGCAGGTTGGCGAGGAACATTGCTCCCAGCGTTTTCTTCACGGAGAACCCCGACCCCTCGAAAGCGGTCCGGCTGAGCCCCTCGAACGTCTGCCCAGCACTCGTATACATTCGGGTATGCAAGAGACCGCGACTGGCCGCCAGATAAATGCGGCGCCCGTGGCGTTTGAAAAGTTCGGCCATGCGGAGGTCCTCGATCAAGACGTTTTTCAAGCGCGCGTAGCCGCCCAGGGCCTCGAGGTCTTGGCGCTTCATCAGGATGAAGGCGCCGGCGGCAAGGGCCCTGTCGCAGCGTGGATCGTTTACCCGGTGTAGGGGAAAAATCGAGGTGATGAGGAAAGAAAATGCGGGCAGTACGACTTTCTCCCAGAAAGTGCCGAGTTGCAATTCCGGAATCAGCGAGAGGAATTGCACTTCGCGTTTTAAGGCGAAGGCCATGGCCACGCGCAGAGCCGCGGGATGGAAAACCATATCGGCGTCGGTGGCCAGAATCCATTCGCCGGTGGCGGCGCTTGCCGCCAAATGCAGAGCATGCGCTTTGCCGCGCCAGTCGGCGGGCAGTTGCCGGTTGTGAAGGATTTTAAAACGGCCGCGCGCCGCAGGGTTTGCGGCCCAGGCGTCGGCTATGGCGCCGGTGCGGTCGCGAGAGTCATCGTCGACCAGAACCACATCGAACTGGGGATAATCGAGCGCCGAAAGGGAGGCGAGCGCCGCGGGAAGCGCCTCCGCCTCGTTGCGGGCTGCCACAATCACGGAGACTTTCGGCCAGGACTCGGGAGGCGGCGTCTGGTGGGCATTCAATACGGTAGTGCCACGGAAACTGCGCAAGATGCGGCCGCCCAAGACGCACCAAAGCAACGCGACGAGGACAAGTAACCACAGGGGCACCTGGCACCTGCTCACGCCCGCGGAGACTTGCTCTTATGCCGGGTGATGTAGCGCGCGGGGGCTGCGACCCTTTTTTTCTTCGCCGGCTCCGGTTCGGCCGGAGCGTCAGCGGCCTCCTCTTCAGGCTCCGCAAGATCAGGTTCGGGGGCAGAGGAGGTCTTATGCAAAACCTGATCAAACAACTCGGCGCGAGAGTTTGGCTTTTTCTTGACGGGCAACTCCGCATTACGGTAGGGGTGCTCACTATGGCAAGTCATGCATACCACCTTCACCACCTTGTTGTCCACCAGGCTTGCTACAGCGTGATTCAAGAGCAGGCGGCAGCGAGGGCAGTAATCGTCGATGGTATCGCCTAGTCGTGGAATGGGCTCGATCATGAAACATCCCTCTGAGGGTCCTCGTCGCGAGGAAACGAGATTGCGAGTGCCCATTATAGCGCGCTGCCACAAGGAATCAACCGGCAGTCACGGCCTGGTCGGGTAAAGGTGATAGAGCACCCAGTAAATAACGACTCCCGTCACGGAAACGTAGAGCCACACGGGCAGTGTCCAGCGCGCCAGGCGCTTGTGCTGCGGGAAGCGCTTGCGCCAGGCGCGGTAAAGTGTGGTCAAAGCCAGCGGCACGATGAGCGCAGCGAGCACTGTATGCGAACCGAGCAGCGCGAAGTAGACGCTTCGAATCGAGCCCTGTCCGGGGAAGTGTGTGGTGCCGTGGAAATAATGATAGGTGAGATAGCAAGCCAGGAAAAGCATCGAGGTCGCGAACGCGGAAAGCATGCACGCTCTGTGGGCCTGAACGTTTTTCCGCCGGATGAAGAAAAACCCGAGCGCCAGAAGCAGGGCGCTGGCCGCATTCAGGGCGGCGTCAACGCTGGGAAGATAGGAGATCATTTGGGAGTCGAGGGATTCTCGACCTCCTTCGACGCGAAGCCTTTCCGAAAGTGGCGCAGCATTTGCCGCCATTCTCCGGTGTAAAACGACCAAGCCAGGTTGCCGCCGAAGACTGCGGCCAAGGTCAGACTGATCAAGGTCAGCCACAGGCCGTCAATGTCGAAAATCCTGCCGCTGATGATCTCCCAGGCCACTATGGCCAGAGCGATCAGGGCGGCCAACAAACAGAATCCTGATATTAGCAGCTCCTCTAACATGAGTTGTCGGTCCTCGCTAAATCGTAAAGGAATCGCAGTTTCGCTTCTTGCAATGCTGTTCTTCGCTCCGGAAAAGGTGTTGGGGCCTTATGAGTGTGCTCAAGTCTCTGACAGTCAACGGCGGCGGTCATAGACCGGAGCTACAACGCATGGCGAGGTAAGGACGGCGCAGCGAAGTGGGCATTATGACCCAGTTTGTCTGCCGACCCACGCCCCGTTCCCGGTAACTTGAATTGACTCAACAGATTACCATTGGCTAGCAAATTGCTCTATCTGACCTGTGCGGCTCTCCGCAATACTTGGGACTCATCCCGAGAGACTTACGGGAGGTGAGAACACCATGCCGGTCGACCTCGAAGACATTATAGACCAACTGAAACTGCAAAGAGACATTTTGAAAAACGGCGGATACGGCCGCTCCGTTCGTGCTCCCCGAAAGCCTACCAAACTCTTCCGCGACTCGGTGACCTGCCTGAACTTCGACGAGGTGGTTAAGCGTCACCCCTGCAGCGAGTGCCTGCTTTGGGACTGGGTGCCGGAAAACCACCGGGACGAGGACCTCCCTTGCCACTTCATCCCTCTAAACGAGCGCGGCGAGAGCATTGCTTCGCTCGAGGATGCCGAGGACCGCGAAGAGGCTGAAGCGGCGCTCCTAAGCTGGCTGGATTCGGCCATCGCCCAGTTGCAAGCAAAGCTTAAACAATCGGGTGATCGGGAGATCGGGTGAAGACGGTCTTTGCGATTTGTGATTTCTGATTTCGTCCGCCACCGGTGCGCCTGTCGTGAGCTTTTCCGATCATCTGAACAAGTCGATCGGCAATCGCAAATCACAAATCACAAATCGCAAATCGCAAATCACAAATCCTCCGCTTCACCTGATCCCAGTCTTGTCGACCATCAAAAGCGCGAACACCAAGGGCAAGTAGACGACTGAGGCAAGAACCAATCGGCGCGCCAAGGAGTTCGACCGGTTCGTGGCAAGGCGAACGCCGTAGTGCAACAGCCCCAACCCGAGCAGCAAGGCTCCCCCCACATAAACTCGCCCCGCCTGCCCCAGAAAGGCTGGCAGTAAACTGGCGGGAATCAGTACCAGCGAATAGCCGAGAATCTGTCGCACGGTTGACCGGCCGTCGTGGTCGTTCCTGGGCAGCATTTGCAGGCCGGCGCGGGCGTAGTCTTCCCGGTACATCCAGGCAATCGCCAGCAAGTGTGGGAATTGCCAAACAAACAGCATGCCATAAAGGGCCCAGGCCGTGAGGCTCAGGCTGCCGCGCGCCGCTGCCCAGCCGATGAGGGGAGGCATGGCGCCGGGAAAGGCGCCCACCAGCGTGCAGAGCGGGGTTCGCTTTTTGAGAGGCGTGTAAACCAAAAGATAGGCGACCAGCGTGGACAAAGCGAGGAGGCTGGCCAAAGGAGTGGTGAATTCCCACAAATCCCATCCGCCCAGCACTGCCAGCAATATTCCAAACCACAGGGCCTCAGGCGGGGCGAGTCTTCCGGCGGGCAGAGGGCGATGGGCGGTCCGGCGCATGAGCTTATCGGACTGGCGCTCGAGGTATTGGTTCAGAGTTCCAGTGCCGCTGGCCACCAGTAGCGTGCCCATGAGTGTGTGGAACAAGCGCGCGAAGTCGAGGGGGCCGCGCGAGGCGAGATAGAAGCCTACCAGAGCGCTGACCAGGACCAGGAAGTTCACCTCAGGCTTGGTCATAGTCCAATAATCTGCTAAGCGCGAGTGCCCTGGCCGCGCCGAGTGGCTTGTCATCCGGTCCTGAAATACTCCTGCCATTATTATCCTTCTGTACCTCGAATCGACGTCCGAAAATCATCTCATCGTGAGCGAACAGCCCCAGTCGTTGCTTTACGCTCCACGGTTGCGACTAACTAACTTCAGAGATCCTTCGCTTCGCCCTCGAAGGTCCTGCGGAAGGGCGGGGCTTCAGCCCCGCCGCCTTGGGACCCGGTAGACTTGGGGCCTTTAGGCCCTGAAGCCGCCTCGCTTCAGGGGCTAAAGCCCTTTCTTCATCGGGCGAGTCGGGCGGCGGGGCTGAAGCCCCGCCCTTCCATCTGACTTTCATCGCTGTGGGTGGCCCGCAGGCCCATGCCCACTCGGGATGCCAGACTCTCCGCTGCTTCGCTCATATATGCACGCCGTGAGGGGCGGAAGCCATCCCTGCCTCCTTCGCACGTGGGGCGAGGAAGCGATGCGTCTGATAAGTCAAGTAAAGGCTCGCAACCAGCACCAAGGCGCCGACGGCTACATGGGCGGTGGTCATGTTCACCACCGGCGGCAGGGGCTGAGGCGCGTTGCGGTCAGCGATCTTCACCACGTACGAACCAATGCCGAGGAAAATCTGGAGCATCAGCAGCGCCCCGAGCAAGAGTGCGGGCTTGAGCAGGGCGGGCGTTTGCGAGAACTTGGTCATGATGCGCGTGACGACGTAGCTGACAAACATCGTGACCACGCCGGCGCCCACCACGTGCGGCTGAATGCCGATCCCCGAGTGGCGGTAGGCGGCCCCCAAAACCAGTTGCACCAGAATCACGCCCGTGGTGGCGGCAGTCAGCCGCCGAAGCGAAGGATGAGAAGGGTCGTCGAGCTTGGGTTCATCCCATCGCCAGTCGGCGCGGGTGAAGAAAGCCAGGCTCGCCGCGAGGCAGAAAAAGATTTGGCCGAGCGTGGCGTGGCTGGTCGAGATAGCCACGGGCAGATAAAAGAGCACCGTGATGCCGCCCAGGGCAGCTTGAGCCAGCACCGCCAGTACGGCAGCTCCTGCCACCCATTTCACCCAGCGCCGCGAATCCTTGATCCACAGCGCCACAGCCAGAAGGATGGTCAGGATGCCCACCGTTCCGGCAATCATGCGGTGGCCGTGCTCGAACATGACGCCGCCCACCATGCGCGGCATGCGAAAGCTGCCGAAAGAAGTCGGCCAATCGGGTACGGAAAGGCCCGCGTCGTTGCTGGTGACCAAGGCGCCGGCGATAATCAGAAAGAAAGTGCAGAAGGCCACGAAGATGGCGTAGCGATGTAACCACGGACTGTAGGGTTTCTTTTCCATAATGGCGCCTGAAGTGGTCCGTTGTCCGTTGTCAGCGGTCCGTTGTTCCGGGAGGATTTGCCGCGGGCGAGTGGCCGCGGACAACGGGCGGTAGATACGTTTCTCGAAGTGCGCGACTTTGAAGGTTGTTCACGCCTTCAAGCAGTGGGTTCAATCCCCATTCCTGCTCAGGGGTCCACTCCGCCGCGCCGAAAAACCGGTTCCGGGAACGATAAATGACCACAAAGATGCCCGAACACATGAAGAGGACAGGAAGCAGCAGGATAAGAATTCCACTTCTCAAGGCATGAATCGCGCCGGCTTTCGACGCCGCGGCGCTGGTGTAGCACATTGCGCAGCCCTGCGCGTAGGCCAAGGTGGAGGAGCACACCAGCACGCTGAGCGCCGCCAGCCAATTGACCACATTCCTCATGACCTTTGTTAAGCCAGCCATTGCAAACCTCAGATCGAGTAGCACCCCCAAAGAGAGCCGGTGGTGCGAACGCATTCCAATTACGAACCAAAGCCCAAATTCAAATCTACACCTAATGCGGCCTCATCGCCAGTAACCTGAAGCTGTCGGGGAATACCATAAACATCAAGAGAATGACCATGATCAAAGCGGGCATCAGAATCGCCGCCATGCTGGCCTTCTCGTACCGCAAGTGCATGAAGTAAGCGATGATCAAAGAAGCCTTGATGACCGAGAGGCCCATGAGCAGGCCAATCATGATGTTCACCTCGAAAGCCTTGTACCCTAAAAAGACTTCCACGCCCGTCAGCGCCAAAAGCCAGAACCAGACCACCATGAAAACCTTGACGCCGCCTTCAGCGTGCTTGTGCTGCGATGCTCGATCCATGAAACCTCCCTGCGTTGGAAACCCGAAAATCGAAATTCGAAAATCGAAACTCGAAAGCCGCCTCGCGTGGCGTCACCCCCGCGAAATCGGGGGTCCATTCGGCATTGGATTCCCGCTTTCGCGGGAATGACAAGTTGGCCAGTTCGTTTTTCGAGTTTCGAGTTTCGAATTTCGGTCCTTATCCCATCTTCACCGAAAGTATGTACACCAGCGGAAAGATGAACATCCAGACCAAGTCCACGAAATGCCAGTAGAGGCCGCTGACCTCGACATCCTCCGAACTCAGTTTACCTTTGGCGGTGAGGGCGGCCACCACACCCAGATAAATGACGCCACAGAAAACGTGGGTCATGTGCAGGCCGGTCAAGGTAAAGAAGGCCGCGCCGAAGAGCGGGGCTCCCCAGGGATTCTTGAACAGGCGAACGCCTTCGCCAATCAGGCCGGCCCATTCCGTAGCGTGGATGATCACGAAGATCAACCCACCCAGCATCGTAGCTGCAAGCCACTTTACGGTGCTCGCTCGGTTCCCGAGCTTTGCGGCGCGCACCGCCATGACCATAGTGACGGAACTGGTCAGCAGGATGACGGTCATCACCGTGGCCTTGACAATTCCGGGGTAGAACTCGAAGGGCGTCGGCCAGGCCGGGCTCGCCACGCGCACGTAGCTGTAGGCCATGATGAGTGCGGAGAAGGTGATGGCGTCGGAGAGGATGAAAAGCCACATGCCGAGCTTTTTCGAGCCCGTCGCAAAGGGCGCCACACCCCCTCCCCACGCCGATTCCCTGACTTGTGCTGAGTTTCCGCCCACTGCTTCGTGGCTCGCCATCCCTTCCTCCTGTTGCCTTCTGAAAAAAACGATTGCCTCAACCACAGAGACACAGAGGCACAGAGAGAGACCTTTCTTCTTCCGTTCTCGGTGCCTCTGTGTCTCTGTGGTTCGAACTCCGTTCCATAATGCCCGTTACATCCAATTCATGAGCACGAACAGCACGTAAATCCAAAGCGCGTCCATAAAGTGCCAGTAGATGGCCGTCACATCCAGCGGTGTGCGCCGCGCCTGGCCGAAGGCAATCCGGCGGGCGCGAAAAACCGCATAAGTGAGGCCCACCACGCCGCCCAACAAATGAAACCCGTGCGCGGCGGTCAAGACATAAAAGAAAGAGCTGCCGGGGTTGCTGGCCAGATAAACTCCGCGCCAGGCCAGTTCGCGCCAGGCTAAGAACTGTCCGGCGAGGAAGCCGAGGCCTAGAACCAGGGTCACCGTAAGCCAGCGGATGAATGCCTTCGCCGCGCCCGCGCGGAGCGAACGGCGGGAGAGTTCCAGGGTGGCGCTGCTCGCGATCAGCACGAACGTATTCAGCCAAAGGACGCGAGGCACGCGAACCGGAATCCAATCGAACGACATTCCTTTGCGCACCACGAGGGCGCTGGTGAAGGCGGCGAACAACATCACAATGCCGGTTAGCGCGAACCACATTCCCAGCCGATAAGTGCGTTCGGGGACTCTAAAATCCCCCCAACCTTCGCCGCCGTCAAAGTCGCCAGGCTGGAAACCGCCTCCACCGCGGCCGGAGCCTCCGATCCGCGTGGCCTGTTCGGGTTTGGTTGGCGTTAATGTTGTGGAACCCATAGAAATCACTGTCCGTGGTCAGTTGTCAGTTGTCCGTTGTCGGTCGCCAGTTACCCGCGACTAATCACGACGGGCAACGGACCACGGACTACTGACAACCGCTCTCAATGTCCTGCCGTTACGCTCTCCGGCGAATTCTGCATGATGAAGTCTTTCGCCGCGCCCGGTACGCTGAACTCATAGGGGCCGTTGAAAACCACCGGGTGTTTTCCGGCGAAGTTGTCGAAGGGCGGTGGAGAAGGAATCGTCCATTCGAGGGTGGTAGCTTCCCAGGGATTCTCCGGCGCCTTCTCGCCCTTGAACATGCTCCACAGGAGGTTGAACAGGAAAAACAATTGCGCGCCTCCGGTAATGAACGCCGCAATGGAAATGAAACGGTGCACTGAAATCAGCGGCAGCAGGAAGTTGTCGATGAACTCCGAGTAGCGTCGCGGATTCCCTTCCAGCCCCAAGTAATGCATGGGCATGAAAATCGCGTAAACGCCGACGAAGGTAAACCAAAAGTGAATCTTCCCCAGCGTCGGGTTCATCATCCTGCCGAACATCTTGGGGAACCAGAAATAAGTTCCGGCGAAAATCCCGAAGATGGCGGCCACGCCCATGATCAGGTGGAAGTGAGCAAGAACGAAATAGGTGTCGTGGAAATAGAGGTCGATGGGGGGCTGGCCGAGGAAAATGCCGCTCAGCCCGCCGGTGATGAAGACCGACACGAACCCGATGGCGAAAAGCATGGGGGTAGTGAAGCGAATCTTTCCGCCGATCAGGGTGCCGATCCAGTTAAAAGTCTTGATGGCGGAGGGAACTCCGATCGCCATGGTGAGAATCGAGAAGGCAAAGGCCGAATAAGGGCTCATGCCGCTCACGAACATGTGATGGCCCCACACGCAAAACCCCAAAATGCCGATGGCCGACATCGCATAGACCATGGCGCGATAGCCAAATATCGGCTTGCGCGCGAAGGTCGAGATGATGTGGGAAGTGACGCCCATGCCGGGAAGGATGGCGATGTAAACCTCCGGATGGCCGAAAAACCAAAAGAGGTGTTGCCAGAGCAGAGGGGAGCCGCCGGTGTGCGGAACAATCCGATCGCTGATGATCAGGCCGCCCGGGATGAAGAAACTGGTGCCGCCCACGCGGTCGAGCAGCAGCAGGACTCCGGCGGCCAGCAACACCGCGAAAGAAAGCAGTCCCAAAATGGCGGTCAGAAACCAGGCCCAGCAGGTGAGGGGAAGCTTCATCAGTGAGAGCCCGCGCGCGCGCAGATCGAGAGTGGTGGCTATGAAGTTGATGGCGCCTAGCATCGACGCGACGCAGAAAAGCGCAATCGAGACAATCCAGAGGTTTTCGCCCATGGCCATCCCCGGACCAGCCCCGCCGCCCAGCGCGCTCAAGGGCGGATAAGAGGTCCAGCCGCCAATGGGAGGGCCATCCGGAATGAAGAATGTCGCCACCAACACGATGAAAGCCGCAAAGGTGATCCAGAATGAAAGCATATTGAGCCGCGGGAAGGCCATGTCTTCAGCGCCGATCTGGATGGGCAGAAAGAAATTTCCGAAGCCGCTTTGCGGAGCGGTGGTCAGAACGAAAAAGACCATCAACGTGCCGTGCAGTGTGAGGAGCGAGAGATAGTACTCGGGAGTGATGACGCCGTGCGGGGCTCCCACCGCGGAGAGCTTATCCAGCAGCGGCACGCTGGCCTGCGGCCAGACCAGGTGAAGGCGCATCAAGATCGAGAGGGTCAGCCCGATGAAAACCGAAACGAGCGCCAGCAGGTAATACTGGATGCCAATCACTTTGTGATCGAGGCTGAAGAGATACTTGCGGATGAACCCCGCGGGCGCCGCATGCGCGTGGTGCTCAATCGCTGCAGCATGTGTTTGCGACATCAATTACCTCCTGCCTCTCTGTGCGCTCATCGCCAATCGTCGATCAGGAAAACATCCGGGCGGTTGTACCCGGCTTCGTTCGGCTTTTGCATCGCCACCCCTTGAAAGTCCGTGCGAAAGCCGGCTTCCAGCATCCTGCGATAGGCTGCGTGGCGAGCCACGTTCACGCCGGCAACGAGGCGCGAAAGGCCTCGCGTCGCGGCGTATTGCTCGCAAGCTTTGAGCAACTGGTCGAAGGCGTTATCCGCGCCCGGGCCGGGCTGCGCCGCCCCGAACTTGATATAGCACGAGCCCTGGCCGGCCTCGGTCCCTTCGCCGCAATGACAAATCCCAAAACCCGCCAGACGCCCATCGTCCCACACCAACACCGTGTCTCCGAGTTGCTGGGAAGCCACCGAGGAGATTTCCCATTCGACACTGAAGCCTTCGAGGATGGCGCCGGTCAAAGCGTTGCAAGCTGTCAGGCACTTCTCACGTTCACCCTCCTCAAGCGCCCCATAGAGCGAGGGCCGTGAATCAGCGACTGCGCTGACCGGTTTGGACATGATAGCGGTCAAGTAGCGAGGCCAGAATCCGAATTTCTGGTAAAGGGAGATATGCTTCGTACTCTGGGCAAAAGTGAATAGACCCGCATGACGGATATCCCACTTCCCAAGAAGATCCATGACCGGCCCTAGCAAGCTTTTTCCTACGCCTTTGTCCCAGAAGTCCGGCCGGACTGTGAGCGGCCCAAAAAAACCAACGCTGCCCCACCTGGCGGCAAAAACCGAGCCGATGAGCTGATCATTGAACTTGGCGGCGAAAGCGGACGACGGCCCAGCCCGCCACCGAGTCCGCACGTACTCCGCGCTAGTAGAGGACTGCGTAGGATCCGGTAAGCCGAGAAACGTGCCGAAGGCCACCCGGAACACACGATCCGCTTCCGGCAAATCGCGCTCCTCCAGCGGAGCAACAGCGATATTCAGGTTCTTTGATTTAGCCGCCTGAGCCCCGGTCATTTACTCGCCTCAATCCTTGAATGCCAATCTTCATGTTGCACTCGGCGCTTGCCTCATCCCACGCTGGGCACTGGCTCGCAATCTACTGTCTTTTTACCTCGCTCATCAGCGCCATCAAGTTGTCTTCCGAATCGCGGAAGAATGTCATCCACAAGTCATGGTCCGGCATCTTGGCGATCAGGTGCGGTTCGTCCTCAAAACGCACACCGCCCTGCTTCATCTGCGAGTGAGCCGCCTGGATATCCGGCACGGCAAAGTAGAGAATGGAAGAAGGGTG
>Ga0187782_10002954_pt1 | contig 12629 bp, 11 predicted proteins | sample 0715_SJ02_MP15_2_FD_132454 | JGI IMG/M metagenome (GOLD analysis project Ga0187782, IMG submission 132454) | Tropical peat soil microbial communities from peatlands in Department of Meta, Colombia - 0715_SJ02_MP15_20_MG | ecosystem: Environmental > Terrestrial > Soil > Wetlands > Peat | place...
ACCGCAACTCTCGCGGGCAGTCGACTTTCGTATCGCCTCCTCCCGGAAGAAAACCGCTGTCCCTTTTTCACTGTGGAAGGCGACCGGTCACAGACTTTGCAGCGGATTTCGGCACACGCACGCAGTAACATTCGCCGACGAATGCAACAGGCAATTTCTGCCGGGCTTACGGTACGAATCGTGGAGGCCCCTCATTGCGAGCCGGGATTGCTGGAGAAAATGGCGATGCTTGAGAAGAAGAAGCAAGCTCTTAAGAAGACGCCGGCGTTACTTTCCCGTTATCCTGAGGTATTTCGGAAGCTACTTGAGAGCACAGAGCTGCGCGGCCTTATCTACGCTGCCCTTCTCGAAAAAGGCAGCCAACTGGCGGGATTCCAGCTTGGCTTTCTTTGTGGTTCAAAGTTGTGGGATTACTCCAAGGCCTATGATCCGGCTTTTGCTCGCCTTTCTCCAGGAATCTTACTTCTAGTCTCCCTGCTTGACTTCGCCCGCGAGCGCGAGATCCGAGAGTACGATTTTCTCTGCGGAGACGAGCCGTACAAACAGCTTTGGAGTACCGGGTATCACGACCGTTATCGGCTCGTGGCTTGGAACCAGCGCACAAAATCGCGCGTGCGTGCGTATCTTTACAACGATGTCCGTCCGGTTGCGCGGCGCTTGATGAATCAAATTACGGGAGATAACCACTGAACAATTACAACATTAAGGTTGTCACCACCGCCGAAGGACTGCTCCGGCTTAAGAACGATTGGACTCGTCTAAGCCGCGCCGCCTCGTTTCCCAACGTTTTCGCCACTCTTGAATGGTTCCAGAGCTGGAACAGCCGTTACACCCGGGAGTACCGCAGTTATCGGAGCCCGCACGTTCTGGTGTTGAAGAAGGACGGCGTGATTTCCGGAATCTCGCCGCTCGTACGCATCACTACCTCTCATCTGGGCTTCTCGTTCCGTCGTCTCGAATTTGTCGGACACGAGTGGGATTACAACGACCTTGTGTTGGGGGACGATCCGGAGGGGCAGATTGAAGCAATCGTATATTACCTCGCTCACACAGAGTCCCAATGGGATCTTATTGAGCTTCGCAATTTGCGGGAGGCAGACGACGCAGTGGCAAGACTCGCCGAGGCAGTCGCGCGACAGCGACTGCCGCACCGTGCCTTCTTTGAAGCTGAGCGATGCCCGTTTCTTCGGCTCGATGGCCCGTGGACAGAGATGCTGGCACGCTTTTCTCCTGCCACGCGTCACGGCTTTCGCAATCGCCAAGCTCGCCTGGTGCGCATGGCAAGTGACGGATTGCGCTTGCGCATAGTCGATAACCCTCACCAGGCGCTCGGACTACTTGATCGCATGATTGCCGTTGAGGCGCAAAAGCATGTCAACGGCAAGCCGTCTTTGCCCTTTATCGGTCGCTATTCCGATGTGTTCGAATCGCTATTCGAGTCGTTGGGGCCGAAAGGATGGCTTTCCGTGGCCGTCATGGAAATCAACGATCGCCTCATTGCCTGGAACCTGTTCTTCCGGTGCGGCCGCAAGCTCTGGGGGTACCTCACTGCGTACGATCACTGCTACGCAGGGCTTTCTCCCGGAACCATGCTGCTTCCGGCAATCATTGAAGACGGCTATGCACACGGCTTCGACGAGCTTGATTTCCTAACCGGAGAGGAATCCTATAAGTTGCGTTGGATGAGCGGTTTCCATTACACCTGCCGTTTCCTGATACACAATAGGCGGGTGTCTTCGCAGCTATGCTCTTCGGTCTATTCCGCGCTTCGACCTGGTCCGCCGGTTGGCGGTCCATGGGCGCCTCGGGTTCCGCAGACGCACGCGATCTGACCGCCCTCGAAGCTCTCACACCCGTTCTCGGCATTATCCTCAAGCGTCGAAGGAGTAGCACCTTGTCTGAATATACTCCACCGGAAGTAGTACAAAACCAAGCAATATTTAACTCAATGGCGGCTGTCTCAGAATTCTCCGTGTACCGTTTATTCCCAGAGGAAAAGTTTCTCTTCGCGCGATATTACAGGCCCGGACAAAGCGTCCTTGACCTTGCTTGTGGATTGGGAAGAACTACCCTGCTGCTGCATGAAATGGGCATGGTAGTTCGCGGCATAGATCGCGCGGAACTCCTTATTCAAACTGCGAAACGCCGGCTACCATATTTGGACCTGAAAGTGGGCAGCTACGAAAGCATTGACGAACCGGACTCCACGTTTTCACATGTGCTAATCTCTTTCAACGGTATTGACTACGCATTTCCCGCAGCACAGCGGCTAACTGCCCTACACGAGTGTGCCCGCGTCCTCAAGCCCGGCGGGACGCTCATTTACTCCTCCCACAACCTTAAATCCCTGCATTGGTATTCCCCTTACTACCGGCGTCGTCTGCGGTGGAAAGTACGCAACACCCTAAAGGCGTTCAAAGAATGGGACTATGTGCTGGAAGATGGTGTTCATACGTTTTATGCTTCGTCTCGTTTTGTCGTGAGACAGACCGAGGAGGTTGGGCTCAATCTCCTGGAAATCCGGGGATTTTGCAGGTTGGAGAACGAACCCATCGATCGATATTTCTCGCCCTATATTCATTATGTATTCTCGAAACCGACGCCATAAACGCGCGCCGAAGATGCGACTTTCTGTCATAGTTCCAACATTCAATCGGTGTGAAATCTTACGAGGCACATTGCCGGCGCTTCTGGCACAAGACTTTGCGCAGGAAGAATGCGAAATCATTGTGGTTCTCGACGCGTGCACCGATGATACGCTAAAGCTGCTGCGCGACTGTGACCGGCGATTCCCAGTTCGTGCATTTGAGTCTCCTCGTCGCGGGCCATCCGCGGCGCGCAATGTCGGAATCGAAGCCGCACGCGGTGAACTTGTGCTGTTTCTGGATGACGACTTGGTCTGCCCTGCCGATCTCTTTCGCAAGCACAGCGAGGCGCATTGCGATGGAGAACCAAGCGTGGTTCACGGACCAATCTACGTCTCACCCGCAAGCGCTCCGACCATAGTTCGCCACATCGCAGAAAGGTTTTACGAACGCTATTATCGATCGCTGGATCCGCGGACGACCATGCGTTTTCCCGATGACATAGGTTCGTCGGTGCTCGTCCTCTCATCGTTGACCAACAGTTCGGTACGGCGCGACGTTTTGCTTCGCGCCAACGGGTTTGACGAAGAGATCTGTGCGGCCGAAGACTTGGAACTTGGACTGCGCCTGTGGAAGATGGGCTTGGTGTTCCGCTATTTGCCTGCCGCAACCGTCAGTGAGAATTACGTGAAGTCGTCATGGGAGTTTCTCGACCGCCAAGCGAAAGCTTTAGGAGCCGGCGAACTTAGGATTTGCCGGAAGCATCCAGAGTACCGGGCTTACTCGTCTATTGCGTCCCACTTGTCCACTATCGGTGTAGGAAAGAGATATCTCAAAAACATACTTGCACTGTTTCCCATCTCACCTGTTGCATTGCTGGCTCTTCCTTTACGGTTAGAAAAACTGTACTATTCACTCCCTGTCCTGCGAAGGGCAGCCGTTCCGTTGTTGCGTCTGTCGGAAAGGATCGTACGCATCCGCAGTGCGTCGCGTGCGGCAGGGTCGTGGCGTGCGCTGCAAAATGAGTTCGGACGCAAATTGCCGGTTCTGATGTACCACAAAGTGTGCCCGTCTAATGCCGGGCCGGCCCACGCTCTCACTGTCCCTGTGGAGAAGTTTGAGAGTCAGATTCGCTGGTTGTCGCGCAACGGATACAGCGGCATTCGCCCATCGGACTGGCTGCGCTGGCGTCGTGAAGGTGGCCGCCTGCCCAACAAACCTGTTCTTATCACGTTTGACGATGGGTACCATGAGACTGCTGAGTACGCCCTACCTATTCTTCGACGCTACGGATTCACGGCTGTTGTCTTCATTGTTACTGGACGCTTGGGAGGCACAAACACATGGGACGAAGCTCAAGGGTGCAGCACCGCTCGGCTGATGACCGGCGAGCAGATTCGGCATTGGGCGGGACAGGGAATTGAGTTTGGCGCACACAGCCGCACACATGCCGATCTCACTACGCTCTCTTCGGTTGATTGTGCTGCACAGGTGCGAGGATCTAACGATGATCTTGCAGCCGTACTGGGCAAGCCTATTTGTTCCTTTGCCTATCCCTACGGCGCATACAACGATTCGGTTCGCGATTGCGTCCGAAAAACGTTTGATCTCGCATTCACCACGGAAGAAGGCGTAAACGTATTACCTGGCGACCCACTCGCTCTTCGCCGGGCCTATGTCGGCGCCAAGGACTCTCTTTTCGCCTTTGGGATGATTGTCCGTTTGGGAGGATTGCAGAGATTGCGTGACCTTCGCGCTCGATTCGGGGTGCGGTCGCGATTGAAGCGCGCAGTGAAATTCATGCTTGGAGTCCGTAGCTTAGCAGACGCCAAAGGGTAAGAAAAGCGTCTTGATCTTTGGGCAGTTGGAGGCCGGCCAGTTATTGGAGCAGCGACAGGAATTATGAGTAAGCCGCAGTCTACCTTAAGATTGTCCCCGTGCGATCACGTGGAAACTTCAGTGTGTTCGGCCGGTATCTGGAAGCTGACGTGGAAGGAATAAAGCACTCATATTTGCGATGGAGCTACTTTTCTACCGCAAGCACAGTTGTCATGCAGCTGGTTGCCGCGGTGACGCTCACGCGCTTCCTTCTTCCGGCAGACTACGGTTTGGCTGCATTGGCCACGCTCTGCTCCGGCATGACAGGTTACTTCACGCAACTGGGGGTGAACAGAAGCATAGTCCAAAAACCAGGATTGACCAAAGACAACATTCGAGCAGCGTTCACCCTGGGAACAATGACAGGCGCAATTGGTTACGCAGCCTTGTATCTTTTGGCGCCGATCCTGGTTCGCTATTTTCGGGAGCCAAGACTTCTCCATGTAATCGATGTGTTCGGCTTGAGTCTGATCTTTCAAGCCATCGGAATGGTGGCATCGGGACTGCTTCGAAGAGAATTTCGCATGCGAGATCTCGCCCTGTGCGATCTCTTCGCCTACTTACTGTCAACCTTCGGCATTGGCCTTCCTATGGCGATATCCGGGTATGGAGTGTGGGCGCTGGTCGGGAGCAATGCATCGCAGCCCTTGATCGCGGCAATTGCCTACTTCATCGCTCGGCCTCATTCCGTTTTCCCCACCTTTCGACGGGCGCATTATGCAGGAATTGTCGGGTTTAGCACCAAAGCATCCATTACAACAACTGTAGAGGCAATCAGCGGTAACCTGGACATGATCGTCATGGGCCGGGTGATAAGCCCGGTAGGGATTGGAATCTACAACCGATGCGCTACGTTGAGCTTTCAGCCCTGCTACAACCTATCGATGGGAATCGTCAGGGTATTTCATCCAACCGCAGCCCGAGCGGCGGAAAAGGGAAGGAATGCGCCTCTTGAAACTCTAGTAGCTTACGAGCGGCTGTCGATGTCCTTAATAATTCCACTTTGCGCGATGACCGCCCTCATCGCTCCCACACTTATCCCCGCGGTGTTTGGCGCGCAATGGAAAAGCGCCGTTCCGATTTATCGGATCATGTGCCTTGTGTCGCTGCTTGACGCCTCATTCCACTTGCCGGCTATGCAGTTGGAGGTTTTCGGCCGGTTTCGTTACAAGATCATACTGCAGGCGTGTTTCGCGGTTTGCCTCGGAGTTGGGATTATTGTTTTCGGTCCGAAGGGAGGTATTATCGCAGTCGGAATCGTTTATGCTGTACTTCAAGCGGTTCGCTCGGTGGGCCTACACTTTCTCAGTGCTCAATCGCTTGGAACGGCCACCCCAATACTAATGAAAAGCTGGCTCCCTGGCGTAGTATGCGCGATTATAACCTGCGGTGTTCTTTATCCATTGCATCAATTGACGGCGAATTTTCAGGGCACAGCAGCCGGCTTAGCGAAGACAGCCGGGCTGATGCTTGTAGCTGCGGCGGTTGCGGCCTTTGTCTACAGGCAATTCTATAGGACGATAGTGTATCGGGAATTGGCGAGCCTTTTCGGCACACGGCAACACTCGGAAGCGGCCGCAGTCGCAGATTAATCGGAATAGCTATCCCTGCCATCCAATCACCGCTTCGCCCGCTTGACTTGCGGAGCTGGCGGGCTCGAGAAACGGAAGCTGGGGCAAGGGCGCGCGCCCACCGCGGTGCCGAGCCTCGAGCAGCGTCTTCACAATCCCGATCATTTGTTGGCAGCGATGATATTGTGTGTGGTGCGCCAGAATATTGTGGCGCGTTTGCTCGCCTAGCTCGAGCCTGGTTCTGCGCGGCATTTCCAGGAGCATATCTGTCAAGGCAATCATCTCGTCGAGGTTATGAGCTAACCACCAATCGCGACGATCGCGAAGCAGCATGTCGACGCCCGGGAGATAATAGTCAATGAGGGGCACACCCGAGGCCGTAGCGATAAACACCCTATCGGACGTGTAATAGTCATGGTAGGCAAGCGGTATTCCTCCTGCTACTACCTCTGCTTTACGGTAGACATCTTGCTGTAAACGGTGCGGAATCGCGCCGCCCCACGATAGGTTGCCCTCCCATCCCTTCCCAAACAATCCAAAACGGGCTCCATAGCGTTTCGTAAAGGCATTGGCAAACTCCACGCGCCGTTTTCCGCACCAATAGAAGTGGCTGAGTGGATTGTGCGCGCGCATTTTGCTTCCTACAAAGCACACGTCGAAGTCCGTTCGGGCGGAGGGGTCAACGCGGGAATTCGCAAACCGCACTTGGCAACATCCATTCGGCATCAACACAAGATTTCTGGAGCCAAACCGCAGCAATTGCTGGGCGATGTGACCCATTCCTGTTAAAAAAGTCAGATCCGAAGCTGAACTTGCCACACAGAACGAGCGCGGTACGGTATGGACCCAGCGGCCGAATGCATCGCCGAGGCTGGTGAAGAATAACGGGCGACAGGGCAAAGCCCGGATACGGGAAATGCCGCTTAAAGGGTTCGGCATATTTGTGTGGAAGAATTGAAGGAAAATAGCATCCGTTTCTAAATCTTGTGCAATCTCATAGACTTTCTCCCAGAGCCCATCCCAACCGAAATTCGACGCCACCCCAAGATAACCGACTGGAATATGTGCTTCCAACTCCCCGTCCCGGACCATTCGCTCGAACCCATCGAAGTACCCGGGCTGATCGAGTGCTGGATCAGCGGCTTGATAGAGCACAAGTAGTCGCATAGATTTCAATATTTACAATCCTATCGTGCCTGTCGTCTAAATAGCCAGAAAAAAAGGCGGTGCGCAAGCCGGTTAGTTCGAATGCTGGTCACCGATTAGTTGACCCGCGGCGATAACTTTCTGTTGCCAATATGTTTTTTCATCGTTCTCGGCCTGGAGGTTGAGGCGCCCATTAGTAATGCAAGGATCTGTAAAATCGCTGCTTCCCAATGCTATTCCCGGATAGGTCGCGGCGAGCGGATTGACATATTGATCGACGATAAGCGGGGCTCCTCCCGTGCCCTCGCCGACAAAGCCTCCAATCGATGATGAAATAGAGTTATTAAAGAAATTGTTTGGGCCGGTGTTGTAGTAGTCGAAAATGGCAACTGCATCCGCATCTTCGGTCGCATACCAACCAGAGGAATCGTCGTATCCGCACGAGACCAATCGGTTGCCACTCGCCGATATATCGTGGCCGTTCGCTATTGATACGCCACCCCCCGGAGTGTGAAGGATGTCATTGGACTCGATCTGGACGAATGCAGATATCGCATTCACGGCATTTCCATCCGTAATGACGCCGCCGCCGTCATAGTGGCCAGTCGCCGGAGACGAATATCCCTCCATGTAGTTGTCGTGAATTAGGATCGGGTTCGTTTGTGTTCCTTGACTGCCGTATATGTTAATTACATCCTCCGTCGAGCTTTGCCCGATCACTTGGTACACTTCGTTCCATGCGATTTCGGCGCCAGGGGCCTCGATATTATTCAGAATGATAAAGTGTCCAAGTTCCGGACGAACCGCAAGCAGCCCTCCCTTCCCATCGCTCGCCCGATCTTCCAGATTGCTGCCGTAGTTATTTACGATCTTGATCGTCGACGGGCTCGAGCTGGCTGCGTAAACTCCGAAGCTGACTCCGTACATCGAGCAATTCCGCACAATCAGGGAAGCGATATTGTTGGCCGAAACGAAGGCGCCACGCTGCATACCCGCGACGCCCGGATCGATCGCCGTTCCGGTCACGTTTTCTACGGTAACATTGGCGCCGGTTTGCACACCGCTTAATGCGATGAGCGGTCCGCGGCTGGTAATAACGGAATCTCGTATCGTGACCGGTTGGTCGGTTTGAATTGCGACGGCGGGTGTTTGCGGATCGTCGCTGGTCCAGTTTCCGGAATAGATTCCTCCACTCGTTATCTGGATTGGACCCGTTGGCTCTTGCGTAGCCACGGTGACGCTTGCGGTTGCATAAGACGCGCCGCATAACGCGGAAACTACGGTTGCGCCGGCTTGGGCAGCTTGAAACTGCCCGTTCCCAAGGTCCTCGAGCACAGAAGGGGTGCTGGTGTTCCAGGTGCAAGGATCGCTGGATTGAGTGCCGCCGATGGAGAACTGAAGACTGTCACCGATCTGAATGCTGGCGATGGAGGGCTGCAATGAGCTGGATGAGATTGCCTGCTGAAAAGCGGTGGGTGCAATGTGCGCAGATGCTCCGCATCCTTCTAAACTAATGAGGAGAGGCAATGCCGCGAACATGACCGCTAAGCATTTGTCGCCCGGAGCAGATTGGTGGATCGAACGTCGATAAGGAAAGCCGGGCCGGCCCATGCGCGGCGCCTCCAAGGTGTGCCGGGGCCGCTCTGCATGATTCAGCTAGAGTAGTAACTTGATTTGCGTGAGGAGGCTCCGGTCACGCAAGTCTCATCGGCAGAAGGCGAAAAAGTCTTAGTCCCAGCGCGTAAGCAGGCTTAAGAATGCCGTATGCAGCCCATTAAAGGGCGTGGATTGCCCGGGCATGAGTGAGGCGCTGTTTTCCATCGACTTCGAGCCACTGATGATAGAGCCGCGCCGGCTGGGATGCCCTGTAGCGGGAAAGTACCAACGAATGCCGAATCTCCACGACGCAGAGGGGACCAAAGTTCGCGACTTGTGTATCCGCCAAAGCATCGCCGCTTTGTTAGTCGCGACCAAGAGAAAATAGAAGCTGCTTAAAACCGCTTCCGGCTTGCCGAAGCCTTTTCTCTCAGGCGACAAACCGCTTGATTTATTGCGGCGAACACGGCACGGCTGAGGCCGCACCCTTTCAAAACCGGGTTAAGAAGCAGCTTTGAGCACCTCGACATCGTTCAGATCCGTTTCGACCGAAAAGCATTGCCCCGCCCCCGAAAGCGCAATGACCACGGTGCATCTGCGGCGAAGCTGCAAGACAACACCTTGTGCGCCTTCAAAGATCCCTCGACATATACGGACAACGGTTCCAGTGCGAATTTCGGGATGAGGCCTTAGCACATACCCGTTTGCCAGTCCTTGGCGAATCCTCTCGATCTCCACCTGATCGACCTTATCGTTTCTTGTTGCACCAAGCACTTTAAGAACGCCAGGAGTGGTAATAGCAGACAGTCTGTCTTGCGTATCGAGACGAACGAACACGTATCCAGGGAAAAGAGGCCGTTGCAGTGTAACCAGTCGATCACTCCAGCGAGATCGTTCCGCATAGAGGGGCAAGTAGTTTTCAAGTGAGCGCACAGTGAGTTGACGTGCGACTTGTTTTTCGTGATTTGCAACCACGTGCAAGACAGACCAAGGCTCATTGCGCATCGCGTTCTCCCAGGGAGGGTGAAATAACCTTTGAGTCGCCGATTTTGTGCACATATGCAGTGAACGCTACATCTTCTTTCGGCAGCTTGACCAAAGAGTCTAGCTCGGAACCTGGAGCCATCCGCCAAAACGTGCGACTCGATGCGATAAAGCCAGCCGACCGTCAGACCAATCATTCTTTTTGGGACCAGGCATTTATTCTGTGACCGTCGTCACGTGGTCAGACGCCTGTAAGACGAAATAGCCTGCGATGAGCTTGACGTGGCAAGCAAAGAGACAGTTGTCATGCTCTAGACCACGCAATGAGATGTCGACCAAAGTCGCGGAGATTAATTTAGATCGCCGTCTTTCATCCGATTCCGAGACGTATAATTGCTCGCGGAAATTTCGTCTATTGTCAAAGATGACACCAGGAGCTGCAACTATGGGTCGTATGTCATCAATTCTGTGGAAAGTATCTCCGGGCGTACACGATGCCCTGATCAAAGCGCTCACCAGTCCGGTAGCGCGATCGCTGAGTGGAACCCGAAATCGCCACGCAGTGCAGAATGCAATGCAAAAGGGGCGACGATTCATCATCGATGTAAGAGGGAAAATGGGGTTCGGCGCCAGCCTGACCAGCACTGTAATTCTGCACCATTATTTCCGGGCCGTGCCCGCATTTGCGGGAGTCACGGTCACCAACCCACTGTACGCGGATCTTCGCGGCCACTCAGACTTGCTATCCTCATACTTCGATCGACTTAATCACGGTGTGGATGAACAGAGCTGCAGAGTGCCGTTTCGTTTCAGTCAAGACGTCGCACTCGCCCCGCTTGATGGGGGCCTTTCATTGAGAGAAGCCAATCGGCTCTTCTTTAGGCACTACAGGATTAGACCGTGCTTTCAAGAGGAAGCAAATGCGTCCATCGATGGGTGCATTGCGCGCAAGATCGGGGTCCACTTTCGCGGCAGTGACAAACGTCTTGAGGCCGAGCGCGTGGATTGGCTGGATATAACTTCTCTCATCGAGAGCTGCATGGAGGCTTATCACTCGGACGAGCTGTTCGTGGCCAGCGACGAGTTAGGCTTTATCGACTATCTACGGCGGCGATACGGTAAGCGGCGAGTGAGCGCACTGGAATGCAAATATCTTTCGAATGGTGTGAACGGGGCTCACCTTCTCTCCGGCGACGGATTTGAAAAGGGCCGCGAAGCGCTACTGACTATTATGTTACTTGGGATGTGTAAGGTATGCATTCGTGGCGCCTCGCACCTGAGCGCTTGGGCTAAGATATTCAATCCCGACCTTAGTGTCAGAGTTTACGGGGATTTCTCCGCTCAAAAAAGTTTCCCGGAACGCGAGTTCGCCAAATTGTAGCTGCGCAGCTGGCTTTGAAGGGATATGGCTCTAGCGGAGCCGAGAGGGCAATCCAGGCGGTCACCCATATGTCTTGGGCCATCCGGCCTTACCAAAGTCACGTCAGCTCCCTCAACAAACGGCGCTTATTGCCGATGAATTGACAGGATAGGTAGGAGCTGACGAATGTCGACTTTAACAGACACGGTTCCACGCGATTCTGGATTTGCGGAGGATGGTCGTTCCTATAAACGGGAGGTCTGCCCTGCCGCCGATCTATCCTCTGCCGAAAAAAACCCGGCCGCTCCGATTTTAGGATTAGCGCGAGGTGTATTCGTTTGTAGTCTATTCTGGTTAGCCGTCATCGTCATTGTTCGCGAGTTCTGCAGATGATTTGGCCAGTCTGGACGGCGAGATGAACTGAGATGCGAAGCGAAGCCTAGAGCCTCGCCACTCCTCTTGCATCTTCCGGCCGGAAGCTCGAATCTAGTGGGTGGTGGAAAGCGGCGCACACTTAGGTGATCTTCGCGTGCTCGATGGCGGCCTCGCCACTGAGCTGGAGCATCGAGGCGCGAACATCGATGGTCCCCTCTGGTCCGCCCATGTCCTTGAGGACGAGCCGGAAAAAGTCGCCGAAGTGCACCGCGCCTACATCGAAGCCGGAGCGCAGTGCATTACGACCTGCAGCTACCAGGTTTCGCGCATGGGCTACGCCGAAGTCGGCCTCGCGCCAGAGCGCGGCGACCTGGCGCTGCTGGCTTCCGTGCGCTTGGCCCGCTCCGTTGCCGCTGAATTCCCTCGTCGCTACATCCTCGTCGCCGGCTCCCTCGGACCCTATGGCGCCGCCCTGCACAACGGCGCCGAATACCACGGCAACTACGATTGCTCCTATTCCGATCTCGTCCGCTTCCACCGCGAGCGAATCGAAATTTTCGCTCGCGCGGCCGGACCTGAACGGCCCGATCTCCTGGCCCCTGATCTTCTCGCCTTCGAGACCTTCCCTTCACTCGATGAAGCTCGCGCCGTAGGCGAAGCTTTGGCTCCTTGGCCCGAATTGCGCGTATGGTTCAGCTTCTCCTGCCGCGATGAATCGCATGTTTCGCACGGCGAGCGCGTCGCCGATTGCGCCGCTCTCGTCGCCGCCTTTCCGCAGACTGTCGCCATTGGCGTGAACTGCGTCCCGCCCAAATGGATTCCCGCGCTGATTGCCGAATTGCGCAGTGCCTCGGACAAACCCATCATTGTCTATCCCAACTCCGGCGAAGGCTGGGACGCCGACCGCCGTTGCTGGACCGGCGTCACCGACCCCGCCGACTTCGGCGCCGGAGCTGCGGAGTGGTTCAAGTCCGGAGCTGCGATCATAGGCGGTTGCTGCCGCACCCGTCCGGAGCACATTCGCTCTGTGGCGCAAGCGGCGGTCCACTAATCTGCCTGTACTGCCTTAGCCGCCGGGCTGTACCGGGTTTCGCCAAGGATGCGATAGAGATAAGCGGCGCGTTCGGGCAAGTC
>Ga0187782_10002955_pt1 | contig 12628 bp, 13 predicted proteins | sample 0715_SJ02_MP15_2_FD_132454 | JGI IMG/M metagenome (GOLD analysis project Ga0187782, IMG submission 132454) | Tropical peat soil microbial communities from peatlands in Department of Meta, Colombia - 0715_SJ02_MP15_20_MG | ecosystem: Environmental > Terrestrial > Soil > Wetlands > Peat | place...
CATTCCAACGCAAGACCGCGGATACGCCTGAGCAAGGCTAGACCCTCAAGACTAGGTTGATCATGTCTCCTCTCGAAAAGCCCATAGCGTGAAAGAACTGCAATAGGTCCCAATCGTTCCAGTTGACGAGGGTGTAAATCGTATCCACGCCGTATTTCTTGAGGTTCTGAACGCACATGCCGGCCAGCTCCTTTGCAACGCCCCTGTTCTGATAGTCAGGGTCTATGCCTATGGTGTCGATCCATCCGATGTTGTTCGGCACCTTGAACTCCCACCCGCTTATCTCTCCCAGGATAAAGCCAATGACCTTACCATCTATCTCAGCCACCAGAGAGGTATCATGAGGCCTCGCCTCAGCCTGGCTGACGATCTTGGTGACCCAGTAGTCCCGTCTGGATTCTCCCAGGACTTTGGTATCTATCTCCACAATGTAGTCCAGGTCTGCATTCTCCATCACTCTGATGAGCAGCTTATCTTGAAAGTTACTCATACGCACCTCCCCCAGCCATGAGGCACCTGATTTGTGAATTAATTAACATAATAAGGGATTGTACCTCATGGAAGACGGTTAAGCAAGTCTTTTTGCCCGGACCGGGAGTCAACGTTCTTTATGTGAAGGAACAGTCCGAAAGATAGTAGACGTGTTCACATCGCATGACGAAAAGCAAGGTCCGCCGTCTTAAGCCGTAGTAATATTATCCACTTCAGAATCGAGTAGTGCTACAATCATGGCGGGGTGTCGTCACCTTAGAAATTGCGGCGTGCTCGACACCCCAAAGCGTTTCTTGTGAAGCTCCCCGCCCAAAAGCGCGGGGCTTCCCGGAAAAGAACAAAACCCAATTCATGGCGCTCCTCGACCCCGTGCACAGGGCGGGGCTTGCGAAAGCGCTCCCGGTCAGGGAGGATAGGAGAGTGGGCGAGACGCTGAAAGGAAAAGTGGCAGTAGTGACCGGGTCCGGGCAGGGCATAGGAAGGGCCATTGCCATAGGCATGGCCCTGGAGGGCGCGAAAGTGCTGACCAATAACCGCAAGGCCGGCTCCACGGGAAACGCACTTCTCAGCGACGCCATGCTGGAAGCCCTGGGCCAGGAGAAGAAGGCGTGGTTTCTGAAGGAAACGGGAGAAATCAGTGGTGATGCCGAAACAACCGAAGCTGCCATAAGGCAAGCCGGCGGAGAGGCCACCCACTTCTTCGGTGATATCTCCGATTTCCAAACCGCGGCCAAACTGATTGATCTTGCCGTCGAGACCTATGGAAGTGTCGATATCCTCGTCAACGTGGCCGGAACATTCGGCTTCGACAATATCTGGGAAATCTCCGAGGAAACGTGGGATAGAGTTACAAATACCAAGCCGAAAGGGTATTTCAACACCATGCGCCACGCTATTCCCCACATGTTGAGAAAGCAATGGGGCCGCATCATCAATTGTACGTCGAGGGCCTTCAACGGGGATATCATCAAACACGCCGAATACTGCGCCGCGAACGCAGGGGTGGTGGGCCTCACAAAAGCTGCAGCAAAGGAGCTCTACCGCTTTGGGATTACGTGCAACGCCTTCTCGCCGTGGGCGAGGACAAGGGCTTCCTACGGCCTCGACACGTATGACCTGGCCCTCAGAAAGGACGAGAGCGTATGGATAGAGAAAAAGCCAACCCTATCCGCCGAGGCGACGCCCCGGCCGGAGCGCATCGTCCCGTTTCTCATCTATCTCTGCACGGATGCGGCAGCAAAGGTAAGCGCCTCCGTCTTCAACCTCGCGGGGAACGAGATAGCCCTCTACTCCGAGCCCGTGATCGAGAAGAGCCTCTTCAAGGTGGGTGAGCCATGGACACTCGAAGAATTGATGAAGGAGGCGCCCAGGTCCCTCCTCGCAGGGTACAGGAGCCCTGCGGATATCGAGTAGCTCTAGCTGCCAGGTTCGCATCTGAAGCGCGATGGACAGGCAGCCGCAACGCCCTTGATGGGGAAGATCCCCAAGTCCCGGCCACGCCGATACAAGGGGCCGGGGATCGAGGGTCATCCCTTTCGCTCCGGGATTAGTTGGAAGAGAGGGGGTAGACTATAAGCCGGGTTCTGTGATCGGAAGATCTGCGGTCATTTCTCTGAGGGCTTCGCCCTGTGGGCGAGCCTCTTGCGGCCTACCCGGGTTAAAGGACGGGCCGTCCTCACCGCCTGTCGCGGTCCCCTCTTTGGCCTTGCATCGGATGGGGTTTGCCAAGCCACCCGGTCGCCCGGATGCTGGTGGGCTCTTACCCCGCCATTTCACCCTTGCCTCCCCAGAAAGACGGGAAAGCGGTGTCTTTTCTGTTGCACTTTCCTTGGGATTGCTCCCAGTCCCCATTAAGGACCATCCTGCCCTGCGATGCCCGGACTTTCCTCAGGACATCCGTCCCGCGACCGCACGTCTACCCCCATTCCTGAAGCCGCATTCTTTGCGAGCTTATCTGCAATCCTGTTTCCCTCTCTCGGAATGTATTTCACCGAGGCATGACCGAGGGCGCGCATCAATCGCCGCGCCTCTTCCAGGTATGGCTTAAGGCGCTCGTTTTTCACTCGATACTTGCCGAGGACCTGACTTGCCACAAGGAGAGAATCGGTATAGACACTCACCGCATCGACCCGTGCGTTCCCGGCTCTCCTGAGCGCCCTCACAAGGGCCTCGTACTCGGCCATGTTGTTCGTCATCTCGCCGAGATAGACAGCTTCCCTCCATACCTCTTCTCCATGCTCGTCAAAGGCGACCATGCCGGCCCCAGACCTGCCGGGATTGCCGAGAGAGGCTCCATCAATATAGATATGGTATTCCCTCATTCCTCTTCCAGGTAGAAGAAGATCCTGTTGCAGCTCGGACACGTAATAAGTCTGCTATTCTTCATTACCTCTATGTAGAGCTGGGGCGGGATGTTCATGAAGCAGCCGAGGCACGTGCCGTTCTTCACGTTCACGACGGCCAGGCCGCCCCGCTTTTCGATCAGCATATTGTACCTCGCTTTAAGATCCGCTTTGACGCTGGCGAGAAGTCTCTCCCGCTCTTCGCGCAACGTCCGTACCGCGCCGTCGACGGTCTTTATCTCCTTTTCCAGCTCCTTGACCCCCTCCGCCACTTCTTTCTCCCGTTTGGTCGACTCCTTGAGGCCACTTTGATAATCTTTCTTCAGGTCCTCGATCCTCTCCAAAAGCAGGATAATCTCTTCCTCTGTCTTGTCGTTGGCCGCCCGCGCAGCCTCGATCTCCTTCAGCATCGCCTGATACTCTTTGTTTGTCTTCACCTCGGCGAGCTTCGTCTCCGTCTTCTTGATCTGCGCCTTCTCCTGCTCCAACTCCTGCTCCTTGCCCCGCCTCTCTTTCTCCAGCTCGTCGATGATCTCTTTCTGCGTCGAGAGCTTCTCTTTTTTCTCCCTGACTTCCTTCTCCATCTCCTCAATTTTCTGAGGAGCCACTGCCCTTTTCTTCTCGTTCTCGATGATTCTCGTATCTATTTTCTGCACCTCACAGAGGGTTTCCAATTCTTCGATCAATGTGATCCCTCCTTCAAATTTAAAGGGGGTGGCATCTGGTGCTCACCCCCTTTGTTCGTCCTATATACTCGCGCGTCCTATCATTCGCGGTTCTCTCATTGGGCCCACCTGGCCTCGAACCAGGGGCCTACCGGTTATGAGCCGGTGGCTCTACCAACTGAGCTATGGGCCCGCGTGTAGGCCATAGGTTAACCGATACGGGAATCTTTGTCAAGCCTCGATTGGACGCCGCTCGTTGACCATCGAGGCTGCGGCCCCCTTTATATAAATAAGGAAGGCTCCTCCCTCTTCATTTCGCCTTCCAGGGCATCCAAGAAAGAAGACTCTAAGGCGAGGCGGCGAGAGGGTCCGATACCCGTCCACAAAGGAGTCCCTATTTTTTGTCCTTGATTAAGCGATTTTCTCTGATACAATAATGACCGGACTTAAGGCTACCGATGCTCAAGATTCTCATAGCTCTGAAAAATGCCCCTGAGCAAATCCTCCATGCCCTCGAGGGCCACGAGGTGGAACAGGCGGACGGCAGGGAGACCCTCCTGGGTCTCGTGAAGCACGGCAATTATCATCTCATCCTCGCGGAGGACATCGCCGATCTGCTTCCCGACATCAAAGCGGCTGACCCCAGGGCAGAGGTGGTGATCGTGGGGCCCAAAGGAGACGACGGGGTCGAGGCGATCAAGAATGGGGCCTTCGCGTTCCTCAGCACGCCTATCGATGTCGAGAGGTTCGTCGGCATCGTCGGCGATGTCAATGAGATGTGCGCGGTCCGGAGCGAGATGGCGGTCCTCGAAGAGCAGCTCGACCAGAAGTACACGTTCGCCGGCATAGTGGGCAGAAACCCGAAGGTGCTCGACATCATCTCCTTTATCAAGCGCATTGCGCCCTACTACAAGACCGTTACCATAACGGGCGAAACGGGGACCGGCAAGGAGGTGGTCGCCCGGGCCCTTCATTCGCTGAGCAGCAACGCGTCAGACCCCTTTGTCACGTCGAACTGCGCCGGCTACGTGGAGACCCTCATCGAATCGGAGCTCTTCGGCCACCAGAAGGGGTCCTTCACCGGGGCCATCGGCGATAAGATGGGCCTCTTCGAGGCAGCGAGGGAAGGGACCCTCTTCCTCGATGAAATCGGCGACCTCCCTCTGTCCTTTCAGCCGCATATGCTGCGCGTTCTCCAGAATGGCGAGTTCCGCCCTGTGGGAAGCCACCGCACCCTCCAGGCAAAGTGCAGGATCATCGCTGCCACGAGCAAGGACCTGAGCGAAGAGGTCCTGAACGGCAGGTTTAGGGAGGACCTCTTCTACAGGGTTACCCCCCTCGTCATCAGCATTCCCCCCCTGCGGGAGAGAAAGGATGATATCCCCCTCCTCTCGAGGTTCATGCTCAAGCGGTACAACGAGCAGACAAAAAAAGCCGTGCGGGGCATTTCCAGGCCCGCCCAGGACACGCTCCTCTCCCACAATTGGCCTGGCAACGTGCGCGAGCTGGAGAACGTCATCAACCAGGCAGTGATCCTCACCTCCGAATCCTTCGTGGGGCCGAGCCATCTCCCCGCCTACCTGAGGGGGCAAAAGCCGAGGCAGGCCCAGGACGACAGCACCCTCGACAAGGTCGTGAAGCGGCACATCGAGGCAGTGCTCCAGGAATGCCAGGGCAACAGGAGCCGGGCCTCAAAGAAGCTCGGCATCAGCAGGAGGGCGCTCTTACGGAAAATAGAGAAGTACTCGGTCAAACCGTGACACTTGATAGTCAAAAATGTCACACCGCCGGATTGCCTTGCTATTCGGCGGTTTTTCTTTTTTTGCCGTCGTTTTGCCCCGCGAGGCCGGCTAAAAGCGCCCATCCCCGCGAGGGCTTCAGGCGTGCTCACGGCGCATTGCCCGCACTGGCGGCTCTTTTCCGCGCACCCCAAGGCTTTGGCACTGATATTGCTTTATCGGGGGGTGCAACCAGGAGGCAGCGCGGATGGCCCGAAAAGACAACAGGGAAAAGACAACGGTCGATGCAATGGAAGTTACACGGAATCATATCGCCTGTGGAGGAGGCATTTTTCCCCTGACCGGTCTTTTTTCCCGCAGGGTCTTCAGGGAACCCGGCCCCCGGTGCTACAATTCTCTCTTTAAGGAGGCAGTTATGAGGAAAGTCAGTAGGGGCAGTGCGGGTTTCACTCTTATCGAGCTTTTGATCGTCGTGGCAATTATCGGTATCCTCGCGGCCATCGCCATCCCGGCGTACACGGGATATACGACGCGGGCAAAGGTAGCGGGCGTGGTGAACGCCATCGGCGCCATGAAGACCGCCGAGGCAGCGTACTACCAGACGAACGGCGCGTGGCCCGCCGAGTGCACAGGCCAGGCTGCTTGCCAGGCTGCTATGGGTGTGACAGTTCCTACGCAGTACATGGCCGCGGCAAACGGGATAATAGTCAATAGCGATGGGGCCGGAACTATACAGGCGACGATCGCCAACACAAACAGCGACGCGGATAACGGGACCATTACCCTCACCCCGAGCGCGGCGAATGGCAATATACCGGCAGGCACTACCTGGACGTGGGGCGGCAACGCACCGGCCAGCTACATACCGCAGAACCAGCCAGCAGCAGCTGGAGGCTAAGACTCAACACTCTTGTGAGGTATGAAGGGGGCCTTCGAGCCCCCTTCATATTGCGAGGAAAAAGCCGCGAAAGATCGCCGCGAGAAACATTATGAGTGAGATACTTTTCCTAGAGATACCCTCCTTCATCCTTGGCGCCATCGTAGGAAGCTTTCTCAATGTCTGCATCTTCCGCATACCGAGAGACAAATCCATCGTCCGGCCGGGCTCGAGCTGCCCCGCATGCGGCGCAGCGATCAGGTTCTACGACAACATCCCTTTGATAAGCTACCTTGTCCTGCGAGGCAGATGCAGGCGATGCGGGGAGCCCATATCTCTCCGCTATCCGGCAGTCGAGCTTCTCACTGCCCTCCTCTTTGCGGGGATCCTGTGGAGATTCGGCCTGTCCGTGGAGGCTGGGGCAGGGCTCGTACTTGCGTCCATCCTCATCGTCATATCCTTCATAGACCTCGAATTCCAGCTCATCCCCGATGTCTTCAGCTTAGGGGGGCTTATTCTCGGAGTGCTCCTCTCCCTGGTGAGGACCCCGCCTTTTTTCTCGCAGGAACTCCTGGTTCCTTTCGGCTCCCTGCCGGCTCTTGTCCAGTCCCTCCTCGGCGTGCTCCTGGGCGGCGGCATCCTCTACGCCATTGCGCGGCTCTATGAGGCAATAAGGAGAGCCCAAGGCATGGGCGCCGGCGACATAAAGCTCCTTGCCATGATAGGCGCGTTCTGCGGCATTACCGGGGTCGTCTTCTCCCTCGTCTGCGGATCGATCGTCGGCGTCATCGTCGGCATACCTTTGATGCTCGTCAGGCGACAGGGCACGAGATACGCGGTCCCCTTCGGACCCTTTCTCTCCTTGGGGGCGCTTCTCTACGCCTTCGCAGGCGACTGGGTGATCCAAGGGGTGCTGCCGTACGCGCAGAGGTTAGGAAAATGAGGCAACTGCCGATAAAGGGTGAAGGAGGACATAGCAGCGTGGTGAGATTTCCGAGGGATAGGGTAGGGCACAGGCACATCGTGCCGTTCCCCCCGGCGTCGGGCCCGGTCGGCATGGCTGTGCCGGAATGGCAGTGGCCTCCCTGCGCATGGGGGAAAATTATTCCCATCAGGGCCACGGCCCCCTTCCATAACGCAAGGCCGGAAAAGGGCGATGGGGAAGGTGACGTGGCATGATGACTGAGGGCCTAAGAAGCAGCGCAGTCTATGAGGAAAGGCGGAGAGAGGCGGGCCCGGTCAAAGGCTTTCCCCGCGTTCTGCGGCAGCAGAGGAATGGGAAAAGAATTCCGGAAGATTCATCTTGCTTTCCCTTTTGCGAATATGATAAGAGGTATCAGCGATGGTACCCGCGTGATTATTGGCGATCCGGAATGATAGAGTTTAGGAAGCTGATTCAGTCGAGTACCTATCTGAATCCCCTTGAAGCGTTCGAGCCCCGCGAAGGCAAGGTGGAGATTCGCTGGGACCCCCTCACCAGTCTCACGGCGAGGGTAGTCCACTTTCCTACGCGGAGGCCAGGCCGACCCGACCTCACCCAGGCGATCTCCTCTTCCGTCGCGTCGAAATGTCCCTTCTGCCACGAGAACCTCGATCTCATGACCGCCCGCCTGGACAAGGCCCTTTTCGGCTGCGAGCGGCTCACGCGGGGGGATGTGACCGTGATCCCCAATCTCATCTCCTTCGACAAGTACTCGCTGGTGGCAATCATTTCCAAGGAGCACTATCTGACCATACAAGGCCTCGCCGAAAAGGGGTCCATGGTGAGGGGCGTTGAAGCCCTCCTCGATGCATTCAGCTGCATCAGGGAGAAAGATGGAGACGCGCGCTTCTTCTCGATCAACTGCAACTACATGCCCGCATCCGGCGGGAGCCTCGTCCATCCCCACGTGCAGGGCATCGCGGGGGAATGGCCGACCAATTACCAGAGGATCATGATCGAAAAGAGCTCGGAGTTTTTCCGGGCCCACGAATCGACCTTCTGGGACGCCCTCATGGAGAAGGAACGTACCCTCTCGGAGAGGTTGATAGACGGCGAGGGCAGGATTTTCTGGTTCGCGCCCTTTGCGCCGAAAGGGAATATCGACGTGGCATGGCTTTTTTCCACATCTTCGCTGTTCTCGGTGGCCGCGGAGGAATGGGCCGAGTTCAATCTGGGCCTGGCAAAGGTGCTCTCCTACCTGGATGACGAGCACATCGCGGGGTTCAACCTCTCTCTCTTCTCCTCCGAAGAAGGGGAAGCCTATTTCAGGGCGAACGGAAGGATCGTGGCGAGGAGGTTCCTGCCCCCCACCAACGCAGCCGATGTCAATTACCTGGAGAAAATCCACATGGAGCACGTCTGCCTGGTCCCGCCTGAGGAGGTAGCGCGCCAATTGAAGGAGCGATGGTGAACAGATTACTGGATAGCTTAAGGTTGACGAAGGAAAAGGACATCATGGGCGTCGACATTGGGGCGACCTCCATAAAGATCTGCCTTCTCAAGAAGGGGAAGGACGGACGGTTCACCCTTTCCGGCATGGCGCAAAGGTCCTACGAGGAGGACCTTCTCCACGACGGGAACATCATCGACCGGGCGTTCATCGCGCGGGAATTGAAAAGCATGGCCGCCTCCAGCGCGATCAGAACCCGGTCTGCGGCCTCGGCTCTCTCGAGCTACAGCGTCATTACGAAAAGGGTGGCCATGCCCTTCCTTGAAAAAGAGGCCCTCGAAGAAAGCGTAAGGCTCGAGGTGGAGAATATCATCCCCTTTCCCCTCAAGGAAATCTACTACAGCTACTACATCATGGGCATGGACGAGGAGAAGGAAAACATGATGAACCTCCTCGTGGTGGCCGCGAAGAAGGAGATCGTCGAGGGATACATGGAGGCATTCGACCTTGCGGGCCTCGACCTCGCCGTGCTCGACGTGGACATCTTCGCCGTGACGAACCTCGTGGAGCAGATCTACAGGCCCAAGGGGTTCTCCGTCCTGGCTGCGGACGTGGGCGCATCGGTAACGAACATAGCGATCATGAAAGAGCTGAACATAGAATTCACGAGGGAGATACTGATCGGGGGGAAGTACGTCACCGGCGAGATCGCAAAGCAGCAAAAAGTGGACTACAAAGAGGCTGAAGAGCGGAAGCTGAGGGGCAGCGATGACGTGGCCGAATTTCTCCGTGACTTCGTCTCGAACGTATCTTCGGAGATCAACAAGACCGTCAACTTTTACGTGGCTACGAAGCCCCGCGAGACGGTCGGCAAAATCTATCTCACGGGCGGCTCATCGCGCGTTTCGGGCCTTAAGGGCCAGATCGAGAAGGAAACAGGAATCGAGGTCGAGTTCCTCGACCCCTTCCTGTTCGTGGCGAGCGGAGGGACAGCAGAAGCAGAAATGGATGAAGACAGGAAGTTCTCTGCGCCAGTGGCCCTTTATCTGTCCGCGAGAAGGGACGAGAGCTGATCATGATCAAGATAAACCTCATACCGAGCAAGGTAAGGAGAAAGAAGGAGAAGGGCTTCGAGCTGCATATCCTCATAGGAGCCCTCATTATCTGCTTCCTCCTCATTGGCATCGTCTATGTGAAGAATACGAGGGACCTGAGCCGGCTGCACAGCGAGATCGTCATGGCGAAGCAGCAGAACGATGCCCTTCAGGGGGTTTTCAGGGAATTCCAGTACATAGAGCGGGACAAGAAGGACATATCGGAGAGGATAGCTGCCATAGACAGGATAAAAGAGGGGAGGGCGGTGGTGCCGAGAATCCTTTATGACCTCTCCTCGTTGACGAAGGAGAATGTGTGGCTGAAACGGGTCGTCAAGGATGAGACAAAGTTCTCCCTGGAAGGCCGCTCCATAGACAACGAGTCGATCTGCGAGTTCGTCGAGCAGCTCTCGAAGCTCCCTTACATGACGGGCGTCGAGCTGAAGAGCGTGGAAGACGTGAGCGAGGCGGACGGGACAGTGAAAAAATTTGTCGTCGAGGCGGGGGTGGCGCTATGAAGAACGACCTCAGCAGCCTCTCGCTGCCAAAACCGTACCGGGTGCCCCTGATCGCCCTCCTCTGTGTCGCGATACTCGTTGTCTCCTATGTGCTCGTGTTCAGCGGGCAGTTTAAGGAAAAAGGACGGCTGACGCGGGATCTTGTCCACGAGCAGCAGGAGGTGAGCCGACTCACCGCCATCAAGAACAACATGGAAACGACGCGGAAGGAGTATGCCGAGCTGAAAGACCGCTTCCAGGAGGCGTTGAGGCAGATGCCCGAGGAAAAGGAGGTCCCCAACCTTCTCAGGCAGATCTCCCTCACTGCCCAGACGTCGAGGACGCGCATAAGATTCTTCGCGCCCAAAGAGGTTCAACCAGCAGACTTTTACTCCGAGCTGCCTTTCGAGATCAAGTATACCGGCCTCTACCACAGCCTCGGCTATTTCTTCGACGGGATCCGGCACATGGAGAGGATCGTCCGGGTCACGAGCTTTTCCCTCGAAGGGAAGGGGACGGGTCAAAAGGTCACTCTGGAAGGCTCATGCCTGGCAAAGACCTACGTCTTCCAGAAAGAAAGACCGAAAGAAAAGAAGAAAGGTGAGAAGAATGGACCGGCTCCGAAATAGCGCGATAGCCGCTCTGCTTTTTTGTTCGATCGTCCTTGCCCCTCCGGCGGGCCATGCAGAGCAAAATACCCCTGGAAAGAAGCCGGCCCCTCCAAATATAGAGGCTCCTTCAAATATAGGGGATTTTACCTATACCTCCCAGGACCGGAGGGACCCCTTCGAGGAGGTGCATCTCCTCAAGATGTCGAAGAAGAACCCAGGGACAGGGGTGGAGAAAAGCGGGTATGAGCTGGAAGAGCTGAAGCTCGTAGGTGTCGTGAAAACAGGAGCGGTGACATTTGCGGTCATGGAGGACACCCAGGGCAAGGGAATGATGTTCAAGAGGGGGGACTTCATCAACAGCAATATGTGGCTCATCGATTTCCTGGAAGACAAAGTGGTGTTCGGCTATAAGCTGCGAGGCGATATTCGAAAAATAGCCGTAGATCTTCCGCGAAAATAGGAAGGGTGAACTATGAAAAAAGCGCTGATCCTACTCGTTTTGGTCGTCTTCCTGGTGCCGTCCGTCTCGTTTGCCCAGATGGCCAGGCAGGCGACGCAGCGGATATCCTTCGACTTCATCGATGCCGATATCCGGAACGTTTTGAGGGTCCTTTCTGATGTGAGCGCCAGGAACATCGTCATCGCAGAGGACGTGAAGGGCAAGGTGACCATCAAGCTCGAAAACGTGCCCCTCGAGGAGGCCCTTGACGTGATCCTGAAGAATGCCGACCTGGCCAAGATAGAGGAGGAGAACGTCGTTCGGATCGTCACGGCCAAGAAGCTCAACGACGAGAAGGACAGGGAGACGAAGCTGAGGCTCGACTTCATCAAGGAAAAGGAGGCGAGGGACAAGGCCGAGGAAGAGTTCGTCACGGATACCGTCTTCGTGAACTACGCGGACGTTTCCAACGTGGCGAAGATGATAAGAGGGGAGAACGTTTCGAACTCTCTTCCGCAGACGAGCAACCCCATTCCCGGGGCCACTCCGACCCCGCCGCCTCCGTCCGCGCCGGGTACGACCGGGCAGCCTTCGAAAGGGCTTCTTACGCCCAACGGCGTCGTTACCGTGGTCCCATGGAACAATGCCCTCATCATTCGCGACAGAAAGGATGTCGTAGCCTCAGTCGTCAAGCTGATAAAGGATCACGACGTACCTCCTGTGCAGGTGCAGATAGAGGCGAGGATCGTCCAGGCCACGTCGTCCTTCTCGAAAGAGCTGGGCGTGGCGTGGGGCATGAACGCCGCTGGCAGGTTCTTCGGAAACAACCCCTATGCGATCTCCGGCCAGCAAACGGTGACGACTTCCGGCAGCTCGAGCAGCAGCTCGAGCAGCTCGGGCAGCGGCTCGAGCGTAACCGCTACGCCGCAGGTGGGCAACTACGGGGTCAGGGGCGGCAACATCGCCTTCCCCTACGCTGTCAATCTCCCGGCCCCTGACGTGTCATCCGGCAGCGGAGGCGCCCTGGGGCTCTTCCTGGGCGGCGTAAACGACTCCTTCCAGCTCGATGTGGTCCTTTCGGCGCTGGAAGCCAACGGCAAGGGGAAGATCATCTCGAACCCGAAGGTCATCACCTCTGACAACAGGCCGGCAAAGGTGTCGCAGGGAACCCAGATCCCGTATCAGACCTCTTCGGGCACCCTTGGTACGAACATCCAGTTCATATCGGCCGACCTCTCCCTCGAGGTTACGCCCCACGTAACGAAAGACGGGAACATCAGACTGACGATAGTCGCAAAGAAGGATGACCCGGATTTCGACCCTCGCTTTACCGCGGGGACTCCTGGAATCAGCACGAATGAAGCCTCCAGCGAGATGCTCATAAAGGACGGCGAGACCGTCGTGATCGGTGGCATTTACATGGTGTCGAAGACTGACAACGAGAACGGCATCCCGCTGCTCAAGGACATTCCTTTGCTGGGTTGGCTTTTCAAGAACAAC
>Ga0187782_10002956_pt1 | contig 12628 bp, 9 predicted proteins | sample 0715_SJ02_MP15_2_FD_132454 | JGI IMG/M metagenome (GOLD analysis project Ga0187782, IMG submission 132454) | Tropical peat soil microbial communities from peatlands in Department of Meta, Colombia - 0715_SJ02_MP15_20_MG | ecosystem: Environmental > Terrestrial > Soil > Wetlands > Peat | place...
AATGGTGGTGTCGTTCACGGCGTTATTCCTTTCCTTCGCCGGCGGCACCAGCGGGGCCGCCCGTCAAGAGACACGAGGCCGGCGGATAAAATCGTGTAAATCCCCAACCTCTATGGCATTAAACCACCCGCTGCCTGGGATGTAAAGTCTATCCATCCAGGTACGTCCACCCTAACCCCATCAACAATATGCTTGGTGGGCTCGACACTTGTACTCCCGGCACGCCTAGCCGCGCCGGCTCAACCCCCTTGGTAACCTGAGCGCTAATACGCAAAAACTGCAATCTATCGTTGGCCGCTATCGCGGCTCTTTACGCGTTAGCGCGAAGCGTCGTCGAAGGAAACCAATTGGGGCTCCCGAATTGTTATTGCGCGGCGACAAGTGAGTGGTCAAGTTGGCCGAGGGGAATGACATGGACTCCTTTTACGAACGCTTGATCGTTCACGCCGCGACGATCGATGAACTCCTGTCCGACGATTTCAGCTCGCTGACCGGTCAGAAAGACGACGCTGATCTGGCCGCTCGGCGCCTCGCCGCATGGTGCCAATCGTGCGCCAGCGGCGACTGGTCACTGTTTGAACGGCGGCTGCGTCGGGACGGCTGGTCGATCGGCGAGGCGCTGATGAGATTTGCCACGGTTCGGCGTAAAGCGTCCGCTTCTTTGCCCCCGTGGGTTAGCGACGCAATTTGGATCGAGGAAGCGTTACGAAACCCCAGTCCAAATGCCAAAGCCGATGTCGCCCCTGCACGACTTGAACCGTACCCGTTCGAGGAACTGTTCACTTCACTGGTCCCAGAGGCCGAAACGCTGCTTTGGTCAAATATCGCGGCACCGGCGTCCGAGCAATGGAACGAATCGGCTCGCGCTTGCCTGCGCCGCTCGTTGCTCAAGCAGGTGTCCGATCTCTGCGCTCCCGCGATCTACGAACGCTTCGACAAAGCGCGCGGAGTCGGCGAAACCCTGGCCAATGCATCGACGCTGCACGAAGGCACCAGCAGATCGCTTTACACTCAATTCGTTGCCGAAATGAAAAGTGGCGGCTTTCGGCGCCTGTTCGACGACAAACCCGTCCTGCTACGGCTGATTGCATTGACCACCCGACAATGGATCGAAACGTCGCGCGAAGTTGTCCTGCGCCTCGACGCTGATCTGCCCAACATCCATAGCGATATTCTCGAGTACAATGGCAACAGCCGGATTGCGAAGATCGAAGGCGATCTTTCCGATCCGCACGACGGCGGGCATTCGGTCCAGGTCCTGAGTTTCGAGGACGGCTCGCGGGTTGTGTATAAGCCGAAGGATTTGCGGGTCGACGTCGCGTGGCGCAAGTTAGTCGAGCGGTTGAACCACGCCGATGCTCCGGTCGAACTACGGGCAGCTCACGCAATAGCACGCGACGGTTATGGCTGGACCGAGTTTATCAATCATACGGGGTGCGACGATGAGGCAGGCTGCAAGCTTTTTTTTCGACGCGCCGGTGCATGGCTTGCGCTGTTCCACTGTTTCGCCGCTACCGACATGCATCAGGAGAACATAGTTGCGGCCGGCGATTACCCTGTGCCAATCGACCTGGAAATGATCCTGCAGGCAACCGCCGTGGAGCGCCAGTCTCGAGATCCCGAGGGACTTGCCTTTGACGCCGCCCAGGAAATCCTCGCTAACTCGGTCGCGACCGTCGGCTTAATTCCCGCGTATGGACGCACCGCCGAAAACGGCATCTTTGCCTTCGGTGGAATGGCGTCGGATTGGAATTCGAAAACAATCCTGCAGTGGAACCATATGAACTCCGACCTGATGCGGCCTTCGAAATCGAAGCCGAGCCGCAAGAACAATCCGAACCTGCCGCATGTCAACGGTCGTTACGCCAATTTTGCCGACCACATTGAGGATTTCGTATCAGGCTTCGAGGATTACGCAAAATTTTTGCTGCGCCGAAGCAGAACGCCAAATATGGGCGGCTTGTTCGATGGATTTGCCAACCTTCCCGTCCGTAAGGTCGTTCGTCGTACTCAATTTTATTACATGCTGCTTCAGCGCCTGAAGAATCCTCGAAGCATGGGTGACGGCGCGATCTGGTCGGCGCAAGCGGACTTCGTTGCCAGGCTGGCCGATTGGGACAAAGAAAGTGATCCCTTTTGGGCTTTGCAGCGCGCCGAACGATCCGCGCTCATGACGTTGAACGTGCCGCGTGTGGTATCGCCGGATGACGGAACCGAGATCCGCGATGCGACCGGGCTGTTGGTACAAACCGAGTCGATCAGCGGCATGGATCGCGCCCGTGCACGTGTCAAAGACTTCGACGAACAGGATATCGCCTGGCAGGTCGAGGTCATCCGGCACAATACGCGCTCAATTTCGAACCCGCGCCAACAAAGGATCATAAGTGCCGAACCGCAGGAAGCGTTGCGGCCAGATGCGGCTGACGCGTCCATGAAGGAAATGTTCGTCGCAGAAACTAACAGGATCGTCGACGCGCTTTCCCGGCAGGCAATTCGTCGTGGCTCCAGTGCTGCTTGGATCGGTCTCGATTGGCTGGGAGAATCCGAATTCTTCCAGCTCATTTGTTTAGGCCCAGAACTCTACAACGGTGTGTCCGGAATTGCGGTCTTTCTTGCTGCACATTCGGAAGTAACCGGATCGCCGTCTTCCGGCGAACTGGCGCTGGCCGGCGTTTCGCATCTTCGCAAGAATTTGAAAAGCCTTAACGCCGCGCGCATGGCTCGATCAGTGGGGATCGGCGGCGCCGCTGGCTTGGGTTCCCTGGTCTACGCCCTGACGGTGATGTCGGAATGCCTGCATGACGAAGATTTGCTTGCAGACGCGCATGTGGCGGCAGGATTATTCACTGACGACCTCATTGGATCGGACAAGCAGCTAGACATCATCGGCGGCAGCGCTGGTGCGATCCTAGGCTTGCTTCGCCTTCATCGCGCCACTCAATCCGAGGAGGCATTGAGGAGCGCAACGAAGTGCGGCGAGCACCTGATTCGTCAAAATCGACTTGGACAGCAGGGCCACCGCAGCTGGGTTGGCCAAGGCTTTGGTCCACAAGCGCTGAACGGCATGGCCCACGGCGCGGCTGGATTTGCCTACGCGCTTGCTTCGTTGTCAGCGGCGACCGGGCGCGAGGATTTCGGGCAGGCCGCGTCGGAGTGTATTGCATTTGAAAATTCAAGCTACGACGCAAAACGCAGTAACTGGCCGGATTTGCGCCGGAGCGGACAACCATCATGGCCATCCCAGTGGTGTCATGGAGCGCCCGGTATCGGCCTTGCGCGGATCGCTACGGCCAGACAGGGGGGACTGGATGCCGAGCTCCTGGTAAAAGACGTCCGCCGCGCAGCCGACGGCGCAGAAAAGAACCGGCCCGGCGCCGTGGATACGCTCTGCTGCGGCACTCTTGGCAGCATCGAATTCCTCTACGAGGCCAGCAAGTTTCTTGGACGCATCGATCTTCGCGAACTCGCCTCACAGCGGCTAATGGTGATTCTGCAAACCGCCGCGACGACCGGCAATTACCGGTGGCACGGTGGAACAGGGCGATTTAATCTGGGCTTGTTTCGCGGACTTGCTGGCGTCGGCTACACCCTATTACGGCGCGTCGACGACTCTCTTCCTGATATTCTTATTTGGGAATAGCTGCGTTCTCTCCAGCTCTAGGATATCCAGCGCCACTCGCCAGTGCGCGGCGCAGCACGACAGCTGGTATACGTTCAGGATGCGGTAAGCTAATCCATTGCCGATTGTCGCAAATTCGACCCCGCAAAAGACTAAAAAATCGGCAACCTTTGCAGGTTTCTCGCAGACTGCTAGAGCGATTTGTCCTGCTTCTTCAGCGACTGAGCTTCGCCGGGTGGGCGGAAATACGAGACATGAGGACCATCTATCGGTACCGGAAGGAACGGCATTTCGCTTGTCTGCCGGACGCGATTTGGCCACTGGTCGCGGATACCGCCCGCATCAACGAGCTGGTGGGCTCTCCGATCTATGGCGTCGAGGAACGCGCCGACGCCCACGGACGCATTCACCGCTTCGCCAATGCCGGCGTTGGCCCGATCCGTCTAAGGTGGGAGGAAGGCTTTGGCGAGTGGCAAGAAAATCGGCAGTTGACGCAAGTCCGCCACTTCATGAACGGCCCAATCCGTCGCTTCCAGGCAAGCGCTGAACTCTATCCCGAGGGCACAGGAAGCCGGCTGGTCTTTCTTGCCGAAATCCAGTGCGTCGGCGTTTTGGGCTGGCTGGCGAAGATATCCGGTCTCCTGGACCGGGAAGGCGACAAGCGTCTCGCTGTGGTCGAAAGGTTGATCGCCGAAGCCGCGACGCCCGGTCAAATGCTGGGCGCGAAGGAGAGACCCGCGGCGGATGCTGCGGCGCGACGCCGCCTGGATGCGCTGATCGCCGATCTCGGACGCGACCCGGCGAGCCACGGCCTTGCCTCAAAGCTTGCCGAGTTCCTGCTGCGTGCCCCGGTCGTGGCGCTGCGCAGCATCCGCCCTTTGGCGATCGCGCGAATTTGGCACGCGTCACCAGATGCCACTGTGGAACTGTTCCTCGCGGCGCAGCGTTTGGGCATTCTCGCGCTGGGGTGGGATTTATTATGTCCGCGCTGCCGCAGCGCCAAATCGCGGGTCGAACATCTGCACGAACTGCCGCGCGGTGCGCACTGCTCGTCCTGCAATATCGATTATCAGCGCGACTTCACGCGGAATGTGGAACTGACTTTTCATCCCCAGCCGTGGTTGCGGCCTCTGCCGGACGGCGAGCTCTGCCTGCTTGGGCAAGGCACAACCCCGCATGTCAAATGCCAGGTTGAAGTGGCGCCAAGTGCGAGCAAGAGCTTTGCATTGACGCTGCAGCCGGGTCTCTACCGCTTTCGCACGATGGAGACGGCTGCCGAGGCGGACGCCACCGTCGGGCACGACGGAATTATCCCCGAAATCACGGCGAGCGGCGCCGGCACTTTAGTAACGAAGCACGGCCGCAGGGATGAACTCACCATCCACAACGAGACCGACCAGCCGCTGTTCTTCATCGTCGAGGACCGAAGGTGGGCCGAGGATGCGTTGACCGGCGAACGCGTCATCGCCATGCCGGCATTCCGGCGGCTTTGCCCAGAACACCTCTTGCGTCCCGGCGACGACGTGGAGATCGGCCAGGTCGCGATCATGTTCACCGATCTACAAGCCTCCACCAAGCTCTATGACGATCTCGGTGATGCCACCGCCTATCGCCTCGTGCGCGAGCATTTTGCTTTTCTATCTGAACGTGTCCAGCGTCATAACGGCTGCATCGTCAAGACCATCGGCGACGCAATCATGGCGGCGTTTTACGATCCGGCAGACGCGGTGCGGTGCGGGCTGTCAATTCAGGACGAGGTAGCGAATTTCAATTGTGGCCGTGCCGATGGCGGAATCGTCCTAAAGCTCGGGTTGCATCTCGGTTCCTGCATTGCCGTAACCGTCGGTGGCTTGCTCGACTACTTCGGTTCCGTGGTGAACACGGCATCGAGGCTTGAGCACCAATGCAGGGGCGGTGAGATGGTCATATCTGAGGCGGTACTGGCCGATTCCGAAGTGCGGGAGGTTCTGGCCGGCCGAACTCTGGCCGAGGATAGCGTGCTTTTACGCGGATTAAGCCGGCCGCTACGCTTCGTGCGCCTCGCACCACCCGCGGTGGTAATGGAAAAGCACATCGCCCACGGCAACGATCGGGAGCAGCACGTACCATGAGGTTTGTAGCCTTTAGGAAAATCGCGCAAGCTACGCCCAATCCGGTGTCGAACGTCTTTACCCTTGCTCAACCTCAATCATGGGAGGTCCTTGTGAATCGCCGATCCTTGCTCGCATCCGCCCTTCTGACTCTGGCGGCGCAGCGACTTCCGCTGCAGCTGTTGTCAAGCCCCGCGCGAGCAGCAACGCCGAACTGGCGGCACGGCGTATCGCCGTTTGGCGATCTGAAATATAAACCCGGCTTCGCGAGATTCGACTACGTCAACGTCAACGCCCCAAAGGGCGGCGCGGTGCGGCAAATGGCGCTTGGCACCTATGACAACTTCAACATCGTGGTCGACGGCGTCAAAGGCACGCTCGTGTTCGGCATCGATCTCAACTACGACACGCTGTTGGCGCCGGCCCTCGACGAAGTCTCAGGCGCCTATGGGCTCGTCGCCGAAGCGGTCAGTTACCCGGACGACTTCTCCTCGACTTCATTTCGACTGCGACCGCAAGCAAAATGGCACGATGGCAAGCCGATCACGGCCGAGGACGTGATATTTTCGTTCGAGACTTTTACGAAACTAAGCCCGCAGGTTGCGGCCGGGTACGCGCACGTCGTCAAGGTCGAGCAGACTGGCGAACGCGAGATCACCTTCACGTTCGATGGGCCAGGTAACCGCGGACTGCCGGGGACGTTGGGTCAACTCGTCGTCTTGCCAAAGCATTGGTGGGAGGGCACCGACGACAGCGGCAAAAAACGCGACATTGGCTCGACCACGCTGGAACCGCCGCTCGGCTCCGGCCCCTACCGTGTAACGGAGTTTTCGCCAGGCCGCAGCATCGTCTTCGAACGTGTCAAGGACTATTGGGGCGCGAGCCTCAACGTCAATATCGGTCGCGACAATTTCGACGAGCTGCGGGTCGAATATTTCCGCGATGGCTCCGTGGCGCTGGAGGCTTTCAAGGCAGACGCCTTCGACTGGCGCATCGAGAACAGCGCCAAGAGCTGGGCGACCGCCTACGATTTCCCGGCGGTTGCCGACAAGCGTGTCCTCCTCGAAGAGTTCCCAATCAACAACATCGCAATGATGCAGGCTTTCGCTTTCAATGTTCGCCGTGCCAAGTTCCAGGATCCGCGCACGCGGCTCGCCTTCAACTATGCGTTCGATTTTGAGGAGATGAACAAGCGGATCTTCTTCGGCCAATATAAACGCATCACCTCCTACTTCGAGGGCACCGACCTCGCGTCAAGCGGGCTGCCGAGCGGCCGAGAGCTCGAACTGCTGAACACCGTGCGCGACCAGATACCGGAGGAAGTCTTCAAAAAGCCGTACGGCAATCCGGTCAGCGGCAATCCGGCGGCGGTGCGTGACAATCTGCGCGAGGCGACCAGGCTCCTTAAGGGGGCAGGTTACGAGGTGCGCGACCAGCAACTCGTCGACGGCAAGACAGGTGAGCCTTTCACGGTCGAATTCCTCGGCAACAACCCGAACTTTGAACGGGTCTCCCTGCTCTACAAGCCCTCACTTGAGCGCCTGGGTATGGCCGTGTCGGTTCGCACGGTTGACGAAGCGCAGTACGAGAACCGGCTGAGGACCTGGGATTTCGACATCACGACGTTCGGTTGGAGGACAACGCAATTGCCCGGGAACGGGCTGCGCGACTATTGGGGTTCGCGGGCGGCCGACGAGTCGGGCACGGACAACGTGGTCGGCATCAAAGATACGGCAGTCGACGCGATGATCGACCGTGTCATCCACGCCAATAGCTACGATGAACTGGTTGCCGCCGCCAGGGCGCTCGACCGCATACTGCTTTGGAACTTCTATGTCGTGCCGCAATGGAGCTACAACAAACAGCGCACCGCGCGCTGGGACCGGTTCGGCCATGCCGATCCGCTGCCCAAATATGGCATTTCTGGATTCCCGGCGCTATGGTGGTGGGATGCCGATAAAGCGGGCAAGGTCGGAGCGCATCCGTAATCTCGGTCGCGTATTCTGTTCCCCGTTTCCGCGATTATTTTCTACGCGGGCGCGCCCGATTTAGGCGTGCTTGGTCGTGCTGGCGCCGAGCAACTTCGCCGCGTCTTCGAACTGTTCGAGGAAGACCAGGCCGATGCCGCGGGTCAAGGCGCCTGCGGTGAATGCAGAGACCGCAAGTCCGACGAGCGCGCTTCCGGGAACGGCAAACGCGAGCGTCGAAGCGGTTGCAGTCCCGACGCCAGTGGGCACCGCGCCTCCCACTAGTCCGATGATGGTGGAGCGCGTCCGCTCACGCTCCAATGGCACGCCATAGAGTTCGCTCAACTGTCTCACCATCCGCATGATGATGGCGGCCACGCCGGCGACATTCACAACCGGCAGCGGAAAAAGGCCACCCACGGCGGCGTAGGTTTCGTGCCGCTGCACGATTCTTCGCGCCAGGCGGCGCCGCCGGTCCGCCTGGTGACCCGCATGCATCGCCGGCGCGAGGACCTGGCCGTTGGCAGCCGACCGCGAGAAACCCTCAGGCGCAGGCTTCATCCTGGCAGCTTGAGCCGCTTCGCCGAGGATGGCGCCTGTCGCAATTCCGCGGAGTTCGGCATCCGTTCGCCTGATGGCTCTGGGCAGCTGCTTGCGAGTCATGCGACTGCCTTTTGCGCTCCAAGCACCATATCGACCTCCTCGGTGATGGAGGCGATCTCCCGGGCGGCAGGTCCTTTCCAGCTGATCAGGCTCGGCGTCGCCCCCCACAGGGCAGCCTCGGGATAGATAACCCGGTTCGACATCTCGCTCTGAAGCACCGGCAAGCCGGCATCAGCGAGTTCTGAGCGGATCTGCCTGGCGATGATGGAATCGCGGGTCGTCTGCGTCAGCACACAACGGAAAGGCGGTCGTCGACCATTGGCACGGTCGGTGAGAATACTGAGCGTATCCAGCATGCGGTCGACGTCGAAAGGCGAAGGCTTGACTGGGACCAGCAGAAAATCAGCCACCGCCAGACAGTCCAGTGTTGTGCTGGAGCGAAACCCCGGCGTGTCAATGATCACCAAGCCGTTGCCAGCGAGCCGCCGTGCCGTTCTCGCGGCTTCCTCGGTCGCGTCCTCGACCACGAAGACGCCGCCCAGCGCGCGTTCGCGTGCCACGAGCCGCACGATCGAGCGCTGTGGATCAGCATCGATCAGCGTCGGGCGCCGGCCGGTAAGATGCCAGTGGACTGCCAGGCAACTCGCCAGCGTGCTCTTGCCGCTGCCGCCTTTCATGGTGGCGACCGTGATGATCGTGCCCATTACTCCCACGGACTCCTGCCAGGAGTAGGCTTGGTGATTCGTTTTCAAATGTATCAGATTCGGCGCCGACAGCCTATCTGTATGCCTCTTCGGGCTGAGAACGCGCCAACCTTCGGGCGAAGCCACGATCAATTCTCAACGGCTGTCTTGCCAATCTCAAAACGCGTGCAGGCACCCTGAGCGCCCGTGTGACGCTGCGGCGAACAGCGATCAGTTCGCCGATTCGAACCAGCGCAGAAACTGACCGCCGGCAACGCCTCGCGTGAGCGCGAGGTTATATTCCTTGAAAACTTCGAATTTGTGCCAGCCACCAGCGGGCCAGTTCTTTATTGCGCGTTCGAGTCGCTCCACGTCAATGATTCGGCGCACCAGCGCAGACTGCGATAACACGACGATCTGCTGCGCCAGCTCGCCGCGCTGCCTCTCGAGCATCTCGTACCAATCCGGCACCTGGAGGCCGCTTGAGCGATTGGTCAATATAGTTTCCGGCAGCAGGCCCCACATTGCACGACGGATCAGCGAGCGATCAGTGCCTTCGGCAAGATATTGTTCGGGCGGAATGCCCAAGCAATAGGAGACCACGTCAATGTCGGCGGTTGGATCGCGCACTTCGACGCCGGTCACAGCTTTTTCCGCCGCAGGCCAGTCGCCGGCATAATCTACCTGGCCAAGTATCCTGAGCCGTTCGTTCCGGCGCATGCGATAGAGAAAATCGTGTCCGGCCTCCCAGGCGCGGATATCAACCGCCATTGCAGCGGCGAAATCGGGGTGGATCGCGGCGTGTTCCTGCCAAGCCGCCGTCCCGCCCGCGTGGCGACGACGGGCAGCATACTTGCCGAGGGATTCCACCACGAGCGGTTCAACGAAGAGCTTTCGCAGCGCAGTCCAACGAGAATACGAAGTCAGGCGATAAAAAAGATGCCATTGACGATAGGCGGTGAGCAGCCGGCCGCACATAAGGTGATCGACAGCTTGCGACCAACCGTCCCAACTTATCGTGCAGTTCCCCTGAAAGCCGCCGAGCAGCACTCGCTGCCCTTTCGCGCGCGCAAGCCGCAGAATAGTCAACATCCAGACGAGAAGGCTGGGATTGCGCACTGGCCCTTGCAGCGCGATGAAAAACCGCTCAAGTTCAGCAAGGTCGAAGCACTCGTTGCTTCGTGCATAGTTAACATCGATATTTCCGTCTGCTCTCGCGATCGCGTCGACGTAGGGCGTTTCGTCAGCGTAGCGGCCGCTCGATGTAGGGCCCTCGAAGCCCAGCCGCGGCACTCCGGTGAAGGCCGCGAGCCGCTGGTTCTTCTCGGCGAGTGCACGGGCAGCGAGAATCGCCACCGCTGACGAGTCGAGCCCGCCGCTGAGAAGGCAGCCGACCGGATAAGCGCTGCGCATCTGTCGGCGTACCGCCACGTCAAGACACGCGCGGAGCCCTTCCCCGTAAGCCTGATCGGAAGCGAGTTTGACCGGCATGATCTCGGCCGGCGACCAGTAACGGCGCTGCCTTGCCGAACCATCGGCCTCCACCTGCATGACATGCGCTGGGGGAATGCGAAAGACATTTCGATAGATGGTCGTTTCGTGAACCGCGTGATTGAGCACAAGAAAATCAGCGAACTTTTCCTCGCTCAATTGGCGCGGCACATCGGCGAATGCGAACAAGGCATTTGGCATGGTGGCGAAGGCGAAAAATTCCGCGCTCCTGTGCCACATCAATACGTTCAATCCGAGATGGTCGCGTGCTAACGTCAAGGCGCGATTGTGCGGGTCCCAGATCGCGACCGCGAACGGGCCGCGCAGTAGCGGCCAAATATCGTCGCCGAGTTTTTCCCACGCGGCTAGCAGAAGGCGCGAATCTGCCCAATGCCTTGCTTCCGGCGGCGCCGTGCTGATGCGCGCAAGCACCTCATCGCGATTATCGATGCGCAAATCCGCCGTGATCAGCGAGCCGCTGGCGGCTCGCCAGGGCTGGTGGTCGAAGGAATCCTCCACCGTCATGCGCATCAGCGCATGAACAAGGCCGACGCCGCCGCTGGCGACAATTCCGCTGTGATCGGGGCCGTATTGACGCAACGCGTTCGCGACGCGCTCCAGTTCGTGCCGGTTCGCACTCCGGCCGTCGAAGTACAGCACACCGCCAATTCCACTCATCGGGAGCGCTCGCGCCTGGTCACCCCGCGTCGCCAAAATCAGCCAGGCGTGTGAATCCGGCGACCTCGTCAGCGCCGACGATTTGCCGGTTACCAACCTCCACCCAGGCGTGGGCGAGGACTCCGCCTCTTTCCGCTTCGCGGGCAACGCCGAGACAGACCCGGCTCGCTATGCCACGGCGTCGCAACATCGCCTGCGCTGCCAATGCACGCGGCAGGCAACCGGCATTGATCCACGGCATGGCGCCGAGATGCTCGACTGCCCATGCTATCCAGCTCGCTTCCCACACCGCGAAGCGGCGGACGCGCCGTGGCGGCCGATCAGCCCAGGCGAAGATGCGGGCTGGCGGGACGAAACGTACGACGAGCCGTGCCCCGAGAAGCATGATCGCGGCCTCCCACAGATAGCGGCGCTGCATCGTCTTCGGCTTCATTACCCTTCACCCGGATCGCTGACTCGGATTAATCGGTGCTCTATCAGTTTCTGCAGAAACGGCATCACGTCGCGGGTCAGCGTCTGCGCGTCAACGTCGTGGCGTTGCGAGAGCACGTCGAAAATGTGGCCGACGCGGCAAGGCTGGCTCAGCATGTTCCAAATTTCGCTACCGACCTGGTTGAAGCTGAAATACGAGCCGACGCTTACACTGAGGACAACAACGTCGGCAGCGAGGTTGGCCGTTCTCGGCTTCCCGTCGCGAACAAGAATACTGTCGATCGTGACGCGCAAAGTTGTCACGTCCCGCTGCTTCACTGTGAAGGCACCGCTCCCCTAGCGATCATTCCTCCCAGCGAGCAGATAGCGGAAATGCCCACTCGACGGAAAACCCCAGCTTCACCGCAGGTGCCGTTGGCTGATCTGGCGGAGCAGGCCTCGTTGAGTCGGAGCCTAGTGGGTCCGGTCCTGTGCGCTGCCCGTTCTTGAGCGCCGACCTCGTTTCAGTGCCAATCGCCAACTTCGTAACGGTGGGGGCCTCCCAGGCGGGCCGCGCCCCAGGGCTGATCCCGCTCGACCCCATCGGTCGCATCAATTGTCTCCGCAACTGTCACATCGAAAAGCATCCTAAGGGATATGTGTCCCCCATGGCAACTCCAATGCCCAAGCCATGAACTGCATTGAGCCAATTGTTGCAAGCGCTTGGCAGGGGTTGCCGGCCATGATAACCTTAAACTAGGCTGGATTTCATAACGGCTCGTTCAAGGACGGGCCTCACCACGGTGTGAAGAAAGGATCCGCCATGGCGCAAAAACCGACCGCGTCCGCGAGTGTTGAGGTAGAGGAGGCCGTTGTGGCAACGAGTGCCTCACAGCCTGTCGAGAAAACGCCCGAGGACCGCGAGGAAGAGGCTTCGAAACTGGTCAACCGCTTCGCTGTCTGGTCAGGTGTTGCAGGCCTGATCCCCGTTCCCGTTGTTGACACTGTTGCCGTCGGTGGACTCCAGCTGCAGATGGTGCGTCGCATTTCGCAGATCTTCGACGTGCCATTTTCCGAAAATAGCGG
>Ga0187782_10002957_pt1 | contig 12626 bp, 6 predicted proteins | sample 0715_SJ02_MP15_2_FD_132454 | JGI IMG/M metagenome (GOLD analysis project Ga0187782, IMG submission 132454) | Tropical peat soil microbial communities from peatlands in Department of Meta, Colombia - 0715_SJ02_MP15_20_MG | ecosystem: Environmental > Terrestrial > Soil > Wetlands > Peat | place...
ACACATTGGCCGACTGGCCGGTCGACGAGCTACCCGAAGCCAGCCTGTACCGCCCGGCAAAGAAGGCGGCACCGAAAAAGGCGCCGCGGAAAACCACCAGCAAGCCCGCTGCGGCGGGGGCGGCCAAGGCCACGGCGAAGAAGGTCTCCAAGGCCCAGCCCAAAACTGCGGCGAGCAAGGTCACCAAGGCCCAACCACGCACGCCTCGGCCGCGAGGACGATCGTGACCAGATCGGCCGCCGACACCGGCACCTTCACCACCGCCGACGACACGTTGGTGTTGGCGTCAGCGTCCTCGCCGGTGGAATCGGAACTGCTCGCGAAATGGTTGGACCAGCAACGTGCCCAGCACCCGGAGACTAAGCTCGAGGTGCTGCCGTTGCCGGCACGCAATGCGCCACCCGCGGCGCTCGCGCAGCTGGTCGAACAGCTCGAGTCGGACGAGGACCGATCGATCGTGCCGGTGCGGGTCTTCTGGATGCCGCAAGCCGACGCGTCGGCTTTGAACCGGGTGGCAGCGTTGCTCCCGGGGCGAAATCCATACCAGCCCAGCGAGCGTCAGCAACGCCACATCCTGCGCACTGATCCATCCCGCGCCCGGGTGGTGGCCGGCGAATCGGCCAAGGTATCCGAACTTCGTCAGCAATGGCGAGACATCACGGTCGGCGACAACCCACGTGAGTTCGCGCATTTCGTCACCCGCCGAGCACTGCTGGCAATGGAACGCGCCGAATACCGAATCCTCGGACCGCACTACAAGTCTCCGCGGCTGGTGCGGCCGGAAATCCTGGCATCCGCGCGATTTCGTGCCGGCCTGGAAAGGATTCCGGGTGCCACCGTCGAGGAAGCCGGAAAGATGCTCGACGAGCTCGCCACCGGGTGGAGCCGAGTCTCCGTCGACCTGGTCTCCGTCCTGGGCAGGATGCTCAGCCGGGGATTCGACCGGGAGATCGACTACGACGAGTACCAGGTCGCGGCGATGCGCGCCGCGTTGGAAGCTCACCCGGCGGTCTTGTTGTTCTCACACCGGTCCTACATCGACGGCGCGGTGATGCCGGTGGCGATGCAGGAAAACCGGCTGCCGCCGGTGCATGTCTTCGCAGGTGTCAACCTGGCATTCGGGGTGATGGGGCCACTGATGCGTCGCGCCGGCGTGATCTTCATCCGGCGCAATATCGGCGACGACCCGCTGTATAAGTACGTGCTCAAAGAGTACGTGGGCTACGTCGTCGAGAAGCGCTTCAACCTGAGCTGGTCCATTGAGGGCACCCGCTCGCGCACCGGGAAGATGCTGCCGCCCAAGCTTGGACTTTTGAGTTATGTGGCCGACGCCTATCTGGACGGCCGCAGCGACGACATTCTGCTGCAGGGAGTTTCGATCAGTTTCGACCAGTTGCACGAGACCGCCGAATACGCCGCCTACGCTCGCGGCGGCGAAAAGCGGCCGGAGGGTTTCAGCTGGCTGTACAACTTCATCAAGGCTCAGGGGGAACGCAACTACGGCAAGATCTACGTGCGTTTCCCCGAAGCCGTCTCGATGCGGGAATACCTCGGCCCGTCGCACGGCCCGATCGCCGAGGATCAAGCCGCCAAACGGCTTGCGCTGCAGAAGATGTCGTTCGAAGTCGCATGGCGGATTCTGCAGGCGACCCCGGTGAATGCCACCGGTCTGGTTTCGGCGCTACTGCTGACCACCCACGGGGTTGCGTTGACGCTCGGGCAGCTGCACCACACCCTGCAGGATTCACTGGACTATCTCGAACGCAAGCACACCCCGATGTCAACCAGCGCGTTGCGGCTGCGCACCCCCGAGGGCGTCCGGGCGGCGGTGGACTCGCTGTCCAACGGCCACCCGGTTACCCGTGTCGACAGTGGCCGAGAACCCGTGTGGCGCATCGCCCCCGAGGACGAGCACACCGCGGCCTTCTACCGCAACTCGGTGATCCACGCATTCCTGGAGACCGCCATCGTCGAACTGGCGCTGGCGCATGCCGGTCACGCCACAGGTAATCGGCTGGAGGCGTTCTGGAATCAGGCCATGCGGCTGCGAGATCTGCTGAAATTTGACTTCTACTTTGCCGATTCCACCGCATTCCGGCAAAACATCGCCGAAGAGATGGCGTGGCACGAGGATTGGGAAGCGCACATCGCCGGGGGCGCCGACGAGATCGACGCAATGCTGTATGCGAAGCGACCGTTGATGTCGGACGCGATGCTGCGGGTGTTCTTCGAGGCCTACGAGATCGTGGCTGACGTGTTGCGCGACGCACCCGCGGATATCGGTGAAAAGGAACTCACCAAGTTGGCGCTCGGTGTTGGCCGCCAGTACGTCGCGCAGGGCCGGGTGCGCAGCAGCGAGCCGGTATCCACGCTCCTGTTCGCGACCGCACGCCAGGTTGTCGCCGACCAGGACCTGCTGAAGCCCGCACCGGACTTGGTTGAGCGCCGGATCGCGTTTCGCCGGGAATTGCAGTCGATTCTTCAGGATTTCAACCACGTCGCGCGGATCGCCCGCAACCAGTTCGTCGCGCGCGAGGTGGAGGCGCGCGGCGGACGGCGCGACAATCAATAGCTGTCCGGGGTGCCGGCAGTCAGCGTGCCCATACTCTTGATGCATGACGGGTGCTCCGGCCACTGGGCGCGGCGCGGCGGTGTGGCCGCTGCTCGCCGGGGTGGCGGTGCTCGCCGGCTGCACCGCGGCCGGGATCGGGGCGCTGTCGGTAGCTGCGGCGCTGACCGCAACCGGGTTACCCGACCCGGGTCCGGTGACCACGCTGGGCTTGCCGTTCGTCCGCGCGGCCGGGGAGGTCGCGGCTGTGGTTGCCGTCGGAGCGTTTCTTTTGGCCGCATTCCTGGTTCCGCCGCAAAAGAGCGGCGTCCTCGACGTCGACGGCTACCGCGCCGTCCGGATTGGCACGGTAGCGGCCGGTGCATGGGCGGTATGTGCCGCGCTGCTGGTCCCGTTGACGATTTCCGACGTCTCCGGTCAACCGATGACCGCTCACCTCAACCCGGTTACGATCTGGTCGCTGGCCAGCCTGATCAACACCGCCGCGGCGTGGCGGTTGACGGCGTTGCTGGCTGCGGCGGTGACGTTGGCCAGTCTGCCGGTGCTGCGCTGGTCATGGACGCCGCTGCTGCTGGTCGGGTCGTTGGTGACCCTGATACCGCTCGGGTTGACCGGCCACTCGTCGGCGGGCGGTTCCCATGACCTGGCCACCAATGGCCTGCTGATCCATCTGGTGGCGGTGAGCTTGTGGGCCGGTGGCCTGCTGGCGCTGCTGGGCCACGTCATCCGGGGCGGTCAGCACGCCGACCTGGCCGCGCGGCGATTCTCCGCCATCGCCTTGTGGTGTTTTGTCGCGATGGCGCTCAGCGGAATCGTCAACGCCCTGGTGCGGGTTCTGCCGTCGGACCTGCTCACTACCGATTACGGGCGGCTGGTGCTCGCCAAGTTCGTCGCACTGTGCCTGCTCGGTGTGGCCGGCTGGCGTCAACGGCGGCGCGGAGTCGCTGCGCTGCAAGCGGATCCGAGTTCGCGTGCCGCCCTCACCCGGCTGGCGCTGATTGAGGCGCTGATCTTCGGCGTCACGTTCGGCATCGCCGTCGGTCTGAGCCGCACGCCGCCACCGCCGCTGCCGATCGGTATCCCCTCGATTCCCGACGTGAAGATCGGCTACGACTTCGCCGGACCGCCCACCCCGGCGCGGGTGCTGTTCGACTGGCGTTTCGACCTGATCTTCGGCACGGCCGCCTTCGTATTCGCCGCGCTGTACCTGGCCGGAGTGCGTCGGCTCCGGTGCCGGGGCGACGACTGGCCAGCGGGCCGGACCGCGGCCTGGCTACTGGGCTGCCTGGCGTTGCTGTTCGTCACGTCGTCGGGTTTGGGCCGATACATGCCAGCGATGTTCAGCATGCACATGGCCGATCACATGCTGCTGTCGATGCTGGTCCCGATCCTGCTGGTGTTGGGAGGCCCGGTCAGCCTGGCGTTGCGGGCGCTGCCGACAGCAGGCCGCGATGACCCGCCGGGTATGCGGGAATGGCTGCTGGCCGCCCTGCACAGCAGGCTCTCGAGGTTCCTCACCAATCCCGTGGTCGCCACGGTGTTGTTCGTCGCCGGGTTTTACGGGCTTTATCTGGGCGGTCTTTTCGACACCGCGGTTGACAGCCACATGGGGCATGTCGCGATGAATGTGCACTTCTTGGTGAGCGGCTACCTGTTCTATTGGGTGGTGATCGGTGTCGACCCCACGCCGCGGCCGATCCCGCCGCTGGCCAAGGTCGCCGTGGTCTTCGCGTCGTTGCCGCTGCACGCATTCTTCGGGGTAGTCCTGATGAGCACGCAAAAGGTGCTCGGGGAGAGTTTTTATCGGTCGCTGCACCTGAACTGGCACACCGACCTGCTGGGCGATCAGCGGCTCGGCGGTGGAATCGCTTGGGCGGCAGGGGAAATACCGCTGGTCTTGGTGATGATCGCGTTGCTTGTGCAATGGTCGCGCAGCGATCAGCGGACCGCCAGGCGACTGGATCGTGCGGCAGAACGCGACGACGACGCCGAGCTGGCGGCTTACAACGCGATGCTGGCCGAGCTGGCCCGTCGCGACGCATCGCGGCATTAGCCGCGCGGCTCGCCTCGCAGGCCACTGGACTACCAAGAGTGGCGGCGAATCGCCCTGATATCGCATCCGCAATCACCGCGGCTAATCCCTCAGCCGGCGGCTCAAGTTGCTTCTGGGACTGATGAGGTCACTTACCCCATCCGTCGTCTATCCACAGTCGCGGCTCTATCCACCGGTTCCGTCCGTCGCCGAGTCGGCACCGCCGCGGATGTCGGTCCGCCTGCGCTGACTGGAGCCAGCACCCGGCGGTGTGGCGTCACTGGGATTGCCCGGGTCGTTCGGCAGATCACCGCCATTTCAGAAAGGAAGAGCAATGTTCGAAACGCAGGTGACCGTGGTCGGAAACATCGTGAACGACCCGAAACGTCGGCCGGCGGGCGCACAGGAAGTGATGAAGTTCCGGGTAGCCAGCAATTCACGCCGCCGCGGCGCCGACGGCCAATGGGAGGCCGGCAATTCGCTGTTCGTCACCGTCAACTGCTGGGGCCGGCTGGTCTCCGGCGTGGGCGCATCGCTGGGTAAGGGCTCGCCGGTGATCGTCGTGGGCCACATTTACACCAACGAATACGAGGACCGCGACGGGATTCGTCGCTCGACGTTGGAGATGCGCGCCACCTCGATCGGCCCCGACCTGTCCCGCTGCCACGCCCGAATCGAGAAGACGGTCTCGGTGGCAACGGATGCCGCGAGCACACCAGCGGTCGAGCGCGATGCGGCTGACGCCGAAGCCGGAGATGACGTCGCCCGGGTAACCGAGACGGGGTTGCCGCTGTCTGCTTAGCGGCGCGACCGTCTGCCTAGGATGGGTCGCGGGCAACCTCGCGACACTAGAAAGGCAATACCGCGGCATGGCTGAGTTCATCTACACGATGAAGAAGGTCCGCAAGGCGCACGGCGACAAGGTGATCCTTGACGACGTCACGTTGAGCTTCTATCCGGGCGCCAAGATCGGTGTCGTTGGCCCCAACGGGGCAGGTAAGTCGAGCGTCTTGCGGATCATGGCGGGGCTGGACAAGCCGAATAATGGTGAGGCTGTCCTGGCCACCGATGCCACGGTCGGCATCCTGCTACAGGAGCCGCCGCTGAACGAGGAGAAGACCGTTCGCGGCAATGTCGAAGAAGGGCTGGGCGACATCAAGGTCAAGCTCGACCGCTTCAACGAAGTCGCCGAACTGATGGCCACCGACTATTCCGACGAGTTGATGGAGGAGATGGGCCGGTTGCAGGAGGAGCTCGACCACGCCGACGCGTGGGACCTCGACTCGCAGCTGGAGCAGGCTATGGACGCACTTCGGTGTCCGCCGCCCGACGAGCCAGTGACACACCTTTCCGGTGGTGAGCGCCGTCGGGTGGCGCTGTGCAAGCTGCTGCTGTCCAAACCGGACCTGTTGCTCCTCGACGAGCCGACCAACCACCTGGACGCCGAGAGCGTGCAGTGGCTCGAACAGCACCTGGCCGCTTACTCGGGGGCGGTTCTGGCGGTGACCCACGACCGATACTTCCTGGACAACGTCGCCCAATGGATCTTGGAGCTCGACCGCGGCCGCGCCTACCCGTACGAGGGCAACTACTCCACCTACCTGGAAAAGAAGGCCGAGCGGTTGGCTGTGCAGGGCCGCAAGGACGCGAAGCTGCAGAAGCGGTTGCAGGACGAGCTGGCGTGGGTGCGGTCCGGCGCCAAGGCCCGCCAGGCCAAGGGCAAGGCCAGACTGCAGCGCTACGAGGAGATGGCCGCCGAGGCGGAGAAGACGCGCAAGCTGGATTTCGAGGAGATCCAGATCCCCACAGGCCCGCGGCTGGGCAACCTGGTCGTCGAGGTCGAGCATCTCGACAAGGGGTTCGAGGGACGCACGCTGATCAAGGACCTGTCGTTCACGCTGCCCCGCAACGGCATCGTCGGAGTCATCGGTCCCAACGGGGTCGGCAAAACCACGCTGTTCAAGACCATCGTCGGGCTCGAGCAGCCCGATAGCGGCACCGTCAAGGTGGGCGAGACCGTCAAGCTGAGCTACGTCGACCAGTCCCGGGCCGGTATCGACCCGAAGAAGACCGTGTGGGAAGTCGTCTCCGACGGACTGGACCACATCCAGGTCGGCCAGAACGAGATTCCGTCGCGGGCCTATGTCTCGGCGTTCGGTTTCAAAGGGCCCGACCAGCAGAAACCGGCTGGCGTTCTATCCGGTGGCGAACGGAACAGGCTCAATCTCGCGCTCACGCTTAAAGAGGGCGGGAACCTGATCCTGCTGGACGAGCCGACTAACGACCTCGACGTCGAGACGCTTGGCTCTTTGGAGAACGCGCTGGAGAAATTCCCCGGTTGCGCGGTGGTGATTTCCCACGACCGCTGGTTCCTCGACCGGACGTGCACCCACATCCTCGCGTGGGAGGGCGACGAGGACAACGAGGCCAAGTGGTTCTGGTTCGAGGGCAACTTCGGTGCATACGAGGAGAACAAAGTCGAACGGCTTGGCGTGGAAGCCGCGCGTCCGCACAGGGTGACTCACCGAAGGCTGACGCGGGACTAGTGTCAGGCCTACCAGCGCTGGTATGCGTGCTGAGGCAGGAGCAGTCGGCATGACGGGTCAACGCGGATCCACCAGCCTTCAGGGCGCTGTGGACTGGACGACGTTCGCGAAGCCTGAGGACGTTCCCGACTGGATCTCCAAGGCATACACAGATACCTATCAAGGCCCGCGTGGCGACGACGCCGTGGCCGACCGCGGGTCGGCCGACAGCCCCACTGTCGCCACGGCGGTGACGCCGGCGCTGCTTGGCGCGCACTACCGGCTTGGTCTGCACCGGCCGAGCGGAGAAAGCCGAATCGCCATCTATCCACCCGACGATGCGGCCGGATTCGGGCCCGCGCTGCAACTGGTCACCGACAACGGCGCGATGCTGATGGATTCGGTGACGGTGCTGCTGCACCGGCTTGGTGTGGCGTACGCGGCGATCATGAACCCGGTGTTCCAGGTCCGCCGCAACACGGACGGAGATCTGCTGAGCGTCGAGCCGAAGACCGCAGAAGGCTCAGCGGGCGGCGGTGTCGAAGAGACCTGGGTGCACGTACAGCTTTCGCCGTCGGTTGAGCGCGAGGCGCTGCAGGAAGCCGAACGCCTGCTGCCGGGTGTGCTTGCCGATGTGCGTCGGGTCGCAGCGGACTCGGCCGCGATGTGGGCCATCCTCGACGACCTGGCCAAGGATGTGGAAACCAACGCGGGCGGGCGCTATGCGGGGCCGGATAGCGGCGATGTGGCCGCGCTGTTGCGCTGGCTGGCCGACGGGCATTTCACGCTGCTGGGCTATCAACGGTGTCCAGTTCGCGACGGACGCGTGTCGGGCGATGACGCGACCACCAGCCTCGGTGTGCTGCGCCGGCGCAAGGGTTCTCGTCCTCGCCTGACCGACGACACCGAACTGCTGGCGCTGGCGCAAACAGACGTTGCCAGCTACCTGCGCTTCGGTGCTTACCCGTATGTCCTCGCGGTGCGGGAGAACGTCGACGGCAGCGTCTTCGAGCACCGCCTCATCGGGCTGTTCACGGTCGCCGCGATGAACGCCGACGTGCTTGAGATCCCGATAATTTCGCGCAGAGTCCGCGAGGCGCTCGCACTAGCCGACCTCGACCCCGGCCATCCAGGGCAGCTGCTGCTCGACGTCATCCAGACCATGCCGCGCTCGGAGCTTTTCGCGCTCAGCGCCGAGCAGCTGTTGGCGATGGCCAAAGCCGTGGTGGATCTCGGATCCGGGCGCCGAGCACTGCTGTTCTTGCGCGCTGACCGACTCGAGTACTTCGTGTCGTGCTTGGTCTACCTGCCCCGCGACCGCTACACCACGGCCGTGCGTTTGCAGATCGAGGACATCCTGGTCCAGGAGTTCGGCGGCACCAGCCTCGAGTTCACCGCTCGGGTCACCGAATCACCTTGGGCGCTGCTGCATTTCATGGTCCGGCTACGTCCCGACGGCGCTACGCAGATCGACACCTCCGAAGCCAACCGAGTCCGTATCCAGGCGTTGCTGACCGAAGCCGCGCGCACCTGGTCCGACCGGCTGATCAGCGAGGCGACTGGGGGATCCGTCGGCGCTGTCGGACCCCTGGAGGCCGAGCACTACGCGGCGGCGTTCTCTGAGGCCTATAAACAGGCCGTCACCCCGACCGAAGCGATCAATGACATCGCCATCTTCGAGCAGCTGACCGACGACTCGGTCAAGCTGGTTCTCTCCGACCACAACTACGACGACACCGCCCGGCTGACTTGGTATTTGGGTGGGCGAACGGCGTCTTTGAGTCAGTTGCTGCCGATGCTGCAATCCATGGGTGTGGTGGTGCTCGAGGAGCGACCGTTCACCGTCACTCGGCCCGACGGATTGCCGGTGTGGATCTACCAGTTCAAGATCACGCCGCAGCCGACCATTCCGCTGGCATCGGGGGGGCCTGAGCGGGAAGCCGCCGCGAAACGCTTCGCCGACGCCGTCACCGCGATCTGGGAAGGCCGCATCGAGATCGACCGGTTCAACGAGCTGGTGATGCGCGCCGACCTGACCTGGCAGCAGGTCGTGCTGTTGCGCAGCTACGCGAAATATCTACGGCAGGCCTGCTTTCCGTACAGTCAGTCCCACATCGAATCGGTGTTGAACGAAAACCCACAGACCGCACGGTCGTTGGTCAGGCTGTTCGAGGCATTGTTCGATCCGACCCCTTCCGGTTCGTCGAAGAACCGCGACGCTCAAGCTGCCGCCGCAGCGGTTGCTGCGGATATCGACGCGTTGGTGAGCCTGGACACCGACCGCGTCCTACGGGCGCTCGCCTCGCTGATCCAGGCCACCATGCGTACCAATTACTTTGTGACACACGAGAGTTCCGCTCGCAGCCAAAATGTGCTGTCGCTGAAGCTGGATGCGCAGCTGGTTGAGGAACTCCCACTGCCGCGGCCTAAGTTCGAGATCTTCGTGTACTCGCCGCGGGTCGAAGGTGTGCATCTGCGATTCGGCTATGTGGCGCGCGGTGGCTTGCGTTGGTCGGATCGTCGCGAGGATTTCCGCACGGAGATCCTCGGTCTGGTCAAGGCTCAGGCAGTGAAGAACGCCGTCATCGTGCCGGTCGGCGCCAAAGGCGGTTTCGTCGTCAAACAGCCGCCGTTGCCCACCGGCGACCCCGGTGCTGACCGCGACGCCACCCGAAACGAAGGCATCGCCTGCTACAAGCTGTTCATCTCAGGATTGCTCGACGTCACGGACAACGTCGATCTCACCACCGGCAAGGTCAGTACACCCGCGGAGGTGGTGCGGCGCGACGGCGACGACGCCTATCTGGTGGTGGCCGCGGACAAAGGCACCGCGACGTTTTCCGACATCGCCAACGACCTCGCCAAGTCCTACGGGTTCTGGCTGGGCGACGCCTTCGCATCCGGCGGATCGGTCGGCTATGACCACAAAGTAATGGGCATCACCGCCAAGGGCACCTGGGAAGCGGTCAAGCGGCACTTCCGGGAGATGGGGGTCGACACCCAAACCGAGGACTTCACCGTCATCGGCATCGGTGACATGAGCGGTGACGTGTTCGGCAACGGCATGTTGCTGTCCAAGCACATTCGACTGCTGGCCGCGTTCGACCACCGCCACATCTTCCTGGACCCCGATCCCGATCCGGCCGCTTCCTGGGAGGAGCGACGGCGGATGTTCGATCTGCCCCGCTCCAGCTGGCAGGACTACGACAAGTCACTGATCAGCCAGGGCGGCGGGGTGTACAGCCGCGAACACAAAGCGATTCCGATCAGCGACCAGGTTCGCGCAGCCTTGGGCATCCCGGACGACGTCAACGAGATGGCCCCGCCCAACCTGATGCGCGCGATCCTGCGTGCGCCGGTGGATCTGCTGTTCAACGGCGGCATCGGAACCTATGTCAAGGCCGAAGCGGAATCCGACGCCGACGTGGGTGACCGTGCCAACGACCCGGTACGGGTCAATGCGAATCAGTTGCGCGCCAAGGTGGTTGGCGAGGGTGGCAATCTCGGCGTCACGGCGCGCGGCCGGGTCGAGTTCGACCTGTGCGGCGGTCGGATCAATACCGATGCGATGGACAATTCGGCCGGCGTGGATTGTTCTGACCACGAGGTCAACATCAAGATCTTGGTCGACTCCCTGATCACCGCGGGCAAGGTCGACCCGGGTGAACGCACCCAACTGCTCGAGTCGATGACCGACGAAGTCGCCGAACTGGTGCTCGCCGACAATGCCGACCAGAACGACCTGATCGGCACCAGCCGCGCCAATGCCCCGAGCCTGCTGCCCGTGCATGCCGACCAGATCAAATACCTGGTGACCGAGCGGGGGCTGAACCGCGAACTCGAAGCGCTGCCGTCGGATAAGGAGATAGCGCGGCGACTCGAGGCCGGTCTAGGGCTCACGTCACCGGAGCTCGCGACGTTGATGGCGCATGTCAAGCTGGCGCTCAAAGACGAGCTGTTGCGTACCGATCTGCCGGATCAAGAGGTGTTCGCCAGCAGATTGCCGCGATACTTCCCGTCACCGCTGCGCGACCGCTTCGGTCCGGCGATCCGCTCCCACCAGCTAAGGCGCGAGATCGTCACCACGATGCTGGTCAACGATCTGGTCGACACCGCCGGCATCAGCTATGACTACCGGGTCGCTCAGGACATCGGTGTGAGTCTGGTGGATGCGGTGCGCACCTACGTAGCGACCGACGCCGTCTTCGGAGTGGGGCAACTGTGGCACAGTATCCGCGCGGCCGACGTGCCGATCGCGGTCTCTGATCGGATGACATTGGATACCCGTCGGCTGATCGACCGTGCCGGACGGTGGTTCCTCAATTACCGTCCGCAGCCGCTGGCGGTTGGCGCCGAAATCAACCGATTCGCAAAGAAGGTGGAAACGCTGACACCGCGGATGTCGGAGTGGCTGCGCGGCGACGACAAGGCGATCGTGGAAAAGGAAGCCGGTGAATTCGTCGCGCAGGGCGCATCCGAAGACCTCGGCTACATGGTGGCCGCCGGGTTGTACCGGTACAGCTTGCTCGACATCATCGATATCGCCGATATCGAGGACCACGACCCCGCTGAGGTCGCCGACACCTATTTCGCGCTGATGGACCGCCTGGGCACCGACGGTCTGCTGACCGCGGTGTCCGAACTGCCACGCAGCGATCGCTGGCACTCGTTGGCGCGCTTGGCGATTCGTGACGATATCTACGCGTCGCTGCGGTCGTTGTGTTTCGACGTGCTCGCCATTGCTGAACCGGACGAAAGCGCTGACGAGAAGATCGCTGAGTGGGAGCACACCAGCGCCTCACGGGTGGAGCGCGCGCGCCGGACGCTGACCGAAATCTACGAGAGCGGTCAAAAGGATTTGGCCACGCTGTCGGTGGCGGCACGGCAGATTCGCCGCATGACGCGCACCAGCGGGCGAGGATCGTCGGGGTGACCGCCAGCGACGATGCAGTGGGGGCACCTCCCGCTTGCGGGGGACGGAGCGATGAGGAGGAGCGGCGTATAGAAAGCGTGGGATTCGTTGCGGCTGTCCCGGTGCGGTGGTCGGACATCGACATGTACCAGCACGTCAACCACGCGACCATGGTCACGATTCTCGAAGAGGCCCGCGTCCCGTTTCTTTCGCATGCGTTCGGTGCCGATATCACCAGCGTCGGTCTGCTGATCGCCGACGTTCGGATCACGTACAAAGGTCAGCTTCGGCTGACGGATTCGCCACTTCAGGTCACCATGTGGGTAAAGCGCTTGCGAGCGGTCGATTTCACGCTCGGCTACGAGGTGCGGTCGGCCAACGCTGACCCAGAGTCGAAGCCCGCCGTGATCGCCGAGTCGCAATTGGCCGCATTTCACATCGACGACCAGCGGCTGGTGCGCCTGTCGCCACATCATCGGGAATACCTGCAGCGGTGGCTCCGGTAGCAGAGCGGGGACTGTGGCTGGGTCCAGAAGCCATGGCGGCCCACCGCGCGGACTTGACCGCGTTCGTCGAGCGGGCGGCGCG
>Ga0187782_10002958_pt1 | contig 12622 bp, 8 predicted proteins | sample 0715_SJ02_MP15_2_FD_132454 | JGI IMG/M metagenome (GOLD analysis project Ga0187782, IMG submission 132454) | Tropical peat soil microbial communities from peatlands in Department of Meta, Colombia - 0715_SJ02_MP15_20_MG | ecosystem: Environmental > Terrestrial > Soil > Wetlands > Peat | place...
ATCGTCGAAGATCGTCGCGAGCCCGAAGCGCTGGATGCGATACTCGTTGAGCTCGCGCGACTCGTTGTTGAGGGTCGCCTGGCGGTATCCCCCGCGGTCGTGCACCGCCCGAGCGATCGCGATCGCCTGGGGCCGGGGCTCGGACTGTTGCCGCATGAACTCGAGAAATTCCTCCGGCGAGAAGGGTCGGGGGGCGTAGAAGACTGTCGTGTCGAGATACCCCCGGGCGTCGAGCCGACCGGTCTCGAAATCGTCCTCGACCCGGGCGTGGCGGCGTTCAAACTCCGCCGGGTCGAGCTGGAAATGCGCGGTCGCGGCCCGGCGCGACACATGGTCCCAGCCATTCGAGAGGAGTACGCCCCCGACGTCCCAGAGTAGGAGGGAGAGCGTTTTAGGCACGGAGCGCCCCGTCCAGGCGAGCGAGCCCGCCGGCGACGTCGCCTCCGACGTCGACCCGGAGGACGCGCCGCTGCTTCTGCACCAGCGCCTGGTAATCCCCAAGCGCCTGAGCCCGGATGATGGTCCCAAAGGTGTAGTCGGTGCCCGGCACTGCGACGTCGAGCGCGGGGGTGTCGATGATCTGCAGGAAGAGCCCGGTGTTCGGGCCGCCCTTGTGCAGCTGCCCGGTCGAGTGCAGGAACCGCGGTCCGTACCCGAGCGTCGTCGCGACGTTCCACCGTTCGAGGAGACCCTCGCGCAGATGGCTCAACGCGACGGTCGTCGCCTCCGTGGGCGCGAGATACGCCTGGATACCGATGTAATCGCCCGGGCGGATCTGAGCCGTCCAAGCCCGGCTGTCGTCGAGGAGGCGTTTCGGGTCCGTGGTCGGGACGGTTCGCACATCGCGGCTGGCGGCCGCATCGGCCGGCGCGGCCATCGCCTTGCGCGCGAGCTCCTTCGCGAGCTCCACGTCGGGTTGATCGAACGGGTCGATGCCGAGGAGCATCCCCGCGCTGGCGACGGCCATCTCCCATCGGAAGAATTCCTCACCGATCTCGATCGGAGCCGGGATACGGACCCGTACGACCGGGAATCCGGCGCTCTCCAGCCTCGTCGTATACGCCGAGAGCTCGGGATCGGGGGCGGGGCCCTCTTGCAGCTCGACGAAGAGACGGTCTCCGCGGTAGTGTTCCGGCGCGACCCGCGGCTCGCCGACGACCGGGACGACCCCCTTTCCGATCTTTCCCGTGCTTTCGGCGACCAGCTGCTCGAGCCACTCGGCGAACACGGAGAACTTCGCCGAGGCGAGGAAGGTCAGCTTGTCCCGACCCCCGTTCGCGAGCTCCCCGACGACCGCACCGAGGGCGAGCCCCGGGTTCTCCCGGACCGGGACCGCCGGGGCGCAGGCCTCGGACATCGTCCACGCAAGATCGAGGAGGCGGGATACCTCGACGCCCGCAAGGGCCGCGGGAACTAGGCCGAACATCGTCAGCGCGGAGTACCGTCCGCCCACGGTCGGGAGCGCCCGGAACACGGCTCGGAACTTGTCGGCGGCCGCGAGCTGCTCGAGCGGCGTCCCGGGGTCGGTGATCGCGACGAACTGTGGCCCCGGCTCGACCCCGAGCCCCCGCAGGGCGTCGGCAAAGTATCGGTAGAAGGAGTTCGGTTCGAGGGTCGTGCCGGATTTGCTGGAGACCAGGAACAGTGTGTGGCGGAGGTCGAGACGGCCTCGGAGCGCGGAGACCGCCGCGGGGTGGGTGCTGTCGAGGACGTGGAGTTCGGGGTAGCCGGGACGACCTCCGAAGAGCTGAGCGAAGACGTCCGGCGCGAGGCTGGAGCCGCCCATGCCCAGCACCACGACGTGTCGGATCCCTTCGGCCCGGACCGTGTCGGCGAAGGTCCGGAGCCGTCCGAGCTCCTCGGACATCTGTTCGGGGAGGTGCAGCCACCCCATCCGGTCCGCCACATCGCGGGGGGGAGCGGCGGGCCAGAGCGTGGGGTCGAGCTTCCAGAAACGCTCCCCGACCCGCTCCGTCTGCCAGATGGCGAGGCGCTGCACCACACGCGCCGCATCCGGACCGAGGCTCCACGTGGCGCGGTCGACCGACCCCGAAAGCAACGTCCGCCGTTTCTCGTCGAGCGAGGCCAACAGATGTTGGTAGGACTGGTCGAACAGCGCCACGCCCTCCACCTGGAGCGCCTCGCTGATCCGATCGAGGTCGATGCCGATCGACCGAAGACGCTCGAGGGTGGCACGGGCTTCGGCCACCCCCTCGAGGAGCGTGTCCCCCCGGACCCGACCGTGGTCCTCGAAGGCGCGGAGGGTCGCCGGCGGCAGCGTATCGACGGTCTCGGGCCCGATCAGCTCCTCGACGTAGAGCGTGTCGCGGTAGCGCGGATCTTTCGTGCTGGTGCTCGCCCAGAGCACGCGTTGCGGTCGGGGGCCCTTCGGCGGCGTCGAGGAGGGAGCGGCCGGCGGAAAGAGCTCGCGGAATCGCGCATAGATCACGCGGCAGTTCGCGAGCGCAACGGTTCCTCGGAGACCCGCCGCCTCCGAAGCCGGGGAGGCATCGAGCTCCTGGTCGACCGCCGTGTCGATGCGGCTGACGAAGATCGAGGCGACCGACGCGACCCGGGTGGGGTCGGCGGCGCGAGCGACGCCCCGTTGATAGGCCCCGGCGACCGCCTCGTAGTGCGCGAGAGAGAACATCAGGGTGACGTTGACGCTGATCCCCTCGGAGATCAGTTGTTCGATCGCGGGGATCCCCTCGCGCGTCGCAGGGACCTTGATGAGGAGGTTCGGCCGGCCTACCTCCCGCCACAGTCGCCGGGCCTCGGCGACCGTGCCCGCGGTGTCGTGGGCGAGACCGGGCGCGACCTCGAGGCTCACGAAGCCGTCCGCTCCGCCGGTGCGATCGAACACCGGACGCAGTACGTCCGCGGCCATCGTTACGTCCTGCACCGCCAGGCGCTCGTAGAGCTGGGCCGCCGGGAGTTGCGGGTTGGAGCCCAATAGGTCGGTCAGGGCGGCATCGTAGTCGTGGCTGCCGGCGATGGCCTTGTCGAAGATCGTCGGGTTGATCGTGACGCCGGTGATCCCGTCCTCCCGGACCATCCGCTCCAGTTCGCCGCTGGTCAGGAGGCTGCGCCGGATGTAGTCGAGCCACGGCGACTGGCCGCGCGTCAGAAGGTCGGCGAGCCGTGTCATGGCCGGGGAGCAGCCCCCCCGCCGATCAGGCCCTGCGCTGCCGCGATAACGTGGTCGGCCGTGATTCCCAGTTCCCGGAGCACCACGGCGCCCGGGGCGGAGGCTCCGAAGCGGTCGACCCCGATCGAGATGCCCCGGTCGCCGACGTATCGGGACCAGCCGAGCGTCGCGCCGGCCTCGATCGAAACTCTCGGAATCCCGTCGGGGAGCACGGACCGTCGATACGCCTCCGATTGCGCATCGAACAGATCCCAGCAGGGGAGCGAGACGACCCGGGCCCGCACGCCGCGCTCGCGGAGCCCTCGCTGGCCGTCGAGGGCCACCGAGAGCTCGGAGCCGGTGGCGAGGAGAACGACCTGGGGCGCACCGTCGGCCGGATCGGCCAGGACGTAGCCGCCGCGGGGAACCCCCTGCGCGATCGGATAGCGGTCGGGGTCGAGGATGGGGATCTTCTGGCGGGTCAGCACGAGGGCGGAGGGGCCCGGGTGCTCGATCGCGAGGCGCCAGGCGGCGACCGTCTCGTTCGCGTCGCCGGGCCGGAAGACGCGGAGTCGGGGGATGGCGCGCAGGCTGACCAGCTGCTCCACCGGCTGGTGGGTCGGTCCGTCCTCGCCGAGGGCGATGCTGTCGTGGGTGAAGACGAGCACGACATGGGTCCCCTGGAGCGCCGCGAGCCGGATCGACCCGCGCGCGTAGTCCGAGAACGTGAGGAAGGTACCCCCGTACGGGATCAACCCGCCATGCAACGCCATGCCGTTCAGGACCCCCACCATCGCGTGCTCCCGCACACCAAAGTGGAAATTGCGGCCGTCGCGATCCTCGGGGGAGAAATCCGGCACGTTGGGGAGCACGGTCCTCGTGGACGGCGACAGGTCGGCCGCGCCCCCGAGAAGGGACGGGAGTCGCGGCGCCAACGCGTCAAGCACTTTCTGCGATGCCTCGCGGGTAGCGAGCGGCCCGTCGGCCGGGTGAAAGGCCGGTAGGTCGGCGTTCCAACCGGCGGGCAGAGCACCCGCCAGTTGTTCATCGAGCCGGCGCACGCGGTCCGGGTCGGAGTTGCGGACGGCGTCGCGCACCGCGCGCCACTCCTTCTCCCACCGGTCCCCGCGGTCGAGTGCCTCGTGGAAATGTACCCGCGCCGCCTCGGGAATGAGGAACGCGGGTTCGAGGGGCCACCCCAGCTTCTCCTTCGTCCGCCGGGTGTTCTCCGGGCCCAAGGGCTCTCCGTGCGCTTCGCGAGTGTCCTGGACCGGACTGCCGAAGCCGATGTGCGTCCGAACCGAGAGGAGCGATGGTCGACGGGTATCTGCGAGAGCCGCGCGGATCCCCCGGTCGATCGCGGCGAGGTCATTGCCGTCGTCGACGCGAAGCACCTGCCAGCCGTACGCTTCGAACCGATGACCGACGTCCTCCGTGAACGTCCAGCTCGTCGGGCCCTCGAGCGAGACGTGGTTGTCGTCGTACAGATAGATTAGTTTGCCGAGGCCAAGGTGGCCGGCGAGCGATGCGGCCTCCGACGACACCCCTTCCATCAGGTCGCCGTCCGAGACGATCCCGTACGTGCGGTGATCGACCAGCGGGGCGTCGGATCGATTGTAGGTGGCGCCGAGCTGTTGCTCGGCGATCGCCATGCCGACCCCCATGGCGAACCCCTGGCCGAGGGGGCCGGTCGTCGCCTCGACGCCCGGCGCACAGCGGACCTCGGGGTGCCCGGGGGTCCGGCTCCCCCACTGCCGGAAGCGCTGGAGCTCCTCGATGGGAAGATCGTACCCCGTGACATGCAGCAGCGAGTAGAGCAAGGCCGAGCCGTGCCCCGCCGAGAGGATGAACCGGTCCCGGTTCGGCCAGTCCGGATTCTTCGGATTGTGCCGAAGAAATCGATCCCAGAGGACGTAGGCCATGGGGGCCGCCCCGAGGGGAAGCCCGGGGTGGCCCGACTTCGCCTTCTCTACGGCGTCGACGGAAAGGAATCGGAGCGTGTTGACGCACGTGAGGTCGAGATCCGGATCCGGCATGGGGCCTGCGGACATGCTCCGAGAAGGAAAAGGTGACGGGCGTTCGATGCGTCGGGGGATAGTCCGGCTTCCGATGTCGGGCTCGGTGGGCCCATTCCGGCGGACAGGGATCCGGCCGAGTGGAGTCTGTTCGACGTGGTCTTGATGGGGAGAACTCCCCTCGCGGGACTCCGAGGGGAGGTGTCGGGATGTCGACCCGCCGCGCCCGGAGGAAGGCAACGACCGGCTCGCGGGAGCCGCCCGTCCATCGCACCACTCGCGCCTCCCTCGAAACTCTCCGCGATCGGTTGCTGACGGTCCATCAGCGAATGGTGGAAGCCGAGACCCACGTTCCGCTCGAAGGGTTCGGAGAGTCGAGGGACAGCGCCCGCAACCTACTCCATTACCTGGCGCTCCGCGGCTTCGATCTCCGAGAGGTCCAGGATCAGCTGGCGGATCTTGGCCTGTCGTCGTTGGGACGTGCCGAAGGGCACGTCCTGTACAATCTGGAGACCGTGCTCGAACGCCTTTCCGAGATCGGACCGAGGCGTGCGGCCCAAGGCTACCCGCGGTCCGACATCACCCCGGGGCGGGGACGGAAGCTGCTCGATCGGAACGCGCGTCGTTTGCTCGGCCCTTCCCCCGAGCGAGCGACCCGCATCATGGTGACCCTGCCGACCGACGCCGCGAACGATCCGGAGTTTCTTCCGGATCTCCTCCGCGCGGGCACGGACGTCGTACGGATCAACTGTGCCCACGACTCCGAGGTCGAGTGGTCGCGCATGGCCCAGAACTTGCGGCGGGCCCGGCGCCAGGTCGGTCGGGCGTGTCATCTCGAAATGGACCTCGGAGGCCCACGGCTGCGCACGGGACCGCTCGAAGCCGGCCCCGCGGTGCTGCGGGTGCGACCGGCCCGCGACGCCTTCGGCCGGTCCCTCGGACCGGGGACCCTGCGGCTTGTGCCTCCCAGCTCGCCCCGGGTGGGATTTCCGGATACGCTCGCCGTCCCGGGGGAATGGCTGCGCCGGCGGCGCGCTCGGGAACGGTTGACGCTTCGCGATGCCCGAGGGGCGACACGGGTCCTCCGGGTCGTATCGATCGAGGGCGACGGGGTGTTGGTCGCTGCGGAAAAGTCGACCTATCTGACGAACGGGGTCTCCCTTCGGGGACGATCCCGTCAGGGCCGGGTCGATCCCCTCGTCCTCCGCGGGATCGCGGCGCGCGCCGGTCGGATCCGACTCTCCTCCGGGGATTGGTTGCGCGTGACGGCGAATTCGACGCCCGGCTGGGATCGCGATCCGCGTCGCCGCGGTACCCGCGCCATGGCGACCATCGGAGTGTCGCATCCCGATCTCCTGGCACGGATCCGGATCGGGGATCAGATCTGGTTCGATGGAGGGCGCATCGGAGGAGTCGCGCGCCGCCGGTCGGGGTCCGGGTTCCTCGTGGAGATCCAACACGCCCCGCCCGAGGGGACCTGGCTGAGGTCCGACCAGGGGATCAATCTCCCCGACACCGACCTCGGCCTTCCCTCCCTGTTGGACGAGGACCGAGCGCTGTTGCCGTTCGTCGTTCGGCACGCGGACCTCGTCGGCTACTCGTTCGTGGAGTCGGCGGACGGCATCGCGAGGCTCCGCGGCGAGCTTGTCGCGCTGGGTCGGCCGAAGATGGGAATCGTTCTGAAGATCGAGACGCGTCGCGCGTTCGAACGCCTACCCGAGATCCTTCTGGGGGCCCTCCAGCACGGCCCGGCGGCGGTCATGGTCGCCCGTGGGGATCTCGCCGTGGAGGTCGGATTCGAACGATTGTCCGAGGTGCAGGAGGAGATCCTCTGGCTGAGCGAGGCCGCGCATCTCCCCGCGATCTGGGCGACGCAGGTCCTGGAGGGTCTCGCGAAGAGCGGCATGCCCACCCGGGCCGAGGTCACCGATGCTGCGATGGGGGAGCGCGCGGAGTGCGTGATGCTCAACAAGGGTCCCTATCTGATCGAGGCCGTTCGCGCCCTCGACGGGATCGTTCGGCGCATGCAGGCCCACCAGGCCAAGAAATCCGCTCGGCTGCGCCTCCTGCACGTCGCCGAGCGGTTCCTGTCCGGGGCGTCGGTCGGTGACCCGCCCGCGAACCCGGTAATCCCGGCTGGCGGGGGCCGATGACCGAGGGGTCCGAAGCCGTGCCCACCGTCAGTCCGGGTTGACTGGGAGATTATCTGGCCCGCGGCGGCTGAACTCACCATGAGCGCCACGGCGTCCGTGTCGAAGTCCAAGAAGAGCACGTCCTCCACCCGCCAGTTCTTCGCGCACGAGGCAGCGACGGCGAAGGAGAAACTGGGTCACGCCCTGCACCCGCGTCGCGCCACGGCGACGGCGAAGCTGACCGTCGTCGTGGACCAGGCGTCCGCGGAGGAAACGCGCGTCGTCGTCCGGGAGCTGCGCACCGAGCTCCAGCTGGAACGGACGGAAGTGCTCGAACCCCTCCTGCACCGGATGTCCGACATCGCCGACCGCCTCGAGGAAGGACAGCCGGTCCCGCCGAAGGTCATCGGCGAGGGGATCGATCTGTGGCAGCTGTACGTGAACCGGCTCCATGACGTGCACGTCGGACAGTTCGCTGCCGCGCGCTCGTCGATGCCCCACGATGCGGCGTGCACGCTCCCCTTGGTCGAGGTGGTCCAGGATCCCGAGCGGGCCGAGCTGCGGATCCGCGAACTGAAGATGTGCCTGGCCGCCTACGAGGCGCGCTCCGGGGCGAGCACCGGCCTGCTCGCGGCCGTCATGCAGGGAGGGGCGAAGTCCGAGCTGGCTTGGGAGAACTTCGAGGAGGATTTTGCCACCTCGTGCCTGCCGGACCACCTGACCACGACCGCGCTCCGGCAGTGGACGACCTCCCTGATCGAAACCCGCGATGCGGGGGAGCTTGCCCGACGGAAGGTCCGGGAGTACGTCGAGCAGACCGCGGAATACGCCCACCCCCGCCCCGCGGCCTGATCCCGCCGTCCGGCGTCCGCCGGAGGTCCGCCGCTGGGACGCAGCCTTCCGGACCGGAAAGGACCGGTCACGCTGGCGGAGCGATCGTCGGTCGCGGGAGCGCCACGGTCGCGACGGGGGCCGGCGGGGCGGCCTCGCGGCGAAGGAGGTCCTCCCAGTTCGCCGTGACGGTCGCCTGGACGCGGTCGATCTCCTCCTCCGTCAGATGACGGAATCGCCCCTGTCGGTCAAGGTACTCGCGGACCGGCTTCAGCCGGGAATACCGCCGCGTGATCCGCAGTCGTTCGTCCACCACCTCGTAGAGCGGGAAGAGCCCCGTTTCCGTGGCGAGACTTCCGATCTCGATCGTCTCGGCCGAGTCGTACTTCCAGCCGGGAGGGCAGGCGGTCAACGCGTGGAAGAAGCGGGGGCCGTGGAGGTCCCGCGCCTTCTCGACCTTCGCGAGGAAGTCCTCCGGGAAGCTCGGGTTGACCGTCGCGGCGTAGACCGGGTGGTGGGCCAGCACGATCGGCATGATCTCCTTCTTCGGTTCCGCCTTCCCCCGCGCCGCGGGACCGACCGGCGTCGTCGTCGTCCACGCGTGCCAGGGGGTCGCGCCGCTGCGCTGGATCCCGGTGTTCATGTACGCCTCGTTGTCGTACATCACATAGATCGCGTCCGTCCGGCGTTCGAGCATTCCGCTCATCGCCTGCAGACCGATGTCGGCGGTGCCTCCGTCGCCGGCGATCCCGACCACGTTGACGTCCGTGAGGCCGAGCGCATCGGCGGCGGCGCGCAATCCCGAGATCGAGGCGCCGGTCGACTCGATGGGGTTATCGAGCATCGCCACCCCGAGGGCGGTGGTCGGGTACGGCGTGGCGATCACTGTCCAGCAGCACGCCGGCATCGAGACGAGGGTCCTCGGACCGAGCCCCTTGAGCAGCAGGCGGACCGCGAGCGCCGGCGCGCACCCGGGGCACGCCGAGTGACCGGATCGCACCCATTCCTGGGCGGGGATCGTCAGCTTAGCCATCGACCTTCACCTCCGCGGGTTCGAGATCCATCCAGATGGGATCCGGGGTGATCTTCCGGTCGAGCCGGTCGAACATCCGATGGACCAGCGCGGGCGTGATGTCCCGTCCGCCGACGCCGGCCACGAAGCTCGTGACGGGGGGGTGGTGGGTGGCCGGATAGAGCGCCGCCCGGACCTCGGTCGCTACCGCACCGGCCATGCCGAACGTCCAGGAGCGATCGAGCACTCCGACGCGGTCCACCTCCGAGAGTGCCTCGCGGACCTCGTGATCCGGGAACGGACGGAGCAGTCGGATCTTCAGCAGGCCGACCGGCCGGCCCTCGCGCCGTAGCTCGTCCACGATCGACCGCGCGGTGGTCGTCGCGGTGCCGAGGGTCACGAGCACGCTCGTCGCATCGTCCAATCGGTACGCCTCGACCGCCCCGCCCGGACCCCGGCCGAAGCGACGGGCAAAGTCCGATTCGATCGACGCGAACGTGGGGCGTACCCGGTCCATCGCGAGCGCCTCGTCCTGACGGAAGCGCACGTAGTCCTCCGGTCCGGTGAAGGAGCCGAGGCGGCTCGCCCGCTCCGGGACGAGGATGGCGTGGCCGACCCGGGGCGGGAGGAACGCGTCGACCTCCTCGACCGTGGGGACGTCGACCGGCTCGACCGTGTGGGAGAGATAGAACGCGTCCTCGGTCACCATCGTCGGCAGGCGGACCGCCGGATCCTCGCTGAGCCGGTACGCCTCGAGCACGAGGTCGAGCACCTCCTGGTTCGTTTCGGCATACAATTGGATCCAGCCGGTGTCGCGTTGTGCGACGGTGTCGGTGTGGTCGGCACCGGCATTCCAGGGAGGAGCGACCGCCCGGTTCACGACCCCCATGACGATGGGGGCGCGCATCCCCGAGGCCCAGTGCAGCAGTTCGTGCATGAGCAGCAACCCCTGGCTCGAGGTCGCCGTGTAGGTTCGGGCGCCGAGCGCCGCCGCGCTGACACACACCTGGAGGGCACTGTGCTCGGATTCGACCTTGACGAACTGGGCATCGAGGCGGCCCTGTGCGACGAAATCCGCGATCCCCTCCACGATCGACGTCTGGGGCGTGATCGGGTAGGCCGAGATCACCTGGACGCGCGCGAGACGGACCGCTTCGGATTGGGCGTGGTTTCCCGAGAGCACTTGCTGCGTCATGAATCCCTCCTCAGGCCTCCGCCAGCATCTCGATCGTGTGGGGGGGGCAGACCCGGGCACAGATCCCGCAGCCCTTGCAGTGGTCCGCCACGATGACGGGGAAGCCGGATGCGTCGAGGGCGATCGCGGTGTCCGGGCAGAACTTCCAGCAGAAGTTGCAGCGCGTGCACCGGTCGAGGTGGATCTCGGGGCGCTGCGTGCGCCACGAGGCCGTGTGGAGCACGTCGCTGGGCACCGAGGCGACCGGCCCCTCGGGCAGGGGAAGCTCGGGCGCCGGGATCCGGGGCGGGAGGGTTGCCACCTCGCCCTCGTGGAACTTCACCTGCTCGTAGCCGGCATGACAGGCCTCCCGGTTCGGCCCGGGTCGAGTCGGCACGAACGCGTCGATCGCCCGGTCCAGCGCTCCGAGCGAAACGGCCCCCGTCACCCGTGCGACCGCTCCGAGAATGGCGGTGTTGACAATCGGGGTGGCCGCGGTTCCGAGGCCCAGCCCCACAGCGATCCGGGTCGCGTCGACGGTCGCAACACGTGCATGCGCCGGCGCCGCGAGGCGCGACCAGTCGGAAGGAGCGTTGACGAGGAGCCAGCCTCCCTCCTTCAGTCCCTCGGTCGAGGGAACCGCCCGCAGCAAGCCCTGCTCGAGGACGACCACCACGTCCGGGTGGGCGATGGACGTGCGGATGCCGATGGGCCGGTCGCTGATCCGGGCGAACGCGGTGACGGGTGCCCCGCGACGTTCGACCCCAAAGAACGGGAAGCTCTGGGGCACCCGGCCATCCAGAAATGCCGCCTGCGCCAGGAGCTCGGCGGCGATCACGGCTCCCTGGCCTCCCCGGCCCTGAAATCGTATCTCGATCATCGCCGCTTCCGAATCGGGGGCCGGCGACTATAATCGAGCGGTGAACCGAAGTTGACCCCCACCTTAACTCGAATCCGGACTGTCCGGGAATCGATGCCCGCGATTACCCCGACCGCCCGGATCTGGATGGACGGAGAGCTCGTGCCGTGGGACGAGGCTCGGATCCATGTGATGACCCACGGACTCCATTACGGATTCGCGATCTTCGAGGGGATCCGGTGTCACCGGGCGGCGCGCGGGACCGCCGTCTTCCGCCTTCGGGAGCATCTCGAACGGTTCCGCGACAGTGCGAAGATCTACGAAATGCGGCTCCCGTACTCGATCGACGAGCTCGAGTGCGCCGTCCTCGACCTCGGCCGGGCGAACGGAGCCCCGGAGGCGTACATCCGGCCGATCGCCTTCACCGGCTACGGGGAGATGGGCCTCGACCCGGGCGGCAACCGGATCCACGTCGCCATCGCCGAGTGGCCGTGGGGGGCGTACCTCGGGGAGGCCGGGGTGAATCACGGGGTTCGCGCCACCGTGTCGAGCTGGACGCGCATCGATTCCCGCTCGCTTCCCCCGCAGGCGAAATGCGCCGCGAACTACGCGAACGGAATCTTGGCGAAGCTCGAGGCGAAGGCGGGCGGGTACGACGAGGCGATCCTGCTCAACAGCCAGGGGATCGTCTCGGAGGGACCCGGCGAGAACATCTTCCGCGTCCGCAACGGGGTCCTCAGCACCCCGCCGGCCAGTTCGGGGATCCTGCGCGGGATCACCCGGGACACCGTCGTGCAGCTCGCGGAGGAGGACGGGGTGCCCTACCAGCGGACCGGGTTCACCCGCGAGGAGCTGTTCACGGCGGACGAGCTGTTCTACACGGGCACGGCGGCCGGGATCACGCCGATCCGCGAGGTCGACGGCCGCCCGATCGGGACCGGGACGTATCCGGTGGCCCGGCGACTCCAGGCATTGTACGAGGACGCGCTGCGGGGGCGGCTCCCGGCACACGAGAAGTGGTTGACGTACGTGGATGCGGAACTGGCGGTCCGAGCGCCGGCCGCGGCCGTATCGCGCGCGAGGTAGGCGCCGGTGCCCGAGGTCGGCAGTCGCTCGGTCCTCGCGCGCGCGGAGTTCCCAGCGTTCCTGGGAGCGATCCGCGCCGCGGGGTACGAGATCGTGGGACCCACGGTGCGTGACGGCGCGATCGTCTACGGGCCGATCTCGACTCCCGAGGATCTCCCCGAAGGGTGGACGGATCGGCAGGACGCGGGCCAGTATCGGCTCGAGCGGCGTTCGGATCGGGCGCTGTTCGGCTACAACGTCGGTCCGCACAGCTGGAAGAAGTATCTCTTCCCGTCCCGCGAACGCCTCTTCACGGCGCACCGCGACGGCGATTCGTTCCGCATCGCGCCGGAGCCCGTGGAGGAGCGACGGCTCGCCTACCTCGGGGTGCGCGCGTGCGAGCTGGC
>Ga0187782_10002959_pt1 | contig 12620 bp, 11 predicted proteins | sample 0715_SJ02_MP15_2_FD_132454 | JGI IMG/M metagenome (GOLD analysis project Ga0187782, IMG submission 132454) | Tropical peat soil microbial communities from peatlands in Department of Meta, Colombia - 0715_SJ02_MP15_20_MG | ecosystem: Environmental > Terrestrial > Soil > Wetlands > Peat | place...
ACGACGTCGGCCAGGTCGCTCTCGTTGCCGACCTCACCCACGACTTCAATGTCGGGCTGGTCGGCGATGGTCGCCATCACCAATTCCCGCATCAGCCGCGGATGATTTGCCACCAGCACACGCACTCGTTTCACAGCGCGACCCCAGCGCCGAGCATAGGGCGAGGGCATTCGCAGCACAAGGTTCAAAAAAGAGCCAGGCAGAATTGAATCGCGCGGACGTGAGCCGTACCAAGACGTACCGTGATGAGGTACTAATGCGGTTTGGAATCAGTACCTATCTGCTGATACCGGCTGCCTGACCAAAGCAGTGTGCTTCAGATCACACTGCCAGGTGCGTTGGAGGTGTAGGATGTATGCTTCTTGTACTCATTAGAGGATTTCAATGCGGCCCAAAATCGCGAGGTGACTCATGAAACGAATGTTTTTGATTGCCCTTCTGCTGTTTTTCTCGCTTGCAGCTACGGCTTTCTCGCAGCAAACCATCACCCTTGGATTCACGGTGTCAAGAACGGGTGCGCTCAACGTCGATTCCCTCGAGCAATACCGCGGCTTCGAACTGTGGCGCGACACCGTCAATGTAGCGGGAGGAATCAAGGCCGGCGGCAAGAGCTACAAAGTACAGTTCGCCAGTTATGACGATGAATCCAATTCCAAGCGGGTGCAGCAGCTTTACACCCGCATGATCCTGGAGGACAAGGCCGACTTTTTGTTCAGCCCGTATTCCTCCAGCTTGACCGCCACGGCCGCGATCGTGACCGAGCAGTACGAGAAGATTATGCTCACGACCGGCGCTGCCGAAGAAAAAACCTACAAGCTGGGCAACCAGCACCTCTACCAGATGTTCGCGCCTGCCACGCAATACCTCACCGCGGCTCTCGATGCACTGAAGGCCAAGGATCCCAAGGCCGCCGTGGCTTTCGTCTATGAGGACGCTTCCTTTTCCGTTGCGGTGGTCACGCCGGCGAAAGCCTACGCGCAGCAACTCGGATTCAACGTGGCATTCAGCGAAGCGTATGCACCCAATACGGCTGATTTCGGCGCCCTCATCGACAAAGTGATTGCCTCCAAAGCCACCGTGCTGTTGGGCGGCGGGCATTATGCCGATGGTTCGACTCTCGCCCGCCAACTCTATGGCCACAAAGTCCCGCTGAAGATGATTGCCTTGCTGGTCGCTCCCGACAGCCCGCAGTGGTCGGAACTGGGCGATGCCGCACTGGGCGTGATCGTGCCCTCCCAGTGGGAACCGCAGTCCACATTCAAAGCGCAATACGGGCCCAGTGGCGCTGACTTTGGCAAGGCGTACACGGCCAAGTACAATGCCCCGCCCAGCTATGAATCCGCCGGCGGCTATGCTTCCGGATTGATCCTGCAGCACGCCATCGAGCAGGCTGGCGGAATCGATACCGCCAAAGTCGCCGAAGCGCTGAATGCCACGGACCTGACCACGTTCTACGGCCGCACGAAATTTTCTACTCAGGCGAGCGAACATGGACTGCAGGTCGGCCACACCATCTTTCTGGCACAGTGGCAGAAGGACAAAGCCGGCCAGCCGGTCAAACAAGTGGTCTGGCCGCTGGCAGGCAAGAGCGCGGATTTGGCGTATCCGATTCCCAGGTGATTGACAAAGATTTTTCCGAGGCCGTACCCTAACCCGGCGCAGAAGGTGAAGCATGTCCGGCATTCTCGCCTCCATGATCGATGGTCTGCTCATCGGCTCGGTTTACGGCCTGGCCGCCATGGGTCTCAGCCTGATCTGGGGGGTCATGGACGTGATCAACCTCACGCACGGCTCCATGATCGCGCTGGGCATGTTTGGCATGTATTTGCTGTTCAGCGCGATTGCGGTAAACGCCTATGCTTTGCTGATCCCCATCATTGCCGGCGGATTCGTGCTCGGCATCGTCGTCTACTGGCTGGCGGTGAACTGGGTGGTGGACCGTTCGCAGTTGATGAGCCTGCTTTCCACGTTCGCCGTCAACATGATGGTCATCGGCATCGGCACGGCCATCTGGAGCACCAGCCCCTATAACGTGAATTTCTCCCTGCCTGGCATTACTGTGGGCGAGTACACGTTTACCGGAAACCACATCGCCGCGGCTATCTCCGCTGTGCTGATCGCGCTGCTTCTGGAGTTGTTTTTGTATCGCACGCGCGCCGGTAAAGCCATCCGCGCCGTGTCTGACAATCGCGAGGCGGCGGAACTGATGGGGATTTCTTCGACTCGCGTCCTGATGGTAGCCTTTGCCATCGGAATTGCCCTGGCAGCTTCTTCGGGTGCGCTGGTGTCGACGCTGTTCCCCTTCACCATCCTCTCTGGCGCCGGTTACCAGTTGAAGAGTTTTGTGGTGACCGTGCTGGCCGGCCTGGGCAAACCGCTCGGTGCGCTCGCTGCCGGCGTTCTCCTTGGCCTGCTCGAGGGAGCGGTTTCCCCCTTCATCGCCGTGAGCTGGATTCCTCTGATCGAGTTTGGCCTGTTCGTGATCGTGCTGATCTTTTTTCCCCGCGGAATCTTCGGAAGGGCCTCGGCATGATAACCATGCTGCGCCGTCCGCTATTCTGGCTGATTCTCCTTCTGGCCGCAGTATTTGCCTGGCTGCCCCTGCGCGGCAATAACGTCGCCCTGCGGGAAGATCTGATCCTGGTAGCGGTGGCCATTGTTCTGACCAGCAACCTGAATCTCATGATCGGCTACACCGGCTACGTCAATTTCGGCCACATCGTGTTTTACGGTCTCGGCGGCTACGTGGGACTTTATCTCGCGACCGTGCGCGGCTGGCCCTTGATCCCGGCCGCCTTGACGGCCGGAGTAGCCGTCAGCCTGCTGGCGCTCCTGTTCGGACTCGGCATTCTCCGGTTGCGTGGCGCATATTTTGCGCTCGCGACTATCGGAGTGTTGGTGGCGGTGCAGGCCTTCGTCGCCAATTTCGAGCCCTGGGGCAGATCCACCGGGATGTACGTTGCCTTCGAATCGTATGCCCCGATGGGCGGCCCCAGACACGCGCTGTGGACCACGTACTTTCTGGTCATCGCCGTCATGGCGCTGTCGCTGCTTCTGAGTCTGGGGATTAAGGCCTCGAAATTCGGTCTGGGCCTGTTCGCCATCCGCGAAGATGAAGACGCGGCCATCGTCCTCGGCGTCAACGCAACCGTGTATAAGGCCATCATCTACAGCGTGTCGGCATTCCTGCCGGCGGTGGCGGGGGCATTGATGTTTTTCAAGAACGGCATGATCGATCCCTCCATCGCCTTCGAGTACATGCTTTCGCTCGAGGGCATCGTGATGCTGATGCTGGGCGGCTCGGGAACGGTGGCGGGTGCGGCGTTGGGCGCGGGCCTCTACGAGCGGCTGCGCTCCTACCTGCTGACTTCGCCGCGCCTCTCCGATTTTCACCTCGTGATCGCCGGCGGATTGCTGTTGTTGGTGATTCGACTCGCGCCCGGAGGGCTCATCGGCTGGCTCTATCGGCTCGTGCCCCGTTCCCGCGAGGTGGTCGAATGACCGACATTCTCGAGGTGCGCGCCGTCAGCAAGCGCTTTGGCGGACTTCAGGCGGTCGGCGATGTTAGCTTCAGTCTGCACGAGGGGGAAATTCTGGGCCTCATTGGGCCGAACGGCGCGGGCAAGACTACTCTGTTCAATCTGGTCAACGGAGTCTATAAGGCCGACAGCGGAACTATCTCTTTCGCCGGCGGGGACATCACGGGCCGCCCGCCCAATGAGGTGGTCCGGCTCGGTCTCGCCCGCACCCACCAGATCGTGCGCCCACTCCAGGGCATGAGCGTGCTGGAGAACGTGATAGTCGGCGCCTGTTTCGGGCGCGAGAATCAATCGATGCACAATGCCCGCGCCACGGCGCTGGAGGTGCTGGAGCGCGTCGGACTGACCAAGCGCGCCCAGACGCCCGCCCGGACCCTCACTCTTGCCGGCAAGAAACGGCTGGAGGTGGCTCGCGCCCTGGCAGCCAGGCCCAAACTGCTTCTGCTCGACGAGGTCCTGGCCGGCTTGAATCCCACCGAGATCGTCCAGATGATCGATCTGGTGCGAGCCATCCGTGACAGTGGCGTCTCGGTATTCATGATCGAGCACGTGATGCAGGCCATCATGAATCTCTCCGACCGTATTGTGGTTCTGAATCTGGGCCACAAGATTGCCGAAGCTCCTCCCTCCGAAGTCGTGAAAAATACCGATGTCGTCGAGGCCTACCTGGGCTTCCCGGATATCGTCGACAAGCTGCGAGGTCTGCAATGATCAATGGCGGAACGATCGCGGCAGCGGGCAAGACGGCCGGCGCCGCTCTCGAAATCGGCAACCTCGAATCCGGCTACGGGGAAGTGCAGGTTCTTTGGGGGATCTCCATCACTGCGCGCGCCGGCCAATTGACCACGATCATCGGCGCGAACGGAGCGGGCAAAACTACAACTTTGCGCACGACGATGGGCAGTGTGCGCCCCTGGGGTGGCCGCATTTCGCTCAACGGCGAAGACGTTACCAGGCTCCCTCCCCATGCTAAAGCCGCGCGTGGCCTGGTGCTGGTGCCGGAAGGCCGGCAGCTTTTTCCGGATATGTCGGTGGGTGAGAACCTGTAAATGGGCGCCTACTCGCGCCGCTCCCGTCCGCGGCACAAGGAGAACCTCGACCGCGTCTATCAAGCTTTTCCCCGCCTCAAAGAACGATCCCGGCAGAAGGCTTCCACACTCTCCGGCGGCGAGCAGCAGATGCTGGCCATGGGCCGCGGGCTTATGCAAGAACCGGTCGTCCTCATGATTGATGAACTCTCGCTCGGTCTTGCGCCCGTCCTGGCCCAGCAGCTTTTCCTCACGTTGAAGACGCTCAAGGAGCAGGGACTGACCATCATTCTCGTGGAACAGAACGTTCATCTTGCCCTGGCTGTAAGTGACTACACCTATGTGCTCGCTGAAGGCCGCGTGCCCATCGAAGGCGCATCCCAGGACGTCGCCAGCAAGGATGAAGTCCGCCGTGCCTATCTCGGGCTGTAAGGCAGCCCACACACTTCTCGGCTTAGGAATCGAACTTCAAAAATTTCACCGTCAGTGATCCTCTCCTGCGGCGCTCTGGGTTCGTTGCCGGTAGGTTTCGATCTGATTCTTTACAACGTCGAGATCATCGCCCCACAGATTTGCGGGCTCGATGTCGTCGTCGGTGTTGGCGTCGAAACCCTCGTCCGGCGGCACGAATTCGTTGAACTGATGAATGATCAGAAAAATGGGATCGAGTTGCGCGGCGAAGCCCATAAATGTCGTAAACGTCGCGTAGCTGCCATCGGGGCCATAACGCGTGGAAGTGTCCGGACAGTACGGCAGCGAGTTTTCGTTCGGGCAGCCCCAACCGAATTGTCCGGCGGTCGCAATCGACGCCGTCATGTTCTCCACCCGCGACCCGGCCTTGTTGTAGGTCGGATAGTAGGGGCAGTACGGATGAAGCGTGCAGGTTGTGTTCATCCGGTCGACCCAGCTCCAGAAGCCGTAGGAGGGACTGATCTCCACGGGCCCCGTTGCCGGTTCTTTGGTGGTCCATAAATAAGGTTGGCTGTCGAGATATCCGGCCATCTCCCGGAATGTGTACTTGCCGGTAATGTCAGGGCGCGCGTCGAGAAATTTTCTGATCTGAAACCACAGGGGATTGTCGTTGCGGCAGGGATCCTGCGCCGCGCCAATGAAGATCAACATGAGGGGCTTGCCCTCGTAAATCACATTGCGGTCGGGATATTGGCTCATCAGCGCGCCGAAGTAATCGATTTCCTTCTCGAGAGAAGTCTTGCCGTCGATGTCCTTGTACAGCACATCCTGCATGCTGCCGCCGAGCAGAGGAATCAGCTTGAGCCGAGTGCCGAGCGCGGTCCATGAGGGATACGTGTTGCCAGTATTGTTGCGAATGATCTGGTTGCTGATGCGAAACTGCCCGGTGCAGTAAGGCAGATATTTCTTGATGAACTGCGGGCTGTTGAAAATGCAGCTTACATTGTTGGTGAGATCGATGATGGCGGCGTCAATGCCCATGTATTCGAACCAGGCAACGTGTTGTGCAATGACCGCTGGGTCGGCGCTGTCGTAGCCGCCGCCAAACGGCTGCATATCGATCGATTGCAAGAAAGGCTTGGCGGCCGTGCCCTCAAACGTCACCGCGTGAGGCCCGAACCAATTCTCGTATTCCATCACAACCAGATGGCTGTCTTGATCGACGATTAAAGGGCCGGTTGGGAGCTGCGATTGCGCAGTTTGCGACGCGCAAAGAACTACAACCGGCAGCATCATCAGGAGGATGAGAGTCTGCTTTCGTTTCGCGTAGGCCCGATCTGCATTGAATTTGCGCATGGCAGCCATCCCTTGGATTCGTTTACTGACAGCCCACGGTCATTCGGCCCACCGTGGCGGTGGGCCACCCGGCATCCGAGAGCGTATAGAAAATGTAAAACTGCTTGCCCAGAATGCGAGGATCGTCGCCCATACCCACGGGCATCGCATAGGTATTGGGTTGGCCGTTGAACTGATAAATAAGCACGGGCGAGGACCAATGCAGCCCATCCTCAGATTCTGCATAGGCGAAGATCGCTCCTTCGCCGACGATCATGGAATAGCGCTGGAGATCAGAGTTGTAAGCAACCTGGAGTTCGCCGGCATAACCTGCGGTGGGGTTCAAATCGGTAGAAAAGCCGCCGATGCCCGGCTCCTGCTGCCAGCTCCCGGCATAGAATTTTTGAAAAGGCGCAGCGTGCGGTTTGTTGCCAAACGCAGCGGCCAGAGTTCCTTCCACGGATGCCCGCGCCACAGACACCAGCGTGACCGTGCTTCCCCAATGTGTCGTCCCATTGGCCAGCCAGTCGCGGAAGTAAATGTAGAAATATTTGCCGTCCGGCGTGACCACCAGGGGCGGGTCGCCAATATCGTAGCCGTCGAGGTCGGTGCGGTAGGCCTGATTCACGCGCACAATCTCGCCCAGGTCGGTCCAGCTGAGACCGTTATCTGTCGATGCGGCCAGCGCCAGCACGGCATAGAAACTTTGCGTGGTCACGGTGTTGATTTCCGCGTGATAGACCATCAGCAGGTTTCCGGCTCCCGGCATTCCGGCGGGAACAGGATAGACTGGCCCGCCGCCCATGTAGTCGTAGCTCGGAAAATTCGGGTTCACGGTAGGATCGGGATTGGCGTTGATCGTCACATCGACCGGCGCCGTCGTGCCCAGCGGGTTGTCCAGGGTGCCCAGCGTCCGCGTGACTGACCCGAATTTGTGATTCCTGTGTACGCCGCCATCGCTGGCGAAAAACTCGTAGCCTCCGCCTGTCTTGATCACACCGATGGGTGTGTCCGGCCAATCAAAGGGGAAGATGAGCGGCGGCTCTATCTTGTGCCCTGCCACGGCTCGTTGCTGGGGAGTAACAACCGTTTCATCCGCGATGACTTTGGGATTGCACAGGGCAGCAACTGTCTGCGCTGGGGAAATCGAGACGGCCATGAAGAAAACCAGGAAGACAAAGGCTGGCACTCCAAGCGCAGAGCGGAAAGTCATCGAGTACTCCTGGAGATTTACTTTGCGCGGACCGGGCTGGTGGGCACTGTTTGGTAAGCCAGAACTGTCCCACGCCGACTACGAACCCGCATGAGTGTGAAAAGTTGCGGGGAGGGTACTCAGGAAAATTGCCACCGATCCCAGCCTGTCGAGACGCTGCCGGCAGCGTCTCTACGCCATCACCCGGGGCGCTTGCTGGTGGATTTCGTAGTAATCTAGAACTCGATGCCTGCGGCTAAAGTCCTGATCGTCGACGATGAACGCCTGGTTCGCTGGTCACTGCGCCAAAAGTGCGAGGAGTGGGGTTACCACGTCATCGAGGCGGAATCAGGCGGCCCGGGCCTCAAGCTGGCCCAGCGCGAATCGCCCGATCTTATCCTGCTCGATGTCCGCATGCCCGACCTGACAGGCCTGGAAGTCCTCGATCAACTGAAGAAAAGCGGTGAGGCTCCGCCAGTGATCATGATCACGGCCGATCCGCAGCTCGATGACGTCAAGGCCGCGCTCAAACTTGGCGCCTACGACTTCGTCGGCAAGCCGCTCGATTTCGATGAACTGCACGTCACCGTCAAAAACGCGCTCGAGACCAACAGCCTGCGCAGCGAGGTGCAAACTCTGCGCGGCGAAGTGCGGCGCGGCGCGGGCTACAGCAACGTGGTCGCAGTTTCGCCCAAGATGATCGAGCTGATGAACTTCGTGCGCAAAGTTGCCGCCAGCGAGGCCACCACCATCCTGATTCAGGGCGAGAGCGGCACCGGCAAAGATCTGATCGCGAAATCTATCCACTACGAAAGCCATCGCCAGGAAAAACCCTTCGTCGCTATCAACTGTTCCGCGATTCCAGAAACGTTGATGGAAGCCGAGCTTTTCGGCCACGAAAAGGGCGCGTTCACCGACGCCAAGCAACTGAAGAAGGGTTTGTTCGAAGCGGCCGACGGGGGAACCCTTTTTCTCGACGAAATCGGCGAGCTTTCTCCTCTCTTGCAGGCCAAGCTGCTGCGCGTGCTGGAAGATCAGGTGATCCGGCGGGTGGGCGGCATCCGTGACATGCAGGTGAACGTGCGCGTGATCGCCGCTTCCAACCGCGATCTCGAAAAAGCCGTGCGCGAGGGCGAATTCCGCCAGGATCTCTATTATCGCCTTGCCATTATCGCCGTCTTTATTCCTCCGTTGCGCGAGCGCAAAGAGGACATCATGCCGCTGGTCGAGTTCTTCATCGACCGCTACAACCGCACGTTCAAGAAAAACATTCGCGGTATCACCGAAGCCACGCGCCGGCTGCTCATGAACCACAATTGGCCGGGCAACGTCCGCGAGCTGCGCAACACCATCGAGCGCGGCATGATTCTGGAGGATGAGCCGCTGTTGCGGCCCGTATATCTTCCCTTTTCCGTGGGCGAGTCCGGTGGCCCGACTCTTTTCGAGCGCACCTCGCCCAGCGACGGCGGCCAGGCTTTGCCCGACGGGCGGACATTGCCAAGACTCTATATTCCCGAGGGTGGGACGTCACTGGAAGAAGTCGAGCACACACTGGTGGAGTTGGCGATGCGGCAGGCGGAAGGAAACCAGACCCATGCGGCCAAGTTGCTCGATATCAGCCGCGACGCCCTGCGCTACAAACTCAAGAAATTTGGATTAATGCGCGGCGAGGATGAAAACGTGCAGGCCGTCCCGGAAGAGTAGAAGCCATCCGTTTCGCCGGCGCATGCTGGCTTAAGCCGGCGCCATTGCCTCCTGACACTTCCCGCGGCGCCCATCCCCGCCCCAGATGACGCCCAGCGCGTGCAATATCAACGCGTCCCCTACAGTGATCCTCCCCGGGTTGGCGACGATGTCATAGGCGTAATACACCGTGGGATCAACCGTGATGCACCATGACTCATGCCGGATGATGCCCCCGCAGTGCTCACACGCCGCGTCCGCACTGTGTTTATAGCTGTGGAACCAGGTTGTTGTGTCGGACATATGACATCTCCCTGTTAAAATCGCCCCTAGCCCTTTGCGTGCTGCTTGGCGCGGTCGATAAACTCCTGAAGCTTGGCCCGGTCCGGATAGTCCGGATTCTTGCGGAGCAATTCTTCCCAGGCCTGCACTGCTCCCTTCGGATCGTTCTTGCCCTGCCACCGTACAATGCCGAGGTTGAACAGAGTAGATGCTCGACCGGGTTGATACTTGAGTGCGGTCTGAAATTCTTCGATCGCCTTGTCGGCATTGCCGGTGTACCAGATCGATGTGCCGTAATCGGTGAGCACATCGGCGTTCTTGGGCTGCAATTTCACTGCTCGCTCGTAATATTTGACAGCCTCGGGAAATTGCTGCCCGTCGTAGTACAGATTCGCCACTTTCACGAGCGTGTCGAAATCGTCGGGGTTGCTCTGCAAAGCCGACAACAGTGGAGCGACGGCCTGATCGAGCATGGCTTTCTGTTGTGCCGCAGCCTGCTGCTGCGCCACCATCTGCTGCGCCGCAGTTGACGGTGCGGCGCCGGCCGCGGGAGAAGGTGGCGACTCGGCTCCGGGCGAAGCGGAACCGCGAAACAGGTAGCCGAGCGCGACTCCCAGGACGAGGCAAAAAACCGCGAGCGTATATGCTTGCACGTTGCTCCAGGTGTCCTGAGTACGGGGTGAATTGGGATTGTTGGTCGCCATGATCGTTGTTGCTCTCCTTCTAGTTGAAGTCTGATGCGGGCATTCCCCCGGGGGCCCTGAACCCATCATCCTCGATCGGGCTTTCCCTGGGGCGTGTACCGCCCAGGCCGCTCCTCCCCACACAGTGAGGGCGGCTAGAATCTGGTGCCGGCAAGCGCCGGTTCGGGCGTTTGCAGGTGGAACAGGCGCTGCACGGCGGCAGCCATCTGCTCCTGATCCACTTGTTCTGGAAGCTCCTTGAGTTCACGGGCCAGGGATCCGGTAATCCTCTGGGTCATCCGCGACATCACCGCACTTAGCATTTCGTCCTGGTCCTGTGTAAACGGCCCATTCTCTTGCCGAAAGGAGTCCAGCTCTTGCCGGCAAATCTCGTCGAGGCGATGGCGCAGCGCCACAATGGTCGGCACTACGCGCTGCGCCGTCAGGCTGCGGCGGAAGTCGCGCGCTTCCGCCTGCAAGATCTTCTCTGCCGCGGCGGCGGCCATTTCACGCTCGCCCGCATTGTGGCTGACCACATTCTCCAGATCGTCGAGGTCATAGAGGAAAGCGCCTTCGACGTTGCGCACTTCGGGGTCGATGTCGCGGGGCATGGCGATGTCGACGATCACCAGAGGCCGCTCTTTGCGGCCGCGCACCATGATCTCCGCTTCGCCGCGGCTCAGAATCGTGTGCGGACAGGAAGTCGAGCTGATGATCACGTCGGCTTGCGACATGTGCTGCCAGCGCTCTTCAAACGAGATCGCGGTGGCGTCCAGCTTGTTTGCCAGTTCGGTCGCGTGCTCAAGGGTCCGGCTGATCACCTCAACGGAGTTGGCGCCGTGACTGAGCAACCCGCGGGCGGAGATTTCGCTCATCTTTCCCGCGCCCAGCAAGAGGACGCGCTTGCCTTCGAGCGTCCCCAGCACCTGGCGCGTGAGCTGCACTGCGGCGTAGGGTATCGAGACCGCCGAGCTTCCGATCGCCGTTTCTGTGCGCACGCGTTTGGAGACGGTCAGCGCCTTCTGCAACACGGCATCGAGGCAGCGTCCCGTGGCTTCCGCTTTTTGTGCCTGTTTCCAGGCGTCCTTCACCTGGGAGACGATCTGCGGCTCGCCAAGCACCATCGAGTCCAGGCTGGAGGCAACACGGAAAATGTGGAGGAGGGCGGTTTCATCGAGCAAACGATAAAAATGCTTCCACTCGCGCTGCGTCAGCCCATATTCGGCGCTGAGCAGCCGCATCACAGAGTTAACGGCCAAAGTTACGTCACTGGCCCAGAGAAGAAATTCGGTACGGTTACAGGTGGCCAGCACGAGAACTTCTTCGATACCCTCGGCACGCGATAACTGCATGAGGGCTTCATAGCGCCGGTTCTCGCCAATCCAGAAGTGCTCGCGCAAGGCTACGGGGGCAGTGCGGTGGTTCAAGCCAATAACCATTAAGCTGGGTTCCACGTAGCGCCCTCCCTTGAACTTGCCCCCTGTACCGCCGCCCTCCGGAAATGCACCTCGCGGGCCAAATTTGGCAAACCCGGTCGAGTCAGAAGGGCGCCTTTGTTTTCAGTCGGTTAGCTTGCGTTAGTGATTGAAACGCGGGGACTTACGGGCACGAATAGCGGGATATGACGCGCGAACGGGGGTGAATTGCCGCGCCGGTCCAGAGCGCATGTGGTTAGGCTGTGCAGGTGATCGAGCCTACGTCGGCGGTATGCCGGCGCAGCGCGGCGGGGATTTTTACGGCGATCGGCATGAAGCTTACCTCCGCGGCTGAAGCCGCGAATCAAAAAGAAAGCGGGCTGCGGCACGCCTAAAAGCCGTGCGCCGATACGAATCACCACTTACACCGCGACTGCGTTCGCGTGGACTACTTCGGGCTGCGGCCGCTTGGTAACAACCAGTGTCTCGTCCAGATACTTTTCGAACTCCGCCAGCCTGGGTGCAATCGGCTGCTCTAACTCGTAAACTCCGGCCAAAACATCCGTGGTCTTTAGACCGTTTCCGGTTATGCAGAGCACGGTCGTTTCCTCGGGCAGGATACGATCCTGGCGATACAGCTTGCCCGCGCAGCCCACGGTGACGCCGCCCGCGGTCTCAGTGAAGATGCCCTCGGTTTCGGCCAGTAACCGGATCGAGTCGATCACTTCCGGATCACTCACGTCTTCACTCCACCCGCCGCTGTGCTTGATGGCCTTAATGGCGTAATGGCCGTCCGAAGGGTTACCGATGGCGAGCGAGCGCGCAATGGTCGCCGGCTTCTGCGGTTCGATTTCGGCGTTGCCGGTTTTGATCGCAGTAGAAATTGGAGAACAGCCGGTCGCCTGCGCTCCGAAAAACTTCACCGGTTTTTCTTCGACCAGGCCGAGCTTGGCCAATTCATCGAATGCCTTCTTGATTTTGATGATCAGCGACCCGCCGGCCATCGGGACAACGACATTATCCGGAAGCCGCCAGCCCAGTTGCTCGGCAAT
>Ga0187782_10002960_pt1 | contig 12619 bp, 9 predicted proteins | sample 0715_SJ02_MP15_2_FD_132454 | JGI IMG/M metagenome (GOLD analysis project Ga0187782, IMG submission 132454) | Tropical peat soil microbial communities from peatlands in Department of Meta, Colombia - 0715_SJ02_MP15_20_MG | ecosystem: Environmental > Terrestrial > Soil > Wetlands > Peat | place...
GTCGACGATGAAGACGACTTTGGCGTTCGCATCTCGAACCAGGCGGTCGACGACCGCCTGGATCTGATTGAACTCCTCCTCGTACATCACCATCTGGGAGCTAACCATTCGATGCCTCAGAGTCCGGGACGAGTCGTGTCAGGTGGAGTTTGCAGCCGCCATCCCGTTTCGGGCCGCGCTTTCGGTGGGCTCCTGTTTCGGGGCGGGCAACACGAACTGCTATAGCCGTGTGCGTCATTTCCGTAAAGGTAATGAGATCGCTCGCGCGAGCGGTAGCCCCATTTCGAGGCGGCGGTGGCCTTGTTGGTGGGTGTCGGATGTTTCGGCGACCCGCGGCGTCCGTGTGCGAGCCTCGGCGATGATTAAGCATGAAGGCGCACGGCAATCTCGATCTCGTCCTCTTGAATCCGGGTCCCCGTGAATCCACCTCGGACTATACAGGCTGGGAACAAAGGGCGCGATGCTCGGAGGCTCAGGCGTTTCGCGGGGGATCGGGGTCGATCTGGGCGAATGCTCGGCGCGCGAGGTCGCGGCATGGTCGAGCGGCGCTCTCGACGCGCCCCTCGAGCACGACGCGGCGCTGTCCGTCGGGGTACTGAGGGACGAAGCGCTCGTCCTCGGCGCCTACCAGCGGGCATACGGGCTGCCCGAGAGGTGGCCGCTGGTTCGACGAGCGTCCGGAGGGCCCGAAGTCCGCGTGGGCGCAACCTCGGTCTACGTGGGTCTTTCGATCCCGCACCCCGGGGCCGCCCCCGTCGCCGCCGATCCCCGCCGGATCGTCAACCGCGCGGTTCGCCCGCTGCTCCGTGCGCTGACGCGAGCCGGTTGCCCGGCGCAGTTCTTCGGCCGCGATTGGGTCGCCGTCCGTCACCACCCCGCCGCATGGGTCGGATTTGCGCACGACTCGACGACACAGCGCACGCTGTTCGAGGCGTTCGTGGCCGTCGCCGTCCCGTTTGCGGTCGCAGAGCGATCGTCGTTCCGGGGCCGATCCGCCGGGACCCTCGAGAGCCTCACCGGCCGCTCGATCGATCCCGGCCGCCTCGCGACCGCCATCGTCGGGTCGTTCGTCGAAGCCTGCGAGGCCGAGCCCATCGCCGGGGGCGGCTTGTCCCGCGCGTCGACGCCCACCTCGGTCCTCGAAGATCCGACCCGAGATCCCCCTTGGGCGGCCACCTGCTCCGAGGCGATCGGCATCGTCGGGGCCGGCCCCGATGGGCGAGGCGCGTTCCGCGTCGGTGGGGATCTCCTCGTGTCGCGTGACGCGCTGGCTCGACTCGAAGAGCGCGCGGCGGCCGCGACCGAGCTTGCATCCGACGAAGCACTGGACGCCATCGTCGCCGACGCGCTCGATTCGCCTCGAGTCGCGCTCGACGGCGTCCGATCGCTTTCGAGCATCCGCGACGTCATCGCCCGCGCGCTTCGCCGCTCACCCGCTCCCAGATCCGCGCGTCCTTGAAGATTCGCACGAGCTCGCCGTCGAGGTGCCCGTCGCGCACGCCGTACTCCAGGATGTCGATGGCGCGATCGACGGGCACGGCCTTCTTGTAGGGGCGATCGCTCGCAGTCAACGCATCGAAGACGTCGGCGATGCTCATCATCTTCGATTGCAGGGGAATCTCTTCCGCCCGAAGCCGATTGGGGTACCCGGTTCCGTTGAGCCGTTCGTGGTGCGCACCCGCGATGAGCGGCACGCGGCGCAGCGACTTGCCCCAGGGAATCTGCGAGAGGAAGCGGGACGTGTGCGAAACGTGGGAGCGAATCTCCTCGAACTCCACCGGAGTGAGCGAGCCCTTGCTGACTTTGAGGCACGAGAGCTCGTCGTCCGACAGCAGCGTCCGAACCGTTCCCTCCAAGTCGACGAAGGTCGCCTTGGCGATCTCGTCGATCTGCGCGAACACGCTGGCCGCGAGGATCGTGGGCTCGTTCGCCGCGCACACCGCTTGCCACGCGGCTTCCAGCCCCGAGCGCCTCGTTTCGAGCTCCCGATCCAGCGCTCCGAGGTCGGGGGGAGCCGCGCCTTCCTCGAAAAGCCGGATCTTGCGGGCCAAAATCTCCGCCTCGAGCGAGCGGGCGACGAAGTCGAAGCGCGCGCGAATCAGCTCGAGCTGTTCGTCGTGGAGTTTTCTCGGCTTTACCAGGACCTTCTCGCGAACGCCGATCTTGCCGAAATCGTGCAGAAGGCTCGCATACTCGAGCTCCCGGAGATCCTCCGCCGTGAACGACGCGGCCGCGTACGTCCCGACCGTCTCGGCATCCACGACCTTCGCCAGTTGCAACGTCAGCCGAGCCACGCGGCGTGAGTGGCCGCTCGTCGTGGGGTCTCGAGACTCGATCGCCTCGACGCTGGCCCCCACGAACCCCTCGAACAGGCGACGAATCTCGTCGTACAGCATCGCCGTCTCGAGCGAGACGCCCGCCTGCGCGGCGAGCAGCCCTAGGAGCTCTTCGCTCCGGTCGTCGAACGGGACGACCTGGTCGGTCACGTCGGACGGAGTGCTCAGCTTTCGACCGGAGTCTCGCTTCTTGTTGATGAGCTGGATGACGCCGATGACCTCGTCGCGCTGACTGATGAGCGGTGCGACCAGCATCGATCGCGTCTGATAACCCGTACGTCGGTCGAGGGTCGGATCGAATCCGAAGGTCGAGTCCGGCGGCAGGTCGTAGACGTCGGGGATGTTCAGCGTCCGCTTGTCGTGAGCACAGCATCCGGCGATCGAGCGATCGCTCAGCGGTATCGTGAACTCGCTCGAGTCGAAGGCGACACTGTCGTTCTGCGTGAGCTTGAAGCGCAAAATCCGCTGATCATCCCGTTGCTCGACGATGTAGATGCTGCCGGCATCGGCCCCGGTGATGCTCCGACTCTTTACCAGAATCACCCCGAGGAGCTGGTCGACGTCACGAATGGTCGTCATCGCGCGCGCGATGTCGATCAGCTCGCCGAGCTCGACCCGATAGCGGCGCAGCCAGTGGCCCCGTGCGTCCGCGCGGGCCCTCGTCTCCATCAGGTCGAACGCATGGTGCGCGGCCAGGTACACGTCGTCCGCTCCTGCGTCTTCCGCGAGGATCGATGCGATTCCCCAGCGCGCCGCATCTTCGCGCAGCGGCGTGCGAGGGCGTCCGACGAGAACGACCACCGCGGTGCCTTCGGCGACGCGACGAGACAGAGGTTCGAGCAAATCACGCGCGCGATCCCAGAGGGCGGCGGGCGCAAACACGGTCGCCAGTCGCAGCTGCGACCGACCGCCCGAGATCGAGGTCAGGCGCCACACCGCCGCAAGGAGCGCGTGGGGGCGGGTCACTCCTTCTTTGCTCAGGCGCGTGTCGGATGCGAGCAGTCCCTCGATCCGGTCCATCGTCGTCAGGGGCCCCGAGGCCACACCGAGCGCCGCCGCCGCAGCCTCGCTGCGCGAGCCGAGGGCGGCATCGACGCTCACCCCCTACGCTCACGATCGCGCATCTCGTAGCGCACGATGATCTTCTGGACGAGGGGGTGTCGCACGACGTCGACCTCCGTGAAGTGGCAAAATGCAATGCCTTCGACCCCGTCGAGCAGCTCGCGCGACTCGGCCAGCCCGCTGGCCCGTCCCTCCGGCAGATCCACTTGCGTGATGTCGCCGGTGACCACCGCCTTCGAGTTGTAGCCGAGTCGTGTGAGAAACATCCTCATCTGCTCGCTCGTCGTGTTCTGCGCTTCGTCGAGGATGACGAACGAATCGTTGAGCGTGCGCCCGCGCATGAACGCAAGAGGCGCCACCTCGATGTGGCCGCGCTGGATGAGGCCCTGCGCGCGATCGATGTCCATCATGTCGTTGAGCGCGTCGTAGAGCGGCCTGAGGTAAGGATTGACCTTCTCCGCCAGGTCTCCAGGCAAAAACCCGAGTTTCTCTCCGGCTTCGACGGCCGGACGCGTCAACACGATCCGCTTCATCTGTCGCGACTGGAGCGCGGCAATCGCGCAGGCCATCGCAAGGTAGGTCTTGCCGGTACCGGCCGGTCCGATCCCGAACGTCAGCGCGTGGCAGCGGATCGCTTCGACGTAGCGTTTCTGCGCGAGCCCTCGCGGGCCGACGGGTCTTTTCCCTCTCCCCAGCGGGACGATGTCGTTGAACACGTCGCGCAGGCGCACCGTGGGCTCTCCGCGAAGCAGGTCGAGAGCGCGTCCAATGTCGTTCGTTTGCAGATCGACGCCGTCGCGCAGCAGCATCGCCGCTTCGGCCAGGAAGCGCTCGGCCAGCGCAACGTCCTCGGCGTCGCCTTCGAGCAGCACCTTGTTGCCGCGAAGTCCAACCGAGACCTTGGCTTCGCGTTCGAGCACCTTCAGGTTCTCGTTCCTGGCGCCGGCCAGCCCCAGGAGAACCTGCGAATCGTCTACCTCGACCTCGGACGTCGCCCGGACCGACGGGGGCGAGCCTTTGGATTGCTCGGCAGTACGGTGCATGAAATGTGCTCTCGGAGAATAGCAGCGGCCCCGAGAACCGCCCGGCGCGGCGCCTCGACCTGAGCGCCTGGCACCCCTCTCATTCGTCGGTCACGATTGCGAGCTTTCGCGACCAGAGAATGACGTCTCTGCGCACGCCACCGCCGGGCAGGTGTCCGAGCAAAAGCCCCGTTCGGCGAAATCCAGCGTAGAGAAAGGCCGCGGCGAGCGACACGTCGTCGCTCGGCGCAAGGGAAAAACAGCTCACCATCCCATCGGAGAGGAGCTTGTCGCAGAGCGCGCGCACCGCGCCGGCCGTCGCGACTCCCTCGGACTCCGTTCTCGGCGCTTGCAGGAGCTCGATGAATGCATTTCCGAAGCAAGCCTGCGACTCGATCGATGCGACGAGCTCGAACCCACCCCGTGCCGCGATCAGCAGGTGGCGCCGTTCGACGTCGCGTCCGAACGGCTCGAATGCCGTGAGCGCGCGACCGCTGCGCAGCGCCGATGCGACGGCCTTGCGGGCCTCGGACTCTTGCAAGGCGGCGACCCGGGCCTGAGGCACGGCGCCCTCCGACAGGCTGCGCGCCGCCCGCCTGCCGGCGGCGATGGTGCGCTCCGCGAGCTCCTGCGCGTGTCCCAGCGCGGCCGGCCCCGTGGCCCTCGCAGCCACGAGCCGAGTCTCGCTCTCGAATGGAACTTCGCTTCGTGCCCGGGAGTTCGCAGCCGGAGCGACAGCGCCCCGACCATGGCTCGGCAGTGCCCCGACCGTCGACCCCAGAAGGAAAGCATCGCTTCGCTTGTAAAAGCCCGGGATGGTCCCCTCTTTGGCAAAGCCGAGCTTCACCCACGTCTGCTGCTCGTCGCGTTCGACGAGGGTGTAGATCTTCTCGACACCTTCGCGCTGCGCCAGTTGCCGTACGAACTGGCGCTTTGCGTCGGTCGCCCCCGCGCGAAAGTCGATGACGCGCATGGTGCGCGCGCGACGATTGACCAGCAGGCAGAACGAGACCGCCTCGTTGTGGACGAAAAGCTCGTCCACGGGCTTCGGCTGTGAACCGAGGACTCGACCCGACATGAATGCACCAACGGGGGTCTCTGGCAGAGACGCGCACGCCCTCTCGAAGCGGCCGCGAAGCTGCTCCGTTTGAACTCGAAAGTTGCAGCCTAGCTACTACGAAACGGCCCCGACGGTCAACTCGAAACTCCAACTGAATCGCTGAGTTGTCGCCTCAGCCGCCCAATGCCTCCGGCCCTCGCGATGCCTCGAATCAATTGTGTTTTCACGGCGACAGGCTCGAGACGTCCGCGGCGCTCGCCCCCAGCTTTTCGAATGCCTCGCTGAGACGCTTTGCCGGAATCGAGACGAGCGTTGGCATTCCCCCCGAGAGTCCCAGAAGGTCGAGGAAGCTGACTCCGCTTGCATACCGTGCGGCGAGCGTCAGCGTGTCGCGATCGAGCACCACGGCGATGCCCGCCCGCTCTTGCCCGAGAAGGAGCAGCTGCGTCTTGTCGTACTTGCCGTGGTCGTGAGAGGCGTCGACGAACGCGACGCTTCGAATGGACTCGGGGAGACACGGCTGCCGCGTCGTCAGCTCGATCACACGGTAGCGCCGCGCGATTTTTCGCGTGAGCTCCTCGATGGGCTCGAGCTGCGCGGCCGCCACGTCCACCTCGTGCCACAGCGTGGGGTCCGCGAGCCCGCTGGCCAGGTGCCGCACGATGATCCCGAAAAGGGCCGTGTCGCGCGGCCGCGCGCGGATCGCGCGATCGAAGCGCTGGCCGGTCGGACCCGGAAGGGACGTGCGCGTGTCGATGGCGCGCGCGTCCGCGTCGGCACCCGGATAGGTTTCGACTCCGTGGCGAAGCCACTTGGCGGCGCTGCAAAGCCCGTCGAAGTCGGTGTGGCAGACGATGGTCTCGACGGGCCCGATTCGTTCGACGATCTCGGGCGTGATCATTTCCGGACACGCGCCGTGCTCCGCCTTGGTCGAAAGCACGAACCGGGGGTCGTTGCGATAGCGAGCGTGCATCACGTGATCGTGATGATCGACCCATCCTGCCAGACGCGGCCCGAGCTCTTCGATGAAAGGGAGCGTGACCTTTTCGAAACCGCCGCTCGATGCCTCGGACGCGAAGGCCACATCGAGAACCACGACACGCCCCGCCAGCTCACGAGCTCGGGGAAGCTTGCGAGGCGTCGCAAAGGCCAGCATGGGACGCAGCGGTGAATGGGCCGTGCAGCCCCGTGTAGCATGTGCCGGCGCGGGTCCGTCCGGGGCGTTAGGATGGCCGTCGATGCCCACGCCTCAGCCGCAACAAATCGACAGGCTACCGGTCCAGTTCGACGCCGACGGGCTCGTTCCCGTCATCGTGCAAGATCGACTCACGGGTGAAGTCCGGATGCTCGCGTACGCCAACGTGGAGGCCATTCGAAGGACGCTGCAGACGGGACGCGCGACCTTTTGGAGCCGGTCGCGTCGCGAGCTCTGGGAGAAGGGACGCACGAGCGGCAGCACGATCCGGGTTTTTCGGGTTCTGGTCGACTGCGATGCGGACTGCCTCATCTACTCGAGCGAGCCGCGCGGCAACTCGTGCCACACGGGCGCGCGGAGCTGTTTCTTTCGGGCCCTCGAGCCTGCGGCTCTCGGAGACGTCGCGTCCGATGGCCTGTCGCGCCGCGAAGCTGAGCCGACGGCGTCGACGGAGCCGACAGCGCCGACGGAGCGGACGGAGCCGACAGCGAACGAGGAGCCGCAAACGTTGCTCGACATGCTCGAGGCCACGCTCGAGGATCGAAAGCGCGCGACGGCCGCCACGAGCTACACGAAGACCCTGTACGAAGCGGGAGCGCCGCGCATCGGGGGCAAGATTCGCGAAGAGGCCGGGGAGCTCAGCGACGCGCTCGCGGCCGAGACCGAAGAGCGAGTCGTGAGCGAGGCCGCGGACCTCGTCTATCATCTTCTCGTCGGGTTGCGCTGGAGAGGGATCGCCGTGCGCCGTGTCCTTGCGGAGCTTGCGCGCCGATTCGGCCAGAGTGGCCACGACGAGAAGGCGTCGCGTTGACACCTTTCGATGCGAAGGCATAAGCTCTATGAGGGCCACGGGGCTGGCCTCGAGCGCTCGCCCATGACCACCAAAGTCCTCGTATTCGAGAGCGACCCGGCATTCGCCGAGGAGCTCCGGACCGAGCTGGGCATGCGCGGGTGCACGACCACGGTCGTCGACGACGGCAACCTCGGCCTCCAGCAGGCGGCTTCGGAGAATCCCGACTTGGTGCTGCTCTCGATCGAGCTCCCTCGAATGAACGGGTTCTCGGTCTGCAACAAGCTCAAGAAGGACCCGAACCTCAAGGACGTTCCGCTCATCATCATGTCGAGCGAATCGACCGACGAAACCTTCGAGCAGCACAAGAAGCTTCGCACGCGCGCCGAAGATTACGTGCACAAGCCGATCGCATTCGCCGACCTTCTCACGCACATCGAGAAGTTCCTGACGCTCGCCGAGCCGCACCGCGAATCGGACGCTCCGATCGTGATCGAAGACGAAATCGAGGTGGGCAGCGCGGACTACCTGCTCGAGGAGGAGGCGGCGGACGAGGGCCAATCGCGCTTGCCCATCGTGGGGCTTGCGGGCTTCGATTCGGAGTCGAGCAACGCGGCGGAAGGGGCCGCACAGGCGGAGGCCCAAGCCCTTCGCCCGGCGGATTCGGACGTCGAGGCGTTCGCGGAGTCGGCCTTCGGCCGACTCACGGGGTTGGACGCCCAGGCTCTCTCGCTCGACGCGCGAGCGACCCCCAACGGTTCGGGGGGGCCCGAGCTCGGGACGGGCGGCGCTTCGCGCGGTTCGATTGTGCCCCCGCCGGCGCGAAGGTCCAGCCTGCGCCCCCCGCCTTCGTCGGGCGACTTCGCCGAGCGCGAGCGGCTGCGTGCCGAAGTCATCGTCGTACGCGAACAACTGGAGACGGCCCAGCGCGAGCTCTTGGATGCGCGCCGCGAGGTCGACAGGCTCCGCTTCGAGGCCGACGAGGCGGGCCGGCTGTCCCGCGAGGCCGACGAGCTTCGGGCCAGGCTCGCGAACGCCGTGAAGACCGGCGGGACGTCGAGTCGCGACTTTCTCGACCTGCGTGAAGCGCTGAACCGGAAAGACAAGGAAATCCTCGCGTTTCGCGAGCAGCTTTCGCGCAAGGACCGGGAGATCGTCGAATCGCAGGATCGCGCGCTCGGTCTGGAGCGCGCGAAGGCCGACCTGGAGGAGCGACTGCTGCTCGTCGAGCGCCAGCTCGCGGAGACGAAGGAGTCTGTCGAGGAGCTGGCCTCGGAGCGCGACGCTGCGAAGAAGGGGGCGGACGACCTGCGCTCTCGCGCGGAGAAGGCGAAGGGCGACGCGGAGGCGCGGGAGCGTCAGCTCTCCGAGCTTCGCGCACGCAATGCGGACGAGCGTGCGGCCAGTGAAGTGAGGCTTGCCGCGGTGCGGGCGGAGCTCGATCAGCTTCTCGCCAACGAGCGCGCCGAGCACGCTCGCGCGCTCGATCAGGCCGAGCAGCGCCGCCGGGCCGAGGTGGATGAGCTCCGCCGCGAGCGCGACGGGGCTCTGGTGAGCGCGCGCGAGCAGGTCGAGCGGGAAACACAAGACGCGCTCAGCGCCCAGTCGGCTCAGCTGTGGCAGGACCACGAAGCGAAGGTCCTGGCGCTGCAGCGTGCCCATGCGCAAGAGATCGACCGGGTCCGAGACGAAGCCGCGGACGCAACGCGCGCGGCGATCGACGAGCAGCACGCGCGTCATTCCGAGGAGCTCAAAGCGCTGGGCGACGATCGTGACGCGCGCCTGGCCGCGCTCGAGAACCGCGCCCAGCGCGACCTTGCGGAGGCTCGTGAGGCCCTGGCCAAGGCTCAAGAGGAGCTCGATTCCGCGCGCAGCGAATTCCAGTCCTTGATCGATCGCAGGCGCGCCGAAGAGGCGGCGAGCCAGGGGCGCGTCGCGGAGCTCGAGCAGCGCCTCATGGAGCTTCAGGGCGCTCGCGATGCGCTCGATCACGGGCTCGCCGCTGCAAACGATCGAGCGGAGGCGCTGCAGAAGGAGCTCGAGGCGCTGCGTCGCGAGCTCGCCGACGCCAAAGAGCGACTCGCCGCAGAGATTACGCGCGGCGACCATACGCGGGCCAAATGGGACGCGGACCGACAGTCGTTGGACCGCGCGAAGGACGCCCTGGCGCTCGCCCTCGCACAGATCGAGGAAACCGAGGCCCGACCTCTCACCTGAAGCGAACGACGTGCGTCCGTCCCGACGGCTCGAGGTGGTATCGTGAGCCACTGATCCGGAGCCGCTGAGTCTCCACATGTCCATTCGCGTTCTCGTCGTCGATGACAGCCCCACCATCCGACGGGTCGTCGGCGCCGTCCTGGAGCGACACGGCTTCGAAGCGGTCCACGCCGCGGACGGCCAGGCCGCGCTCGACCGCCTCTTGCTCTCGACCGGTGGCGCCGACGGCGACGCCGACGCACCGCCCGAGGAGAAGATCGACGTCGTCCTCCTGGACTTCGTTATGCCACGAATGAACGGCTTTCAGCTCTGCCGGGCGATGCGCCAGAACGACCAACTCCGGGCGATGCCCGTCATCCTGATGAGCGCCAAATCGGATCACATCCGTGACCACTTCGTGCAGCAGACCGGAGCGATCGACGCCATCACCAAGCCGTTCGACGCCCGGGCGTTGATCGCCGTCGTCGAGAACGCGGTCCGGCGCGCCGCGCAATGGCGCGCTCGTACCGAAACGCTCGAAACCGTCGAGCTCGAAGAAGTCGACAAGACCGACCCGACCGAGACCGCGATACCCGATCGGGGGTCGCGCATCGGCCTGTCGGGAGACCTGGCCATCGTGCCAATCGGGGCGGTGCTCCAGCTCCTGCAACTGGAAGTGCAGAGCGGCGTTCTCATCGTGACCGATGGAAAGATCGAGGTGACGATCGCGATGCGTCGTGGACTCATCGACCTCGTGCAGGCAAGGGGCGCGGGCGCGGAATTTCGCCTGGGCCGATACTTCGTGGAGCTCGGCCTGGTGACTCCGGTGGACATCGATACGACGCTGCGCGCGGTCTCGGCCAAGGCGGACGCGTCATCCTCGAGTCGAAAGCTGCTCGGCGATCTACTCGTCGATTCCGGCCGCGTGACCCCCGCCCAGCTCCGCGACGCGCTCGCGCGCCAGTCGAGCGAGCTCGTTTACGACGTGTTGCGGTGGGCTACGGGCCGATTCGAGTTTCGAAAGGAGCCCGCGCCCGCGCTCGCCGAGACTGCGGTGCTGGGCCTTCCCGTGGCGTCCGTCGTCATGGAAGGATTCCGGCGGGTCGACGAGTGGCGTCAGATCGAGTCGGGCCTCGGCAGCTTCGACGCCGCTCTTCTCGCAGACATCGGGGCCGTGGACGCCGTCGGCCTCGAGCGCCTCGCCGCCGCGGAACGCAAGCTTCTCGAGATGGTGGACGGCGAGAGAACCGTTCGCGAGATCATCGAGCACAGCCACATGTCCAGCTTCGACGCATGCAAGATTCTATTTCAGCTGCTCGAGTCGCGGCTGGTGCGCCGCCGAGCGTGATGGATCCTGCGTACCGTGGGCTCTCGCTCTTGCCGGGAAGCTCGAGGGCGAGCGGCCAAAATCATTGCCATGGCAATGATCTCCCGCCGGCGCTCTCGCCGCAGCGGGGGCAGCCCGACGGAAGGGGCTTCCCTCGACGGAAGGCCCTTCCCTCGACGTGAAACCCAAAACGAAGAACTCACCGCGCGGTTTCCACCTCGTTCGTGCCGGGAACGATGACCGCATCCGGCGCGTCGAGGCTGTCGCCGAGGAACGTCCGCCATTGCAGCGCATAGCGCCCCCGCAGCAGCATCGGCAGCGCGAGGCGATTGCCCGGCGCGATCCACGCGACCTCGACGCCATCGAGCCAGACGACGCGGAGCTCGTCGCTGGAGTTGATCAAGACCAGGCCGGACTCCGGAGGCGCCGGCTGCGCGTCGCGTGAAGCCGGCGGTGGAACGTCGACGGGCGCCGTCCGAAACGCCGCCAGCTCGGTCCTGGGGACGAGCAAGTCCGCGGGGCTGAAGGGCGGCGGCGAGGTGACGAACGTGAGCGAAGCGGGCGGAACGCTGAGGGAGCCCGATGGAAAGTCGAGGCGTCGCGCGATGGATGTGACGTCGAAGATCAACGTGCCACGGGTGGCCCACCGAAGCTCTGCGTGAACGGGCACCTCGTCGACCGCACACACCGAGCTGGCTGGCGACGCGCTCATCAGATCGAGGAGCAACCGGCACACCAGGGTTCCGCCCTCGCCGGCCTCGCGGAGAGTCGCGAGCTCGAAGACGGCCTTCGCAGCACGTGTGGACACGTCGACGCGCCGTGTTCGCGTGTTGAGGCGACGTCCGGGCTCTTCGGACGCTTGCACGTCCGCAAGGGACACCGGGTCCACGTCGAGCCTTCTCTCTCCGAGCAGCGCGCGGGCCGATCCCACCTCGGCAATCCGGTACGCCGCTTCGCCCGGCCAGAGGAGCAGATGGCCGTATCGATCGATGCGCGCTCGGAGCTCGGTTCCCGGGGGAACGACGAAGCCGCCCGAGAACACGAAGCGGGCCCTCGCAAACCCAATCTCGATCGCGATCCGGGCCTCCGTTTTGCGCCGTGCGGAGTCGATCGCGCTCGCGTTGACCTCGGCCGCCTTCGGCGGCCCGGGACCCTCTCCGGTTCGGACGACGGCCTGCAGGGCGTAGCCGCCCGTCTCGCGCGTATCCTTGCCTCCCGGCTCGTGGGCGCCTTCGCCAGGCATGTCCGGCTCGACTGCCCGATCGGCCAGGAGGGGCTCCGGCGGCCTTCCCGCGTCCGGCGTCGACAGACCCCCGGCGCTCGCGACCTGCGGCATCGAAGCCAGCGGCGCCGGCTCGGCTCGCGCCTGAGGGCTTGTCGCCGCGTCTGGAGGATCGAACGGCGCAGCCTTGCATGCACCCAGAGCGCAAGCGAGAGCAGCGAGCCCGAGCCCCTGAACGACGTGGCAGAGCGGACGAGGTGGGTGCTCGCTCAGAAGCCCGAGCACCTTCGATGCAGCGGCAAGCAGGTCGACGATACCGGCTATGCTAGTCAACTTCTCGACGAATGCCGCAGCGGGACCATTACGAGGTCCTCGGAGTCCAGCGCCACGCCACACCCGAGGAAATCAA
>Ga0187782_10002961_pt1 | contig 12616 bp, 11 predicted proteins | sample 0715_SJ02_MP15_2_FD_132454 | JGI IMG/M metagenome (GOLD analysis project Ga0187782, IMG submission 132454) | Tropical peat soil microbial communities from peatlands in Department of Meta, Colombia - 0715_SJ02_MP15_20_MG | ecosystem: Environmental > Terrestrial > Soil > Wetlands > Peat | place...
AGGCGACCTTCGCGCCCCGCATCCAGATGTGGTCGACGACATGCGCTGAGCGATCGGCCGTGATGAGGCCGTCCAACCATTCTTGCGCTTCCTCGGTTGTGATGGTCGCGGCGTCGCGGTCGCCGAACCGTTCGCGCAAGCCCAGGAAGACCGACCGCCAGCGGTTGATGGTTGAAGCGGCAGGCTTCCGGCCTTCTACCCACAACTCGAATACGGCCCAGCACTTGAGGCCTGAGGGGGTCGCCCGAGGGGACGCCTTAGGGGTCGCTGAGGGGGACGGGGCAGGGAACCTATCGGCCCTCTCATCACGCGAGTAGTCGCCTTGAGCGCGCCGGCGTAAGAGCCCAACCGCGGGCAGGAACTCGCCCTCGATGACGTCTAGCAGCGTGGCCTTCATTACCGGGGTCAGCGTAATGTGTCGCTCGCGAAGGAAGGTCGCCACGTCGCTCAGTTCGGAGACCGCATGGGCGACCGAACGGCGCACTATGGGTGTGCGCGGAGGCGACCAGTCGGGATCGCGCTCGTCGAGGCTGCGATCGAACTTGGAGAGCGCTGCATCGAAGGCGTCGGCAGTCGAGTCCCACTGCTCAACATCGCCGGGCTCTTCCTCATGGCGGCCGGTGAACCAGCGATACCACTCGCCAGCGAGCGCATGCGCTTGCCGATGGCTGAGCTTCGGCTCTTCCTCGCCGCGTATCAGCGCTCGCAGGCGTTCGATACGCCCGGTCACCTCGGCGTCCCACGCGCGGAAGGCTTGCTTGGCGGCCTCGGGCCCCACCGCTGCGGACTCTCGAAACCGCTCTTCGCGGCCCAACCCAAACGAAGCGCGATACGCCTCGCGTACATCCTCGGGGATTGCCTTGCGGGAGAACCAGTCGCCGTTCTTGGCGCGGCGTAATGATGTCATCCTGATCGGTGCCATTTGTAGCGGTCCCTGTATCGGAGGCCGCCGGCAAGTCCTTGGCAGGGCTAAGTTCTTAGCCCCGCTTTGATTTCACAGATGTTTGGTGCGGTCAAGAGGACTCGAACCTCCACTCCGGTTAAAGAACTAGCACCTCAAGCTAGCGCGTCTACCAGTTCCGCCATGACCGCGAAGTTTGAGGCGTCTAACAAATCGTCTCCGGCGTGACAAGCATTGCAAATCCGGGGTGGAGGGTCAGCTTGAATTTCCGTTTGGCGCCAATTGCGGACGTCACGGATCGTCGGCTCCGAGAATCTGGACCCGTCGTCTTGGGTCGCTTTTGTTCCCGATCACTTTGCTTTGCACTTCGCCGGCGACCTCTCTTATGAGACCGATCAACCAAGCGATAACAGGATCGTTCATTCGCAAGGCCGAGGTCACGATCGTTTGGGTGAATTGAGGATGCGGCAATGGCGGCTCCTTGAGAATCAGGCCGAAGGATTTTGCGAAGCTCTTAGCGAAAAGACGAGACGTTGTGGCGATCATGTCGGTTGCGGCCACGGTCGCCAAAGACGCCATGAAGTGCGGCGTCGACAGGCCGATGCGGCGAACCGTGCCGGACTTTGCAAGCCGCGCGTCAACGTCACTTCCGTCGTCGCCGAAAATCGAAACGACGACGTTTTCCCATGTTGCGTATTCTGCCGTCGTCCACTTCTTGGCGGAGGCTGGATGCTTCTCGCGCATGACGAGGGCGTAGCGATCTTCGCAGATTGGCGTTGAGACCGCTCCGGGCGGAAGCGGCGTGTGGGCGCCGGCGAACGCCAGATCGACTCCTCCATCGATGAGCCGGGCAAACACATTGCGCGTATAGTTCTGTACTGACATTTGAACGTTGGGCGCCTCTCTCCTGATGCGCTCCATGACTTTTGGGATGAAGAGGACGGTGTGCATGTCGCACGCAACAATCTGCATCTCCCGCCGAACTTTTGAAACGTCGAACGGCGCTGGTCGGTAAATTCCTCTCGCCGCGCTCAGCACCGCTGCGACGCGCGGCGCCAATTCTTCGGCGCGCGAAGTCAGAGCTAGTCCCGATGGGCTGCGCACAAGAAGGTCGTCCTTGAGGACCTCTCGCAGGCGCGCAAGCACGTGGCTCATCGCCGATTGACTGAGACCGACATCTTCACCGGCCCGCGTGACGTGACGCCGCCTCAGCAGCGCCTCCAAGGCGGGCAGCAGGTTGAGATCTACGGACGCTAAATTCAAATCTCGCATGATGCCTATGCTGACTATCAATTTCCCACATGGTCAAGGCCGAATTAGCTTTCCTCTTGCAAGCGATCGCTGACCATCGGTCGTCGCGATCAAGCAAGACCAACCAATTCGATCAAAAGGAGAAAGCCATGAACATCGCGAACAAGACAGTCCTCGTCACCGGCGCCAACCGTGGCATCGGCCGAGCAATCGTTGCGGAGGCGCTGGAGCGCGGGGCCAAACGCGTTTACGCGGGGACGCGCGGCCCGATGGAAGTCACGGACCAGCGCGTTATTCCTCTCTTGCTGGACGTGACCCAACGCCAACAAATCGAGCTTGCATCGCTCGCCGTGGAAACGCTCGACGTCCTAATCAATAATGCCGGCGTCGCCGCCTACGACGACCTGAGCAACGCCGAACTCGTCGAGCAACATCTCCGGGTAAACGTGCTCGGCGTTCTCAACGTGACCAACGCCTTCCTCCCGCACCTGAAGCGGTCTCGCGGGGCCATCGTCAATCACCTCTCCCTCGCAGGAGTCGCCCCGCTGCCAATGGTGCCGGCCTATTCCATTTCGAAGGCCGCAGCCATGAACCTCACGCAGGCGTTGAGAATGACGCTGTCGAACCAAGGCATTTCGGTGCACGGCGTCGTCTTGGGGCCAATCGACACCGAAATGAGCCGTGGTTTCAACGTGCCGAAAGCGCCGCCTGCGTCGGCGGCCAAGGCGATCATCGATGGCGTCGAACGTGGGGAGGATGAAATTTTCCCCGACCCCGCCTCTCAGTCGATCTCCGAGGGTTGGCGAAACGGCGTTGCCAAGGCGTTAGAGCGTCAATTCTCGACCTTAGTCCCGCTGGCGGAGGCCGCCGCTTAGAGCCCTTCCCAGTGGGTCGACAACCGGCGATTCAGGAGACTGATATGACAAGGCAAAGCTATACCGCGACCATTCTGGTCGACAAAACGCCTAAGCAGGCGTTCGACGCCGTCAACAACGTTCGCGGCTGGTGGTCCGGAAGCATCGAAGGCCGCACCGATCACGTCGGCGACGAATGGACCTATCGATACAAGGATATCCATTACAGCAAGCAGAAGGTAACCGAGCTTGTGCCCGAAAAGCGTGTCGCGTGGGATGTCCTCGATGCAAGCCTGAACTTTGTGAAAGACAAGACCGAGTGGAATGGCACCAAAATCGTCTTCGACATCGCCAGGAAGGGCGACAAGACGGAGGTGCGTTTCACCCATGTCGGATTGGCGTCAAATTTCGAATGTTACGACGCCTGCTCCGATGCTTGGGGATCTTACATTACCGGCAGTCTACGAAATCTGATCGAAACCGGCGCCGGCGATCCCAACCCTACTGACTAGTCACCTGGGTCATCTTGCGAGAGGCAGGGGCGCGCCCGCCGAGACGCGCCCCTTTTCGCGCGGACCGAGGCGTCTTCAGAGCCGCACGGCGAAATTCAAAGTGACCCGCCACCAAATCCGGATTTGACGTCCTGACCCTGAGGGCGCCAAGCAGGGCCGGGGAGGATTTGGTGCCCGACATTTTCTCGATCGGCGAACCGCTCGTCGAGCTCAATCAGCCGGCGCCGGGCGAGCCGTTCATCGAGGGGTTTGGCGGCGACACCTCCAATGCGATGATCGCCGCGGCGCGGCTCGGCGCGAGCGCCGGCTATTTCACCGCGGTCGGGGCCGACCGCTTCGGCCAGGCGCTCGCCGATCTCTGGGAGCGCGAGGGGGTCGATGCACGCCGCGTCATCGTCAATGGCGGCGCGCATACCGGGCTTTACTTCGTCACGCATGGGCCGAATGGCCACGAATTCTCGTATCTTCGCGCCGGCTCCGCGGCGAGCCGCATCGTTGAAAGCGACTTGCCGAAGGATCTCGTGCGGGCGGCCAAAATCCTGCACGTCTCGGGCATCAGCCAGGCGATCTCGTCCTCCGCCGCCGACGTCGTCTTCGAGGCGATGGCGATTGCGCGCGAGGCGAAGGTGTTGGTCTCCTACGACACCAATTTGCGGCTCAAACTCTGGCCGCTGCCGCGCGCGCGCGCGATTATCAACGCGGCGATGGGCGCCTGCGACATCGCCTTCCCGAGCCTCGACGACGCGCGAGCGCTGACGGGCCAACAGGACCCCGATACGATCGTCGATTTCTATCTCGAGCTGGGCGCTGAAATCGTCGCGCTGAAACTCGGTTCGGAAGGCTCGTTGGTTGCGACGCGTGAGCGGCGCGAGAAATTCGGTGCGCTGAAAGTGAAGGCCGTCGACGCGACGGGGGCAGGGGACGCCTTTGACGGCGCGTTCCTGACCGAGCTATTGGCCGCCGATGACCCGTTTCGCGCCGGGCGCTTCGCCAACGTCGCGGCCGCTCTTTCAACGCGCGGCTTCGGCGCCGTCGCGCCGCTGCCGCGCCGCGACGAGGTCGAGGCGGTCCTGGCGAAGGGCTGAGACGAGGCGCCTAGACCCATGACCGATTTCAGCTTCATCCCGCAGCCGTCGACGCTTGGCCTTTATGCGCTGGCCTCGGTCGCGCTTGCCGCGACGCCGGGGCCGGATATGGCGGTGTTTGTCGGCAAGACGCTTGGCGGCGGCCGATCTTGCGGCTTTGCGGCGCTGGCCGGCGCGTTGACCGGCCTTTTGGTTCATACGCTCGCCGCGGCGCTTGGGCTCTCCGCCGTGCTTGCCGCCTCTTCGCGCGCCTTCGGGGCCCTAAAAATCCTCGGCGCGTTCTATCTTTTGTGGCTTGCCATCGGCGCGCTGCGACACGGCGCGGCGCTGCCGCTCGACGCCGGGAAAAGCGCGCGGGAGACGCCGGCGCGCGCGTTTCGCACCGGCCTCCTGATCAACCTCACCAATCCGAAGATCATTTTGTTCTTCGTGACTTTCCTGCCGCAATTCGTCGATGCGAAAGACACAAACGCACGCGGAGAGTTCTTGTTTCTTGGCCTCACCTTCATCGTCATCGGCGCGATCGTCAGCGCCGGCGTCGTTGCAGTTGCCGCGCGGCTCGCCTCGGCGGTTAAGGCGCGGCCGAAGGCGCTGCGCGGCTTCGACTATGGCTTTGCCGCCCTGATGAGCGCGGTCGCGGCGCGACTTTTGTGGGCGGCGGGAGATTAGGGCCGACGCCTCGGGACGGTCGCATCCTGCGGCAGTCCAGGGACCGCAACGGCCCCTAAGCGCCAAGCATCTCCTCCAGCCTCAAGACCGTCCGCCAGTTGCGTCCCGTGGAGACGACGCCAAGGCAGGAATCGAACCATGCGTTCGTAAGCTTTGTGCGCGCGACGCCGTTGGCTAGGCGAAGGTAGATGTCCGCGCCGACGAGGCGAAACGAATCGTCGGGCGAGCGATCCGGGTCGAGGCTCGCCGCGGCTATCTGGTTCGGCCGCGCGTCGAGGCAAATCGCATGGAGAGTGTCGGCGTCAGCGCCTTCATTGAGGAACGGATTGCCTATGACGAGCGCGCGCCATGCGGCGGCGTCGCGTAGCACGACCGGCGAGCGGATCTTGAAGCGGTTGGCGAGGCCTTCGACAACGCGGCTCCCGATCGACTGCGCCTCGCTGAGGCTTGCGGAAAACACCACGTTCCCGCTTTGGATATACGTCTCGATGTCCGCGGCGCCGGCGTCGGCGAAAAGCGCCCGAATATCAGCCATGGCCAGCCGGTTGGCGCCCCCGACATTGACGCCGCGCAGCAGCGCGACGTGCCGGCGGTCTGCTCCCACCTCAACCCCTTGTCTTTTCGAGCGCCTTGGCCTCGCTCCACAGCGCCTCCATCGCATCGAGGGTCGCCTCGGCAGGCGTCTTTCCGCGCTCGGCGAGGCGCGCCTCGATATGCGCGAAGCGTCGCTCGAACTTCGCGTTGGCGCGGCGCAGCGCGGCTTCCGGATCGACGTCGAGATGCCGCGCAAGATTGACGGCGGCGAATAGAAAGTCGCCGATTTCGTCGGCCACCCTGTCGGAAGCGCCATCTTGAAGCTCAGCTTCGATCTCTCCCAGTTCTTCGTCCAGTTTCGCGACGACGGCCCTCGCGTCGTTCCAGTCGAAACCGACCTTGCGCGCCTTCTCTTGCAATTTCAGCGCTCGTGCGAGCGCAGGCAGGGCGAGAGGCACGCCAGCAAGCGTCCCGAGCTGGGCCTGCTCTTGCCCGCCTGGAACGGTTTGGGCAGCGGCGCGTTCGCGTTTTTCCTCCGCCTTAATCTGGCTCCACAAAGCCTTGACGCGATCAGGCGAAAGTCCCTGCGCCTCGGAGAAGACATGCGGGTGGCGGCGGATGAGCTTCGCCGTAATGGCCTCGACCACGTCGCCGAAGTCGAAGCGGCCTTCCTCCCGCGCCATCTGGGCGTGAAAGACGACCTGCAGCAGGAGATCGCCGAGCTCCTCCCGGAGATCGGCCAGGTCTCCTCGCGCAATCGCGTCGGCAACCTCGTATGCCTCCTCGATCGTGTAAGGCGCGATCGAAGCGAAATCCTGTTGAATGTCCCAGGGGCACCCGCCCTCGGGATTGCGCAACGCCGCCATGATCGCAAGGAGATCCGCGATGTCGCGCGATGCGTGCGGCTGCGTCTTCACGACCGGAACGTCCAGGACGAACGGCCGCCGCCGTCCTCAGATCAGGTCGGCGCCAGCGCGATGGAGATCGCCTCCCGGCCTTTCGGCGTATTGACGACCTTCATCGACACCGGCTGGCCTTCCGCCAACCGCGTGATGCCGGCGGCGCCCAAGACCGAGATGTGCACGAAGACGTCTTTGCCGCCGTCTTCGCTCGCGACGAAGCCGAAGCCCTTCGTGTCGTCGAACCATTTGACCTTGCCGTTCATTGCGACGGCGGTCGACGGGTCCGGCGGAACGCGACGGGGACGCGGGCTGCTGTCGCCAAACGAGGGCCGAGGCGGCCGGGCCGGAACATCGGTCGTATCGACTTCCAGCACCCGCGTCACCTGCGCGCCCTTTGCGCCTTGGCCGACCTGAACAACGAGCTTGGCGCCGGCTGGAACGCTCTCGTGCCCGGAGGCCTGCAGCGCGTTGGCGTGAAGGAATGCGTCGCCCTGGCCGTCCGCCAGCTCGACGAATCCATAGCCCTTCTCGGCCTTGAACCATTTCACCGTTGCGTTGACCGGCGGTCCGCTCGTTGGACGCGCAGCGGCCGGCTGCATCGGCGCGCCGCCGAACTCGCCCTCCGGCGCGCCGCCAAAGCGCGGCTGGCGGGCCCTCGGCTCGTAGGGCATCGGCCCCTCGTCATCGTCGAACCCGCGTTTACGCGGCGCGCGAAAATTATTGCCCTTGCTCATGATAGTCCTAGCGTTCCGCGATTATGCGAATAGGCGCGCGCGCCGCGGAGACTCGCGCGCGATGAATGACTGAAAGCGGCGGAATCAAGCGAGCGCACACGCACGCGCGGTGCGGTGGCTTCTCCAACAATCCCTTGAAGAGAATGCAACGACGCCCCAATCGGGGCCGACAGCATGACGCCACGGGCCGAAAAGCACCACGACGGCGCGCCAAACCGACCGGGAAAACGCCCGGTTGTCCACGCATGCTCCGTCAAACTCATGTCTGCATCAAGGCCGGCTTGCGCCGCCGCTACCCGCCGCGCCGAGAATAGTTATCTCATTTCTCAGGCGAGGGCCAGATGAATTTCCGAGAAGTCGTTTGCGACGGCCAAGCAACCACGCAACCTCAATTCTTCTTTGACTTTACTGATTTCGCGTAACTTGACAGGGGTTCAGCGGCGCGGGTTTCGGGACGATCGAGCCGGTCGAAGAATAGTCGATCTCGGGTGCGCCGGCGCGTTGCGCCGCCCCAGCGTTTGCGACAAGCGTCGTCGCGCTGTTCAGCGCAAACTGCTCGGCCGCGGAGCCCGCCCAAAGAGCGGCGAAGGCCAAGCACGCGGCGCCGACCGAAACGTCCCTTAGCCGCTTGACGTCAAACGGGCGAAAATCGTCGGACATGAAGCGATTCGCTGTCGTGGGGCCCGCGCGAACTATCGCAGCCTTAGGGTTAAGGAACCCTTTCACGAAGTCAAACGTCGACGAGTTCGAGAGCCCGCGGCGCGCGCTCCTGGATAAAGGCGAAGCGAGCTTCCGGCTTCGTTCCCATCAGGCGCTCGACGGCGTCCGCCGTGGCGTCGGCCTCGGTTTCAACGACGCTCACTCTCAACAGCGTCCGCCGGGCCGGGTCCATCGTCGTCTCTTTGAGGTCTTTCGTCGACATCTCGCCCAAGCCCTTGAAACGGCTGACTTCCACTTGGCCGCGACCGGTGAAGGCGGTTCTCATCAAGCGCTCTTTCTCCGCGTCGTCGCGCGCATAGATCGACTTTGCGCCCTGGGTCAGCCGATAGAGCGGCGGCGCGGCGAGATAGAGATGCCCGCCGCCGATGAGCTTCGGCGTTTGACGGTAGAAAAACGTGATGAGCAACGAGGCAATGTGGGCGCCGTCGACGTCGGCGTCGGTCATGATGATGACCTTGTCGTAGCGAAGATCCTCGGCCCGATAGTGCGCGCCGACGCCGACGCCAAGCGCCTGCAAGAGGTCGGCGAGCTGTTGGTTCTGCGCGAGCTTCTCGCGCGTCGCCGCCGCGACGTTGAGAATTTTGCCGCGCAGCGGCAGCACCGCTTGGTTTTCGCGATCGCGAGCCTGCTTGGCGGAGCCGCCGGCCGAGTCGCCCTCGACGATGAATAATTCAGAACCTTGTGCGGATGAGTTCGTACAATCTGTGAGTTTGCCCGGTAGACGCAGCTTGCGCGTGGCCGACTTACGCGCGACGTCCTTTTCGAGCTTGCGCCGCTGGCGCTCCTCGGCGCGCTCTACCGCGAAGTCGATCAGTTTCGCCGCCTGGCTCGGCGCGCCGGCGAGCCAATGGTCGAATGCGTCGCGCATCGCCGTCTCGACGATGCGCGCGGCTTCCGCGGTCTGCAAGCGCCCCTTGTTCTGTCCCTGGAATTCCGGCTCCCGGATAAACACGGAGACGAGGGCGGCGCAGCCCGACATCACGTCGTCCGCGGTCAACGCGCCAGCGCGTTTGGCCTGGCCGATGCGTTCGGCATGGTCTTTGAGGCCGCGCAACAACGCCATGCGGAGCCCCGCCTCATGCGCGCCGCCGTCGGGCGTCGGGATCGTATTGCAGTAGGAGTGGACGAATCCGTCCTCAACCGCGAGCCAGGCGATCGCCCATTCGACGGAGCCATGCTTGCCCTCGCGTTCGACCTTGCCGGTAAAGACCTGGTCAGCGACGAGCTCCATGCCTTCGATGTCGGCTGCGAGGTAGTCCTTCAATCCTCCAGGGAAGCGAAACGTCGCCTCGGCAGGGATCTTGCCGTCGGCAGGCAGCAGCGACGGAGCGCAACGCCAGCGAATTTCGACCCCGCCAAAGAGGTAGGCCTTGGCCCGCGCCATGCGAAAAACGCGCGCCGGATCCCAGTGCGCGCTCTTTCCGAAGATCTGTTCGTCAGGCAGGAAGCGCACCTTCGTTCCGCGCTTGTTCGGCGCCTTGCCGATCACCTTGAGCTTGGTGACCGGATGGCCGCGCTCGAAGCGCTGAGAATAAAGCGTCTGTCCGCGCGCCACCTCGACCTCGAGCTTTGCGGAAAGCGCGTTGACGACCGAGACGCCGACGCCGTGCAGGCCGCCGGACGTGTCGTAGGCGCCGCTGTCGAATTTGCCCCCCGCATGCAGCACCGTCATGATGATTTCGAGCGCAGACTTGCCCGGGAATTTCGGATGAGGATCGACCGGCATGCCGCGGCCGTTGTCCGTGACGGAGAGCCAACCTCCCTCTTCGAGGCTGACCTCGATGAAGGTGGCATAGCCGGCGACTGCCTCGTCCATCGAATTGTCGATGACTTCGGCGAAGAGATGATGCAGGGCAGCTGCGTCGGTGCCGCCGATAAACATCCCTGGCCGCCGCCGGACGGGCTCCAGGCCCTCCAGGACCTCGATCGAGTCGGCGTTGTAGTCGTCTTCGCTCCGCGGCTTTCTGGACTTTGCCGGGGGGAGAGGGGCTTTGCCGCGGCGCGGCGGCGCGGCGCCGAAGAGATCGTTGTCCATTCAAGGTCTCAAATAGACGAATCGAGGCGCAATTTAGCATGGGACGGCCGTCGCCGTGGGCGGCGTCAGCGCTCATCGCCGCTTCGGGCTCGCTTTGTTCCCCGAGACTGAATCGGGAACGCTCATTCGGCAAAAATCATGACTCAACAAAGGCTTAACCTCTGCGGCGGCGTTTGGGCGGTTTCTGCCCCATTGTGGCGCGACGGAGGCGCGGCGCTGTCGATTTCCCATTGACGCGCGGTTGCGCCGCGATATGGAGGCCCGCTCCGACGGCGCGTCATTTGCTCCTGGCGCATTTGCGCCGCCGCGGCGTCGCGATTTGGGACTTTAAGAATGGACGCTCGCGCGGCCTCAACCGCACCGCCCTCCGGGTCGACTCGCGCCTCGACGCCTCAGACCGGCGCGGAGTATCTCGCCTCGCTTCGCGACGGCCGCGAGGTCTATATCTATGGCGAACGGGTCAAGGACGTCACGACCCATCCCGCCTTCCGCAACACCGCGCGCATGGTCGCGCGTCTCTATGATGCGCTTCACGACGAGACAAGGAAACATAAGCTCCTGTCGCCGACCGACACCGGCAACGGCGGCGTCACCCATGCGTTCTTCAAGGCGCCGAGGTCGATGGCCGACCTGCTGGCCGGACGCGAGGCGATCGCTGAATGGGCGCGCCTCACTTATGGCTGGATGGGCCGCGCTCCCGATTACAAGGCGTCGTTCCTAGCGACGCTCGGCGCCAACGCCGACTTCTATTATCCTTACCAGGAAAATGCACGTCGCTGGTATCGCTATGCGCAGGAGCGCGTGCCGTTCATCAACCACGCCATCATCCATCCGCCGGTGGACCGCGACCGCCCGCCGAATGAGGTCGCCGACGTTTGCGTGCATGTGGAAAAAGAGACTGACGCCGGACTTGTCGTCTCGGGCGCAAAAGTCGTCGCAACCGGCTCTGCGCTGACGAATTTCGCCTTCGTCGCTCATCATGGCCTGATTCCTCTTCAGGACAGGAGTTTCGCGGTCGTCTTCATGCTGCCGACGAACGCGCCGGGCGTGAAATTCCTCTGCCGCGCCTCGTACGAGATGACGGCGACGGCGATGGGCTCGCCCTTCGACTACCCGCTCTCCTCGCGGCTCGACGAAAACGACGCAATCTTCATCCTCGATAAGGCGCTAGTCCCCTGGGAGAACGTGCTCGTTTACGGGGACGTCGAAAAGGCCAACAATTTCTTCCCGCAAACCGGGTTCCTTCCTCGTTTCGTCGTGCACGGCTGCACGCGCCTGGCGGTGAAGCTCGATTTCATCGCCGGCCTTTTGCTCAAGGCCGTGGAGGCGGCGGGCACCAAGGACTTTCGTGGCGTGCAGGCCAATGTCGGCGAGGTCATCGCTTGGCGAAACCTGTTCTGGGGCCTCTCCGACGCGATGGTCCGCGACCCGAAGCCGTGGATCGGCGAGACGGTGCTGCCCAATATGGAGCCGGGCAACGCCTACCAGATCATCGCGACGATGGCCTACTCGCGCGTGAAAGCGCTGATCGAGCAAACCGTCGCCTCCGGCCTCATTTACCTCAACAGCCATGCGCGCGATTTCGCCAACGCCGACATTCGCCCTTACCTCGAGCGGTATCTGCGCGGATCGAACGGCTACAAGGCTGAAGAGCGCGTCAAACTGATGAAGCTTCTTTGGGATTGCCTGGGCACGGAGTTCGGCGGGCGGCACGAGCTCTATGAGATCAATTACGGCGGATCGACCGAGGAGATCCGCCGCTACTGCCTCTTCGGCGCCATAGCTTCCGGCGCGGCGGAGCGCTTCAAGGGCTTTGCCGAAGCGTGCATGGCCGAATATGACCTTGACGGCTGGCGGGTCGACGACCTCGCCGATCCCGGCGCGCTCAGTTATCATATCGGCCGCGATGCGCGCTAAGGAGCCTCAGGCGAGGGCGCGGAAAACAATCGATCCCGTCCTGTTCCGCGCGGCGATGGGGTCTTTCGCGTCGGGCGTCACGGTGGTTGGCGTCGAGGTCGAAGGAGAGGTCCACGGCATGACGGCGAACGCCTTCATGTCGGGATCGCGGGAGCCGCCGCTTTGCGTCGTATCGGTCGCCAAGCGCGCCCGCACGCATGCGCTCGTCGCGAAAGCCGAGCGTTTCGGCGTCAGCATCCTGGCGGCGGATCAGGAGCCGCTTGCCCGCCATTTCTCCGGCCGGCTGGTGCGCGAAGCGAAGTTCGCGTTCGAAACCGTCGAAGGCGCGCCGCTGTTGAAGGAGAGCTGCGCGCGCATCGCGACTAAACTCGTCGGCGCGCACGATTGCGGCGATCATACGCTCTATGTCGGCGAAATCCTTGCTCTCGAGGTCGCCGATCGGCCGCCGCTGCTTTATCATCGCGGCGCTTTCCGCCAATTCTCGCCGCGCGCCAGCGCCGGC
>Ga0187782_10002962_pt1 | contig 12615 bp, 10 predicted proteins | sample 0715_SJ02_MP15_2_FD_132454 | JGI IMG/M metagenome (GOLD analysis project Ga0187782, IMG submission 132454) | Tropical peat soil microbial communities from peatlands in Department of Meta, Colombia - 0715_SJ02_MP15_20_MG | ecosystem: Environmental > Terrestrial > Soil > Wetlands > Peat | place...
ACCTTGCCTTCGTCCACCAGCTGCGACGCCAGAGGCGCGGGCCTGTCCGATGCCTTCTGCGCCCGAAGCGACGCCTCGAGCTCCTGCTGCGAAACGAGCTTTCGCTGCAAGAGGATCTTGCCGAGCGGTCGCTTTTCGTCGCTGGACATGATTACGAGCCTGGAGAGTACGCATAGCAAGTTCGGGCGTCACTCGGATCCCTCGCCCTGCATGTCGGACAGCGCCCCCTGCGACCACAGCGCATACCGGCCCTGCTCGATGGCAATCCGAGCCTCGCGAACGAGCTCTCCATACCAGTGCAGGTTGTGAAGCGAGAGCAGGCGCAGGGCCAGAATCTCGCCGGCCAGAAAAAGATGACGAAGATACGCTCGAGAGAAGCCGCCGGCGCAGCATGCGCAGCCGCATCGCTCGTCGATGGGACGGGCGTCCTGACGCCAGCGTGCTTGTTTGACGACGACGCGGCCGAAGCGAGTCAACGCCTGTCCATTTCGCGCGTTTCGCGTCGGAAGCACGCAGTCGAACAGGTCGACTCCGGCGCCGATGGCGCGAACCATGTCGCTCGGTGTCCCGACGCCCATCAGGTAACGCGGCCGCTCCGCGTCGAGAGCGGGCGCCGCAGCTGCGACGGCCTCGTGCATGAGGTCGATCGGCTCACCGACCGAAAAGCCCCCAAGGGCGAGGCCGTCGAAGGGGAGCGCGCCCAGCTCCTCCGCGTGACGTCGACGCAGATCCGCGAAACAGCCACCCTGAACGATGCCGAACATCGCCTGTCGCTCGGGCCGAGCGACGGCGACCGCGCGCTTCGCCCAGCGCGTGGTGCGCGCGACCGCCCGCTCGATGTCGTCGCGCGGGGCGTCGGCGGGAGGGCACACGTCGAGCTGCATCTGCACGTCCGCTCCGAGCGATGCTTGGAGGCGGACTGCGCTCTCGGGAGTCAGCGTGTGCGTCGAGCCGTCGATGTGCGACTTGAACGTGAATCCCTCTTCGGCCGCATCGACTCGCGAGCCCCCTCGCGGGTTGCCTGGCGACGTCGAGAGTGAATACGCCTGGAACCCCCCGGAATCCGTGAGCATGGCGTGCGGCCAGCGCGCAAACGAGCGCAAGCCCCCGAGAGACGCGACGACGTCTGCGCCGGGCCGCAGCATCAGATGATAGGTGTTGCCGAGGACGATGCGGGCCCCGGTCGACTCGACCTCGGCGGGCGATAGCGCTTTGACGCTTCCCTGCGTGCCGACCGGCATGAACGCCGGCGTGTCGATCTCGCCGTGAGGCGTTCCGAGTATGGCGCGGCGCGCCTGGCCGTCGCGGGCGAGCACGCGAAATTCGAAGCCTGCCGTCGGTGGGATCAACGGGACCTCCAGAGCAGCATCGCGTCTCCATACGAGAAGAAACGGTAACGCTCGTGGATTGCCAACCGGTACGCCTCGAGCACGCGCGCGGTGCCAGCGAATGCGCACACGAGCGCGACGAGCGTGGATCGGGGCAGGTGGAAGTTTGTGAGAAGCCCGTCGACGATTCGCCACGGGTAGCCGGGCTGGATCAAGAGCTGCGTCTCTCGATCGGTGGCCTGGACGTACCCCGGATGCTCCATGTCGGCGGCGCTCTCGAGCGCGCGAGCGGTTGTCGTTCCCACGGCAACCACGGGAGCGCCTCTCGCGCGAGCGCGTGCGACCGCCTGCGCGGCCGACGCAGTGACCACGAATCGTTCCGTGTGCATCGGGTGCCGATCGAGGTCATCGACCTGAACGGGCAGGAAGGTACCGAGCCCGACGTGGAGAGTCACGAAGGCGACTTCGCAGCCGCGGTCGGCAAGCCGCCTGAGTAAGTCGTGCGTGAGGTGAAGGCCGGCGGTGGGTGCGGCGACGGCTCCGTCATGACGCGCGTACACGGTCTGATAGCGCGAAACGTCGTCCGGCCCGTCTTCGCGCTTGATGTAGGAGGGCAACGGGACGTGACCGCACGCGCGAAGCGCGGCCGCGACGGGCTCGCCGGACCGCGTCCAGAGCGCGATTTCGAGCAATCCGTCGCGAGCGCGCCCCAGCGAGCGGACGAGGAGCGCGCTGCCTTCCGGTCGGCTGCCCCGTGGGAGGACTTCGACGTCGGTTCCTGGCTTGAGGGAGGGCCTCCCCATGGCCTGCCAGACTTCGACCGGCCGGGGTGGTCCGCCTTCGAGGTCCACGGCGCGGTCCGGCATTCTTCGGACCAGCAAAAGCTCCACCCGGCCGCCGGTGGCGCGTTTTCGCCCCACGAGCCGCGCGGGAACGACGCGCGTATCGTTGAGCACGATGAGCGCATTGTCGGGTACGAGGCCCGGCAGCTCGGCGACGACGTGGTGATCGGGCGACCCTTCGGGCGGAAGTGCCATGAGTCGCGCCTGCCCGCGGCTTTCCGCAGGACGTTGGGCCACGAGATCGCGCGGAACATCGAAATCGAACGCGTCGATTCGCATCTCGGGGTCCCGCTCGGTGCGTGGCTGACGCACGACGGGGCAAGGAGCGCGGTAATTTACGTTAAGCTGCCGCGCCCGGCGGCGCGAAAGGGTGGTCGGGATCCACCGTCGAGAGTTTGGCGCGCAGGAAGCGCGCGAGCTCCCCCAGGTCGAACGGCTTTGGCACGAAGCCCACCGCCCCGCAATCGGCGCGTACGAGCTGCCGTTCGCTCAGGTGATAGGCGCTGGTCAGCACGACCCGCGTGCACGGGTGTCGCTCACGGACGAGACGCGCGAGCTGGATCCCGTTCGTGCCCGGCAGCATCAAATCGACCACGGCGGCGTCGAAGGGCTCGAGCGCCAGGATACTCAGGGCTTCGTCCGCGTTGTGCGTCAACCGGACGTCGAACCCCTCGACACGCAACCCGACGGCCACCACACGGGCATGGCTTGCGTCATCGTCGACGACCAACACGCGAGGCAATTGAGTGTTCACCTTACCGTCCGGCCAAGATGTAATGTGCGCGGGCACCAAGCAAGATGAGTGCCCACAAAGGCCGCACGAGATTTCGCTCATTTGTGTCGAGAACCGTCATTTGTTCGCAACGTCTACGTTTCATCATTGCATCATTGCACTTCAGAGGTGAACGAAGGAAGGCATAGGAAAGGAGATGGAACACATCCGTGCGACATCTGTTTTTTCCGCCCCGCCTCGTTTCTGCTTGAGCTCGGTTCTGTCAGTAATGATGAAAATTTACATTCAATCGCGGTTCCACGGCATGGAAGGCCATGGGGCTTTGCCGGCGCACTTCGTGCGCGAACGCCGCGGGCGGGGTCCAAGCTCGCCGGGCAGCGCCCGACGCGCCAGGTCTGGGTCACCCCCGGGCTTCGAACGTGATCCCGAGGCGCGTCATCTTGCGCCACAGCGTCGTGGGCGAGATGTTGAGAAGCTCGGCAGCTCGTTCGCGACTCCCGTCGCTCTCTCGAAGGGCGTTCTCGATCGCGGTTCGCTCCGCTGCATCGACGACGCCTGCAAGCGCCCCGCGGCCACTGGCGAGCGCGGAGCCGGGCCGCGCGCTCGGCGCCGGAGGCAGCAGGTCGTCAGCCGTGATTACCCCGTTTTGGACGAGTGCGACGGCTTGCTCGATCATGTGCTCCAGCTCTCGGATATTCCCGGGGAAATCCTGGTGCATGAGCGTCTCGAGAATGTTGTCGTGAAGCCTCGGGCGCACCCCCATTTTCCGCGCGTACTTCTCCAGGAAGAACGTCACCAGATCCGGAATGTCCTCGCGTCGCTCGCGGAGCGGGGGCAACTGAAAGCGCGCGACGTTCAGCCGGTAATAGAGGTCTTGCCGGAAGCGCTTCTCGGCGACCGCGGTGAGCAGATCTTGGTTGGTCGCCGCGATGACGCGCACGTTGATGCGGATCGGCTTGTTTTCCCCGACGCGGCGGATCTCGTTCTCCTGGATGGCGCGTAGCAGCTTGGCCTGGAAGGTGACCGGCGTCTCCGCGATTTCGTCGAAGAAGAACGTCCCTCCGTCGGCCTCCTCGAAAAGACCTTTGCGCGCGCTCACGGCTCCGGTGAAGGACCCCTTGGCGTGACCGAAAAGCTCGCTCTCGAGAAGCGTCTCGGTGATGGCCGCGCAGTTGACCGGAACGAATGGGCGCTCGCTGCGTTTGCTGTTCGCATGGATCGCTTTGGCGACGAGCTCCTTGCCCGTGCCGCTTTCGCCGGTGATGAGAACGATGGCATCGGTAGGCGCCACCCGAACGATGCGTCCGAGCACTTCGCGAATCGCGCGCGAACGCCCGATGATGTTTTCGAAGCGGTAGCGGTCTTTGAATTCGTTCGCGAGGAACGTGACCTCCCCCGCGAGGCGCCGGTTGTCCAGGGCCTTGGCGACCTTGACCAGCAGCTCCTGCTCGGTGAAAGGCTTCTGGATGTAATCGTACGCGCCAAGGCGCATGGCCTCCACCGCGCTCTCGATGGTGCCGTACGCAGTCATCACGATGACCTCGGTCAACGGATGCGAGTCCTTGGTGGATCGAAGGACGTCGATGCCGTCCTTCGTGCCCATGCGCAAATCGGTCAGGACGACGTCGTAAGCGCCCGTCGCACCCCGATCGGTCCCCTGGTCTCCGTCGCCCGCCTCGTCGACCTCGTAGCCGGCACCCCGAAGCATGATCGCCAGGGTGGTGCGCATGTTGCGCTGATCATCGACGATCAGAATCTTCGCCATTCCGCCTTCCCGCCCCTCGTGCCCCCAACTCAGAGGCTCGTCAAGCCCTCAATCCTCCAGTGCTGCCGCGCTCGAGCTCCCGTCTTCCGGCGCGGGCCGAAAACGTCCGCCCCCCCGCTCGGTCGGGCTCGAGACGGGGCCTTCGGACCAGCGCCATGACTTGGCATGATAGCGCATGCGCCGTACCGCACCTCGTGGCCCGGCGGCGTCGCACCCGATCAGAAGACGATCCCGAGGAAGAGCCGCACGATCTGAGCGGCCGACAGGCTCGTATCGATCCCGGGGAACGTTCCCAGATAATCGAGACCGGCGAACGGGAAAAATACGCCGTATTGCAGCATCGCGTAGAAGCCGCCGATCTTGGTCGGGTCATCGTTCAGCGAACCGTCCTTGGATTGATAGTAGAGCTGTGCGTCTAGCTCGAGGCCGAGGTCGCGGCTGTGCCCCGGCGTCTGGATGAATTGACTGGCGCCGCTGTAGATGACCGCGGCCCCGCCACCGAGCTTCTCGCCGTCGCTGTGACGAACGAAATCGTAGTCCACGCTCGGGCGGAAGTAATAGGCGCCTTCCACTCGCGTCAGAATGTTCCGGAAAAAGATGAGATCGACCCGGTAATCCGGGTGAAATCGGAAGGTCGAGATCGGCCCGTTGGTGAATTCGCTCTGCACGCCCGATGACGGCGGCTGCAGGGCCCCCTGCCCCTGCGGGCCTTGTCCCAAGGAAGGGTTGTTGGCCCAGGGGTCGCCGCTGGCGAAACCGAAGCCGAAGTTGAGGTCGAGCTTGTCGTCGAGCGCGCGGTACTCGGCCTGGGTCACGACGCCGAATTCGCGGATGTCGATGGGGTTGGCCGGGGTGGCTTGGAGCCCGGGGAGATAGCCGATTTCGCCCCAGATCATTGCGGCCTCCGCTTCGACCCTGAGCTTGCGCCAGAGGAGCTGCACCCAGAGGTCCGGGGTGACCGCCCATGCTTGGCGCGGCTCGAAGTCGGCGCTCGTCGCGTTCGTGGAGGTGTTGAGCGTTTCCGGCGTGCTGTTGTTCGTGGAGTTTATGTCGATGTACTGCTTGCGAAACTTCGTATAGAGGCCACCGTTGAGCACGAGGTCACCGCGCGCCAGCGACAGCCGCTGCAGATCGGGGTTCGTGCGTCGTGCGATCCAGGCCGCCCACTCGTAGACGTTGCACAAGTTGCACGTGTCGTAAGGCTGTCCGCCGTACACGTCCCAGATGGGTCCGGTGGTGGCGCCGGGCAAAGCAGTCGGGCCCGTCGCGATGAAGTCCCACGCGCCGCCGAAGTACAGGTCCAGTGACTTGATTCCGGAGACGAACATGATGCGATCGACGGTCGTCTGGTAGTCGCTGTCGATGCCGTCGCCGGCGTTGTCGACCATGCCCAGGCCCCACTGGCTGGGCATTCGTCCGAACCGGAGCTGGCCGACGGGCGTCATGTACTCGCCCCAGACTCGGTGGACGTCAATCGAGTTGGTCGACGAGTTCACCCCGGCCGTGGGTACGCCTTGCGTCGTGCTGAAGAAGCTGACGGGGGCATACGCGTTGAAGCCGGCGGACTGGTATCCGGTGGGAGTCGTGGCGGTCGTGGTGCCGGAGGTCGACGACGAGCTCGTCGCCGGCTGGGTCGCGTACGAATCGGGCGTCGAGCCGAGGACGACGTTGTCGAGCAAGTCGACTTCGGACACGATGCGAAGGTTGTCCGAGATGTCGATCTCCGGGTCGAGGCGCAGCCGCATGTTCGCGCCGGACTCCGTCTTGTCGTAACAGTTGATGTTGGGCACCGGGGACACCGAACCGCACACCGGAACGGCCCGAACGCCTGCGGAGCCTCCGCTACCCAGGATCGTGTAGCTCTCGTCCAGGGGTTGCGGCCAGAGGTACTGCGGGTCGTTGCCCTGGAAACTGCTGTTGTGGCGCCCGAGGGAGAAATTCTGAAATAGCTCCGCTCGGGTCCGGAAAAAGCCGTGAATCTCGAAGAGGGGTCGGGCTCGCGTCCACCAATCCTCGCTGAATATTTGCGTCGACGAGCTTACGAGCTCACCCGACTCGGGTCGCTGGGCGCCCTGACCCGTCAGTTCTTGCTGGTCCCGGGCCGGATTGATCGGAGGAGTCGCAGCGGGAGGTGACGGCGTCGCCGGTGCAAGAGCGGGTGGGGGCGGGCCGAGGAGCGGCGGCCGGGAGGCCGGAGGACTCACGCCCACGGGTGCGGAGGTTGGCGGCGGAGACGGTGGCGTCGGCGCCGGGGGGGATTGGGGGGTCGGTCCGCCGGAGGCCGGGGAAGGAGCCGGTGCGCTTCCGGCCGCAGCGGGGGCGCCGGAACCGGAGACCGGCGGGGTCGCGGTGGACGGGGGAGTCGACGGCGGGGCGGAAGCGGATGCCGTGGACGGCGCGGAGGCGTCGGGCCGCGACGATGGCTGCGCATACGCGAGCGTCGCGATCGAGGACGACGTCACCAGCGCCCACGAGAGGAGCGCGTACGAGATGCGGCGCCTGTGCATGGGTCAGGGCGCGCGTTTTATCACTTCTTGGCTCGAGCGTAAGAACGATCAGCGCTCGGCGCGTGGATCGAGCTCCGCGAGAAACGCCTGAATGTCCGCGCGCATGGCCAGCAGATCGTCGCGAACGCCCGCCGCACGCACGGCGAGCCGATCGTCGCCCACGCTCGCGGCCTTTTTTTCATCGGCGTCGGCGGCTTCAGCCGCCGTCGCGCACGCTCGTGGATCCGTCCGGTCCCCCGTAGCCATCGCCTGGGCATCGAGGGCGGCCGTGGCGGCTGCGTCTGCCTCGTCGGTGCAGGGCTCGGCGCGCCCGAGCCTCTGCCTCGCCCCTGCGATGGTGAATCGCTCGCGATACAAGAGGTCGCGGACCCGCATCAGGTTTTCCACGTCTCTTCGGGAATAGACGCGCTGGCCTTTGGCGCTCTTGGTCGGCCGAATGGTACGGAACTCGCGCTCCCAGTAGCGCAGCACGTGGGGTTGCACTCCGACGAGCTCGGCAACCTCGCCGATGCGGAAATACAGTTTTGGGGGGAGCGTGACCGAGCGCGTCGCCACCACGCCTTGTCCCCCGCTCAATCCTTGGCAGCGGCGGGCTCGCGCCGGTCGCCACCAGCGCCTGTGGCGAGGACGACGCCCGCGCTGCTGCCGTTGGCCGAGCTCGTCGACGGGGCCGCCAGCCGCTGGTTGAGGACCTGTTTGAGAATTTGACTCGCCTTGAACGTCAGCACCCGGCGTTCCGTGATACTGATTGGCTTGCCCGTCTGCGGGTTCCTGCCTGGACGCTGCCGCTTGTCGCGCAGGACGAAGTTGCCGAACCCGCTCACCTTGATCTTTTCGCCGCGGCCGAGGGTTTCCTTCATCATCTCGAAGACGAGATCCACCAGCTCCGCGGATTCCTTTCGGGAAAACCCGCCGACTTTGCTGTAAAGCGCCTGGACGATCTCCGCCTTCGTCATTGATCGTCTCTCACCCCTGACCCGAAACCGAGGCCGACTGGAAGTCTAAACGCGAACGCTGCGGAAGGCTATGGTCACTCGCGGCATCGTGGCCGGCGAGCGGCAGGGACCTACACGCCCCTCTTGGCTCCGTCCTTCGAAGGTTGGATTTCACGCAGACCCCGCTTGCCGGATCATGGCAGCGTGAGCGCCGAGGCCTCACTCGAAAAACGCGCGGCAGGCCCTTTCTCGCGAGCGTGAGCTCAAAAATCGAGGTTGTAGAAGCCGGCGACACCGATCATGAAAAACGTATGCACGGGGGCGTTCGACGCGTCCGGCTCGCCCGGGGCGTCGAACGCACCGATGCCCAGGGTCGCCTTGGGAAGGAGGCGGAAGGACGGCCCGAAGGGAAGCCAGACCCCGAGGCCCAGCGTGAGCTCGCCGTTCGAGTACACGGGGGGCTCCGGCAGCGCGGCCGTGGGCTGCGTCGAGTAATGAAACCAGCGATCCGCCAACCCGAGCTCGCCATAAAAACTGGTGCGGCTCGGATTGCCGATGAATCCGATGGTCAGCCCCAGAAGCGTCGCATCGGAGCTCACCGATGTGACGCTTGGAGGGAAGTCGGCGCGGGTCCCTTGGCCGAAATTCGTATGCTCGACCACGAGCCCTACGACCCAGTGGCGCGCGAATCGAAATCCGGCGTCGAGGCCGTACGCCAGGCCCCCGGATGCAATGGAGGACGACGCAATGGATGATGACTCGAGGGATGCACCGCTGCCGTTCGGAATCTTCCCGCCGAGAAACTCCACGCCCACGTGGCCGCCGAGCAGGAAACCTAACCGGGAGGCGGGCGCGCTCGCGGGTGGCACTGCCCCTCCGCCTTGCCCAGGGGCGGCCTGCATCGGCGGAGGGTAGGGAGCTGTCGGAGGGGGAGGAGGGGGCGGGGGAGGCGGAGGAGGAAGCGCGGTCCGAGCCGTCGGCGCCGTCGGTGGCGCAGCGGGCGTGGTGGCAGCCGTCGTCGTTGCGGGCGGCGGTGGTGCCGGGGGCAGCGCAGTCAGGGAGAACTGTACGGTGCGTGTTTCGTGTTCCTTGAGGGCGACCGTCTGTTCCGCGCTGGCGTATCCGGCCGTCACCACGCTCACGCGGTGGGCGCCGGGGTCGAGCGGCATCGGCTCGCCCAGAAGCGCCGTGGGAACGCTCTGACCGTCGATCTGCAAGGCGGCCCCCCGGACGCTCGGCTGCACCTGGACCACGATCCGTGGGATCCGTGGCTCGACCTGCTCGAGCTCGGCCTTGGCCTGTTCGACGGCCGCCTGAAACGCGGCAGGGGAGCCGGCGGGCAGTGGCGTTCGGACGACGGTCCGGTACGCTTCCGCCGATTCGACGAGGCGTCCGAGCGCGGCGTTGCATTCGGCAATCCGTAGCTCGTTCGTTGGCGCGCTGAATGCTTGTTGTGCGCGCTCGAATTTGTCGAGCGCTTCGGCGAAACGTCCGGCGCGCTGCAGCTCGTCGCCCTGTTTGAATAGCTCGCGCGCCGCTGCACGCTCCGCGTCGTTGACCTGAGCGTGCGCGCGGATCACCGTCGCCAGGATCGCGGCGGCCACTCCAAGTGCGGAAGACTGACGAAGGATTCGCATGGGTAAAGACCCACCGGTCGGAGACGATTCAGTAGCCCGGGTCGGCCAGCGAAGGCTTCGGTGGGGAATTCGCCGGTTTTGCGGGGGGAGGCGAGGTGCCGATCGACTGACCGGAAGAAGGAGCGGAAGGCGCCTTCGCCGTGTTGCTCGGACTCGTGGCACGCCGCGGGACGGACGTCCCTGAAGCGCTTTCGCCGTGTGGCATCGCCGACGGCGGACCCGGACTCGCGATTGGCGGGACACTCGGCGGCAGGCCAGGGTTCGGGACGTTGCCCGGCGGGGCCATCGCCACGGAAGCGCTGGGCGGGGCCTCGCGGATCGGGCGAAAGGTTTCGACTCCGGTGCTCGTCTGCGCCCCCGGCTTGGACGACAGGAATCGTGCGACGCCGACGACGCCGAGCGTGCCCCCGAGCAGCGCCGCGGCCACGACCCCCGCCCAGACGCCGCGTGACGATCCTGCGGGCAACGCGGACGCCGTGAATGGGGCCGACGTGACCCCCGCTGCCGGCGGTGTCGCCGACGAGCTCCCGTGGCCGACGGAGGCCGCCGCCGGAGCTGCGTCGCGCAGCCGGCCGCTGTGCGCGAGCGGCTGGCTCAGACCTGCCGCCAGGACCAGCGCGTCGGACAGCTCGGTCGCGGTGGCGAAGCGTCGCTCGGGAGCACGTTCGAGAGATCGCGCAAACCACGCATCGAACGCGAGGGGAAGTCCGGGAGCCATGAGCGATGGGACCGGCACGGGTCCGGTGCAGATCTTGACGAGGAGATCCCCCACGCTCTCTCCATCGAACGGCAGCACGCCCGTAACGCATTTGTACGCGATGATTCCGAGCGACCAGAGATCGGTTCGATGGTCGATGTTGCGCAGACCACGCGCTTGCTCCGGCGACATATAGAACGGCGTGCCCAGCACGGCCCCCGTCTTGGTGCTCGACGAGAGGCCCGGATCGCCGGGAGGCCCCCGGAACTTCGCGATGCCGAAATCGAGCACCTTTGCGATCTCGTCGTCGTCATCGGGCGAGCGTACGAGAAAAATGTTCTCGGGCTTGAGGTCACGGTGAATGATTCCTGCGTCGTGCGCTCGCTGGAGCGCTCGGCAGACCTGCGCCAGGATGCGCGCAGTCTCGGTCAGGGCCACGCGGCCGACGCGTTCGATGCGTCGGTCCAGCGGCTCGCCGCTCAGCAGCTCCATCACGATGTACGGCCGGCCGTCGTCGGTCAGACCGTGGTCGTGGATCTGAATGGCGTACTTGCTTTGGATCGTGGCGGCGGCCCGCGCCTCGGTCATGAAGCGCAGACGGGCCTCCGGGCTGTCCGCGTACTCGGGGTCGACGAACTTGATGGCCACGCGAGCGCCGAGGGTTGCGTGACGGCCCTCCCAGACCGACCCCATTCCGCCGCGACCGATGAGTCGCAATAGCTCGTATTTCCCGGCGACGAGGCCGCGGACAGGAGGGTTCGGGTCGCTCATCAGGGTACGGCTGCGCTTCTACATTAGACGACTCTCCTGCAGCCCGCTAACAAGCGAGCGACGTGATGGACTCGACGCCGGATCGCGTCGCCCCGGCGGCTTCCGTGGCGGCCAAACTGCCCGAGCCGGGGGCCGTGGACGCACTCTACGTGGTCGACCTTTCGGGCTACGTATTTCGCGCGTACCACGCCCTTCCCCCGCTCTCGAGCTCGCGCGGAGAGCCGACCCACGCCGTTCTCGGGACGGTGAACATGCTGCAAAAGATAGTGGGTGAGCGGCGCCCACATCGACTCGCGGTCGCCATGGATTCGCGCGGTCGGACGTTCAGACACGACGTCGACGCTCGCTACAAGGCGACCCGTCCGGCACCCCCCCCCGATCTTTCGCAGCAGATGAGTCGCGTCGAACAGATCGTCCGTGCCTGGGACGTCGTGTGTTTTCGCGAGGACGGGCTCGAAGCCGACGATCTCATCGCGGCAGTGACGAAGCGAACCCTGGCCGAGGGCTGGCGGATCGTCATCGTCAGCGCGGACAAGGATCTCATGCAGCTCGTCCGTGATGATGACGACCGCGTCGTCCTCTGGGATTCGATGCGGGACAAGGTCTACGGCCCGGCCGAGGTGCGCGACAAGCTCGGCGTTCCGCCGAGTCGCGTGCGCGATTTTCTCGCGCTCACGGGCGACACGAGCGACAACGTTCCGGGGGTCCCGGGCGTCGGGCCCAAGACCGCAGCCGACCTGCTGGAGCAATTCGGCTCGCTCGACGCGATCTACCGCTCGCTCGACCAGGTCGCAAAGCCGAAGCTCCGCGAAAACCTGCGAACGCACGAATCGGATGCCCGGGTGTCCCAGAAGCTCGTCACTCTCGAGGTCAATGCGCCTCTGGACTGGAGTCGGGAGCGCTTGCTGTGGGGAGGAGCCGACATCGAGCAATTGCGCCGACTCTATACGGAGCTCGAATTCAGCCGTCAGCTCGACCAACTGGACGCCCTGGCTTCCGTCGGGCGTCGGGCAGAGGAGGCCAGGTCGGCGCAGGCTGTCTCGACGGCGGTATCTCTTGCTCCCACCGAGCGTACCCACGGGGTCATCCTCGACGAGCAGACGCTGGCCCGACTTGTCGCTCAGGCGCGTGCCCGGGGTCAGGTTGGCATCGGCGTCCAGACGACGGAGCCGGACGCGATCCGCGCGCAGGTCGTGGGAGTGTCGCTTGCGGTTGAGCCGCGCGTCGGCCACTACCTGCCGCTGACCCACCGGTACCTCGGGTGTCCGGCCCAGCTTTCCTGGGCGGCCGTCCACACGACCCTTGCGCCGCTCCTCGTCGATCCCGCGGTGACCAAAGTGGGCCACGATTTGAAGCGGCTCATGACCGCGTTCGCGCGGGCCGACCTGGCCGTCGGCGAT
>Ga0187782_10002963_pt1 | contig 12607 bp, 12 predicted proteins | sample 0715_SJ02_MP15_2_FD_132454 | JGI IMG/M metagenome (GOLD analysis project Ga0187782, IMG submission 132454) | Tropical peat soil microbial communities from peatlands in Department of Meta, Colombia - 0715_SJ02_MP15_20_MG | ecosystem: Environmental > Terrestrial > Soil > Wetlands > Peat | place...
GATTCGCGTTTCGACCTTGGCGCGGCTCGCGAGCCTAGCGATCGCGGTGGCTTGCGCCGGCGCGACGATCTCGTCCGCCGATGCGGCGAGCACACAGATCGGCGCCGCGATCGCGGCGAGGTTGACGTTGCGTCCGAGCGTCGGCAGGCGCCCGGCCGCCAGGCGGTTTTCGCGGAACACCCATTCGACGCATTGCAGAAAATAGAGCCCCGGGAGGTCGACGGTCCTGGCGTTCCATGCTTCGTAGCGGGCGCAAAGAACTTTGTCGGCTGTGTGCTGCAGCGCCTTCTCGGGCGCGAACGGATCCTCGGCGCCGGCCGTCCACAGGGGCAGCGTAGTTGATCCGAAGACGCGGCCGCCGCCGAACGTCACCCACTGCGCGAACGTGGCGGGCGCGGTTTTCCGCACGGCGCGCGTCAGCGCAGTTTCCGCCGCCTCGACGTCGATCGGCGCGCCGACCAGCACAAGGGCTGAGACTTTCTGCGGAAAGCGCGCCGCGTAGGCCGCCGCCAGCCACCCGCCCTGGCAGAGGCCGATGAGCGCCGCCTTCCCGCCGAGATCGTCGAGCGCGGCGTTGAGATCGGCGAAATAGGCGTCGAGGCCGAACCCGGCCATCGCCGGGCTCGCCGACTTCCAGAAGGTCAGAGCGACGTCGCGTCCTGCGCTAGCCAGCTTTTCGGTCAGACTGCAGCCGGGCGCGAAATCGGCGAGCGAGCAATCGTGCACGGCGAACGGCCCGACGATGAGGATCGGCTCGCGGCGTCCGCGCCTTTCGGGCGACTCCATCAGCCACATCGTCGGCAGTTCAATGCGCACGCGATTGAGGTTCGGCAACATGCGGTGCGGCGCGCCAGCGTCGTTGGCGCGATTTTCGTCGAGCCGGGAGAAGCCGGGCCACGACCATAGCGGCCAGCCTCCGCTCCATCCGCCGATCCTCTCAGGCATTTCCTCGTCTCGCGGTTTTAGCGAGCCGCGCCTCGCGCCGAACTCTCGTGACAACGCCGCGCCTTCACTCTGCGCGCGCCCCGCGACGTCGCATTGAGCTGTCTCATGTCGCGCGCGAAGGTTTGAGCCGGCGCCGCAGGTCGGCGAGCGACACCGTATTGACGACGTCGCCGGCCCCGATCCAGCCGCGCCGCGCTTGGTCGACGCCGAAGCGCATCCAGTCGAGGGAAACGGTCGCATGCGCATCGGTCGAAATGACGAGCTTCACGCCGGCCTCGCGCGCGGCGTAGGCGTGCACGTCGTCGAGATCGAGCCGCGGCGGCGCGGCGTTGATTTCGAGCGCGCAGCCGACCTTCCTCGCCGCAGCGAGCACGGCGTCGAAGTCGAGCGCAAGAGGCTCGCGCTCGCCGATGAGCCGCCCGGTCGGATGGCCGATGACGGCGACCAAAGGATGTTCGACGGCGCGTACGAGCCGCCGCGTCTGTTGGTCGCGCGGCAAGTCGAAATGCGAGTGAATCGAAGCCACGACGATATCGAGCCGAGACAGGATGTCATCGGCAAGATCGAGCGAACCGTCCTCGAGAATGTCGACTTCAACCCCCTTGAGCAGCGCGAAACCCTCCAGCGAACCGTTGACGCGGTCGATCGCGTCGATCTGTTCGGCAAGCCGCTTGGCGTCGAGGCCGTGGGCGACCGTCATGCGCAGGCTATGGTCGGTGATGGCGAGGTATTCATAGCCCTTCGCTTGCGCCGCGGCGGCCATGGCTTGAAGCGGCGCCGCGCCGTCGCTCCAGTTCGTATGCGCGTGGAGATCGCCGCGGATGTCCTCGAGCTGAACGAGACGCGGCAGCGCCTTGCGGCGCGCGAGGTCGATCTCGCCGCGATCCTCGCGCAATTCCGGCGGGACATAGGCGAGCCCCAGCGCCCGGTAGACGTCCTTCTCGGTCGCGCCCGCGACGCGCTTTTGCCCGTCGAAAAGCCCATATTCGTTGAGCTTTAAACCCTTGTCGACGGCGATGGCTCTCAGCGCGATGTTGTGCGCCTTCGAGCCCGTGAAGTAGAGCAGCGCCGCGCCGAAACATTCGTTCGCCACGACGCGCAGGTCGATCTGGAGCCCGCTGCGCAACACGACGGTCGAACGCGTCTCGCCATGGGCGAGGACCTTATCGACATTGTCGTAGGCGACGAAGCGCTCGCCGACCGCCTTCGCGCTGTTCGACGTCGCGAGCACGTCGAGATCGCCGACCGTGTCCTTGCGGCGGCGGAAGCTGCCGGCGACGATCGCCTGGCCGCCGGCGAGAGCCGGCTTCAAGTAGCTCAGCAGCGCCTCGGCCTCGGCCTCGACGTTTGCGAGTTTGAAGCGCGTCGGGGCGACGGGCTTGGCGAGCGCGGCCTTCAGCTTGTCCTCGATGCCGCGGCCAAACCCTCTAAGCGCCGCGACGCGCCCCGCCGCGACCGCTTTGCGCAAATCGTTCGGCCCGCGAACGCCAAGCTCGTCGTGCAATAGCTTGACGCGCTTCGGCCCAAGACCGGGAAGCGCCGCCAGCGCCGCCAGTTCCGCCGGAACGGCGCGTTTCTCGACTTCGAGCGCGGCGAAGCGGCCGGTGCGGACGATCTCGCCGATCTTGCCGGCGAGGTCCTTGCCGATGCCGGGAAGGTCCGCCAGGTCGTTTCCCGCTTCGAGAAGATTGGCGGCCGATTGCGGCAGGGACTCGATTGTGCGGGCGGCGCGGCGATAGGCGCGCGCTCGAAACGCGTTCGCCCCTTCGATGTCGAGGAGCTCCGCCATCTCCTCAAGGAGCCCGGCGATCTCGGCGTTCTGGATCGGCATTCGAGCGCCCGCCTTGCCATCGCGCCCTTAGGCCACGGCCAAGTAGCACTCTACCAGAGCGGGGGCGCGCTCCCCCGCGACGACGCGCCGCAGTCCTTTAACCGGAGCAGGGGTTGTCGTCGATCAGCGTCCGGTCGGTCCGCGCGTCAAACACCTCTGGCGAACCCCAAGCGCGCAGCCGCGCGGCGAGCGCGACGCGACGCAATTTGAGTTCCTCCACCAGCGCCTTCGGCGGCCTGGCGTCGATTGCAAAGGCAAAAAAGTTGCGTTCGCCGATGAAAACGCGTGCGCCACGCTCTAAGGCGGTAGCCCCATTCATCCCTGCCTCCCTGAAAGCAAGTCGAATGTCTTTTTATGACGTCTTCCCATTCCCTCCGGCCGCGTTTCTTCTTTGCTCGTCTCGCGAAGCCGGACTGAAAGGAATCATTAGCAAAGCAACGTGGCAAGTTCACGGCGCCTTGCGACAATTGTACGGATTGTCCCACAAAGGATTTGTTTGGCGGGCGACGACGAGGCCTTGAGCGTCGCCCTTCAACACGTGAAAGGGGCGGCCCTTTGGACCGCCCTCGAGCGCGCCGGGTTGGCGCGGATCCTTTGATAAAAATCGCTTACTTGGCGGCCGCTTCCACGTTGTCCTTATTGTAGACCGAGAACGGCCCCATCAGGATGCGCAGGCCCTTGGTCTTGGGCCGGGTCGGGTCCTTGGTAATGGTGTACTCGCCAAGCCGCCCCGCCTTGAACTTGGCGCCTTCCTCGGCCTTGAGCTGGCCGGTCGCCAGCTCGTAGGCCGTGTAATAGGCGAGATAGCCGAGATCGACGAAGCTCCAGAGCGCGAATTGCGGCGCGCAGCCGTTCTTCGTGTAGGAGACCATTTCGGCCGGCAGGCCGAGACCCGAGATCTTGACCTTGTCGCAGAGTTTTTCGTCCTGCATCGCCTTCGCGGCGGCGGCGATGCCGACCGTCGTCGGCGCCATGATGAGCTTCAGGTCGGGGTATTTGTCGACGAGCGCCTGGGCCTGGCTGTAGCTCTTCTCCGATTCGTCGTTGCCGTAGACGATGTCGACGAGATTGAGCTTGGCGTATTTCGGGTCTTTCAAGACCGTCTTCAAAGCGGCGATCCAGGCGTTCTGGTTGGCGGCGTCGGGCGAGGCCGAGAGCACCGCGAACTTGCCGCCGTCCGCGCCGAGGATGCTCAGCGCCATGTCGGCCATGACCTTGCCGGTCTCGTCGAAATCGACCTGGGCGACGAAGACGTCTTCGCCGTCGGCGGACGGGATCGGCGAGTCCCACGTCACGACCTTGATGCCCTTGGCCTGCGCGGCCTTGGCGGCCGGCACGATCTGATCGCCGGCGTTGTTGGAGATCATGATCGCGTTGACGCCTTGGGTCGTGGCGTTGGTGACGATTTCGATCTGGCCGGCGACGCTGTTTTGCGGCGTCGGCCCCAAGAACTGCAGCTTCGTCGGGTTCTTCAGCTCCTTGGCGGCTTCCTCCGCGCCGTTATGGGCCTGGTCGAACACCGCGATGCCGAGGAACTTCGGCAACAAAACCAAGCTCTCCGCCTTGCCGTCTTGGGCGAGCGCCTTGCCCGGCAGCGCAGAGAGCAGCGCCAGCGCGGCGGCGCTCATCAAAAGCCTTCTCATGTTTCTCTCCCCTTCCACTTGCTTCGAACGTCCTGCCAGACATTCGGGACCGGCGCCGGGAGGGCGAGAAGCCCTCCGATGACACATATCCGTAAGACGTGGGTTTGTTTTGAAACTGGTCTGACCACTATACGGACGCGCTAAATCGAGTCAAGAATACCGCTCGCGGGGGACAGCGCCGCGTCGGGGTCCATCCCAGCAGAGTTTCCAATTTCGTCCCCGACGCCAGAGCCGACAAAGTGTCGGAATGCGGCTCGCCGCCAAATCCTGCCGGCCGGCCGCTCGCTCAGAACCGTTCAGCGTCGACGGCATACCTTAAAGAGGGAGCGCTCTCCGGCGGGCCGCTTGAACCCAAATTCGAGCAATTCCTCAGTCTCGTCGATGCAGGCGCGCAGATGATTCGAGCTCAGAAATGTGCGATACAAATCGGCCGGGGCCTCGTGTGACCGAGGAGCAAATGGCTAGACGCGCGGTCGCAAAAGACCTGACCTTGACGGCGGGCCGGATCGAGAAGCAGGCGCTCGGCAAGCAGGTGGTCGCCCGGATTCTCGAGCTTATTCGCACCGGCAGCTTGAAAGCCGGCGATCGACTTCCGCCGGAGCGCGAGTTGATCGAAATCTTCGGAATTAGCCGCCCAAGCCTCAGAGAAGCATTGCGAGCTCTTTCGACCTTGGGCGTGATCGAGTCACGACATGGCGGCGGCGCTTTCGTAAGCGACCTCGACGCCCGCACGCTGCTCGCCCCGCTCGATTTTTATCTGTCGTTGACGAAGGCCAATCTGAGCGACGCCTTCGACAGTCGACTGGTCATCGAAACCGAGATCGTTCGCCGGGCCGCCGCCAAGGCGCGCAAGGCGGACGTCTTGGAGCTTGAGAGCATCATCGAGGCGCACGACACGGTTCAGAACGACTCAATCGGGTTTCGAATTCTGGATACAAGATTTCACGAAAAGCTTTCCGCAATCGCCGGCAACGCCGTGCTCCAGAGGATTGCTTACGGCCTCTACAATCTCGGAGTAGATTTTCAGAACTTCGCTCGGCGCGCCCAGAACGATCCGGGATTGATCGCGCGAAGCACAAAGGACCACTCGGAAATCGCCGCAAGCATCGCCGCCCACGATCCAGAAGGCGCGGCGCGCGCGATGTCCAGACATATCCGCAATATCGAGTTGAGCACGCGCCGGCTGTTTTCAAATAGCGTTCACGTCGGCGACCGCGGGGTCTTCGAACCAGGCGATCAGCATTCGCGCGTGCGACACTGAGGCTTCAGGTCGCGGCGGAGTTACGGTGAAACCGCGACTATTCTCTCGCCTCTGCCATGGGATCGCCGGCGCTTTCTCTCACTCATAAACACGGCGGCGACCTCGCGCATTCAAACGCAATGTCCCCGTAAAGTCCCCACCGCCCCCTCCCCCTACTTCAGCTCCTCAGGCGTCAGCCAATCCGTCTTGCCGACGCGGGCCATGAGGTCTTCGTCGATGTAGGGCTCGATCGTCTTCTCGAACGCGAGCTTGAGCTGCGCGAATTCTTGCGCGCAATGTTCGGCTCGCTCCTTGGGCAGCCAGCCGCGGTCGACGAATTCCTGGAACGTCTCCTTGTCGCCGCCGTAAGCGAGGCACAGCGCGTTGTACATGCGCTGACTGGAGGTGCCGTGATAGTCCGAGAACAACGTCCTGCCGCGCACTTCGCTCGGCGGGTCTTTGTTCCTCGACCAGAAATACACGAACCCCTTCACGATCGTGCGTTCGATGTCTTTGTTGAACTTTAGCGCCAGGTAGCTCGCCATTTCGTCGGCCGCGTCCTCTTCCCGGCCGAAGACGGGCACGTCGAGCATGTGGAACATCATGTGGCCGCTCTCGTGCAGAGCCGTGCCGATCAAGTCCCCGACAATGGAGGCTTCCCGCGTAATAAAACCGTCGGGAGTGACCGTTTGCGGCGCCGCCTTGATGTCGCCGGCGATGAATTCGTAGCACAGCCATATTTCGCGCGCGTCCGGGTCATAAAACGCGTTTTCGCCGTGGTCGGGTCGATCGTGGTTCGGATCGCACTCCAACATCAAGAGCTCGAGGTGATGGGGCAAATGCAGGGGCGCCAGAAAGCGCTGCATTTCTTCGAGAACCTTGCGCCCCTTCAAGTATTGGTAAACGCTTTCGAGCTGCGGCGACACGGGCGGACGATATTCGATTCCGACCTGCGGATTGGGAGGGATGAGCTCCCAGGAATCTGCCGTGGCCTTCGTTCCGGCGGCGGCGCAGACGGCAAGCCCGAAAAAAAGCAACGCCGGCAATCGGGCCGCGCGGGCGTGTCTCATTCGGCGCCCCCTGGAACTTCATCCGGCATCAGCCACTGCGTCGCGCGCACTTTGGTCATCAGGTCCGGATCGATATAGGGCATGATGCGGAGGTTGAACGCCTGCCGCACCTGGTCGAATTCGCGTTCGCAGCGCACGGCGCGAAAGTCCGGAATCTGACCGATTTTCGAGCCCGGAACCGGCGCGCCCGCCAGAAAATGAAACGTGAGCGGATCGGCGCCATAGGCCATGCACAGGTAGTTGTAGAACCGCTGGCTCTCCGGCGACGCCAGCTCCGCGAAATCGGCGCCCGTCCACGCGTGCTGCGAGTATTCGAAGAACTTTGCGACGCCAAGAATCGTCGACACGGCCACCTGGTCGCCAAATTGCGTCATGACGAACGCGGCGACCCGGTCGGCCGCGTCATCCTCGCGGCCCCATACCGGAACCTGAAGCAAGTCGAACACGGCGTAGGCTGCCTGATGCAGCGCCGCCTCCACGAACGTCGCGTAAATGACTTGCGCCCGCTCGTTGGGGTCATTCGTGTTGCGGTAGGTGATGTCGATGATTTTCCGCACGAGCTCGTAGCAGATCGTCGCCGGCTCGCCGGACTGGTAGGGAACCGTGTCGGCCCCGCCGCACTCGGCCAAACGAATGGTCAGCGGCTTAGGCAGCCGCAGCGGCGCGAGAAAGCCCTGCAGCCGCTCGAGCACCTTGCGCCGGCTCACCGCCTCGAAGATCGGCTGAAATTTCGGGTCGGTCGGCGGCTCGTACTTTACGTCGATTTGAGCGGCCGTCGGCGTCGAAGGGGTCGCAGGGGCTGAAGGCGTCGCTTCGGCGGCAGGGGTCGCTTGGGCGGCTGGGGTTGCTTGAGCAGAAGGGGTCTCATCGGCGAGAGCCGAAGGCTGAGCGGCAATCAGAGAGGCGACACCCGCCAGAATCGTGGCCGCAATTCGCGCGCTCGCCATTCCTTGGGCCCCCCAACTCTATGCCAAGCCGCCGCCTTTTATCGTCGTGGAGCGGTCGCGTGCCCAGCCCAATAAGGTTGGGCACGCGCCTGTCTTACTTCACAGGAGCGTATACAAAACCAAGTGACGCTGGGTCAGCGGACCGGGACAGAAGGTCCGAGTCGCTTTGTCCCGCCAAGGCCGATTTAATGGGGGCAAAGGCGCCCGTCGCCGGTTGGCCGCCGGGCGACGATAGGAGCGTCAATTGCAGATCGCCTGCCACAAGCGACTGTGCAGGGATGATCGGCGCGGCAGTCAAAGGTTCGGCAAGCAGAGCGTTCTCGCCGCCCGACCGCAGCGCACGCTGCTCGGCGGCCTCCGACTTCGCAGGCGCAGGAAGAGCGAACCCGCCGCCAGACGGCAAGGAGCCTGGCGCGGTCAGCAACCGGGATAGGTCGGCGCCGCTTATTGACAACGCGTTGCTTTCGTCGGCCATGGCGGATGGGCCAATCGTGCTGGCCGCCATGGCAAGACCGGCGAGTGCGAGTATTACCTTTTTCTTCATAGCGCGGTTCCTTAAGTGGCTACGCTGAACGTTAGCTTGCGGGCGAATTCGGGCAGATTCGTGGGCTCGTTGGGACCAAAGTGAGCACGAGAGCGGTCGCCCGCCAAGGAAAAAATGCTTGCTTCGTCCGGGCAGATCAGCATTAATTTTTCCGCCTCTATCGAAAAGGGAGGAATTCGACATGCGCTCTTTGACGCGGGCCATGGTGCTGACGACAGCTCTCATTTTTGCCGGCGCGGCTGCGGCGCAGCCTCGGCCTGGAGGCGGCGGAACGGTCGGAGGCAGTTCCTCGGGAGGAGGCGGTTCGTCAGGCGGAGGCGGCGGCCTGATCGTTCAATTTAACGCGGAACAGATCGCGCAATTGTTCACCGCGGCGGGCTTCAACTCACAGCCCTACGATATCAAGGGCGGCGATAATCAGGTGACGCATATGGTCAGAACTCAGTTCTGGCCCAACGACACCAATACGTTTGGCGGAGCGCTGCCGATCTGGTGCCAAAACGACAAACCCAACATTTGCAGTGGAATGAATATATTCGTAAATTTGGGAAAGGCTAGCGTTGATTCCAACTGGGTAAACTCCTGGAATAGTCAAATCTTCTTCGTACGCGCGTTTACGCTGCAAGATGGTGAGCTTATCTTTAGCTTCCAGCTCCTCCTGCAACCCGGCGTGACGCCTGATTACATAAAAACTGCGGTCACCGCGTTCAAAGCTGGCGTCGACTTATCGGCAGACTTCAAGCCCTAGCTTAGTTCGCCGACCCGAAAACAGCGTCCAAATTCGCGAGGAGAGGTCGACTGCTCTCCGAAGAGGGCGGGGGTCGACGCCCTTTTCCTCTTGGTTCGGGAACGTCCCGGCGCGGACTTTGTCGGCGATCGCAGTTCGCCCTGAGGAGCCGTACCCTCCTTGAGGGTGGCAGCATGAGTTCATGACCTCCGCGCGCGGCCATTTCGTTCTTGTTGTTGGCCCGAGCGGCGCGGGCAAGGACAGCCTTATCGATTACGCCCGCCTGCGCTTGCAGTCCGATCCGGACTTCCATTTCGTCCGCCGGGAGATCACGAGGCCGGCTTCCGTCGGCGAGGATCACGTAACTGTCGATAGTGAAGAATTCCAACGCCGAGCCAAAGCCGGCGCGTTTGCGCTGCATTGGGAGGCGCATGGGCTCTTCTATGGGATTCCTGCGGCAGTCGAAGACCACCTTGATCGCGGCGCTGTGGTGATCGCCAATGGCTCTCGAGCCATCGTGCCTTTTGCCCGCGAGCGCTACCCGCAGCTTCGCGTCGTCAATGTCTCGGCGCCCGTCGAGGTCTTGGCCAAGCGCTTGGCGGGACGTGGACGGGAAAACGATTTGTCGCTGAAACAGCGTCTCGCGCGAAGCGCGCTTGATCCGGTCGAAGGACGGGACGTGCTGCACATCGATAATGCCGGCGCCCTGAACGTCGCCGGCGAGCGGTTCATGGAGGCGCTGCGCGTCTACCGTCGGGCAAGGACCGTCACGAGCAATCCTCGCTGACGCAAAGACGGTCCGTCGAGCAATAAAGCATGGTCAAGAAGCGCCCAAGCGCTTCTTGACCAAGCGCCGGGGGATCAATCCGAAGACTGTCGCCAACTGGAAAGCGCGCGCGTGAATCTTCTATCAATGGACGGGACCGAAGCAGCGTTCGGTCGATTGTCTTGACCGCCGAAGAAGAGACGACCGTCGTCGGCCTATTGCGCGCCGCCGATCTGGTCGATCTCGCGGAAATGGTCGCTATCGACGTCGTTAACGAAAATGACGGCCGCCGTGTTGTCGCCCTTTGCGTCGAAGGCCTCCGGCCCGACATAGGCGACGCCTTGGAACTTCGTCGCCTTCAAGGCGGCGAGCACGTCGGCGCGACTGGGCATCCCGTTCTTCGCCTTTGCGGCCGTCTCAATGGCGGTCATCAGAATGCGCGCCGCGTCGTAGGAGTTCGCGGCGTAATTGTTGATCGGCCCGAAACGTTTGACGTAGCGCTCGCCGAATTCCGCCGAGCCGGGCGCTTTCCCCAGCGCAGGCGCCGCGGAGAGAATCCGCACGCCCTCGCCCTCAGTCGCCGCGCCGCCCGCCGGCTTAATGAAGCCGCCGACGCTCCAACACCCGTCGCCGCACGCGAAAGCCTGCTTCATCGCCGCCGCGCGCATGGCTTTGAGGATGTAGGCGCCCTCCTTGATGCCGGCGAAGAACAGCACGTCGAAGTCCTTCGGCAGGCCCGCAATTTCGGGCGAGAAGTCCGTAGCGCCCGCCTTCGCCGTCCAACGACTGGCGATCGCGCCGCCCGCGGCCGTGAAACCGCCCACGAATTGATCGGAGAGGCCTTTGCCGTACGGGGTGCCGTCGTCGACGACGACCGCCGATTTCTTCCCCATCTTTGCGATCAGCCATTTGGCGAGCGCAGGTCCCTTGCGGTCGTCACGGTTCGTCAGACGGAAGACGTTTGCGAGGCCTTGTTCGGTGATGCCAGGGTTGGAGGCCATTGGCGTGAGGATCGGAAGCCCGCAATCCGCGTAGATCTTTTCCGACGCCAGCATCACGCCGCTGTTGACCGCGCCTTCGACCGCGAGCGTCTTGTCGTCCTGACAGAAGGCCGTAGCGACGGCTTTGCCCTTGTCGGCGTTGGCTTCGTCGTCGACGGCGGAGGCGACGATCTTTGCCCCAAGGATGCCGCCGGCGGCGTTCTTCTCGTCGACCGCGAGATCGACGGCGTTCTTCATCTCCACGCCGAACGTCGCCGAAGCGGTCGTTAAGGGCCCCGCGACGCCGAGATGGACTTCTTGCCCGGCGAGTTGGCTCTGAGCGACCGCGGCGGATGGGTTGTGAGCGAGCAGCGCTAGGGCAATGAACGCCACGCTTTGCTCTCGACGCATGTAACCTCCAAAACGCTGTTTGCTAGTTACATCTAGCATCGCGATTCACGGATGTAAACACAATGTCGAAGCGTTCATTCTGGTTGGGCCGCGTTCCTACCTTCACCCAGGTCGGAGAAGTTCCGGGCGCCGGTCTGAACGACCTCGAGCTGGTCCGAGTTCGCTCGGCCAACGTCGCGTTCGTTGAGGGGGGCGATCGGCCGCAGGCGTGTCGCAACCGCCGCCGGCGGCGGGCCGCTCGCCGCGTTGACCCTCGTCAATGTCACGCGGTCGGAAATCGAGTTCCGTTCTCTTTGCATCCGGCGGCACGCGAGAATTGCGCTGCGGCGAGAATCTCTCCGGCGCGCAAGATCGAAGGGTTAGAGCCGTCCGGAAACCGCCGAGAGCTTATGTCTATGCGCTCGATGGCCCTATTTTCAGACGCCATCGGCGCCAGAAGTGGGAGACGTCGCCATGGCTGAATCGACTACGAAGCTTCCTGTCAAGACGGAGAAGAAATCTGCATCGAGCGCGCCCGCGCCGTGGGCGCCGCTGGATTCGTTGCGCCGCGAGGTCGATCGTCTGTTCGACTCTTTCGGCGTCTCGTTCCCCTCCGGCTTCGGACGTCACGCGCTTTCGTTTGACCTGCCTTGGCCGCGCCAGGCGGCTTGGGAAATTTCCCCCGCCGTCGACGTCGCCGAGAGCGAGAAGGAGTACGAGATCACCGCCGAGCTGCCGGGGCTGACCGACAAGGATATCGAGGTCAAGCTGTCGAACGGCAATCTCGTGATCAAGGGCGAGAAGAAGGAGGAAAAGGAGGAAAAGGGAAAGGACTTCTACCTTTCCGAGCGGCGCTTCGGGTCCTTCGTGCGGACGTTCGCGACGCCGCCGGGCGTCGAGTCGGGCAAGATCGAAGCGAGCTTTTCCAACGGCGTCCTGACCGTCAAGCTTCCGAAGACGGCCGAGGCGATCAAGAACGAGACGAAAATCGCGGTGAAGGCCGCCTGATCGCGATAAGGGCGCTTACCCAAAGTTCTGGAGCGCTCGGGGAAGATCCGGAGCTGCCCGTTGGAGCGGCGCTTTCGGTTGTCGCGCGAGAGCGGAAGGGCGACCCTCCGCCTTCGGGGCAGACCGAAAACGAATATTGAAAATGCGAAGGCGATGGGGCCGCTTGGAACCGGCGGCTCTCATCGCTGACAAACCGGCGCGCCGGCGTTTAGCGCCGGCGCGCCTTTGCGATGCCGCAGCGCTCCATCGCCCTGCGCGACAGCCTCAAAAAACCGGGCGAACGATTTTCCGTACGCTCTTCATCGTCGGGCGCTCAGACCGGCCCCGTCGACTCCCTGACCACGAGCGTTGGTTCGAAGAGGAGGCGACGTCCCTCCGGTCTGTCGCGGTTGGCGATTTGAGCCAACAAGGCCGCAATCGCGGTTCGCGTCATGCGCTCGATCGGCTGCGCGACGAGAGTCGGCCGCGGGCAGAGGATATCCGCCCATTCTAGATCGTCGATTCCGACAAAGGAAA
>Ga0187782_10002964_pt1 | contig 12607 bp, 10 predicted proteins | sample 0715_SJ02_MP15_2_FD_132454 | JGI IMG/M metagenome (GOLD analysis project Ga0187782, IMG submission 132454) | Tropical peat soil microbial communities from peatlands in Department of Meta, Colombia - 0715_SJ02_MP15_20_MG | ecosystem: Environmental > Terrestrial > Soil > Wetlands > Peat | place...
GGCGGCTGGGAAACGATTTGGTGTTTCAGCAACTGGCGGAAGCGAATCTCGAGACATTGGCGCAGAGCAAGGTGAAGAAGATGGTTTCGATATGCCCGCACTGCGTGCGGACAATTCAAGAGGATTGGAAGGCGTATGGGAGGCCGCCGGCTGTGGAGCATCATAGCGAGTTATTGGAACGGTATGCGGATAAGTTGCCGCGAGTGGGCGGTGAAGACAAGATCGTGTTTCACGATCCGTGCTATCTGGGGCGGTATCGCGGGGTGTACGATGAGCCGCGAAAGGTTGCTTGGCTGGCGGGTGAGTTAGTGGAAGCGCCGCGCTCGCGGGAGCGGAGCTTTTGTTGCGGAGCGGGCGGGGGGTTGGTTTTTCTCGGCGAGGAAAAAGGCGAGCGCGTGAGCGAAGTTCGAGCCGCGGAGTTGGCCGCGACGGGAGCGGGGATTGTGGGCGCGGCCTGCCCCTTCTGCAATACGATGTTCCGGGATGCGCTGGCGGCGAGGGGCGACGGCGCGCCGGAGTTGATGGATATTGCGCAAATCGCAGCGAAATGCATCTCAGGCTGAGATCCGCTGGCTTCAGTTGATGGTCACGTTGCCGCAGCAATGCTTGTATTTCTTTCCGGAACCGCAATGGCAGGGTTCGTTGCGTCCGATTTTTTTTGTTCTCCGGGTGGGTGCTGCAGTTCCGTGCCGCGCTTCCGACATGCGGTGAGGGCGAAAATAATCGTAGAGCCTTTGTGCCGATACGGCGAGGCCCGTGAGCACCTTCTCCCGCAACTCCGGATCGGGCGGCGTCTTCCAGGTACGCATCTCGGGGTCGGGATGGTTCTCGTGCGCCAGGGCCATGACGGAAAGCAGCATGGCGAACTTGTCGTCGTCGGCGAAGATTTCATCCCAGTCTTCGCGGCACATCTCGATTCCGCGCAGAAAGCCTTGCGCCCAGCGGTTCCCTTTGGGGAGTTTTTCTCCCTCTTCTACGTCGAGCCAAGGAATGAAGACCGTATCCTGCGACAGCAGGTCACCCGCTACGGAATTCCAATGCCGCATCATCAGGCTGAAGAACTCGTTCACATCGTCGATGCCGTCGAAGGGAGCGTTGCCGTGTGCCTCGCCTCCCCATATCTCATGCAAATATTCGCTCGGAGGAACAATCACAGGGGAACAGATTAGCGCCGCAAAGAATCCGTCCATCTCTTCGAGGTTCATGGCATCCTTCCCAGGAAAGCTCTCGAGGATTGCCGCGAGGCGATCGTATTCGTCATCGGTAAGCGAGACGTCAGGCGGCCTTCGGGAGGATGCTTGCGAGGTCATAACTCAAGAATAACGGGCCCGCTGCGGTGTCGGGTAACTTTACCTTCGGACTTGTTCGGCAAGTAGTCCGCGTTTGCGAGGCTGCTTCGTCTAGGATGGTGAAGGCATGAAGATCATTATTGCAATCAAGCAAGTGCCGGAGCGGGATGCGCCGGTGAAGATTGCCTCTAGCGGCAAGGGGATCGATGAGCGTGACTTTCAATGGGCGATGAATGAGCCGGATGCATACGCTCTCGAAGAGGCGCTGCAGCTTAAGGAGAAATCGGGTGCTGGTGGCGAGGTTGTGATCGTGAGCGCGGGGCCGGAGCGCGTGGGCTCGACGATTCGCGAGGCGCTGGCCAAGGGCGCGGATCGGGCAATTCATATTGTTTGCGACGACCTGGGCGAGCGCGATGCTCTTGGTGTTGCGAGGCTGCTGGCTGCGGCGATTAAACCAGAGAATCCGGACCTGGTGCTGACCGGGTTGCAATCGGAAGATGTGGGACAGGGGCAAACCGGCGTAATTGTGGCCGAGTTGCTCGGGCTGCCGCACGCAACGCTGATTCTGCATGTGGAGAAGACCGATGCGGGGATCAGGGTGAAGCGCGAGCTTGAGGAGGGGTGGTTCCAATCGATCGAAATGCCGCTGCCCGCGGCTCTGACCATCCAGAGCGGCGGGAACAAGCTGCGCTATGCAACGCTGATGGGGATAAAAAAGGCAAAGACGAAGGAGCTGCGCCAAGTGAGCGCGGCCGAACTGGGCGTGGATGCGGCGCCGATGGTGACGCTCGAGCAGATTGCCGTGCCAAAGAAACAGAGGTCGACGCAGATTCTTGGCGGACCGGCGAAGGAGGCGGCCGCGGCGCTGGTGGAGAAGCTGAAGACGGAGGCGCGAGTGCTATGAGCGTGCTTGCGGTTTTGGAAGAGCGTGGCGGGAAGATCGGCCGCACGAGTTGGGAGGCGCTGGCGGCGGCGCTGCGGCTTGGGAATGCGGAGAGTGTGACGGCGGCCGTGATAGGCGCGCAGACTGAAGCGCTTGCTGCGGAAGCTGCGGCGAAACCGGTAGCGAAAGTGGTGCGCGTGGAGCACGCGCTGCTTGCGAAATATACAGCGGATGGGTTTTCGCTGGCGCTTGAGCAATTGGTTCGCGAAGAAAAACCGGGCTACGTCGTTTTCCCGCACACCTACCAGGTGCGCGATTATGCGCCGGCGCTGGCTTGCCGCATGGGACAGGTGCTGATCGGCGATGTGGTGGCCATCGAAGAGGGGCCTGTTTTTGTCCGGCAACTGATGCAGGGAAGGTTGATTGGGAACTATCGGCACAGCGGCGGCGGACCGTGCTTTGTGTCGTTGCAAGCGGGAGCGTTTCGCGCCGATGTGTTGGAGGGGCCGGCGGGGTCTGCGGAGATTGCGAGGTTTGAGCCAACGATCGATGCAGGGCAGATTCGCACGAGGCCAGGAGAGCCGTTCCGCGAGGCAGCGCAGACGGTGGATTTAGGATCGGCACAGAGGATTGTGAGCGTGGGACGGGGGATCAAGGAGGCTGAGAACTTGCCGCTCGTGCAGGAGCTTGCTCAAGCGTTGGGGGCGGAGATTGCGGCCTCGCGGCCGATTTGCGATAACGGATGGCTGCCGATGGACCGGCAAGTAGGCAGCTCGGGGCAGACAGTTGCGCCGAGGCTTTATGTTGCGGTGGGCATCTCGGGAGCGATTCAGCACCTGGTGGGGATGAAGGGTTCGCAGTGCATCGTGGCGATCAACAAGGACGCAGACGCGCCGATATTCGAAGTGGCCGATTACGGAATTGTCGGCGATTTGTTCGAGGTGGTTCCGGCGGTGACGGAGGCGGTGAAGGCGGCGAAGTAGAAGATTCTTCCCGCGCGGACGAGGCGAGACGCAGGAACTGCGGAGCAGGCTGCTTACGATTCCAGCGACAGCTTCACCAGACGTGGCAAGCATCGGCCGGCATCATGGGCTGGCCGACTTTGCAGCCGAAGGCTTTGCCGAAATCGGGAAGGTTCTGCACCACTCCGGTAATGCGGAACTCCTCAGGAGGGTGCGGGTTGGTCTGGACCAGCAGCCGGATCGTTTCCGGGCGCAGGGTGCCGCACCAGTTTTGTCCGAAGGCAAGAAAGAACTGCTGAAGCGGAGTGTAGCCATCCTGCTTGGCATTCAGGTCGATGTTCTTGCGCTTGGCGTCGGCGAGAAAAGCCAAGTAGGCGAGGCGCATGCCGCCGTTGTCGGCCGTGTTTTCGCCGAGCGTAAGTTTCCCGTTGACTTTTACGTCGTCCACCGCCGTGAAGCTGTTATATTCCTTCACTTCGCAGTCCGTCATGGCATCGAATTTCTTGCGATCGTCGGCGGTCCACCAACCGGAGAGATTTCCGTAGCCGTCAAACTGGCTGCCCTGGTCATCGAAGCCGTGCGTCAACTCGTGGCCCACAACTGCCCCAATGTGGGCGTAGTTCTCGGCATCGGTGGCGTGGGGATCGTAGAACGGGGGCTGGAGAATTCCAGCGGGAAAGTTGATGTCGTTCATCGAGGGATTGTAGTATGCGTTAATCGTCGGCGGGCTCATGCCCCATTCGCCGCGATCAACGGGTTTACCGATCTTGGCGAGTTGCCGCTTGTTCTCGAAGTCCGCCGCGCGCCATGCGTTGCCGGCAGCGTCGCCGCGAACGACGGTCAGTGTGGAGTAATCGCGCCAGCGATCGGGATAGCCGATTTTGTCGGCGATCAAGTGCAGCTTGGCCTTGGCTGTTTGCCGGGTCTCGGAGCTCATCCAAGTTTGGGTGTCGAGCTCGTTGTCCATGGCGTTTTCGATATCGTGGACCATTTGCAGCATGAATGCCTTGTTCGCAGGAGGAAACTGCGAAGCTACGTAGACCTGGCCGAGCGCCTCGCCTAACGCTTCGTCGGTTGCCCTGACGCAGCGCCTCCAACGGGGCCGTTGCTGCGGCTGACCGCGCAATTTGCGCCGGTTGAAGTCGAAGTCCTCGTCATCCATGGCCTTGGGCAAAGCTTCAGCGGAGACGGAGTTGACGAGTTGCCAGCGCAGATAGGTCTTGATGGTGTCGAGACCGGTCGATTCGAAGACGGCCTGAAGCCCTTTGAAGAAGTCCGGATTGGCAACATTCAAGTCCGCGATGCCGGCAACACCGGTTGAGGAAAAGAATTTCGGCCAGTCGATGCCGGGGGTTAGTCCGGCCAACTTGGTTACGGCCATGGGGTGATAGATATTGTTGGGATCGCGTTGCGAAGTCACGTCCATCGACACTTTGGCCAGGGCTGTTTCGAGGGTCATGATCTTTCCGGCGTCGGCAGCGGCAGTGTCCGGCGGTTCGCCTATCAGGCGAAGCATGTTGGCAACGTGCTCTACATATTCCTTGCGTGTCTTTTCCGCGGCGTCGCCGGTGCGGAAGTAGTAATCGCGCTCGGGCAGCCCGAGGCCGCCCTGGTCGACAAGGGCAATCTGTTTTCGGGCGTCCTTGAAGTCCTGCTGCTCGCCGTAGCTGAAGAAGGCATTCACATTGATCAGCTGATCGTGGGCAAGCAAATCGGTAAGCTCCCTCTTATCGTGCAGCGCGGCGATGCGATCGAGTTCGGGCTGCAACGGCTTCAATCCGTTTGCGTCGATCGCCTGCTCGTCCATGCAGGTCGCGTAGTAGTCGCCGATCTTTTGCTCATTGGGCGTGTGTTGCGCGTCTTTGACTGAGAATTGCTCGAGTATGCCGCGAAGCACGGTTTGCGTGTAGTCGACCAGGATGTCGAAGTCTCCGTAGGACGATCTGTCGGCCGGAATGGGGTAGAACTTGCTGAAGTTCCCGCATGCATATTGGGCAAAGTCCACGCAGGGATCGGCGGAGGTATCGATGAGTTGCTTGTCGAGGCCGGGGATGAGCTGAACGGGCTTGCCGGCGTCGGCCGATGCAGGGAGCGCGGCCTGCGCATGAAGATTGCCGATCTGCGCGGCAAACGCGACAAAGCCGAGCGACAAAAACACTCTCAGTCGACCGAGCGGATTCATGTGTTTCGCCTCCAAAAACATGAAGAGATTGTAGACGCCGTGGGGTTAGACTGGCCGCAAAGGGATACGTAAGGCAGACGAGCGCGGTTCCGATCGTGGGAGATTCAGGGTCTCAACCATGAAAGCTCCAAAACGATGTCAATAGCCATGCCCTGTAAGAGCCGCGCAATACCTGCCGGATCATTCCGAATTCAAGCAACCATCGCCATTTCCCTGATGGTTTCCTTGCGCACGGTGAACTTTTCGACTTCATCCGTTCTTACCTCGAAGCCGCGGCCTGGAACATCGGGAACTGCAATTTCACCCTTGGGAGAGACGGTGACCACGGGCTCAATGATGTCCTGAGCGAAGTACCGCGCCGAGGCGGAGATGTCGCCGGGGAGGGTGAAGCCTTCGAGCGTGGAGAGCGCAATGTTGTGCGAGCGCCCGATGCCGGACTCGAGCATGCCTCCGCACCAGACGGGAATGCCGCGCTCGAGGGCCGCGTTGTGCACGGCAATGGCCTCAGAGAATCCGCCCACGCGGCCCAGCTTGATGTTGATGATCTTGCACGACTCCATTTCGATGGCCGCAAGGGCGTCTCGGCGGTTATGGATGGATTCGTCGAGGCAGATGGGAGTATCGAGGCGCTTTTGCAGCACAGCGTGGAAGTAAAAGTCGTCGTGCCACAGGGGCTGCTCGATCATGAGCAGGTCGAAGGCGTCGAAAGAGAGCAGATGATCTTCGTCGCGCAGGTGATAGGCGGAATTGGCGTCGCAACTGAGCATGATGCCGGGCCAACGGTTGCGGACGCGGTCGAAGACGTCAACGTCCCAGCCGGGCTTGCACTTGAGCTTGATGCGCTGGTAACCGGAGGCGAGCTCGCGCTCGACGATGGACAGCAGCTCGGGAATGGACGGCTGAATGCCGATTGAAACGCCGCAAGGAATGAAGTCCCGGATACCGCCGATGAGACGAGAGAGGGGAATGTCTTCGCGCTGCGCCTCGAGATCCCAGACAGCATTTTCGAGCGCGGCCTTGGCCATGGGGTTGCCGCGAATCGAGTGGAAGATGCGGGGGCAGTCGCCGCCGTGCTCCGGGGATTCGGCCGCCAGCATGGGCGCCAGCTCGTTCACCATGACTTGCCATGCGGTGTCGGTGGATTCGCCGGAAAAGCAAGGGCGCTCGCCCGCGGTGCACTCGCCCCAGCCGATGAGGCCTTCGGAGTGAATTTCGGCGAGGAGGATTCTCCGGTTGCGGGTGACTCCAAAGCTGGTTTCGAATGGGCGAACCAGCGGCATATGAATTTCACGCAGTACGATCGCATCGATTCTCATATAATTCTGTTTTCCTTAGATACACCAGAATCAGAAACCGATCCCATCTGGGCGAGGGGCCCCAGTTCGAAGACGCCATTTCCGTCGGCATCCCGGGAGAAGCCGATTACGGCCAGTCCGCGTGAGAATGCCAGTTGAAACTTCTCCCGATTCTCCACCTGGAGGGCGACGGCCCGATTGCGGCTTGCTTGGCTTGCTTTCCAAAGGTCAATAAGAGCTGGAACCAGTATGCGTTCTTCGATCTCATATGAGGCCGGATGGCCGTCCAGGATGGCCTGCACGCGAGCGGAATTCAGCTCCCATTCTGCCAATAGGCGATCTGTCGGGAGCCCGCCCTGCAGACGAGATGAGGATACACCATAGAAATCCACACGGTAGGCGCGCGAGATGGCGCCCAGCCTGTGGATATTGAGGAAAGCGTTCTTAATCTCGAGTGGATCGAAGGTCCACTCCATGTGGCGAATGCCACGAGAAAGCGCTTCAAGCCGCTGTTCCCGCTTGAGTTGCGCACCAATGCCTCGATTGCGGTAGGGCTCTCGGACAGCCAGCATGTGGGAGTGAAGGTAGGGCACAGCGCCGTCGCCAGTTTGTTTGATGCCCGGCAAAGACATGGCGAAACCGACGAGGTTCTCGGCCTGGGTTGCCGGCGAGCGGCCTGAAGTGTCGCGGGCGTATTCGGTGTCGAAAGCCCCAATGACCTGGCCGCCGATTTTTTGCGCCAGGAGAAATGTTTTGCGGGGAATGGACTCGCTCTCGCCGTAGCCCCAAGTGTCGATTTGAACCTGGACGCAGGCATCCAATTCTTCGAAGCCCACGCAAGAACGAATCTCGATCATGGCTCGGCCTGCGAGAGGGGTTGAGATGGAAGATCGAGATCGGATGCGCGATCGGCGGCAAGTTTCCGTTTGGCCTGCTCCCAGAGCGATTCCAGTTCAGCCGGCGAGAGGTCTTCGAGCGGACGCGGGGCGGACTGCTCCATTTCGTTGAAGCGCCGGCGGAAGCGGAGATTGCACTGGCGCAGCGCCATCTCCGCATCGATGCCGAGATGACGGCCAAGGTTGACCACGGTGAATAGCAGGTCGCCGAGTTCGGCCTCGACCGCCGGTTTGCGACCTGGATCGTCCGAGGCGGCTTCAGTTTCAAGCTCGGCGGTTTCTTCGGCGATCTTGGGAAGGAGATCCCGCCAGCTTGGCCAATCGAAGCCTGACTTTTGCGCCTTGGCGCCGAGCTTGGCGGCTTCAGCCAGGGCGGGAAGCGTGCGCAGCACGCTATCGAGGCGCGAGGGCGGATGATTCCCTGCGGCCGAATCGGCCGATGCAGTCTTCTCTGCTGCTTTGATTTGCTCCCAGTTGCGGAGAACGGCGGCTGAACCCTCGACATCGGCGTTCACGTTGGCCTGATTGCCCGCGGCACGTGAAGCCTCGTCGCCGAAGACGTGGGGATGGCGGCGAACCAGCTTGCGGTTGAGGTGGTCGAGAACATCGGCGATAGTGAAGTGCCCCTCGTTGGCGGCCATTTCCGCATAAAAGAGAACCTGGAGAAGCAAATCGCCAAGCTCTTCCGACAAGTGGGCGAAGTCGCGGCGCTCGATGGCGTCGAAGACCTCGTAGACCTCTTCGAGGGTGTACTTACGGATGGAATCGAAAGATTGTTCGCGGTCCCAGGGGCAGCCGCCTGGAGCGCGCAGGTGAGCCATGATGGCCACGGATTGCTCGAACAATTCTGCAGCCCGCGCCGGATTGGTGAAGGTTCGCGGCGCAGGATTATTTGCATTGGAGCTCGCTCGCGGAAGATCCATGCATCTCTAGTTTAACTTGGCGCGTGCGAAGAGGACTGTGAGCCACTGCCGATGCGGCGGCCGACGGAGCCACACCATGGGAACACGCAGAAGTGACGTATACTCGGACTGCGATGGTTGGCGCTCAAGTAACGTTACTAGTAGGACTTGCAGGGTTGGCATTTGGTAGCTTTCTCAACGCGTGCGCCACTCGTTGGCCTGTGTACGAAAGTGTGAAGAAGCCGCGATCGCACTGCAGAAGTTGCGGACGGACTCTCGCATGGTGGGAAAACGTTCCATTGATAAGTTGGATAGTGCTGCGAGGACGCTGCCGCACGTGCAAAGCTCACATTGGCTGGCGGTATCCGCTGGTGGAATTGGCAGTGGGAGCGATGTGGGCCTACTGTGCGTGGCAAGTCTTTGAGGCGGCGCCGGAACTCGAAATCGGAGCATTTTCCGTCAACGCCTGGATGAGCCTGGTGGAAGGAATCACGCGAATTATCTTTCTGTGGCTGCTCGTGGCCCTGGCAGTTCTCGACGCCGAAAATCTCTGGCTTCCCGATAGGCTCACGCTTCCGGGAATCTTCCTGGGGTTTGCACACGCCGTGACGCGTGGCAGTTTAATTGCCTCAATGGCATTCGGCGGAGGCTTTGACCAATGGAAACACCAAATAGCCCTTTCAGTCTTCTATTGGTTTTTCGGCGCCGTCGCCTGCGCAGGGGCGGTTCTGGTCATCCGGTGGGTTTACATCATGTTTCGTGGGCATGAGGGCATCGGCATGGGCGACGTAAAGCTGATGGCGATGCTGGGCGGATGGCTGGGCATTAAGAGCGCAGTGTTGTCTTTCGCAATCGCCGTGGCCATCGGCTTGCTCGCGGCCCTGATCGTGTTTGCCAGGCCGTCGGCACGCGCCAACAAGAAGCAGTGGGGACTGATGAAGCTGCCCCTGGGTGCGTTTATTTGCGCGGGTGGGATAGTGAGCGCATTTTGGGGCGGTCCGATTATCGATGCATATCGGCGCTTGGCGGGGATTTGAAAGGTCGCGGGCCGAGTCGATCCGGCTATTGAGAAGACGGCGAGGGCTGCACCGGCGAAGAGGGCTTGGCGTTGGCGATTACAGGGTCTTTGAGAGCTTTGCGCGCTTCTTTCGCGTGGTGGCTGTCGGGGTCGTAGTCCACAACCTTTTGATAATTGGTGCGGGCATCGGCAAAGTCGCCGAGATGACGCTGGCTCTCGGCGAGTCCCCAATAGACATCGGGGTTGTCGGGATCGAGAACCAGTGCGGATTGGAAGCGCGAAAGCGCCGCTCTCCAATCCTGGTTGTCGAGATAGTATTTGCCAACGTTCTCGTCTTCGGCCGCAGTCTCCTGGTGCTCGGGCTCGGATTGCCGGCCTTGTTTGTTGCGTCTTCCCGGCTGTATGTCCGCGTCGTCGGGGCCGGGGAGTAAACCGCTCATTCCGGCGAGGCTGGAGCTGGAGCTCGATTCGGATCCCTCTGCGGCCACGCCTGCTTCTTCGGGGGTGCGAACGGGGTCGAAGTCCTCGGCGGGCAGAGGCATCCGAACGGCTGCGTCGCCGGCGGAATCGGGCAGTGAACCCGGGTTCCCGCGCGAAGGCATTACGGGCACCGAATTCGTGTCATCGGGGAACGGGTTCTGATTGGTCTGTTGTTGCGAGCGGGAGGGCGGTTGAATGTTGGCGGGCTGGCTGGTTTGGCCATTCGTCGAGGGCTGATTTTTGGGCTGGGCTTGGGCGCGGAGTGCGGGTGCGCTTAGAATAAGTGCGAAACACAACGCAATCGAGAGAACCGGCTTCAACTCTAGCCTTCCTGCAGCGGCGCCAAAGCGAATGAGACGCCGCGCCACACGCGCTTTCACATCTCGATAAAGAATCGCATATTGCGCCGGAGTTTTCATCCGCCTGAGGCGCTTCGCAGGTATCACTCAGCACAGTTAGACGGCACCACACGCCCCTGGGTCGCTTCCGGGCAAAGCACGAAATGGAAGCGGGCGCCCATAGGTCTGCAGTGCTCTTGCGCCCGGCGCAAAAAACGGGCTGAAACGATAAAATCACCTGCAGGCCGGGAATCGTTGTTTGCGGCCAGGGAGGGGGGTTTTTGTTCGCATGGGCTACCAGGTTCTGGCCAGGAAATACCGTCCGCAGCGCTTTGCCGACGTGGCCGGCCAGGACCATGTGACTCGGACGCTGCTAAACGCGCTGAGCCAGAAGCGCATTGCGCACGGATACATTTTTTCCGGCCATCGCGGGATCGGAAAAACGACCATTGCTCGCATTCTGGCCATGGCATTGAACTGCCGCAACGAGGCGGGGACGGCCGAGCGGCCGACGCCTGAGCCGTGCGGCGCCTGCGACGCTTGCACGGAGATTCGCGCGGGCAATGCGGTAGACGTGATCGAGATTGACGCGGCGACAAACCGCGGGATCGACGAGATTCGCGAGCTGCGCGACGCGGCGCGCTACTCGCCGGCGCGGGACCGGTACAAGATCTACATTTTGGACGAGGCGCACCAGATTACCGAAGCCGCGTTTAACGCGCTGCTTAAAACTTTGGAGGAACCGCCGGCTCACGTGATTTTTATGCTGGCGACGACGGAGCCCGAGAACATTCCCCAGACCATTCGCTCGCGGTGCCAGCACTTCAGCTTTCATGCCGTCAAGTTCGACGACATTCTGGCGCAGTTGAAGATGATTGCGGCCGAAGAGAAGGTCGCAGCGAAGGGCGACGCGCTGGCTCTATTGGCCGAGGCCGGCGACGGATCGATGCGCGATGCGCTTTCCATCATGGATCAGGCGATTGCGTCGGCGCCCGTGGAAGCAGGAAGGCCAGTGCTTTCGGCGGAGCAGATTCGCGAGCTGATGGGCTCGGTTCCGAACACAGTTTTTGAGCGCATGATGGAAGCGGTGGCCGCGGGCCAGAGCGCGGAGCTGATGGAACAGGTGAATGGGCTGACGAATGCGGGACACAACCCATCGGCGCTGGCGCGGCAGCTAGTTCGCTACCTGAGAAATACATTGATGGCGAAGCTGGACGGAGAACAGACTGAGTTGTTGCAGATTTCCGCCGACGAGCGGGCGCGGGCCGCGCGCACGGCGCTGCTGTTTACCGAAGAGGAGCTTACGCGGAATCTGCAGATCGTGATGCGCACATTCGACGATTTGAACTACCGGCAGGAACAGCGGTTCCATTTGGAGCTTGGGCTGCTGAAACTGATTCATGCGCAGCGGCTGCTGCCGATTGAGGAATTGCTTAGCAGTGTTGCAGGTGGAGCGGGCGCGCGGGCGGCGACGGCGCCAAGCGCGGCGCGTGCGGGCGGCGCAATAACCGCAGCGAAGAGCGCAGCTCCGCACGTCGCGCCTAACGAGGCAGTTCCCTTCCCCATCCCGGCAGTTCATGCAGCCGCGCTCGAATCGGCTGCGCCGCCGACTGAGGGCGCGTTGGCAAAGGCGCCGGAAATTGTCGAGGCTAGCGAGAATGGATTGCGTGTCGAGCATATACGCGAGGCAGTTGTCGCTGCTCTGGCGACGGGGGGACACGCTTCTGCCGCGCAACTGCTTGGCGCGGGCGAGTGGGCTCTGAATGGAGCCAGTGTGCACGTGTCGGCGCCGGGGGTGGGCAAGAAGATGCTTAGCCTGACCGTGAATGCCGCAGCGGAGAAGATTATTCGGCAGGAATTGCAGCGGCTGGGCGCTCCGGGGCGATTTACCGTGTCAGCGGGCGCGGGAGCTGGAGCCGCGGTGGTGGCTGCGCCGGTGGCGCCGGCAGGAAGTGTGCAGGAAACAGCGCTCGCGCATCCGCTGGTGAAGCAGGCACAGGAGATTTTCAAGGCAGAAGTGCGCAGCGTGGTCGATCTAAGGCAAAAGTGAGGGGCAAAAGTAACACGCGCGAAGAGGAGAAGAGCTAATGTTCAACCCGCTCAAGATTTCCGAAATGCTCTCGCAGGCCAACCAAATGCAGGAGGAGGTTCAGCGCAAGCTGGGCGAGACGGTGGTGGAGGCAGCGAGCGGCGGCGGCGCTGTGACCGCAACCATGAACGGCAAGAAAGAGCTGCTAAAGCTTCACATCGATGCTTCGGCGGTGGTTGGTTTGAGCGGCGGGCAGCCGGATGTGGAAATGCTCGAGTCCTTGATTTTGGGCGCAGTGAACGAGGCGGGCCGCAAGGCCGATGAGGCGATCAA